>Ga0233430_1005770_pt1 | contig 10523 bp, 8 predicted proteins | sample SI_118_April2016_2_FD_179883 | JGI IMG/M metagenome (GOLD analysis project Ga0233430, IMG submission 179883) | Seawater microbial communities from Saanich Inlet, British Columbia, Canada - SI_118_April2016_150_MG | ecosystem: Environmental > Aquatic > Marine > Inlet | place: Canada: British... | reverse complement strand
ACTTCTCGTTTCTCTTTTCGCCGATATCGATAGCGGCAAAAAAGCGACCCCGGTTGTTGCAATCAGAATTTGTAAAATTTGCGGGCAGGCTCCGCTAGAGTCATTTGCGTGCAAAATTCAGGTAATAGACAAAACAGATACCGGGTTGTTCTTTTCATATCCTTCCTCCTTTTGAATGATGTATATAGAAATTTACATGTGCGATTTTCCGAATTACCGGAGATGTTGGGATGATTTGTTTATCGCATGAAACGTATTATCTTTCAACATGGTATGGAATTCAGATACGCGGTTGTCTATTGCTCTTCCAAATGGTTATTTTAAGATTTTCGTCCGTTCAGTGTAATGGATTCGACAAAAACCCGACTCATGGTTAAATCGTATCCGGTATCGGATTCCGAACCGATCGACTTTGGTTTTTGAAAAACCACCATTCAGATAACTCTCAGATGAGAGGTCAGTGCCGTGAAGATAAAAACAGAAAAAATATATATCATCATCACAATGCTTGTTTTAATCGGAACCACCGGCGGGGATGGGATCTGTGGAGACGTGGATAACAGTATATTTGCCGATCTGCTGGATAATTACGTCACGGACGGCGTTGTGGACTACGCCGGATTAAAAAAGGATGAATCGAGGCTGGATGCGTATCTTAGGGTACTCGAAGGGGTGGGTATCGGCACTATAGACCGGGATGCGCAATTTGCATTTTATATCAATGCCTACAATGCCTGGACCCTTAAACTGATCTTATCCGGCTATCCGGGCATCGAGTCCATAAAGGATCTGGGAACTGTTTTCAAGAGCCCCTGGAAAAAGGAGATCGTCCGTATCGACGGCCGTCTGACCACATTGGATCACGTCGAGCACGGGATTCTTCGGCCCCGATTCAAAGATGCCCGTGTCCATTTTGCAATAAACTGTGCATCCAGGGGATGCCCCCCTCTGATTACCGAACCTTATCAAGGGGATATTTTGGAGCAGCAACTGGATGCGGTGACCGGGGCATTTTTAAATGATCCGGAATACAATCGGCTGGAGGGAAACATCCTCTATGTGAGCCGTATATTCAAATGGTTCAAGGAGGATTTTAACAAAGACATTGTGGGATTTTTCTTAAAATATGCAAAGGGGACGCTGGAGGAGGGGCTGGAAGCCGGAAAAGGTTCAATAAAAATTAAATATCTCGATTATGACTGGTCGCTAAACGGAACCTAAGCAAACGGCAGGGTAGGGGCGCATAAATATGTCAGGAGGAATCGATCATGGCCAATTACGAATATGATATCGGTATTATCGGCGGAGGCGCAGCAGGTCTTACCGTTGCTTCCGGTGCGGCACAACTGGGCGCTAAGACGCTTCTGGTAGAAAAGGAAGAGGCTTTGGGGGGAGACTGCCTCCATTTCGGATGCGTGCCTAGTAAAACGCTGATCCGGACGGCACATGTTTATCATCTGATGAAAAATGCCTCAAACTTCGGCCTTCCGGAAATGGCGGTGCCGCCGGTCGATTTTAAAAAGGTAGGTGACCGGATCCGTTCCGTTATCGACACCATCCAGCATCACGATTCGGAAGAGCGCTTCTGCGGCCTAGGCGCAAAGGTGCTTTTCGGTGATGCAGAATTTGTAGAGCCTCACACCATCCGGATGAACGGGACGGCATATTCGGCTAAAAACTGGGTCATTGCAGCCGGGTCGTCTGCGGCAATTCCACCCATTGACGGACTGGACAAGACGCCGTTTATCACCAACCGGGAGATTTTTTCACTGGACCGTCTGCCGAAGTCACTGATCATTCTGGGAGGCGGACCCATAGGAACAGAGATGTCCCAGGCGTTTTCACGACTGGGCGCCAGGGTCTCTGTGGTGGATATGGCGGACCAGATCCTGACGAAGGAAGACAATGATATGGTAGCACCCCTTATGGCGGTGCTCAGAGCTGAAGGCGTGGATTTTCATATGAATGTGACCGTGGTGGGAACAAAGGATCTTGGAGGCGAAAAAGAGGTCGCTGTTAAAGATGCGGCCGGCAAATCCTACAGTATTAAAGGCGAAGTCCTGCTTGTGGCATTGGGGCGTAAAGCAAATGTCGACGGTTTGGGGCTTTCGGAAATAGGTGTCGATTCTACTCCGAGGGGCATCCGTGTCGATAACCGGTTAAGGACCAGTATCAAGCATATCTACGGTGCCGGCGATGTGACCGGCGGATACCAGTTTACCCATGCCGCCGGTTATGAGGGGGGGGTGGTCCTCAGCAACGCCATTTTTCATCTGCCGAAAAAAACAGACTACACCTATCTTCCGTGGTGTACATACACCGACCCCGAGCTTGCCAGTATCGGTATGAACGAGATGCGTGCCGAGGCCGCAGGGATAAAGTATTCGGTATGGACCGAGCCCTTTAATTCCAACGACAGGAGCCTTTCGGAAAATGAACGGGTGGGCAAGGTGAAATTGATTCTCAATGAGAAGGAAAAACCGATCGGTGTTCAAATGCTCGGTCCCCACGCCGGTGAACTGATGGGTGAATGGGTGGCCATTTTTAACGGGAACGTAAAGCTTTCAACCATGGCGGGTGCGGTTCATCCGTATCCGACCCTCGGTGAAATCAACAAAAGAGTCGTGGGCAATGTTTTTTCTCCCAAAATTTTTTCAGAAAAGGTACAGAAGGGGCTCAAGTTCTTTTTCAGCCTAAAGGGAAGGGCCTGTGAACTCCCGGATGATTTGACCTGACGCCATTGAAAGGAACAAACGATGCAGCTACCCCCGGATGAGACCATTGTTCCGGCAACCGCTTCTGATCCTAAAATGGAGCCGACGGCGTGTATATGTGATACGCGGCTTACCCCCTGCAGTATTGTGATCCTCGGCGCCACCGGAGACCTCACCGCCCGGAAATTGATCCCGTCTCTTTTCAGTCTTTTCATAAACGGCGGCTTGCCCGAGCCTTTTGTTATTGTGGGGTGCGGACGCACTGAATTAAACGATTCCGCTTTTCGGGAGCAGATGGAGGCGGCCGTCAAAAAAAAAGCGGTACCGGACCGCACCCAATGGGAGAAATTTGCAGCATCCCTGTATTATTTCCCCATAGACTATGAGGATGAAGGATCTTACCGACGATTATCGGAAACACTTACATCACTCGATAAAACGAACCATACGGGCGGCAACCGTATCTTCTATTTTGCACTCCCGCCGTTTCTCTACAAGCCGGTGGCCCAGCGTCTCGGCCGTGCCGGTCTGAGCACGGAAACGGAAGACGGAAACGGCTGGTCCAGGATCGTTGTGGAAAAACCCTTCGGCAGGGATCTTGAGAGCGCAGTCGATCTGGACCGCAGCATTCACCGGTATTTCAAGGAGCACCAGATCTTTAGAATCGATCATTATCTGGCCAAGGAGACCGTTCAGAATGTGCTCATGTTTCGATTTGCCAATGCTATTTTTGAGCCGATCTGGAACCGGAGATACATCGACCATGTCAGCATCACCGCCACCGAAACCCTGGGAGTTGAGATGCGTGCCGGTTATTACGAAAAGGCGGGTGTCTTAAGAGACATGTTCCAGAACCATATGATGCAGCTGCTTTCGCTTATCGCCATGGAGCCGCCTTCTGTGTTCGAGGCAGACCGGGTAAGAGATGAAAAGACAAAGGTCTACCGGGCACTGAGACCTTTTCCGGTTAATAACCTTGAAGACTACCTGGTGCTGGGGCAATACGGGCCGGGTATCGGCAATGGCGAAAGCCTACCCGCATACCGTCAGGAACCCGGGGTGGATCCCGCTTCCACCACACCGACCTTTGCCATGATGAAAACCTATCTTGACAACTGGCGGTGGCAGGGGGTTCCGTTCTATCTTACCTCCGGGAAACGGCTGGCTCAAAAACGGTCACAGATCGCCATACAGTTCAAGCCGGTGCCTCATTCCATGTTCCGGAAAGTGTTCGGAGATACCATAACGGCAAACCGGCTGGTCATGGGCATTTATCCGGAAGAAAAAATCATGATGACATTTGAGACCAAGAATCCGGGCCCACAGGTGAATCTGCGATCCGTCACCATGGATTTTGATTATCATCGGAATTATTCCGGGCCGCTCCTGGACGCCTATGAAAAGGTGCTTCTCGACTGTATGGTCGGGGACCAGATGCTTTTCTGGCGCCAGGACAGTGTGGAACTCTGTTGGGATTTTCTGACACCGATTCTGGAGGGGTGCGAAGCATGCGGCGATCCTGGGCAGATGCTTCATTTTTACGCGTCCGGAAGCAGGGGGCCGGATGCCGCATTAAATATTCATGAAAAGAACCGGGGTGCGGATTTAGCACCGTAACCATCTGGTTTGATTGGGGTGAAAAGCCTCGACATTGTGTACAAAAAGTGTAACCAATTTCAATTGAATAAATAGCAAATTACAAGCACCAAATTACAAATAAATCTCAATATCCAATTACCAAAACGTGTATTTACATTCAGGGCGGGCGTGGTGGTTTTGATTTGGGGTTTACAGATGCGCAGATAATTATAAGTCTCAAACTACCATATTAAATTAATTGATCATTAAATTCCGTTTGATATTTTGAATTTGAGTTATTGGAATTTGTTTGTTTTTTGGGATTTGTTATTTGGAATTTTCAGTATTTCGAGGTCCATTACATCAACACTCCATGAGCGGTTATAAATTTTCTTAACCTGACGGTTATCGATCAAGTCCCTTAAGATCGGAACTGTTGGCAAGGAGTAATAAATGGAAAATACACCGCAACAACCGTCAAAAAGCTCAACAAAGGCACTGGTAAAAGTCGGCACCCTTGTTCTGTTTATCATTGCGGCGATCTATATTGTCCGGTTTACACCAGTAAGAACCTACCTGACCCCTGAGGCCCTGGGCCGGTACCTGGAGGGTGCCGGATACTGGGCGCCTGCTATCTATATGATGATTTATGCCGTGGGGGTCTGCCTTTTTGTTCCCGGGACCCTGTTGACGGGTCTTGGGGCGGCTATTTTCGGGGCCTACTGGGGATTTCTGTTTGTCTGGATAGGGGCCATGATTGGAGCTGCCGGTGCTTTTTTCATCGGCCGGACCCTGGGGCGGGAATATGCAGCCTCCCTTGTGGGAGACAAACTCAAAAAATACGATGATGCCATCGAACGGAACGGATTTGCCACGGTTCTGTATCTGAGGCTCGTCTATTTTCCGTTTACACCCATGAATTTCGGAATGGGTTTGACCAGGGTTCATTTCTGGGATTATTTCTTCGGAACCGGTCTCGGCATCATGGTCGGAACCTTTATTTTTACATTTTTTATCGGAACCCTGAAAGATGTCTGGGCATCGGGAAACTGGGGGGCACTGATCTCCTTTAAAGTCTTTTTTTCCATCGGCCTGTTTCTGTTTTCATTTTTTATTCCCAGGATCATAAAAAAGATCCGTGGGGAGTAAGGGGGAGAGCCGCTTTTGAAAAAAAAGACATGGACTTGTGCGCATGGAGCGGGTATTATCCGGTTCCGGCCTGGTGAGCACCTAAAAGGAATATGCCACAAAGGCACAAAGACATAAAGGGTAAAAACACGGTTCTTTCTTTGGGCTTTTGTGTCTTTGTGGCAATTGAAAAAATGTGCTAAAAGGCGACACAATCTTTAATTTAGGACAGTCATTCTAAGCTTCAATCGAAAGGTATATGATTAAAAAATGGATTCAATGGAGCGTCTCAAACAGCAGGCAGCGCACGAAGCCGTTAAGCAGGTTACATCCGGTATGGTCATCGGACTCGGTACGGGCAGTACCGCAAAGCATGCCGTTATCCGTATCGGGGAGTTGATCCGGAGTGGTGATCTCAAAGATATCGTCGGGATTCCCAGTTCGGTGCAGACCGAAGATTTGGCCCGGGAATCCGGAGTTCCGTTGACCACCTTTGACGAACATCCCCGCATCGATTTGACCATCGATGGCGCCGACGAAGTGGCGCCCGACCTCAACCTCATAAAGGGCGGCGGCGGCGCACTGCTTCGGGAAAAGATCCTGGCCCAATCGAGCCGGCGAAATATCATTATCGTCGATGAGGGCAAACTGTCTGCCCGGCTGGGTACGCTCTGGTCATTGCCTGTGGAGGTGATCCCCTTTGCCCGCCGCACCGAAGAAGGCTTCCTTGAAAGCCTCGGGGCTTCGGCGGTGCTTAGAACCGATGCCAAAGGCGAACCGGTATATACCGATCAGAACAACCTCATCTATGATGCCGCCTTCGGCCCCATTGCAGATCCGGAGGACCTGGCCGCCAAGCTCAATGATCGATCGGGCATCATGGCACAGGGCCTTTTTATCGGTCTGGCCCATGAAGTGATCATCGCCGGCGGCGACGGGCTGCGCCGGCTGAAAAAATGAAACAATATCCTTTTGCTTAAATTCCAAATGCGGTTACCCCGTCTGCTCCCCCTTTTTTCCTTGACAATTCCCACCGGTTTTTTAACAATTACATTGTAGCTAAAATGTGATTACATCAAATCCGGTTTTTTTTACCTGGACAGCCTTGGTCGCAATCAGACAGGTGAAAACCGTTTGGGGTTAAGTGACCGTAATTCATGGTGAAACAAAATTCATGCCATGGACTCAGGCAATATAGAGGGGAAAAGATGAGGTACGCAGAGACAGGGTTTAATTTAGAGGTCGATCTGACCCGGGGAAATATCGAACGGGTCGCAACCGACCCTAAAGACACCGCGCTTTACCTGGGGGGCCTCGGTACGAACGCCAAAATTTTGTGGGATAGAGTTTCTCCTGAAGTTGACCCCTTTTCCCCCGACAACCTGCTCATATTTGCCGCCGGTCTTTTATGCGGCACACCGGCTACCGGATGTAATCGCACCATTGTTTCCACCATTTCTCCCCAGACCGGGTTGATGGCATTTTCAATGATGGGGGGATTTTGGGCACCGGAATTGAAGTTTGCCGGTTATGACAAAGTGATCCTTCGCGGCAAATCCCCTGATCTGGTTTATTTGTGGATAAACAATGAAAATATAGAAATACGCGATGCGTCTCATTTACAGGGCAAAGGTGCTGTTGAGACGGCGGAAATGATTCGGCAGGAATTGAAGGAGCCGAAAGCGCAGGTGGCGGCCATCGGTCTGGCCGGTGAAAACAGGGTCTATTATGCGTCCATCGAGCAAGGCCGGTCCAGTGCCAGTCGAGGCGGTATCGGCGCCGTTATGGGAGACAAAGGGGTCAAGGCGATAGCGGTTCGCGGAACAAATGACATCAATATTGCAAAACCCAATGAATTCATGACGCTATGCAACGACGTGCTGGAGTACATAAAATTCCGGGAAAAAAATCCAATTCCGGGGGTTATACCCATTTTAGCCGTGCTCGGTTCACCCCAGGAGATGGCAATAGATGATGAGAAGTGGCACACTGAAAATTTTATGTGGGGTAATGCACGTATCCGCAGGAAAGGCTTTTGGAATGAGGAAGTCAAAAAGGAATGGACCGAGACCATGGAAAGGGCCCGGACGCGGCTTATCAGCTGCTATAACTGCCCCATGAAATGCGGGGCAACGATTTCCATGCCGGGACTTCCAACGTATATGATGAAATGTTTTTCAAAACTGACCTATGCCATGGCGGCCATGTCAAACTTGGATTTCGGTTTTAAAATCGCTCAACGTGCAACGGAATATGGGGTGGACGGCTACTCAACGCCGCAGGTTATTGCCTTTGCCCTTGAACTCTATGAAAACGGTATTTTAACCGAAGATGACATGCCGGGGCTGCCGTCCGACACCGAAGGAAGGTTCTACTGGTTACTCGACAGAATTGTCCGGCGGGAAGGGGTCGGAGATGTCCTTGCCAATGGCACCTATTGGGCGGCTAAAGAGATCAGCAATGGTGCGGAAGCCTATGCGCATAATAATATTAAGAAACATGAGCAGCTGCCACTCAAGCTGTCGATGCTGAATCCAATCTACTTTCTGATGTATTGTACCGGCGAGAAGATAAACATCACCCAGATTGAGGGGCAGTTCCCCCAGGCCCCTTTTCCCAAGAGAGCGCATAGAGAACAGTTTGTGGAGGACTGGTTTCAGGTTCCCGATGAAAAATTCAAGCAATATTTTTTAGACTGGGAACTCCGTGGAGAAAACTCAAATCCTTACTACCCGACGGTTGAAATGACGTGTGATATTGTCGACTGGCAGGAGCGGATGCACTACATCGATGACGCCCTCGGCATGTGCGCCGGGTTGTCATCCTTTCACCTGAAGCCGCCGTATCATATACACAATTTTCCGAAATTTATCTCCTCGGGTGCCGGGATCGATATGGATGAAACCGAACTCACCCGGGCCGCCAAAAGGTACCGGACCTTAGTCAGAGCCATTAACGTAAGAAGAGGCATGAGAAGAAAAGATGAAAAACCGCCCGAGGACCACTGGAAGAAGCGATTTCCCGAACTTGAAAAGGAGCTATTGGATTCATACTACAAATTCAAGGGGTGGAATTCTGAGGGTATCCCGACCCAGGCGGCGTTGCATGAGCTGGGGCTGCATTACGTGGCCGAAGATTTTATAAAGCGGGGGATCTTGACGGATAGTAAACCCTAACGGTGCATAGGGTTAAAAAGAGACAAATTAGACCGGAGGGTGCGGAGCGTGAAGGGCGAAAAAAAGAAAACCATTAAAACAATCAGAATAGATATTGATAAATGCAATGGTTGCCGGGCTTGCGAGGTGATCTGCTCCTCCTTCCACGCAGAGCCTAAATACAGCGGCAGTAATCCGGCAAGGGCTCGTATTCGGGTGATTCGTGAACCGTTAACAGACATATATGTTCCTGTTTATGCGGGTGAATATACGCCTGCCGAATGTGCCGGCAGAGACAAATATATCATTGATGGAAAGGAATACGATGAGTGTGCCTTCTGCCGGGCTTCCTGTCCTTCCCGGCCCGAGTTCAAAGAACCCGATTCCGGCCTTCCTTTAAAATGCGATATGTGTGAAGGGGAGGAAGAACCCCAGTGTGTTAGGTGGTGTTTAGCTGATGCCCTGGTTTACGAAGAAAGGGAAGCCGAGGACGGAGAGGCCGAGGAGCAGGAGGCGCTGGAGACCGGGTTGGAATCGTTGGCAGATAAATATGGGTTGCAGAAATTAATGGATACCATTGCCCGGATGTCGGAAAAGGACTAAATAGACAGTGGATACAGTCGCCCCCTTTAAAGAGGTAATCGATGAGATAAAAGCGGCGGGTGGAGGAGCCTTCCGCTCCTGTTTCCAATGCGGATTGTGTGATACGGTCTGTCCGTGGAACAGGGTCAGACCCTTCAGCATTCGCAGGATAATCCGGGAAGCGACGTTCGGTCTGACCGAGATAGAGGGCGAAGATATTTGGCGATGTACGACCTGCGGAAGATGCCCGCAGCGGTGCCCAAGAGGCGTAAAACAGATAGAAGTCGGCGTATCCCTGCGCAGGGTTGCTTCGGAATACGAGGTCTTTCCGGCTTCTGTCCGGAGTGCCCGCACGGCAAGGGCCAGTCTTATTTCTGAAGGCAACCCCCTGCAGGAGGAGCGGAAAAAGCGGGCGGATTGGACAAAGGGTCTGTCTGTAAAACCATTTGCAGAGGGGATGGAGGTATTATATTTTGTCGGCTGCTACCTCAGCTATGACCCCAGAATGAAAAAGGTCGCCGCCGCCACCGCCAATATCCTTAACAGGGCAGGGGTCGGTTTCGGCATACTCGGTGACAAGGAGAACTGCTGCGGCGAAAGCATCCGCAAGATCGGCAGTGAGAAAGTATTCAAAAATCTGGCCCGGGAAAACATCAAAACCTTTATCGACAAGGGTGTTAGAAAAATTCTTGTTTCCTCCCCCCATTGCTACCATACCTTTAAAAACGAGTATCCGGAATTTATGGTGAATTTCGAGGTGGTTCATATCTCTCAGTATTTACGTGAACTTATCAATAAGGGAAGGCTTGAACTCACCACACCGTATGAAAAGAAAGTCACATATCATGACCCCTGTTACCTGGGTCGACACAACGGCATATACGATGCGCCCCGGGACGTTTTAATGAAAATACCCGGTTTGGAGCTGATCGAGATGGCGGATTCACTTAAAAACAGTCTCTGTTGCGGCGGCGGCGGCGGCAGGATCTGGATGGATACACCCATGGAGGAAAGGTTTTCAGATCTTAGATTGAAACAGGCGGATGGGGCCGGGGCTCAGGTGCTGGCCACGTCCTGCCCATACTGCATCACCAATTTTGAAGAAAGCCGGTTGAATTTGGCCTATGATGACGTACTGGAGATTAAGGACATCACGGAGATCGTTAATGATGTGATATAGGGAAGTGATATAGTTGACACGGTTTTGGAATGGAAGGATCATCTTCCGATTCGTGAAGCTAATACCTGAATTTTGCACTTAAAATTTAAAAGAGGGTAGATACCACCTGGGAACCCTTGCTATAGTGGTAATTGACACGATTACCCCATAATAGCAGGAGGTACCCAGATGGTAAAATTCAAGAAA
>Ga0233430_1005769_pt1 | contig 10524 bp, 5 predicted proteins | sample SI_118_April2016_2_FD_179883 | JGI IMG/M metagenome (GOLD analysis project Ga0233430, IMG submission 179883) | Seawater microbial communities from Saanich Inlet, British Columbia, Canada - SI_118_April2016_150_MG | ecosystem: Environmental > Aquatic > Marine > Inlet | place: Canada: British... | reverse complement strand
CTCTCTCCCGCTCTTTGTAGCCCTACGGTATAGAAGTACAACAATAATACCAACAAAGATTGCAGCGATGACAATTAAACGCAAATTATCCGCTATGCCAAAGCCTCCAACACCTACAATCTGGTTCTGAATAAACACTTCTAAATACTCCTTTAAAGTTTTATTAGAAATACATAATCAACTTCAACACCGTTTCCCATGAAATCCATATTCTGCGGAACGAAATCAGATACATTGTAGCCAGAATATTTTTTGATACAATACATAATATTTAAAAGACCAATGAATAACTATTTGCCAAATCTAACTGCAACTGACAAATCTAGAAACCTAACGGCAGTTTTCCGCATGAAAGCTTATAAGCGTTTATGTAAAGTGCAGTTGAGACGAAATGGGATGTGTGAAAGTTCTTGATGAATAAGAGTTATTTGATACAATTAAATTCCCAGAAACTAGAATATATACTACATATCGGGGCGTAGCGCAGCTTGGCGTAGCGCACTTGAATGGGGTTCAAGAGGTCGCTGGTTCGAATCCAGTCGCCCCGACCATTTTCAGCAAAAGGGTTATGACAATTTTTACCATGTTTAGAATCCTCTTTTTTCTTCCATTGTAGTCAGATTGTAGTCAACTTCTAAAGCTTCGACTCCATCTCTCAAACTTTCCGGGCAATGGTGAGAGTATCTTTGAGTCATCCGAATGTCTTCATGTCCAGCCAGCTTCGCAATTTTGTATATATCTACTCCTCTTTGTGCCAGCTTGGTACAAAAACAATGCCTCAGATCATGGAACCTGAAATCTTCAATCTCCGCCTTTCTTACAGCGTTATTAAAAGCTCTTCTAAGATTATGCCGATCAATCTTTGTTCCATGACTGCTGACAAATACAAAATCGTTATTAAGCCTCCTCACCTTTTCCTCGGACTTCCGCTCAATCACCTCCATTGCGTTTCGATTCAATGGAACAGTTTTAGGTTTTCCATTCTTTGTTTTCTTGATAAGAATGGTTTTACGGAATAGATTTGTTCTATTCCATTCTAGGGAAAGTAATTCATCCTGTCTTAAGCCAGTATTCAATGCAAAGATAATTATCTCACGTAACCACCCAGGACTATTTCCAAGAAGCCTCTTTTCCTCCTCTTCTGTCAGCCATCTGTCACGCGCGTTGTTCTCCTTCTCGTATGACATTTTGGAAAAAGGTTTATCATTGCCATTAATCCATTCCCAATCCTCAAGAGCTAAAGTAAAAGCCTTAGATACCATTGCTAGCTCACGATTGATAGTGGCTGGCCTGGCTCCTTCATCCTGTCTTAATACCTTATAATTGGATATCTTTTTACGAGATACTGACAATAAGGTTGAATCTCCAAAAAAAGGAATAAGATGCTTTAAATATGAGGAATAACTTCTCTGCATACTGTCTGACACTTTTGGCGCATGTTCCTTCATAAACTTATCCATCAACTGTGCGAAAGTCTTGTCACGTCCGATAGACTTTTCAAAATAAGTCCCTTCTACGATCTCAGTCCTGACCTTAGCTTCAATCGCCTTTGCGAGCTTTCTATCAGTGGTCTCAAGGCTCTTCTGAATTTTCCGCCCATTATGCCTTATACACGCCCACCAGACACCGCTTCGTTTAAACATATGTACCTCCCTTCCCGAAGCCTGATTGCGTCTGCATGCCGCTATCGGCTTGATTATATGCCACTATCACAAACATTTTCAATAATTTTATTAACAACTTTCAACACCTTTTGTTTCAGCCGTATTTGTAAAAAGTTTTTCCTGTTTCTTTCTTAAGAGAGATCATCCTGGAGTAAAATACATATTACAAATACTAAGACTCTGTCTTTTGAAGATTTCCAGGACTTCCCTCTGCATTTTGAAATTTCTGTAAGTAAAAAAAATCATGCGATAAAAAGTGTATGACATATTTTATATACTTCCAGAAACGACTGGTTTAAAAGCATTAGTCACATTCCAAACAATTAGAAATCAAATTTCTTTTTGCCATTATCTAAAGCAACTCTCTTTACTTCCATCCGAACTTCATTTCCAAACGGAAAGAACTCGTTGAAATCAACCTTCACTGAGTCTCCCATATTTAAAAGATGCTCTCCCTTTACATTAACCATTGGAATAAAAACTCTAAACGTGTCTCTAAGGTCTTTACACATTACCTGAAGCCCGACACCTTTATCAGAGACGTTTACATCACTTGCAATCATGCCATCTACTATCATCACTTGTCACCTTTCTAAAAGATTCAAGATGAATCTACTCCCTCATCTTGAAATAGTTTATTGTCAACAGAACATATCCTTATGAGCCCGATCCTTACTGCTCCAAGAGCATATCCGACCAGTTCACTATCAACACCAGTCTCTTTAAAGCATCTATCAACGACTTCCTTAATGGTTCCTAGTGTTTCATATTGTTCTTCCTCTTTCGGTGTAAGTTCTTCTATTACTTTCATGCCATAACAATTACCAAACCTCGACACCATCCTCTTTCCCTTCATATCAACTATAATCTCTTTAAGCCTGGCTTCTTCAATATCAAGACCAAACTTCATAGAGTACTTTGAGATTTCTTTTCCATATCCTTCTGTTACCGGCCTGATATCAGAGATAGTACCAAGACCAACTTTCAGAAGAACATGTTCAAGGCCTTTCTTTAGTGGGTCTAGAAAATAGCCATTGTCTGTAAGCTGCATATTCTCAACCTTACGATCAACAGCCAGATCAACGAGCATATGAGAATGAACATGCCAGCCAGTTCCTTCTTTGTATGTAATTTCTATATGTTCTACTCCTCCCCGAATATACCTTTTCCACCATGAACGCTCTTTTTTGAGTAAACTTGTTGATTTCTTAAAACACTCAACAGCTGTTTTTAAACTATCCCTGTTTAAACAATTTGCTGTAATAGTTAAGAGATGAGGGTTTTTCATATCTTTACCAAGCTTTTCTACCTTTCTAGAAAGAATTGATGCACGGTATGAGTTACACACAGGGCAAACTCTATCTTTACAACGAAGTTGCGGTTCATACAGAACATTGGATGGGTCTCCTTTATTGACTTTCACAAAAATAGTATTTCCACAATAACCCATCCTTTTGGCTCTGGACTCCTGACCAAGTTCACGGATATATCCTTCAATACGCCAAAGTGCTCTAAGCCTCCAACTATTTTTAACGGTCATAACTCCAGATTTTTTCTCTTTTTTCACTGCGCATTTACACATAATTTTTCTCCTGAAAAGGCTATAAAAGTGGCTGAAATTTACCACATTGTAAGTCTTAATATTTCAACATCTTAAGAAATTATGTTCCGGTTGTTTCTTAGTATCAAGTCATAGGTGTTCTCCCAATCTGAAGCCAAAAAAAAAGCTGCATGTCTTCCGGGCGGTAGTGACCGTCCTCATCCATGCAGCTTTTTCTGTTGCTATATTGAGTTTATTAACTAATCTATACGTATTATTCTTTTTCATTGGTGAATGGGAATAATGTTCTGGAAGACATAAGTTGCCGCTTATGTCTTCCTTTTTTTATGCAATAAAATATCTATAACAAATATTTATAAAAAGTAAAACGGTGTTCTACCGTAATCAGACACGATATATAAATATTCAAAAAAAGTACAGAGGCGTTCCACCTACTTTTATACCAAGAGTGATAATTCTCATTGTATCATCTATTTCTTGTTTGAAGTTAAAATCTCATAACTTTTTTTACCATATTAATATCTTATGGGGGTATAAAATGTTAATAAGTTTCCGGCGGAAACATTAATCACAAATTGAGAGATTTTTATATTAATCATTTACCGGGACAGACTAGAGATTCTTATTAAGACTGTAAGTCAATGAAAAAGGCCACAGTGCTTTCACACTACGGCCTATTGTATTAAATCTCATTAAAAGCTCCAGGACATGATAAATTTATTTCATGTCCGACTTTTTCTAATCGTCATGAGTCTATCAAGGTATAATAGAGCATTATAAGTAAAACGATCACAAGGTTATCGGAATTTAAACCATAAAAAACTGAAAAAAACAAAACGGTGTATTACCATATTCCAACATAATATATTTGAATTTAAGAAGCAAAGTGGAAATGTTAAAAGGCTGAATAACTGAAAAATCAAGAGAAAATCTAAACATCAGGATACACAGAAATATAACAGATGAGGTGTGGCTTGTTACGGAAACGAAACGCAGTTTCTACTTTACGTAAACTAAGTAATATACTTTGTAATTTATAGTAAAAGAATATTATGGATTGCAATTGCCACAAGGTATACCACCGGATTTACGTGCTTTTTTGGGTGAATTAAATTCCATCAAATCTTTGGTACCCAGTTCAGGGCAATTAGATTTGTGATATATGTTAGAAGTGTTTGTGGCAAATACGGAAGATGATACATTATTAGAAACGTCTGATTTTTTATTATTTCCCGTCGATGCAGAATTAGATTGCTGACTATTATTATCAATTTTTATACTTTCAATTATCACTTGATTTACAGGAACGTCATTGAATTCTCCCTCGGTTATTGTTGGTAAATTCTCTATGGTACTTATAACATCCATACCGTCTACTACCTTACCGAACACACAGTAACCCCAATCTTGCGCATTTTTTACTTTATAATCTAGCGATGTGTTATTTGCGGTATTGATAAAGAACTGGGAAGTAGATGAATGAGGTTCATTTGAACGTGCCATGGCAACGGTACCGCGAAGATTCTTTAATCCATTGCTACCTTCATTATTAATAGGATCTCTTGCTAGTTTCTGCCGCATGTTTTCAGATAAACCTCCACCCTGAATTATAAACCCTTTGATTACTCTATGGAAAATGGTGCCTTTATAAAATCCGTCCCTAACATATTGGAGAAAATTTTCTACTGTTTTTGGCGCTTTTTTTGGATACAGTTCCAGGGTAAAAGAGCCATAATTTGTATCTATTTTAATTTTTGGTTTAGATATCTGTATTTTAGGCCTTTCTGTTGTGTATACAGTCTGCATGGTGGATTCTATCCTTCTTGCGTTATAAGTATTCTTGTCTACACTAATCCCCATAATTTTATATGTGGATGCAGACAGTTCTAATATCTTATATTTATATGTTTTCGGGTAAATGTAAAAACGCAATGTCAGGGTATCTCCATTTATATTCCAAGTACCTGCTTTTTTCTCCCCAGTATCCACATTTAACATAAAAGTACCCTCTTTGAAGTATTCAATCATACCAACCTCATTTTTCCAGAGGCCTAAAATTAAAATTGATTTATTAGAATTGACACTGTCAGTAGTTTTCTCAAATTGTTTCGTAGAAATTTGATATTTAACGACCCAAGATTCTCGGGCTGCATTTAGTTTATGATAAAAATTATCACGTTTATCCTCCGTACGAAAATGTAGATTCTTATCCCCTCTTCGATGGTAATATAACGTTACTGCACACTCATTGCGAAAGCCAGGCCACCCTGGCTGACGCTTTTCAACTTCCTGTATATCTCCAAACCAAATATTTTCCCTTTTACCCCGACAGCCAATGAATGAAATATTCACGTCGGTTAATTCTAATTCCGATAGCTTCTTATCAGGACTCCACCTACATGGCCCAACGTTTTTGAAGGTTGCAAGTACAACAGTTGGGGTCTTTGGCTTCTTTAAATCCGCAATTTTATTTTTTGTATTTTTTGCATACCTACCATTAGGATATTCCTCTAAATATTCATTACAGCCAGAAATGCTGTCACACTTGGCAAAATATAAGTCTTCAATCGTGTCTGCGCTTTTTTTTGCATACCTACCACTAGGATATTTCTCTAAATATTTGTTGCAACCAGAAATATTGCTGCAGAAGGAATAATATAAATCTTCAACTTTGACCATTGCTTTTTTTACATTTGTGCCATTAGGACATTTCTTTAAATACTCCTCATACTCCATTACACTCCCACTTTTTTCAGCTTTATTCCAATAATATTCTTCTGTATATTTCCTTTCTAGACGAGCAAAGATTTCTTGGGTAACTCCATCTCCAAGCCTTACCTCTTTTTCGTAATAATAATAGCTGCCGTCAGCAAGATTTTTTCTTATTACAATCTTATGCTTACCAGCTCGAACTTCAGCGTCCAAAGAAGGGCTTTCACCTTTAAATTTTCCATCAATTGAAACTGTAGCACCTTCAACATTACACCTAATCTTAAGACTAGAAATTGCAAAAGCGTTGTTTACTACCAAGAAGCTCATCATCAAAAAAATTAATCCTGGAAATAATAATTTCATAGGCCTTCGTTTTACCTCCTACAGTTTAATAAACTACTTATAATCTTGAACAAAAAATTATTCTATTTTTGTGCCGGAAAAATTGTTTCCTTGTTTCTTTAAAACTACAATTCCAGCAATTTTGTTGTGCCACGCCTAGCCGTCCTTACACCGAATTGCCAAAAACAATCTAAAGATAAAAATCAACTATTTGTTTCTTTAATTTAAACTAGTTTTTTTGCCATTGCCTCAGCTTGCATTGTGGCGTATTCTTGCAATAACTCATAACGTAAGCACCAACATGCATGTTATGATAGGAATCAGTTTATATTCACTGCTACCGTTCCCGAAATTTTCCCATAATTTTGTCATGCCATACCTGGCCATCTTTACCTCATATGATATTCGTTTGGGAAGATAAATTTGACTTCATAGTTACCTATATTTCATTATTATGTTTGGCTATGCTTACTTAACAATTTGTACCTTCCTTTTTACCATGATCATACCAGTGATTATTAAGTGCTCCTTGAACAACAATAAAATAACCCATAAAAAAGAGAAGTATCCAAACCAAAGCAGCTCCGGGGCTTATTAAATCCTGAAGGCCATCAGCTTTCTGCATCTTTTTTATTCTGTCTGCCGTATTGTACATAGAAACGATATTTACAATTGGGCAAAAGATAGCTACTGTTGCCCAGCCAGGACTGAATTTTTGATCAGGATCATGTGCTTTGATTTCTGTATTTATTTTGTAATACCAGACTGCATAATAAATACCAGCCGTAATAATTGCGAGTATAATAACGACTCCTGCATTCCTAGTTTTACCAATTGGTTGGGATTCGTAATTTATATTTTTGGCTTTATCCTGAACCGGTCTATCTTTAAGTTCATTCTGATTAAATGATTTTTTTACTGTTATTTGTTCTTTTTCATGCTCTTCATGTTTTTTTCCAATTTGAGATTCATAATTTATACTTTTGGCTTTATCCTGAACCGGTTTATCTTTATGTTCATTCTTATTAAATGATTTTGTTACTATTATTTGTTTCTTTTCCTGCTCTTCACGCTTTTTCTTAAAATCAGATATATTTTTTAATATTTTTTCTCGCTTTAATATAACTACTGCTATTATAGCTATTGAAGAAAAATGCAATATTATCATCCAAAACCAGAAACTAGATTTATCGCTTTTATGTTCACCCATAGGAGTCAATCTAGAGATCTTCTGCTTGGCTTCACTTACGTATCTGTTATCTGGATATTTATTAACAAACTTCTTATAGGCCTTAAGTGTATTCTTTTTTTTGTAGTATTCAAAATTTAACCGATCTACTCTTGCCATTGCATCCTTAACATATCTATTGTCAGGATACTTTTTGATAAATTTTTCAAAGCCACCGACACTACCCTTTACTCTATAAGGTTCAAATGTAAGTCCATCTATCATTAATTGAGATTCTACCAGATGAGATCCATCAGGGTAGAGTTCAATATATTCATTGTACGCCTCAACGGTACCTTTCAATCTAGCATTTTCAAAATATTCAGCTTCTATTATGTTTTTTGCTGTTTTGGTTAAATGACTGTCAGGGTATTCTGCAATGAATCCTTTGTATGCGTTGGTTGTATTTTTTGTTTTAGCATCTTCAAAGGCCAGTCCCTCTATTCTATTCCTTGCCTGTGGGGAAAATACACCATCTGGATATTCTCTAATGAAATTTCTATAACCATCAATCGTATCCACATGTTTTGTTCCATTAAAGACAATTTCTTCAATTCTATTTTTTGCATTCTGAGCAAATTTCCCATTAGGATACGTCTTCAGAAATTTTTTGAGTGATTCAAGGTTATCTTTACTTAAAGCAATATTGAACGATAGCGCCTCTATTCTTGCATTTGCATCTTTAACATACAAACCATCCTGATATTTTTGCAGGTAATCTTCATACATCTTAATGGCTTCAACGTCATTATTAACTCCATCTGCCTTTTTAAAATGCAACTCTTCAACCCTCTTTTTTACAAGTTCTTTCCGCTCTTTATTAGTCTCTTTTCCTAAATGACCAACCAGTAATTCAATATTCTGACTATTCAACAAAGCGCTGAAGTTCTTTCCGTCTACTCTTCTTGCAGCAGCATCTGCATATTTGCCTTCAGGGTATTCATCCAAATACTTTCCATAAGAAGCCACAGTGTCATTAAATTTAGCCTGATTATATTTTAGGTCTTCAAGTAATTGCTTTGCTTCAGGTACAAACTTTCCTGCAGGATAATCAATTATATACCCTTCCATAGACACAGTGTTGTTGTCATACTTTGCCTGGGCGAATGTTAGTTTATCAATTCTGTTTTTGGCTTTTTCCAGATATGTACTTTCAGGATTATTGGTTATCCATTGTCTCAATCTGTTAATATTATTTAAAAAACCTTCATCCTCAAAAGTTAATTCATCTTTCTTTAACTGTACTTCTTCTGAATATTTTCCATTAGGATTCTCTTTCAAATACATTGAGTAACTATTAATCGAACCTTCTTCTTTTGCTAATCCGTAATATATGTCATCGGCTTTGTCTTTGGCATTTTGAGCAAAACGGGATTCAGGATACCGATCTACAAATCTATGATATAGAGCTGCCTTTCCAGCGGGGCTAGTTTCTACAGCTTTTTCATCTTTTTGTATAATCTTTAATATATCCTTTCCATTAACCCATCCTTTACCAGTTGACGGAACATTGATTTGATACCAGTTGTTACTATATTCCAATAATTCAAATTCGCTAGCATAGCTGGTTGTTTTGTGGATACTAAAGGAAAGCAATTTTGGCTCTTTCGATATTTTTTGATATGGTTTAACCATTATATAAACAGGACTCTTTGGTTTTTCTATAGATTCAAACTTTTGACCAATAACTCTGCCTACACCAGTTCTTGCGTTTGTAATTAATGAATTAAACTCTTTTAATTCTTCATCAGTACCCACAGGCTTAATACCTTCAGATAGCATATTAACATTTTTGAACAAGGAAATTGCTTTGTCATAATCGTGCATAACTTCTTCAAAGATTAATCCCAGCTGATAGTATGCTTCAAGATTTTCCGGATTTCTTTTTATTGACTTAGTAAATTTTCTAATTGCGGAAGGGAATTTACCGTCAGACTTAAACTGTTTGCCCTCTTTTATTAAAGAATTGCTGAGGAAATTTTTCAAAAATCCCTGAGCATGGATATTACTTTGAAAAAGGCAAACAAATAGAAAAGGTAGTATTAATGATGCCTGTTTAGATATTCTCATTTTATTCTCCATTCTTTCCTTATAGGTAGACAGCGGTAATTTTAATTTATCTTAACCTTCACAACATCATTAGATAGCTCAGCTATTGCCACCTTAATATCCATAAAATATGTTGTACTGATGATCTCAGCCAGTGTTTGTGCAGAGCCTGTGAATTTTAATAGAAACAGAGCCTTTCCATCCTTGAAATACTTTTGACTGATCTGTTTTACTCCAAAGAGATGACTTACCCTTTTCTTAAAATCTTTCAATTTTGTGTAGTCATCTACAGACACTTCCAGGCTTATATCTCTTCCATTCAACAATGAAGAGCCCCAGGCTTTTATGATCTCGTCTATCAATAAATCACTAATATCCTCTCCTGCTTTGCTGAATGCATTCTTGTAAGCAGACTCTCTGTTAGCACCAACACCATTAATCCTTGTACTCTGTTCCGTCACAATCTTACCAGTTTCTATTCTAATAACCTTAATATCTAAATTTACAATGCACCCTATAAGACCAGATATCTCTATATTAGTAATGTTCTCTACCCTTCCTTTGCCCAACATGAGGATATCAGCTTTTAACTTATCACTATCGAGACCGATGAAATCCCCTTTCTCAAAGGCATTAAGAATTTCTTTCTCTGTAATATTACCTGTAGAAAAAGGATCAACACAATTGAATCCATTCTTCGTAAAAATCTTTGTAATCTGTTCTGCTGCGTATGAATGACTTATCGTCTCCTGTCCATCTTCATCAATTAGTTGAACAATCCGTGGATTTCCCATTGCGTCAATAAGGATCTTCATGGCAGTCAGGTCATCTTTTATTGGTTCTATTGATAAGATCACCTTTACTTTTAAAAGAATTGATTCTTTATCCTTCTGCTCTCCTAAAATATCGTAGGTTTTGATATAGCCTTTTGCCTTTGTCACTATTGAATCATCGATGGAAATGGCATT
>Ga0233430_1005766_pt1 | contig 10530 bp, 7 predicted proteins | sample SI_118_April2016_2_FD_179883 | JGI IMG/M metagenome (GOLD analysis project Ga0233430, IMG submission 179883) | Seawater microbial communities from Saanich Inlet, British Columbia, Canada - SI_118_April2016_150_MG | ecosystem: Environmental > Aquatic > Marine > Inlet | place: Canada: British... | reverse complement strand
CTTTGGTCTCATCTGGTAGCACTAGACCACCGTCAGGGTTAACTAATTGAAGTTCTTTCATATTTTTTCCTCCTATGATTGGTACGTTTGCAGCACAAAAACTACCCAAGCGTTATCTAAGTGTTCACGATTGGGTATCACGAATGAATAAGCCGCTTAAAGCAGCCCATACATAATGATATCTATACTTGCAACGCCTATAACACCTCACTTTTCTCCGTGCCATCTGTTTCGATTTCCTGATATAATCAATAGAGTTGTGTCCCGCTGTTGATAGTGCTTCACAGCGTTTTTATTAATTCAAACATGGAGGCCATTTGAAGAAATCAAACAAAGAATTGTTGTCAGTACTTCTGGAAATTCCAGAACAGGAGATGCGAGGTGACACCATTCCAGATTTACTGGATTCGATTCCAGATGAACGCGCCATGCTCGTCAAAGAGATTGCCTGTAGATACGGTGAGAAACCTATTATGGGTCAGGCGTTCAATAGTGCAAGGCAGGTGTATGATCATTTCAAAATCCGGCTCGGTACAGCAAGGCAGGAAGAGTTTCATATCTTGATTCTGGATAACAAGCACAGGGTCATTGAAGAGAAGATGATTACGCTTGGCACCCTGAACCAGAGTCTTGTGCACCCGCGTGAGATATTCGCTCCAGCAATTGAGTTAAGAGCTGCGTCGGTAATACTGATCCATTGCCATCCGAGCGGAGACACCAAGCCAAGTAAACAGGATATTGAGATCACGAAACGGCTCTCTGAAGTTGGCGAGATAATGGGAATCAAAGTGATGGATCATGTCATTATTGGAGATGATTACTTCTCATTTGTTGATGATGGGATCATGCAGGAATAGCAGGTTTCATAGAGATATACCAAGACATATAGTACACGGCAACTTTGCCGATAACCTTATAAGGAGAGAATAATGGAAGCTAAAATTGTCACAGTCGTGTCAAAACAAATACGCCAGAGATTAGGTACATATCTACTGGACATTAAATATGTCCCAGAAACTATCATCTGTGTGGAGAAAGTTGGTAGTGATGACTATGTTGCAGTGCTTTGCAACGCTCAGTTCTTAAGAGATCAGGGTGTTGAGATTCCTGAGAAAGGGAAATCAAAGCCTGATGAGAAGAAAGCTGAACCAAAGAAGAAGTAGCAAACGTGACGGAGTTCGCTCCGTCCTTTTATTGGAGATAATGATGAAATTGATTACAGAAGAATTCGAAGCCTTATTCAAGGACTATCCGCTCTATTCGCAGGAACATGAAAAAGATCCATTGGTTATTGCCAAGCTGTTTGATCCCTGTTCAGCAGCTTCGTGGTATCTCACTGAATATGATTCCGTTGAGAAAATTGCATTCTCATATGTGGTCGGATTGCAATTTGATGAGTGGGGGTATACGAGTTTAATTGAGCTTGAAAGCATCGAGAGGCCGTTCGGACTGACAATAGAACGAGATCTATACTTTGTTCAGAAGAAGTTCAGTGAATTGAAGAGGTGATTTTCCGGCAGGGCGTTATGACTCTGCCAAATCTCTTTGGGTTGAGTAAATCTAATCTTATTTATCTCCAGTTGCAGCATTTTACTTTGGTTTTCCAATATCAATAATGTTTGTGTTTAGCTGGATAAACTCTCCCTTATCATCAAATACTGCTTTGCTTTCCAGTCGTGCTAGAAACTTACTTTTATCCTTTCTAACAAGTGTCAACTCGCAAGTTTGTTGGGTTCTTGTTTCGATAACCTGTCTCCGATGTAGATAAAAATCATCTTGCGATTCTTCATCAGTAAAATTTGAAAAACCTAAACCCTTAAAAACGCTTTTTTCGATCCCCAACATGGTGCAACTTGTCAGATTTGCTTCGGTAATCAAACCTTTTTCATTAAACGTCAAATATCCCACCGGTGCCATTTCATATAAATCAAAATACTTATTTTGGAGTTCTGTAATCTGCAACTGAGATTTTCTAAGTTCATCATTTTGCTGTTCAAGTTCCACTTGGTGAATATGTAAATCCTCATTGACTTTTGATAGTTCTTGCTCTGTTTGTTTGCGTTCAGTGATATCCTCTATCATAGCTAAGTGAAGTGGTTTGGCTTTATCCTCAACAAATATGGAAGTAACAGTTAAATTAACCCAGACTTCTGAATCATCTGGCCGGACGTATCGTTTTTCCATATTGAATCCATTGATATTACCAGCATTCAATAATGACATGTTGTCCAAATCTTTTTGAATATCATCAGGGTGTGTAATACTCATCCAGTCAATGATCTCAATTTCTTCTCTTGTTCTACCTGCTATGTCAGCGTATTTTTGATTGACCTCGAAAATGTATCCGGTCAATGAATCGATCAAAGCCACTCCCAATGGAGCTTCTTCAAAAATGGTTTTAAATCTTTTTTCTGCTTTTGTTCGTTCACCATCAACCTTCGAAACATACAACGCCATCTCAATCGTCACTTTCAAATCCCTTTCTTGAACTGGTTTTAGCACATAACCAAACGGCATCGTTAATTTTGCTAATTCAATTCTTTCTTCATCAAGATAGGCTGTTGAGAAGACAACAGGAATATCAAATTGTTCACGAATAATAGCAGCAGTTTGAATTCCGTCCATCTCACCTTTTATACGAATATCCATCAAAATCAGATCAGGATTGTCTTCTCCGGCTTTCTTAATTGCTTTTTCACCTGTATCCACAATAGAAATAACCTCGTATCCCAACCCCTGTAACTGACTTTCTATCTCCATTGCAATGATGGCTTCATCTTCGACGATGAGTATTTTGGCTTTTTCCATGGTTATGCTTTATCAATATTGAATTTGATGGTGAACTTCGTTCCGTTTTTACTTTCCATGTCTATTGAACCGTCCAGTTGATTTTCGACTATAGTACGAACGAGTTTGAGTCCCAAAGATTTTGAATTCTTCCAATCAAAATCATCTGGTATTCCAACACCATCGTCTATTACTGTTAATTGTAGTTTCTGATCCTGCTTCTTCATATTTACATTTATTTCACCTTTTCTCTCATCAGGAAATGCGTATTTCAAAGAATTAGAAATAAGCTCATTAATGACCAAGCCGAGTGGGTATGCTTGATTAAGTCTGATATGAGAATCATCCAGATTGCTATTTAGGTTTACTTTTTCACGGTCAGTAGAGAACGTTTGAAAAACAGAGTTCGTTATTTTTGATAGATAGTTCCTCAGATCAATCTCTGATAGGTTTTCTGATCCATGCAGTGTTTCATGAACTGCTGACATGGCATAGATCCTACCCTGACTTTCTTTTAAAATATCTTTGACATGGCTATCTTCAATGTTTTTTGCTTGAAGGCTAAGCAGGCTTGAAATTACAGCCATGTTATTTTTCACACGATGATGAATTTCTTGGAGGAGTGTTTCTTTTTCTTTGAGGGAGACCGTTGTCTTTTTTAGATTTGCATTAATCACGATTAGCTTTTCATTAGCATCTCTTGACTCTTTAGTCATTTTTTTTGCGATGGTTTCAGCCCGCCTGTTGATGAAATAAAGGGAGTAAACAACATAAAACAGGAGAAGATCCACAAAACCTCCAGCCAGTGCTACAAGACGGGGTAGATTTTTTTCCGAATTTTTTGATGAGGTATCGTGTGTATTGAACTGTATTGTCCAAGGCCGTCCCTGAAGAGAGATTCTTGCCGTTTTCTGAAAATCATGATTCTGGTGAGGCTGGTTTGAATGATGTCTGGGGCTACTGTTAAAAAGAAGCGTCTTTTGAGACATGGCTTCCCCATCAAAAATTTCAAATTCGATATTTGGATCTTCCGATCCCACTATCCCTTTCATCAAATCCCCTGCTCGAAAAGGGGCATAAACCCACCCCATGAACTGTTCTCTTCTCTCTTTAAGGGTTTTCGGTATCGTTTTTGTTTGGTAGACAGGTAAATACATAAGAAATCCTTTTTGGATATCTTCTTTTGTCTCTTGCACTAAAGTGATGATACCTGAATTTGCTGCTACTCCTTTATCACGAGCGTACGTCATTGCTATTCGTCTCATCTCATTAGACCACATATCATATCCAAAAGCCCGTTTATTGCGCCAGTCGAAAGGTTCAAGATAGATAATGGCTGAATAAAGATTCCTTGTACCTTCAGGTTTGATGAGATACTCAGGGAAGCCTTCAGAGCGGATTTTTTCGATATGCGTCTGTTTTTCTTCAGGTTGTAACGGTATACTAAATCCCATCCCTTGAATCCCTGGCCAATGCTCATTGATTTTTAAGGATTCCACATATTTTGCCCATTCTTGCCTGGAGACACTTTTGGAAGCGTTCATCAATCCTACTCCTCCCCATAGTGCCTGCTCATAAATCCTTAGGCGGTCTTTAATCGCACTTTCGATTTCAGTCGTTCTGAAAGCAAATCGGTCTTCGACCTTTTGTTGAACAAAGGAGACTGAAAGAAAATATGCTCCCACAGTTAACACTAAGGAGGTTAATAAGATTATCCAAGCAGTGGCTGGATTGTGAAAAATATTTATATATTTTTTCTTTTTTAAAAGTTCTTTTGCCAGATTGGTCTTATTTACTTCAAATACCATCATATCCCTTTTTTGCTTGGTTAGAATGTGAGGTGGTGGCTGTCATTTATTGCGATAATGGCTTCGTCTTCAACGATTTGTCTTCTGGCTTCTTCCCATCTTGCTACACTATTGAATTTGATAGTGAATTTGGTTCCGTTGTTACTTTCCGTGTCTATTGAACCATCGAGTTGATTCTCTGTTAGCATCTTCACTAGTTTAAGTCCGAGGCTATCTGCTTTCTGCAAATCAAACCCTTCTGGGATGCCAATACCATTGTCTTTATAAGTCAATTCAATTTGATCATCATTTTTCAGTAAACTAATTTTGATTTCACCTTCCTGATTATCTGGGAATGCGTATTTAAATGTGTTTGTTACCAGCTCGTTAACAATTAAACCAACTGGTGATGCTTGTTTAGCTCCAATTAAAATATTTTCAGCTTCGATTTTCAGATTGACTCTACTACCAGTTGAATAATTCTGAGCCACAGCTCCGGCCAGATTTGACAAATAGGTTTGCATATCTACTGCTGAGAAATTATCGGACTGATATAGTGTTTCGTGGATAGCAGACATTGACTGTACTCGATTCTGGCTATCCTTTAGGGCTGCTTTGGCCTGGTCATTGTCTACTTTACCAGCTTGTAAACTAAGAAGGCTTGAGATAACCGCCATATTATTCTTGACCCTGTGATGGATCTCATGAAGGAGGGTTTCTTTTTCTTTGAGAGAGGCTTTGATTTGATCTTCTGCTTCCTTTTGTTTGGTAATATCTCTGCAAAGACCTTCTATTGCTATGATATTATTTTGGCCATCATAAATACCTGTATTCGACTGTAAAATCCACTTTTCACATCCTTCTGGATCAATAATCTTGTATTCGTATGTTTTAGGTACTATCCCATTTAAAAGATCCACCCACTTGTCATTAAGAAACTTTTCCCAGTCCGGGTGAATGATCTCTTTGATCAGCATTCGATGATTCAACCACTCTTCAGAGTTATATCCAAAAACGTCTTCAGCCGATTTGCTCATATATTCATACTGACCTTCTGGGAGAGACATTCGATAGGCAGCGTCGTTCAACCCCTCCAGTATTTCTCTATGCTTTTTCTCACTATCACGCAGTTCAGTTTCTGTTTGTTTCAATCTGCTGATATCGGTAATAGATGACATATAACCGCTAATTTCATCCCCTTTCTTGATCGATATTGCCTTGAACAAGACTGGAACCACGGTGCCGTCTTTCTTCAGAATGTTATATTCAGTGGGAGAGACGCGTTTTTCGTCGTGGTAGTCCACTAAGCGATGGGCTGCCTCTTCCCTGTCATCAGGATGAAGTAATTCAATTCCGTTCAGCCCTGATTCCAGATCCTGCTGAGAATACCCAAAGACTTCAAATCCGGCATGATTGATAAAAGTGAGTTTGAGATCCGCGTCCATCTCAACAATAGCAGACGGTAATAGTTCCGCCATATCCTTGAACCGTTTTTCGCTTTTCTTTAATGTTGATTCAGCTTCTACGCGCTCTGTTATGTCTGTGCTAATTCCACATAAGAATTTACGGTTTCCATTAAGATCAATTATTGGAAATTTCAATGAAATGGCTGTGTGAATGCCATCTTTCAAAATAGTGGTTTCTTCAAATTGTTTCGGTTGACCTGTTTGTAAAACTTCCAGATCATTCTCTCTGTATTGGTCAGCTAATTCTTTGGGCATGAAATCATGGTCAGTTTTACCGTAAACCTGTTCTTGGGTTAGCATAAAGGTTTTCTCAAATTCTCGATTTACTTTTAGAAATCGACCATCATAGCCTTTAAAATAAATAATTGCCGGACTTTGATCCATAATCGGTTGAAAAAAAAGATTATGTAGTTTTATTAACTCTTCTGTCTGCTTTCTAACGGTGATATCTGACAAAGAAATCCGGAATTGAAGTGAACTGGATTCAGTCTCATCTATCCTGATACAATCAAGCTGTGCGTCAAAATCAGAACCGGATCCATTTTTAAGTTTGAGTTCCACTGAAAGACTAGGTATCTTCTCTAAAAGGCGATTTTTAAAAAAGTAATAGTTATCTTGACTATCGGAACAGACAAATTTGCTGAAAGGCTGGTTTATCAGATTGGATCTTTCTGTTCCCAGCTTCTTTGCCAGGGTCAAATTGGCACTGATGATATTGCATTTTTCATTAATCGATACAAAACCGACCGGTGAAAAATCGTAAAAATGCATGAATTCGTCTCTCGATTGTTGCAGCTCTAACTGTGCTTTGCGCAGCTCGTCATTTTGCATCTCCAGTTCGATCTGATGCACCCGCAGCTCGTGAACGAGTTTGGCTTTATCTTCATCAGAAAGTAGTGATAACTCATTTTCATGCCGAAGTTTTTCTTCCGCTTTTTTCCTTAACTCCAAGTTATCAGCTTGAGGATTGTTGTTTTCCTGTTCCATCAGTTATTCTTATCAGATAAGATTTGTTAAACCCCGAATTCATCAGTGAAGAAGGATCTCTTGTTGGTCTTTTTTTTTTACACACGATCGCTAATATCCATAGATGCTGTCGAAACACCGAATATCTTCCCTTTCTCATCTCTTAATGGCTCCGCCGTGACATCATAGGTTATGTTCCCATTGGACAAAGGGAACACAATCGTCTTTCGTGTCTTTTCACCTGTTTCTATTGTCTTTTGTTTTAGCTCCATCAACGCTTTTGCCCCTTCGTTTTGAGCGATTTCATCATCCCGCTTCCCAATAACGGATTTCGGATCAAAATCTGGATGTAGGTTATATATCCAGGTATAACGCAGATCAAGATCCGCGTTAGCCGCAACAATCGAATAGTTTTTAAGCGCGACCTGAAGATTTTGCTCAGATGCGGCGAAAGCGAATTCCGCTTTTTTGATTTTGGTATAATTGGTAAACCTGATCACTACTCCATCGATAACGTTATCCTGAGTGCGATAAGGGACAACTTTTATATAATACCATTCTCCATCCATATCTTGTAATTCAATCTCTCTTTTTTCCAGTGTTTTTAAAACATGTTGAACATCTTCTAAAAGTCTCTCAAAAGGTATTTTAGCCGTTATATCACTAATGGATCGTCCGACATCGGTGACGATCAGATTAAAGATCTTGGCGGCAGCTGGTGTGAATCGCTTGATTTTCAGTTCTGTATCTAAAAAGATGGTGCCGATTTCAGTACTGGCCAAAAGGTTATTGATATCGTTATTGACTTCTGATAATTCATCCAGCTTTTTTTGGAGTTCTGTGTTGACCGTCAGCAGTTCCTCGTTGGTCGATTGCAATTCTTCTTTTGAAGTTTCCAGCTCTTCATTGGTACTCTGCAATTCCTCATTCACCGATTGCAGCTCTTCATTGGTTGATCTCAGTTCTTCATTGGAAGTCTCCTGCTCTTCGATGGAAGCTTGCAGATGCTCCTTGGTTGAAGCCAACTCCTGTTCAAGATCTGTTATAACCGGATCGGAATGAGCTGCTTTTCGTTTTTTCTCTTTATCTTCAGTTGTTTTTGAGATGTGTGGTTTTTCAGCGAACATCACCAGAAAAAATCCTGATGACGTGTCTGCTTCCAAAAGCGGTCTGACCGTCAAGTCAATGAGTCGAATATCTCCATTATATCTGAGTTGAACATCCTTACATGAACAGATTTTACCTTGCCGAATGGCGTCATTGAGCGCTCTACCCAACTTGTGACGCAGGCCATCACGAGCCATTGCCAGCACATTAAACGCGGCTCTACCCACAGGCGTTTTCAGGTATTTGTCCGTGTCACCCAGGAAATGGATGATTTCATGATTCTTATTCACCAGGACACCGGGTAAAGAATAGTCGCTAAGAATGACTCTTTCAGCAGCATTTTGGAGATCAATGTCACTGTTCACCTTACCTGTGTGCGCACCAGTTGTTCGAGTATGATAAAACGGCACCACAGGGTAATCGACTGCCGATTCAATATAACCTTCCTGCTTTTTGAATATCTTCCATTTGTTATTGAAGGGTCTGAAATATTCAGTGAATTCTCCAATGCTTTCTGAGGTTCCCAGGAAAATAACTCCTTCAGGCCGCAACGTATAATGGAACAGGGGCAGAATCTTCTTTTGCAGGGGGGTGTCCATATAAATCAGCAAGTTTCGGCAACTTACCAGATCGATTTTTGAAAAAGGCGGGTCTTTAATCACATTTTGGACGGCAAAGACGATCATTTCACGAATCTGTTTTTTGATTCGATAGGTGTTGTCTTCTTTAACAAAATACTTATTGAGTCTCTCCTGAGATACATCAGCCGCGATACTGTCTGGGTATACACCTAAGCGACCCTGCTCAATAGCCTCGATGTCAATATCGCTAGCGAATATTTGGACATTGTGGTGCTGTTTGATCTTATCCATTACCTCCAGTAGTAGTATCGCCATTGAATAGGCTTCTTCACCAGTTGAACAGCCAACACTCCAGATTCGGATTAAAGAATCGGGTTGCCTGCTTTTGAGCAATTCAGGAAGTACCTGCTCCTTTAAAACTTCAAATGCCTCGGGATCTCTGAAAAAATTGGTGACTCCGATGAGCATGTCTTTGAAAAGGATTTCCACCTCAGCGGCATTTGTTTCCAGGAATTTAACATAATCCGGTATTTTAGTTATCTGATGGACTGCTAACCGTCGTTCAATCCTTCTGCGAATCGTCGTTTGTTTGTAGTGGGACAGATCATGACCAACTGTATGGCGAATCAAGGCAAAGATTGTTTGAAGATACTCAGAGAATTTATCATCTGGTGTTTTAGGTTTTTTAACGGCCCTGATATAAGGTGTCTCAATGTATTTGATCAACTCACCCGGCAGTTTATTGACTGGTAGAATAAAATCAACAATCCCTGTGGCAATCGCGCTTCTGGGCATCCCATCATATTTGGCTGAATCTGGGGTCTGAACCATGGCAATCCCACCTCCCCCTTTGATTGCGCCTAAACCCAAAGTTCCATCGGTCGCTGTGCCGGAAAGGATAATACAGATTGCCTTCTCACCCAGATCGGCAGCCATGGATTTGAAAAAACAGTCAATGGGCAGGTTGATACCGTCTGTCTTAGTCGGTATCATTAATTCGAGCTTTCCGTTTTGAATCACCACATTCTTATCTGGTGGATTGAGATAAACGTGGTTGGGCTCGACTTTCATACCACTTTTTATTTCATTCACTGGCATCTGGGTGTATTTTGACAATAGACTGCCCATGATACTTTTGTGTTTGGGACTTAAATGCTGAATGATCACAAAAGCCATATTGCATTCAGACGGCAGGTTGGAGAAAAATATTTCGAGTGCCTCGAGTCCACCGGCAGATGCGCCTATACCAGCTATTGGGAAGTCTGTCTTTTTAATGGCACTGGTTTTTGAGGACTTCTTTTTCAACGACTTTTTTGTTTTCAGAGTTTCTTCCGATTTCACTGTTTTATTTTTTCCAGCTGTCGGTTTTTTCCTGGTCAGTTGTTTTTTTTTCGTTTCAGCCACTTTGCTCTCCTAATTGAAAGTCACATTTTCCAGATTCTGAATTTTTGGGGAAATGTTGAAAAATTGGGTTTCATCGAGGGGAATTGATATTCTGATGGGTGCTACGGAGAGAGAATATAGCGACTGCCTTTTTTTATCGAGGCTGAAGGAAACAGAATGCGATGGGGTATTAAATTTTCTACTCAGGGCTCGGGAGTTTGCCGCTATGACTGAATATTCAAAGCTGTTCTGGTCAGGCATTGTGTTTGCTCTCTCTCTCTCTCTCTCTCTCTCTCTCTCTCTCTCTCTTCATAGCATCGCCTTTTCATTATCGATTGTCAGATAAACAACATTTTGAACCGATTTATTGAAACAGTTTAAGATTGTACACAGACAGTTAATTTAACCCCTCAATTTATCTTTCTGGTTTGGGCGTACTTTCAGAAAGAGAAA
>Ga0233430_1005759_pt1 | contig 10546 bp, 9 predicted proteins | sample SI_118_April2016_2_FD_179883 | JGI IMG/M metagenome (GOLD analysis project Ga0233430, IMG submission 179883) | Seawater microbial communities from Saanich Inlet, British Columbia, Canada - SI_118_April2016_150_MG | ecosystem: Environmental > Aquatic > Marine > Inlet | place: Canada: British... | reverse complement strand
TTTGCCCTATTGCTCCGGCAGCATATATACTGCCTAAGGGTCGGCTCAAAAATTAGTTGACATTCTGTTTGCAAAATGTCCAGTGCTTTTAGGACTTTTGCAAATAGATTATGTGAAGTTATTTTTGAACGATCCCTGAGTTAAATTTTTTTCAAAAATAAAGTTTCTCAGACAAGCCCGATCACCTGTCTGAGATGCAGATATTAAGGGGTCACGATGGCAAAATCGCCGGCGGGCTGTTTGATCAGGGCAAAAAAGCGGATCAGGTCGATCTTGCTACCTGTGAATTTAACGTCGTCGGACATCACCAGCTCCTTGATACTCAATTTGTTGATGGCCAGCTGCAGATAGAGATCATGGGTCAGCTCAACCGAGGCGTTAGCCCCAGTTTCCGGGGGCGCCTGCCGATGATGCAGTACCCCATTTTCGAGGCTCATGACGTAACTCTGTTTGAGATCTGTGAAAATTACATTCACCGTCATCTCCATCCCGTCTGCTGCCGGCCCATCAATCCGGGCTGCCATGGATTCCAGAAAACGGGGAATAGGGGTCTCTTTCAAAAGATCCAAAGCACTGGCAATGTCATATCCTTTTTCCGGCTTGCCATGTCGCAACTCAAAGGCAGCCGTCAGGTAAACATCCCGCCAGGGTCCGGATTCTGACTGGTACCCAAGCTGGTCATAGGCCCGGGCCAGCAGAGATTTAGCCGTTGAGTTATCCGGATCCGCAAACACCAGATGGTTAAGCACCTCAGCGACCCAGCGGTATTCCCCTTCATCAAATGACGCCTGGGCCTGTTTAATCACGTTTTCAGCCCCACCCATGAAGCGGACATAACGTGTCGCCGCTGCGACTGGCGGCAGTGGGTTGAGGTTGGCCGGATTGGCATCGTACCAGCCGAAATAGTGCTGGTAGACCGCTTTGGCGTTGTGACTCATTGAGCCATAATATCCCCGATTGGAAAAGGTTGTATGCAGCGATTCCGGCAGTTTCAGTTCCTCTGCGATCTCCCTGGAGGTTAGACCGTTGTTAGCCATGCGAACCGATTGATCATGAATATACTTATAAACATCCCGTTGCTTCTTCAGAAATTCTATTACCTGGTGATTATCCCAGACTGGCCAGTGATGGGTGCCAAAGTAAACCTCGACATCACCAAAGAGCTGGATGGATTCATCAATGTAATTGCTCCATTTGAGAGCATCCCTGACCTTGGCGCCCCTCAGTGTATAAAGGTTGTGCAGGGTTTTCGAGACAATTTCCGCGCCGCAAAACGCCTTAAGTTCCGGCAGATAGAAGGTCATCTCGGCCGGGGCTTCCGAATTTGGAGCATATTGAAAAATGAACTGCAGACCATCAATGGTTTTCTTTTGAGGGGTGCTGGAGATCAACTCGGTCGGGTTCAAAATCCCAATCGTTCCCATGGGGGTCTCTTTTCCCAGGCCCGAGCCCACATGTCCCCGTTCGGAAACAGCCAGGCGGCTGCCATACATGTATTGCGCCCTGCGTCCCATTGCAATTCCGGCCAGGACATTCTCACTGACCGATTCCTCCATAAAACCCTGTGGGGCAATAACCCGCACCTTTCTGTCAGCGACCTCTTGAGGGCTGAGAATGGCTCTGACACCACCAAAATGATCTGCATGACTGTGAGTGAAGATCACGGCGACAATGGGTTTTTCTGGCAGATGTTTTTTCAGAAATCCAAAGGCCCTGGCAGCAGTCTCCCTGGCCGTAAAGGTGTCGACAAGTATCCAGCCGGTTTTCCCCTCGATTACCGTCATATTGGACAAACCGAATCCGCGCAACTGATAAACCCCTCTGGTTACCTTAAAGAGGCCGTGGATGCTGTTGAGTTTTGCCTGGCGCCAGAGACTGGGGTTCACACTTCCCGGGGCTTTGCCCTTGATGAAGCGATAAGCCGTCTGGTCCCAGAGCTTCTGTCCATTCGCACCCGTAACTCTCAGATCGGAATCGCTGGCGATCAATCCCCGCCGGGCATCTTTGAAATCTTGTTGATCATCTAAAGGCAGGGTCTCTGCTACTTTGGCATTGACCTGGATGGTATATTTCGTTGGTGGTGTATGACCCAGTGCATCCGCTCCCGGGGTCTTCTCCGGCGCTTTTTCGCAGGACCCGAGAATCAACCCGCAGATTGCGATCAATAAAAAACATCCTTGTTTCATATATTCTCCTTCTCTTCAACTCTCATTGTCCCCGTTCTTTTTAAAATAAATAAGCAAACGAATTGTCTGACCTCACTGCAGGGATCTCACTCTATCCGTTCGATGGCTGGTAACGTCCAGCTACCATCCAGAAAAATGAATATCCGAACAAATACGCCTGGGCACCGTCTTTCAGTTTCAGAACCGCCTGGCGAACTGCAAATGTTAAAACCAGCGACAACAGTACAATAATGATGACTATCCGTTTTGTCAGGCTCATAAGGTTTGCTCCTGATCCATTGTTTTTAATAAAATTTGTCACTATTAAGCATGAGTTCCCTCGATTCCCGAAAAGTGGTGAATAGTTAAAAAGGTTTTAAGATTTCAAAGTGTCTGGGGAAGGGGGTGATGTGGGACAAGCTGTATCCAGACGTTTTCCTCGGGAAAACGTCTTTTAAAACGAGAATCAGAAACCAGCCCGGGATTAGATTTTCCGGACCTGCGCCATGCCCTGTTCTGCCAGTGGTTCTGCCATTGCGCCAGTTGCGATCGCCTGCGGGCTGGACGCTGTTCCATCCCTGACCCGTCCTGCGATACCAAAGGTAATCCCTGAGAGGCGGAAAAAGTTAAACGCCATATAATAGTGCCAGTTATCGATGCTGGTTCGTCCCGTTCTTCTGCAATATGCATCAATATAATCCTGTTCAGTCGGTATGCGCTGGGTTTCAAAATCCAAACCCAGAACACCATTCCCGCCGTCACCGCCTGGCAAATACCAGGCCATACAGGAGTAGCTAAAATCCGATAGGGGATGTCCCAAGGTCGAGAGTTCCCAGTCCAAAATGGCCAATATCCTGGGCTCTGTGGGATGAAAGATCATATTATCAATACGGTAATCCCCATGTACAATTGAGGTTTCATCATTTTCAGGAATATTTTCTGTCAAATAAGCAATGAGCTCATCCATTACTATGCAGGGTTCGTCCACAGAGGCCTGATACTGCTTGGACCAGCGAGAAATCTGTCGACTGAAATAACTTCCCTGCTTCCCATAATCCGCCAATCCCACCGCCTTATAATCCACTGAATGCAACTTGGCCATGGCATCGTTCATGGCATCAAAGATCTCCGGACGTTGCTCGACGGGTGTATTATCCAGGGTCCAGAAAATACGCCCCTCAACACAATCCATGATATAAAACCAGCTGCCGATCACTGACTCATCGGTACAGAGGGCGTATGTTTTTGCCACCGGCACATCCGTCTGGTTCAAAGCTGAAATTACCTTATATTCGCGATCAACGGCATGGGCTGATTTAAGCAGTTTCCCGGATGGTTTCCGGCGCAGTGCATATTTTTTCCCACCTGCACTGAGCTCATATGTCGGGTTTGATTGCCCACCTTTGAACTGCTTGATCTCCAGAGTGCCGCTGAAGCCTTCCACATTCTCTTCCATATACTTGGTCAGCGCTTTGTTATCCAGTTCGAATCCACTACGAACGGGACCCGCTCCTGAAAACTCCTTTTGTCGATCCACCGTCTCCTGCTGTTGGTCCACCATTTTATCTCCTTAATTGTAAATCATTCTGATTCTGTCTAACGAATACCGGAACATATTCTGCGATTATCAGGTCTTCCGTAACCTGGACTCCCCGTGATTGGCATTGCACAACCGCTTCAATTCTGCCAGATATGAGGTTGAACTGTTGGTATCATATATAGGATCTTAAATGAGTGTCAATAGGATTGATCTGGAACAATCCTTTTTGGAAGCGCTCATGAAACCGGTCAATAATAATAGAACATATGCTCGATTTTTATTGACACATAAAAATCATCCCGATAAAACATCATGAGAACCCTTCATTAATCTTCCTTTTTAATCTGTTTTATCTGCTTTACCCACCAAAATGGAATTCAATGCAAGCTAATGGTCCTGATCAAGCCGATCTCATGGGACAGCAGAGCATCCTGAAACTGCTGGTTCGATTCTCCCTTCCGGCTGTTTTTGGCATGATGGTCCAGGCGCTTTACAATGTTGTTGACCGAATCTATATTGGACGCGCTGTTGGTTCGCTGGGGATTGGCGCCACAACGATTACAATGCCGATTATGATGATCGGTTTTGGCTTCGCGCTGATGGTTGGCATCGGTGGAAACGCGCTGATCTCAATCCGCCTTGGAGAGCAAAAACGGGACAAGGCTGAAGAGGTGATGGGCAATGCGGTGGTGATGATGATCATCTCCAGTTCCATCCTGGTGACGATCGGCATGATTTTCGTTATCCCCGCACTTCGCATCTTCGGCGCAACGGACGCCATCTTACCCTATGCCAGAGACTATATTCGCATCATCATGCTGGGCTGGATTTTTCAGACCATGGGTTTCGGCTTGAACAACTTCATCCGGGGGGAGGGAAATCCCAAAATAGCGATGGTGAACATGCTGGTGGGTTCCGTTGCAAACATTATTCTGGATCCCATTTTTATTTTCGGTTTCGGCTGGGGTATGGAGGGGGCAGCTGCAGCCACCGTGATTGCACAGTTCATCTCTTTCCTTTTTGTGATGCGGTACTTTCTGGGTGGTAAAAGCCTGCTCAAGATCAGGGTGCGGTATTTCAAACTGAAGCGGGAAGTGGTCCTGAGAATTCTGGCTGTTGGTGCAGCCCCGTTTCTCTTTCATATTGCTGACAGTATCGTCGGGGCCATCGTCAATACACAGCTGAAAAATCACGGCGGTGATCTGGCAATCTCTATGGCGGGGGTTAATATCAGTGTGCTGATGATGATCTTTATGTTTGTCATCGGCATGGCCCAGGGAACCCAACCGATTATCGGCTACAATTACGGAGCCCGCAATTATGACCGTGTCAGAAAGACCCTGCTGCTGGCTATTTTAATCGCTACGGTGGGTGTGAGCCTCGCTTATGTGTTCATCATGCACTTTCCGGTGGAGCTGGTGCAGATGTTCAACAAAGAGGATGCCGCACTGGTTGAGTTGGGCGCACATGCAATACCCATCGTCTTTCTGATGATGCCGCTGATCGGCTTTCAGGTCATCGCCTCCAACTTCTTCCAGGCCATAGGTAAAGCCAGACAGGCAACGTTTCTGGTCCTGAGCCGCACCGTTCTGATCCAGGTTCCCTGTGTCCTGATCCTACCCTGGTTTTTCGGACTGGACGGCATCTGGATCTCGACGCCCACATCCATTTTCACATCTGCGCTGCTGACCGGCTTGTTTCTGTTTTTTGCCATGCGACAGTTCAAAGAGGACCAGCCGGAACCTGCAGTTCAGGAACCGGCTGCCTCCACCAGGCGAGATGGTGTAAAATAGACTATCTGCCCTTAAACGCGGGTTTACGTTTTTCCATGAAAGCGGTAAAAGATTCGGCGCAATCCTCAGATGTCAACAGCAGCATATTCTTGTGTACTGCCATGTTGATCCCTTCCCGAATAGTGGCGGTACGACCGTAATTCAAGACCTCTTTGGTATTCTGAACGGCCAGTGGCGCACTCTCGGTGATCTCTCTGGCCAGCTTGTTCGCTGCTACCAGCAGGGCATCCATATCCGGGCAGATTTCAACCACCAGCCCCATGCGTTCGACCTCCTCAGCTGAGAAGAATTTCGCCGTATAAGCCATGCGTTTGGTATTGGCCAGACCAATAATATAAGGCAGTCGCTGCAGGGCGCCAACATCAGCCACAATACCGATACGGGCCTCTCGCAGGGTGAAGGATGCATCTGCCGTGCACAAAACCATATCACAGGCGGCTGAGATATCCAGCCCGAAACCGACACATTTGCTATGCACAGCTGCGATCACTGGTTTGCGACATTCATCAATCGCATGACAGCAGTCGAAGATATAATGATCTTCAACCGGGATCTTGAACAAGCGGCCCATGTCCTTATGGTCCGCCAAAGTCATCTCTTTAAGATCCAGACCTGCACAAAAGATGCGGGCGTTACTTTTAAGAATAATCACCCAGACGTCATCTACCCTGTCCAGTTCTCGAAACACCCTGGAAATCTCTTCCGCGAGTTCCAGGTTGATCGCATTCAGGCTTTCTGTGCGGTTGAGGCTGACTGTGGCAACATGATCCGCTGTTTGCACATCGATAAATTTATAATCCATTGCAGTTTTTCCTTGTGGAGTGTGGTTTTCAGGTGAGGTCGAAAGAAATGGTTTGGAAACCCGCCAACCGGCATTGTCACCAGGCAGCGGGCTAGAGATTATCTGCAGATCTTATTCGCCGATGAAGTTGGGTGCCCGTTTCTCCAGAAATGCGGTAAATCCTTCGATGCTGTCCTTGGAGCCGGAAACCTTGCCGCTGCCTTCCAGTTCAACTGCCAGACCTTTGTCAATTCCTTCGTATTGGCCAGCGGACATAGCTTTCAGGACTGCGCCCACGGCGATGGGTGGCCGGGCTGCCAGTGTTTCGGCCAGTGCCATGGCATCATCCATCAGGGTCTCAGGAGTCGAAATTTGATTAATCAGACCCGCTTCCAAAGCCTCCTGGGCTCCGATCTTCTTACTGAAAAGAATCATGTCCAGGGCCTTCGCCTTGCCAATCACATTCATCAGCCGCTGAGTTCCACCCCAACCGGGGATAATCCCCAGATTCAGTTCAGTCAACCCTACTTTTGCTTTAGGGGCATCCACCATGATTCTGAAGTGACAACAGAGCGCCAATTCCAAACCACCACCCAGAGCAAAGCCGTTGATGGCTGCAATGACCGGCTTTTCAAAGCGATCAAGTTTGCGCCAGATTTCACAGCCTTTGGGGCCTGTGAGGTGTCCGTTGGCTGCATCGCTGACATCGAATCCTGCTGAAAAACACTTTTCACCAGCTCCGGTCAGTATCACCACGCGCACGTCCTTGTCAGTTTCCACATCAGCAACCGCCTTTTCAAAGTCGGTTGTGGTTGCCAGGTTCCAGGCATTTGCAGGTGGATGATCAATGGTGACAATCGCGATATTTCCTTTTTTCTCAACCTTGATATTTTCGTAACTCATTCATTAGCTCCTTATTAATTTTGGGGTAACTATTCACCACACTTAGGGATCGTTCATAAATAACTTCACATAATCTATTTGCAAAAGCCCCCAAAACACTGGACATTTTGCGAACAGAATGTGAAGTAATTTATGAGCCGACCCTTACCAGATCCATTGGTAAAGCTGAATCAATGATGTGCCCGCATGAAAGGGGACACCATCATTGAGCGAAATCTTCAGCAGGGCATTGGAATAGCTACAATTAGGGTATCGTTATCGATACTGTCCGTCCTTGATCATCTGTGTGGGCTTGAAAATCTCTTTGCCCCATCTTTCGGCCAACCCTTCCAGGCGCTTGGTCAGATCCGCAGGTTCCATGCCGGCCACCAGGGCCATTGGTCCCATTCCTCCGGTAGCATTGACAATCGCCAGATCGATATCTTCCAGTTTACAGGCACCTTCCCCAATGATTTTGGTCGCCTCATTGACATTTACGGCCACCAGATCCATCAGGTCAAACTGATCGGTCGCCTTGGAAAGATCAATCTCCGGCCGCCCCTGTGACCAGTCAAACAAACCTTTACCAGTTTTCTTCCCCAGTTCGTTGGCTTCGATTTTCCCTTGAATTACTTTGCCGCAGGCGAAATCGGGGTGAATGGTTTTGGCAAAATAAAGGCTGCCATGATAGCTGATATCCAGCCCGGTATAATCCATAGTTTCATAGGGTCCCATGGGCGCTCCAATACTCCGCATCACCGCATCGATCTGTTCCGGCTGAATTTTGCCCTCATCCAGAATCGCATTCAGCAGCACACCGGCAGGTGCCTGGCAACGGTTGACGATAAAGCCGGCTACATCCTTTTCCACTCTCACGGGAACCTTGGCGTTTTTGAGTACGAAATCAACCCCGATCTGCATGACCTCATCGGTTGTCTTGTCGCCCCGAATGACTTCCACCAACTTCATCAGTACGGCCGGATTGAAATAATGCAGCCCGACAACCTTTTCCGGTCGCTTGGTGATTGCCGCGATCTCAGTGATTTTCATGGTGGAGGTGTTGGAGGCAAAAATCGTATGGGCTGGTGCGATTTTGTCCATGGCACTAAACGTCTCCTGTTTCAGCTCCATGATCTCGGGAACCGCCTCGATCACCAGATCCGCTTCCTTGACGGCATCCTCCAGTTCAACACATGGGACCAACAGTTCGCTCTGGATTTTGTCAAAAAGGCTCTGTTCCACTTTGCCCTTGCTGACCAGTTTCTCCAGGCTCTGGTTAATGCGGGCAACACCCTTGTCCACAAACTCCTGCTTGATGTCCCTTAAGAAAACCTTGTATCCCGCCATCAAGGCGACTTCCGCAATTCCGTGCCCCATATCCCCGGCACCAATAACGGCAATACTCTTTATATCATCAATATTCATTCGCTTTCCTTGCATAAAAATTAATAAATCGGGACCTCAATTGTCCCTGGTTATGTAAGCAGTTCAATCCTTTGTTTAAAAACAATAAATAGTGTCACGCCCCCATCGATATCTTGGTTGTAGCATTAACCCGTTTTTCATTTATCATTACTATATATAAAATTCCTTTTTCATCATCAAATATAATTTTTAAGCCAAAATATTGTCAAGGAGAAACTCCTGGGAGGGGCGATGTAGATTAGCGCGGATAAACAATTTTGCCGGTTGTTTTCAGGTCGTACCCATCGTTTCCCCCAAAAAGGGGCTTGAGAGATTCCTGGTTCAGAAGTCCGATGAAGGATTGTACTGTCTGTTCGAAGAACTTCTCCTTGGGGACAAGCAAATCAAAGCGTTCCCAGCGTAAAGGCAGGAAATCGAGGTTCAGTAGAGAAGCCACCACCCGTATTCCCGGTGCCGCATCGGCTTTTCCTGCCAGTATTTCCAGTCCGGCATCCAGATGCCTCGGCATCTCTTTATCGTAACCATCAATCCCGCCCGGTTCCAACCCCATTTTTTCAAGTTCCCGGTCAAACAGCAGACGGGTTCCCGTTCCCAGGCTCCGATTAACAATGCGAATACCTGTTTTGGCCAGATCAGCTATAGAACCGATTGCTTTTGGATTGCCCTTAGCCAGCAGCAGACCCTGTTCCCGCTTACAAAAATTGATCACGGCAGGCATGTTTTCAAGCTCGCTATCAGCAAAATTGAAATTATACTCCTCTTCATCTTCCTGCAACAAGTGACAGGCAGCGATATGACACAATCCCTGCCTGAGGGCCCTGAGCCCTCCCATGCTGCCCATGTTCCCGAAAACTGCGGCAAATTGAGGATAGGTTTTATTGAACAGGGTCACCACCCTGTCCAGCAGCGGATCGTTGCTTCCTGTAATAATCAGCAGGTTCTGATGAACTGCCGCTGGCTGCTGAAGCTTGGGATAATTGATGGTATTTGTTTCAATCCACTGTTCCACCAGATGCTTGGGGAAAGACCATTTTCCAGTGATTTTGTTTGCCGGTAACCCTTTTTCAGCCACCAGCGTATAGACCATTTTTTCATTCACATTCAGAAATTTTGCCACCTCTTTGGTGGAGAGAAGTATCGTCATTTTCCATTCCTGTGGGAAAATCAGTTTATTAGATGGACGCCTCAAGTGTCATCACGATACACAGATTGCATCATCACTTCAACTATTATCCCTTATTTTACCATCCTGTGGCGGGATATTCGTCTGCAAGAAAAGATATTATACTGAATTCGCTGCAGAACGTCCGGTATTATCTTAGCATTTTAGCAGCAAATATTCTGATTTAGGGTCGGCTCAAAGATTACTTGGCATTTTGTCTGCAACATGTCCAGTCTTTACGGGACTTTTGCGGACAGATTATGCCAAGTTATTTTTGTGCGATCCCTTATGACAAATCCGGGACTGCCACCCCAAAACCAGATCTTCCTGATGTTCCTAAAAATAGAGTAGTGATATACAGCAATGTCCGGTTAGGTTTTTGCAGAAAGCTGAATGATGAAACATGGATCGAACTTAGAAGGATTTATTAGATTTTCTTAGTTTAGCGTAGCGAAAATAAGCCTTGTTTGAGCGAGGCAGGAACGAGTTTGAGAGACGGGTTTTATCATTCTGCTTTTGTTTTGCAAAAACCTAACCGGACATTGCTGAGTAATATAGAGATATTCTTTGGTGTTTTTTGCCATGGAATCGACTAAAAATTCCCTGAAATCGACACAAATTTCAGGCCAAAAAATTGAATATCGTCTATATTGATCCAGTCGCAACGGTTTGATAGGTGGTCGAGAACGGTTATTTTTACAATTCATTGAAAATAAAAGCCCTCTATTTTGCTCAAAATCACGATTCATAAAAAATAGACTTTTGTATTTTCATCATTTATAATAACTCAAGTTTCGA
>Ga0233430_1005754_pt1 | contig 10549 bp, 12 predicted proteins | sample SI_118_April2016_2_FD_179883 | JGI IMG/M metagenome (GOLD analysis project Ga0233430, IMG submission 179883) | Seawater microbial communities from Saanich Inlet, British Columbia, Canada - SI_118_April2016_150_MG | ecosystem: Environmental > Aquatic > Marine > Inlet | place: Canada: British... | reverse complement strand
ATTGGTAGCGTTGACTACCTGAACGGTTGTAACCACTCTTGATTTGATGAGTTTTCTCACCGCATTTTGGACATATATTCATATGCCCATTATCTCACAGTTACACCGCGATATTCGGCACTCCCTGAAGATTATAGTTTGTTTTTGGGGAAGGCAATTGTAGTAGAATTGATAAAATTGATTTTTTGTTTTAACTTAGTTATTCTAGATTCTAATAATAGACCTTATGAACACACAACCGTCCACTCCCAGCAAGCCATACGAAACCTTTTTTTCAATCACTGGGGTTATCGGCCTGATTGTTGACACTATCACCTTAGTGGCTTTTATAAGACAAGCACAATCTAAGGGATTTGAACTTGCCATTTCAGCAATTTCCCCTAACATAGAGATAGGAAGTATTTATATAGACTTTAGCGACTTAACCCTTGTTTTACTCATCTATGTAGGCATAGCATTTGCTTTTTCTTCTCTACAAGATTTAAAACATTCTAAATCTCTTTCTCCGATTCTTATAAGATTTCACCTATTAGTTCTGCCAAGTCTACTATGGTCTATTTTATTCTCTCCCTTGACAAATTACCAAATATACCTGAATGCTATGAGTATTTGGCTAACAGGAATAATTAGTTTGCTAATACTTCGTACAAGAGTTTCTGCATTAGATATTCTTAAAGATAGCAACTTCACTCTTTTAAGATTATTTATTGCGTGGATAATTAGCGGTCTCTTTGTCATGCCTTTATGGGTTCTCTTAGAAAGAAGCATATTTCATAACACCTGGGCTAGCTCAATTGGAGGCGTAATGATATGGGGGTTTAGTGGATTTGCAGTAACATTACTATATTGGGGAGGGATTACAGTCCTAATGTTCATTGTTTTATTGGGATATCTAATCTTAAACAAAAATATCAGTTATGAAATTCTATCCCTAAAAGGATCTTCAAGTCGATGGAAGCTGTAGCAAGTAAAAAGGAAAAACCTTTATGAAAATTACTCTGTGGGGACCAAGAGCCTCTGGAAAAACAACTTATATTACTATGGTATATGGGACAACAATTTTATCAACATCCAAATGGATTGTGCGACCAGAAGATGCTCTTTCTTCCAGATTTGTTATTGAACATATAGACACAATTCTGAATGGCAATTTTCCTTCGGCTACACTCCCTTCATCTGAGCCAACGTATTACACCTATAGCTTTAGTCTTCGTGATGAATCAACATCTCGACACAAACCTATAAGTTTTAACTGGGGTGAAACTATTGCGAATATTTTAAAATTAGATGGTCAACAACAAACAAGCTCAGGAAATTCAGATAACAATCAAGTGGTTGTTTCTTTTGCCGATGTTGCTGGTGAGCTCTATGAAGAAGAATCTCTAACGTCACAGTTGTGGGATCATTTGGCTGATAGTGATGGAATTTTATGTCTGCTCGACCCTAATGAGAACGGGGCAGATTATTTTCGAATGGTTTTTAGCCTTATGCAAAATTTATTTCTAAAGCAAAAGGAACTGGCTGGCGGATTAGTTAACGGACGAATACCACATTACATAGCATTTTGTTTTTCAAAGATAGATCATCCTGATTTCCATCCCTTAACTAATCAACATGAAAAAATTATTGAATTTCTTGCAACGCAAACAGGTATAAACTTAGACAATCTATTAAGTCCTTATGTTCTTCCAGAACGACTAGAGTATTTTACGATTTCATCTTTAGGAACGAGTGCAGAAATTGTCGATGGTCAGATACTGGCACCTCAGTCAATTAGCCCTATTAATATCCTTCAACCCTTAAGTTGGTTCTTTCAGAATATGGAAGGTTAGATTTTATGTCCACTTATTGTCTTCCGCAATTTGTTTATGGAAAAATTATTGCTAATGGCAATGATATATCTGGATTCAGGGTAGTTGGAAACACACCAGCTCTAACCGAAGAAGATTATCATAACTTTGTCACTGCAACCTTCTCTGGTCAAGTGTTTGGAATAAAAAACTTGCTTCCATCATATGGATTAACAGAAGCTGATTCATTAGGACGCAGAGTTCTTTTTCAAATTGAAAAAAGTATAGTGCCCGATAAACGTCGAGGGCCATTTCCTATTAGACGAGGTGTTATTGTAAGTCAAGAAGTATTTAATAATTTTAGTACACTTCAGATTGTAAAAGAGATTAACGAGTATAAATTTAATCGTGAGTATTCTTCATATGAAACACTCCCTTTTTTGTGTATTAAAACAGAAAAACGAACCTTACCATCAAACAAAACAAGTGATTTAAACAAGTACAATAAAATGCTATTATATATTCTTGATGCCTTGTTTTCGTCTAAATCTGTACTTGTAGTAACAAAAAACCCAGACCCTTTTTTTAGGATTGCATTAATGGACATTGTAATGTCCTTATTACCGTCATCGTTACAGAAGCAATTTAGCTTCAATACAAATATTTACGAGCCCTTAAATCAAGTAAACTTTAAAATTATGTTCATTCAATCTAAATTTGTCAACTTTTCAGAAAAGGTTATTGATATTGATTTCTTTTCTAACTTTGATTACAAACTTACAAGCCCATACACCAAGTACCTATTTTCTCTTATAACACAAAGCAAAATATCGTTTAAAGAATTAGCTAATTACTGCAAGAAAATTCTAGTAGACGCAAAATTTGATGAACATCATAGCGTATTGTTATATCGAGAGTTATCAAAAATAATCCAAAACCGTTAATTACTAACCTGGAAAATCATAACAAACCCAGCAGATTTTTTTCATGGTCTATATCCACCCTAATACTCCCCTACTTTGAACCACTTACAATAAAATCATCAACGAACTCATCGCTCATTACGGCTGAGAGGTATTTGGAGAAGTAAAAGGTAAATCCTGAAATTATGCAGAAAACACCAAATACGCTAATTGAGGATGTATTGATAACCTGGCTCCTCGAAGGCGATGTCTCCATCCAATATCAGGTACATCGTGATCTTTTAGACATTGAAAAGCTAGAACTGCGAGAACGCATCGCATCCGAAGGCTGGGCTGCGAAATTTCTCAGTGCTCGCAAAGCTGAAGGGCATTGGGGGCGTGGCTTTTATCAGGTCAAGTGGATCTCGTCACATTATTCGTTGCTTGACCTGAAGTATTTGAATATCTCCCCGGATGTGCCGGAAATCAAAGAATCCATCTTGCAAATTGCGCACAATCACAAAAGCGATGATGGAGGCGTCAATCCGCACCGAGACCACCGGGGAAACCCCGTTAGCGATATGTGCATCAACGGGATGTTCCTGAACTACGCCTGCTATTTTGGCGTCGAAGAATATGAACTAAAATCTGTGGTCGATTGCATCAACGGGCATCAAATGCAAGATGGGGGCTACAACTGCCGTATCAATCGTGGCGGGGCTGTGCACTCATCCCTGCATACGACTATCTCCGTTCTTGAAGGGTTATGGGAATACAAGAAAAATGGCTATACCTACAGATTGGATGAATTGGAGAAGATCGCAGCCGAATCACGCGAATTTATTCTGATGCACAGACTCTACAAATCGGACAAAACGGGCGAAGTTATCCACAAGAAGTTCACCATGCTCTCCTATCCCTCACGCTGGTTCTATAATATTTTGCGCGCGCTGGATTATTTCCAGGCTGCGGGCATAGATTACGATCCGCGTATGCAGGATGCGCTGGATGTATTAATGAAAAAACGCCGTAAAGACGGGACTTGGCCCGTGCAGGCAAAGCATGCTGGAAAAGTACATTTTGATATGGAGCAGACTGGGCATCCCAGCCGCTGGAACACCTTACGAGCGCTGAGAGTTTTGAAATATTTTGAGAACCGGAAATAAGATGAAAATATCGGTATATATCGCAACAAGTCTGGATGGTTTTATTGCCAGAGAAAATGGAGATCTTGATTGGTTACCAGGCAGTGACGGAGGCGGAGATGATGCTGGCGAAGACTACGGCTATCATGAGTTTATGGAATCTGTCGATGTGCTCGTAATGGGACGACATACCTTCGAGAAGGTGCTTGGCTTTGGAGAATGGGCCTACGGTAAAACGAAAGTCGTTGTTTTGAGCAGCAAAGGGATTGAAATTCCTGAAGCTATAAAAGAAACTGTAGAATCAAGGTCTTGCTCCCCAGTTGAATTGGTAGAGGAACTCCATCAATCTGGTGCAAAGCATCTCTATATTGATGGAGGAAAAACAATTCAGGGTTTTCTGAAGGCTGGTTTGATCGATGAACTGATCATTACAACCGTCCCTGTTCTGATAGGAAAAGGGCTTCCACTCTTTGGAGTATTAGAGCAGGATATAAAATTGCAGCTTATTGAAAGTCGTTCATTTGAAAAAGGTTTTGTACAAAGCAAGTACAAAATCCTGAAACAAGAGTGAAATAATATGACTCAAACTCAACCCAACAACCCCCTGCACGGGATCACCCTTAAGCAAATCGTCGAAGAACTCGTCGAGCATTATGGCTGGGAAACTCTAGGAGACCAGATCAATATCCGTTCTTTTACACATGATCCATCCGTGAAATCCAGTCTGAAATTTTTGCGCAGAACGCCATGGGCACGGGCGAAGGTAGAGAAGCTTTATCTTGAAGCCTTCTCAAACAAAGAAGAATAAACTTAGACAATTATTAGCGTAAACAAAAAGTCTCTCAGAGAGAAAACCCTGAGAGACTTTTTTTATTTCTTTTTTCGTAAGAAAAACTATTCGGCTGCTGGCTCTTCGTCTCTTTCCAGATAACTCTCGATCATAAAGAGATTTTTCTCGCCGACACGTTGAACAACATCCAGCAAGGTTTCCATGCTCGAAACTTCTTCAACCTGCTCGGTAATGAACCACTGCAAGAAAGCTTGTGCAGCATAATCACGCTCTTCCATCGCCACATCCATCAGAGCATAGATCTGCGCGGTAACTTCATTTTCCCAGTCTAAAGACATCTTAAAACTGGCGGCAGTATCTGCGATCTCATAGACCGGTGCTTCAACAGCAGGAATTTTCACTTCTGCACCGATCTCGAGCAAATAATGCAAGAACTTCATCGCGTGTTCCTGCTCTTCTGCTGCCTGTGCGTAGAAAAACTCAGCAAACTTAGGCAAAGAACGGGCATCGAAATATGCCGCAATTTGTGTATATTGCATCGCGGCACCCATTTCGTTCCCAAATTGGGCGTTCATCATGTCGGCTAATTTTTTGCTAATTCTCATTTTCTTTTCCTTTTTTATGAATGGGGACTAAATAAATATCTGGGCTAATTTTAGCACTTGCCCGTTAAAATTTCATTGGAGATTCTCTAAGATCTCTTGCGCAGCCGCTCGTGGGTCAACTTGGTCGGTGAGCACCGAGATTGTCGCGGCATTGAAAATCTCGGCTAAAGCCTCTACGCGCTCATTCGAGGGGATAGGCTCTGCAACGAGGCTCAATTCCTGAAAAGCAATATCCGTCAGCGCGGTTGGGCGTGGGGCTAAATAACCCGTTTCAGTTGTCCACTCGGCAAGAAAATCGCTCTGGGAGAGGAATTCTGCCAATTCAACGGCAGCAGGCTGACGGTCGGGGTCGCTCCCGGCCAGCGTCCAAAGCCAGGCAGATGCAAGGGAGCAAGACTCATTGTCCATATTAGGGATAGGGCTAAGGATCGCATCCGCTGGCGTTTCATCCAAAAAATCTTTAGACCAATGGATTTCAAAGGTCTTTTCCTGTGCTACTTGAGAGAAAATATCGCTCTGATAAAAGCTAAGCAAATTGGTCAGAGATTCTTCTTCGAGTTCTGCCTCATCGTAAAGACAAAAGCTGAGCTGGGCGACATCTTCTGGCAGCAGGATTTGTGCTTCTTGTTCCTGCATATTTTCGATGGAGAAAAAGGGATATTCTTCGCTGGGCAAGTAGCGCAACCCAAGCAAGTTCGCGGCAAAAGGCAGCCCATAAGTCGAATTTTGAATATGGGAAAGAGGGCGCGCGTAGGGGAACCAATCTGGGTCATCGAGGAGCATTGTAAGCCCATCCAGAGGGTGTAAGATGCCTTCATTTACTGCGCTCTCAAGGTCGGGGCGCGATAAGGCAACCAGATCGGGCATGGCGGAAGGCGCAGCTTGATGCGTTGCAATAAGCGCATTGAGCAGGCTGGCTTCGCCTTCTATCGCTTTGATACGTATCTCGAGAATCAGGTCTGGACGGCGTTTTTGAAATTCTTCCAGCCTTGCTTTAAGGAGTGCGCTGGCTTCTGTTTCAGTATCAGGATCAAATTGTGGCGGAAGCCATATACGCAAAGTTTTAGGTGTATCATCCTCTTCGATTACTAGCGCTTCGCTCTCTGGTGTTGTTGTGATCTCTATCCCTTCACTTTCGGCTTCAGGGGTAGTGGGTGTCGCAGGAACTGCACCAGTATAAGGAAAGCTGGTACAAGCAGTGAGAAAGAAAAGGCTAAACAGAATAATAGCTTTTCGCTCCATTTGATGATTCCCTTGCAATATTTTATTCATTAGAGTTCTATTTTTTTCTCAAGCAAAGTAATTAATAATTTTACGGTGTTTTGGACATCATCATAATCGACCATCTCCGAGGGAGAGTGGACATAACGACAAGGAATAGATATACCACCGACCATTGCCCCCGCACCCGCGACTTGAATAGCGCGAGCATCGGTGCTGCCCAAAGTGGAAACTTCGCGCTGATAAGGGATATTTGCTTTTTCCGCAGCTTTGATCATCCAGGTAACAATGCGCGGATCAGCGATCATTAGCGGATCTTTAATTTTAATAGAAACCCCTTTGCCCAAGCTGACTTCTTTCTTTGCACTATCGGGGGTATCCCCCACAGGGCAAATATCAATCGCAATCCCAATTTCGGGCGCGATTCCAAAAGCAGATGTTATCGCGCCACGTACCTGAACTTCTTCCTGTGTGGTGAAGACGAAATAAACTTCGTGCGCTGTTGTCTTTAATTTTCGCATGGTTTCGATCAGCACAGCTACACTAACGCGATTATCCATCGATTTGGCAATTAGGCGTTTCCCAAGATCATGGAAAGGGCGCTCCAGTGCTGCAACATCACCTATTTTCACAGGGGAATCTTTAGGGCTGGTTGCGCCTGTATCAATAAACATCTTATCTAGGGGAGCGAGCTTAGTCTGCGTCTCTTTTTTCAGATATTCTGCGCCAACTACGCCATAGGCACCATTCAAAAAGCGAACACGTGCGCCAACCAAAGTATGCGGTAAAAATGTGCCCAAAGGGCTGAAACGTGCAAAGCCTTTTTCATCCACGTGATTGACGATCAGACCAATTTCATCCATGTGCGCAGCAATCATAATTTTCTTGCCGCCAGAACCTTTGCGAGCAATTAGGTTGCCCAAAGCGTCTACGCGAATTTCATCAGCGAAATCTTTGATCTCATCTGTAATCACTTCACGGATTGCGTTCTCGTAGCCAGAGGGGCTAAAAGTTTCTGTTAGTTTTTTGATCAAGGGTTTCATAGTCTTATCTCGCTTCTTTCAAAATATCTGGCGACAGATCACTTAACGCCGCATGTAGTAAATTCAAGGTATTTTCCCAATCTTTTATTCGACAGAGTCCCATTGCAGAGTGGGCATAACGCCCGGGCACAGAAACTGAGCCGGTCGGGATGCCTGCGCGCGAAATGTGAATACTCCCCGCATCTGTGCCGCCGCTACCGGGCTGCCGATATTGATAGGGGATTTTCTTCGCATCGCCTGTTTCGCTCAGCCAGCGGATAATACGTGGATCAGAAAGCGTGCGCCCATCAACGGTATAAATCGCGGGACCTGCACCCAATTTCGTGTTGTAGCGGATGTTTTCGCTGCCGTCGTGCACCGGAAAGTCAAGGGCGGGTGTCGAGTCGATGGCGAGCGCCAAGTCCGGGTCAAGAGCGTGCGCCGCTACTTTCGCGCCACGCAAGCCTAATTCCTCCTGCACGGTGAAGGCGGCAAGCAAATCTATATTCGCGGGCGCATTCTTTAATAATTCGATCAGGATGGCAACTCCGAGCCGATCATCCAATGCTTTTGCGCGGATAGAGTCTCCCATCCGTAAAAATTTCGTCGCAAAAGTCGCCCGATCACCAACCTTGACATTGGGCTTGCCCAGCCCCACATCAATTCTCAGCGATGCAATCGGAATCGTGCTATTGTATTGTCCCGGGCTAACAAGATGAATCGGGGCAGCCCCGATCACCCCGGGCACTTTCTCGCGCCCAACCCAAACTGGTTTGCCCGCCAACTGGCGCGGATCCATTCCACCAAGCGGAGCAAATTGAAAAAAACCATCGCTCTCTTTGTTAACCAACATAAAACCAATCTCGTCCATGTGAGCAGCGAGCATTATCTTTAGACGATTTCTGCCCTTGCCGCGCTTCGTGACGAGCAGATTGCCCATCGCATCGGTTTTGATCTCATCTGCAATATTTTCGACTTCAACACGCACGATCTTACGGATCGCACCTTCATCACCTGAAACGGCAGTAGCGTTGGTCAGTTTTTCGAGTAAGTTGAGTTGTGGCTTTCTAATTTTTAGCATATTTAATAATACTGGAGTCCAAAGTCTCCAGACTTTGATATTCGCCGTCCAATAACCGGAGTTATTGGACTCCAAAACACGAAAATTTAATCATCCCAAACAATCTTCTCTAAAAAGTCAGCATCCAGCATGGCAACAAATTCTGTTAGCAAACGCGCTGTGCGTTGAATATCTTTGGTCGCCACCACTTCGACAGGCGTGTGCATATAGCGAATGGGGATAGAGATCACAATGGTTGGGATTCCTTCTACCGAGATTTGCAGATCATCGCCATCAGTGCCAGACCTGCCAGGCAAAATTTCGATGCCAAAGGGAATCTCCAATTTCTCAGCAAGCTCTTTAAATTGCTGATGCAAAAAGGGATGATTTACTGCGCCTAATCCGATAGTGGGGCCGCTGCCCAGCTCAAAAGTTTCCCAGTTTGTTGCGCCAGGTCCTTTTGCAAAGGTTACATTTACAGCGATGGCTATGTCCGGGCGAATTTGGAAGGCAGAGGTGCTTGCACCCATATGTCCGATCTCTTCTTGAACGGTTGCGGCTGCCCAGACATCCCAAATATGATCGCGGGATTGTAATTCTTCAAGGCAAAGCGTTAATGCAGCAACGGATGCGCGGTTATCAAGAGAATGTCCGGCCAAAAGCCCACCACTCATTTCGGTTGGCTCAGTGGCAAAAGAAACTGTGTCGCCAATTTTTATTTTGCGAGCAACTTGTCGAGCAGAAAGACCGACATCTATCAGGAGATGCTTAAGTGCGACCGCGCCTTTTGCTTCACCTTCTGGTAAAAGATGGGCTGGCGGCTGGGCAATGATTCCCGACAGATCGCCACGCTCACTGTGCACAATCACAGCTTGACCCGGCAATACGCGGATATCGATCCCGCCGAGATTTGCAACATGCAAAAACTCGCCAGAGACTTTGCTTACGATCAAACCGATCGCATCCATATGCGTCGCGATCATCACGGAGTGACCTTTGCCGCTGCCACGTTTTAATCCGTGCAGAGAACCGAGGGCGCTTTGGTCAAGCTCATCTGTTAACGAAGCCCATTTTTCTTTAATAAGCTCCGCAACAGGAATCTCAAAACCAGAGAGTCCAGAAGATGAGAGCAGAGATTTCAAAAAATCAGTTTTCATAAGTGTTCTGTATTAGGGAAAAGAATTTCCCCTCTTCTATAAAGTAGAAGAGGGGAGCAATATCAATCAAAAATTGAAAATATCGACGTTCTTGTCGGCAAGGGGGTATTGCTCGGTGTAGGCGTTTCGGTAAAAGTCGTCGTTGGGGTAGGTGTAAATGTTTCTGTGGGGGTATTCGTGAAGGTCTGCGTAGGTGTAAACGTATGCGTCGGTGTGAATGTCTGTGTCGGCGTAGATGTAGGGGTTGAGGTAAAAGTCTGTGTAACGGGCAAGAAAGGAGTAGCAGATGGCGTAAAGGTTTGTGTTGGTGTTGGGCTTAATGTTGGCGTCGCCGTTACTACATCGGGCGTAGCGCTAGCAGTAGGAGATGCGGGTGTACCAACTGTCGGAGTCAGCGTAGTAGGCTGAGGCGAGGGCGTTATACTTGCTGTTGGAGTCGGAGTAGGAGGGTCGGGAGCAAATCCAAGCGCAATAAATCCTATGCAATAGCAAGGCAGCGTTGCTAAAACAATCGATATTAAAATACGGCGGCGGCGTGCGGTTAGATCTCTTTTATTCTCCATTTTTTCTCCCTCCTGATGATAACATAGGCGCATGAAAAGGTGAAATATGAAGAGTATCGTCAGAAACAAAAATTTGACTGATTTTGCGAGGAGAGCTTTACCCGACGAAGCAATCTCGCGAGGTATGCGACTGCTTCGTCGCAAGAAGATGCTCCTCGCAGAGTCAATTTAGGGAGTGTCTAAAACAGCGGTTATATGAAATCAATTAAGTGAGCAGGATATTTCGGATACTTCTGTTTGTACAATTGCCTCCTATTGAAAGCAAAGACAAAGAGTTTGATAGCACGTCGCAGA
>Ga0233430_1005753_pt1 | contig 10550 bp, 9 predicted proteins | sample SI_118_April2016_2_FD_179883 | JGI IMG/M metagenome (GOLD analysis project Ga0233430, IMG submission 179883) | Seawater microbial communities from Saanich Inlet, British Columbia, Canada - SI_118_April2016_150_MG | ecosystem: Environmental > Aquatic > Marine > Inlet | place: Canada: British... | reverse complement strand
AAACTAATACCCCCGGCAGGAGTCGCATGGTGGAAAACACGGACAAAATTTAGTGGGCAACAGTGGGCAACAGAAGGCGAAACGTTGTTTCACTCGTTATAGATAACAAGCTTGAAATTTTGGCCTGACTCCGCCCACTATGGCCCCACAAAATACCCACAACTTTTTTTACAACGTCACAGTTTGATTTCTAACAGGGATTCAGATCGTCGCTCCACCAGAATCACTCTCAATATTTTCTCTATATATAGAATATAGAGAGGTTGGGTTTTAACTTCGCGGCGTTTTCGATTTTGTGGCACGAAAATCGCCCGGGTATACGGCATATTTCTGGAAACGTCGTTTAGTGAGTAAGTATTTATTCTGGAATAAAAGGCTTATCGTCGGCATCTACCTCCGGAAATGGAGTGTTCCTGAATTATTCTCAAACTTTCCAAAGATTATGAGAATGAAATAGAAGAGCTTGAACACATGTTCCAGCATCGTAGTTTCCCATCAGCTATACGCCACCGGGCTGTCGCAGTTGATAATGCTCGCCATGCACTCGCAAATGAACTTTACCGAATGGGCTTGGTTGCCCCATCCGATTCTTTTTGAGTCTGCGCAAACATTCTTCTAAAGTCGTCTTCCCCACTATTTACTGCCGGCGGCTGGCTTCCAATTCTTCTGGAGTGATGACATCATCTGAATTGTCATCGATTTTTGAAAACATACGCTCAGCGTTGTTGACTACCTCATCGCGGCTGACCACTCCATCCCCATCGCGATCGATTTCTTTCGCGTGCCCTTTGATAAAACCGCCCATCGCGCTCCGTGATCCACCACGCACCCCCAACTCCCCATCGTTGAGCTGTCCGTCATTGTTTTTATCGTACCCCTTGAACGCATGTACTGCTTCTCCAACAAGTTCATTACGGCTGATCATTCCGTTTTTATCGAGGTCAATTTCTGTGGCATGAACCAGAATCCACGGCTGCCGGGGTCCGTTATCAGACTGTGGCCCACGAACACCACCACCTCCTTGAGGTTCATTGTCCACATGCTCTGATTTTCGTATTTCATCGACTGCAATGAGCCCATCGCGATCACTATCAAACTCTCTCAACACCACACCGATTCGACGAAGTTCGCTACCATCTATCTTGCCATCTCCATTTACATCTAACGCCATACTTATTGGATCATTACTCGTCCATCTTTCTTCTTGCTTTTTGTCACCTCGCTGTTTTTTAGTGGGAGTAGCCTCCGTACCATAACGCCCACCACCCTCACTTCGCCGACGAGCCGAATAGGTCTCTGTCGTCGTTCCCTGCTCTGAGACAAAGGCAAAAGTAACCGTCCCGTTGTCTCCGATGCTGTATCGCACGGACCGGGGCTTGCCAAACACTTCGTACTTGACGGTATAGCTATTCGCACGTTGCTTCTCAAAGCCAACAATGGTGGCACCTTTTAAACCGGGAAGGTGTGGCCGTACTCCCTGAGCTCGTGGTTGTGGATCAACCTGCCCATCACGTTCGACCACCTCGCCATAAAACCCACCGTTCAGATAAGGAAATGTCTTCGTCGCATGATAGTGATACGTTCCGTCCGGTCCCTCATGACCATTTAACTCATCAAGGTTCGTAGGCTGTTTTCCATCTTTCTCATGGAATCCGTAAATTGGATATCCATCAAGTGCGACGGCAATGGGATTCCCTGCACCGACGAACTTTTCAAGGTGCACAGGGGCTATGTGGTAGTGATAATCATCTGCTCGACCACAATGCCCACCCCATTGATCAAGTTCACCTGCAAGTAGGGTATCTGTTTTGCCGTCGTTCTTGATGGGGTTGAATATGGGAACACCGTTGACTGCCAAAGCTATTGCACCTCTAAAAAAATGGCTCTTTGTCAACATAGGAACCTTCGCACGAACCGGATGTAACGGAATTCTCCACGCGTTACCTCCAGTGTACGGCTGAGGCAAGGGAACCTGTTGTTGCCAGGCTCTGATACCAGTCATCATTGGATGCTCAGGCATTCCATCTGAATCAACATACAGAAACTCACTGTCAAAACGTACATTCACCTTGTGGCCAAAGGTAGAAAACAAACTGGCAAGCTTTGGCTTGGTTCCCTCTGCTGTTGCTTTCTGTGTGACGAAGTGCATCGCCTGAGGTGCTGTATTAAGATGCTCTATCTTCTGGTGAGTTTTCGAAGACGACGAGTGTACATGCCCTTCGTGCGCAGTGCTTGGCTGCAACAAACTACACACAGCTAATGCAGAAAGCATGACATATGAAAACGAGTTATTCATGACACCACCTTCGGATACAGGATTCTTTTTATATGGACAGGTTTATGTGGACAGGCACTACTTTCTTGACCGGATTTTCTGTTTCTCTCGACCACCTCCGGCCCGTGAACGACCTCCTCCCTGCTGGGGAACAACATCGGTGAGCCCGCGGAAGTCTGGCCGCTCTCTGCTGTCTGGAGGTGAGGGCACTACGGTACGGAAGAGGACAATGTTGTCGAGTTGTAGATCATCCGACCAAATGAATTTGGCTCCTTCAAAATCATGCTCGAAGAACGGTTCTTTTGGACCAACTTCCTCTTCAGAAAATTCTCTTGCGTTACCCCAGTCACGATCTACAAAATCGACTGTATACCAGTCTTCGGGCAAAGAATTATTCACAACGCGCGGATTGCTGCTATCACCATTGAGTGGACCTGAAGAAATTACTTTCACTTTCCAATTTGAACTAGTAACAGTACCGTCACCGAATTTCAGTATGAACCCACCGTCTCCAATGTTTGTATTTGCATATTCCATCCCCGTTAACGAATCTGCGTTATCGATACCCATCACAGCAATCGTCATTGGATATGCAGGCAGAATATCGACAGACACGACGTTATGCGGCACAAACTGAATTGAATCCACCGCTACGAGTTCTCCATTTACATAAAGCCTGAAGGCATTATCTGCGTATATATTCGCCCTGATCGTGTCATCCATTCTCGGCTTCCGGATAGGCTCTTCTGATAGCACGATGCATGGGAATAACAACGGTATAGATGTAATGAATGTAAATACGAGGTATCTCATAGTTCAGTCCTCTGGAATTTAAGTTTCGCGCGCTTTCTTGAACTACGCGAACATTGAATTAAAGGTCAGCCAGCGAACGGTCACAAGCGTACAGATAAGACAGGCCCACCATGCACCGCGCTGTGCGACTCTGTGACCCCGCAAGACAAAAAGAATCCCAATAACACCCACCGTGACAAGGGTTTTAAAAGCTAGCAATCCAATCGGATTATGAATTAGCTGCGATCCGATTGGGTTGAGTTCTGTCAACGCATTCGCACGGCTTGCGAGCAGTGTCCAAATGAGGTCTAGAACAGAAAAGGCTGCTATAAGCATGAGAAATATTTTGACACGCCGATCCATTACGGGAGACTCTGAAGACTGAATATCAAGCGGTGCCTCGTTCGAAAGTAGGTTCCCAAACGCGATCACCACAAGAAGCATGCCAAAAATAGTTAAAGGGTAAGAACTTGAACTCAGAAGTTTCCTGGCAGCAATCTCTGCTAGGTTACGTTCTTCAACAGCCCGCTCCTTTTCCAGAACTTCACCTACTCGAACACGCAATTCCTGAGGACACTCAAAGCCGTCAGCGAACCTTTTCCAATACGATCTCTCACCGGGTAATTGTATGTCGCCTGCCAGGCCAGTATTTGCCAATGACTCCAGAGCACCATTATTAATCAAAGTCTTGAGTAAATCCGAACTCTCCGTGTTGGCAAGCAAGAGAACTGGGGCATCACCATAGAGCACGAGAGTGCCTCCAGTTGTGAGATGGAGATACAAACGTCGAAAGCCTTGCTGTAACCATCGACCATTCTGAAGAGATTTTTCAGTTACAAGATTTTTTAGAACTACGCTATCTAATGGAATATCATTTATGAATACATTGTTTTCATCAAACCCGACACGGTAAGGCAAACTAACATAGCGGTCCTCAACAAACAAAAACCCTTCTGTTACCTTTTTTTCAACTGTGTGCTTCGTCATAGCACCAACACGCTGACCGGCACTCTCTTGTGAAACGGCTCGAGCTTCACCCAAGCACAGATTTGACTGGGTCATCAGCAACAGGCTTACAACTACAAACCCTCGCATCAGGCCCTTCCTTTCCCAGCCTTTTTCCCAGCCTTTTTCGTAGACTTTATTTTCATTTTATTCCCTCCTTTACCCTTTCGGTCTGATGGCTCTTTCATTGGGTCATAATCAGGATTCGGAACAGCCATCTGTGCATTCACCGTGCTGAGATATTGCATCAACAATTGATCGAGAACTCTGACTTTCCCTGGCATCTGTTCGGCAAGATCCCTCTGTTCTGCAATATCCTGACTAATGTCGAATAGGGCATACCGTCCACTCTCATAGAATTTCATTAACTTGTATTCATCAAGAAATATGGCTGTATGAGGTCCATCACCACTTTGATAATGCGGAAAGTGAAAGACCATAGCATCACGCACCCGGTGCACCGTTCCTCGACCGTCATCAAGCAAACTTACGAGGCTGCCACCTTCTAGCCCTTTAGGAAGTCTGTTCATAGGCACACCAGCCCATTGGCAATACGTTGGGTACAGGTCATATCCAACAACTCGTTCATGACACCAGGAGTTAGCCGGTATCCCAGGACCGCGGATGATCATGGGGCTGCGAATTCCACCCTCCCATACGCTCCCTTTACCACCTGATAGCCGTCCCTTCTCGCCACTTCGTTTTCCACCACCACCACCGCTGCCGTTATCAGACATATAGATGACATACGTCGATTCTGTGAGACCCAACGATTCGATGGCATCCAGAACAAAACCAACTCCGGCATCGAGGTTTTCAGCGATTGCGGCACTCCCAACACGCTTTTCCTCAACACTACTTCCCATCTTTTTTGCATACTTAGAAAGCGTTTCCTTCATGGCATTCTGGGGGGCATGAAGAGCATGCCACGACATCTGAATGAAAAATGGCTTCCCACTCTTTTGACTCTTTTCCATAAACAGGGCTGCCCGTTTTGCCATACCGACGATATCAGCAGGATTCGGGTCGGCATACTGATGGGCATATTCATTCCCTATATCTCCGTCACCTTCGTCATACCCATTGGCGGCAGGACCACCACCATTGATATGCCACTTCCCATAGTGCGCCGTCACATAACCAGCGGTTTGCAGAAGCTCCCCGATTGTTGTTTCACTCTGTGAAATTTCCCTTGCATTACGCGGCTCAATGAGCTTGTGACCGGCTTCTGGTCCCGCTGCTTTGGTCCAGTGCAATGCTGCAGGACTCTTTCCGGTCTGAAGACTTATTCGGGTGGGTGAACACACAGAAGCAGGAGCATATGCTGCTGAAAACCTCATTCCTTGCGCTGCCAATTTTTCAAGATTTGGTGTTTCCACAATCGAGCTTTTCGACCATGGAATAGCAGGATGCATTGGCACTGATAGGCCATTCCAGGCCTGATCGTCCGACATCATAAAAAGAATATTCGGTTGTTCAGCAGCCATTAATGACGTTCCAGTGACGCTGAAAAGGACAGCTGCATATATCGGGGCAAATGTATACGCATTCATTTTTCACCTACCGTTCTTTTTTTCTTACCACCTTTGCCACTTCCACCACCACGCACTACCAATTCTTGAGGATCCAAAACTCCATTCCTGTTTACATCGAGCATCTTTAACACATTGAATGCATTGTTAATCTCTGTCTTAGAGAGCATGTCGTCACGATTTATATCAAGCAGCCGGAAAAGACCACCGCCCTGTCCACCACCTTTTTGTCCACCACCTTTTTGTCCACCACCTTTTTGTCCACCACCTTTTTGGCCACCGCTCTTTTTAAGCTGGCGGTCTCCTGTGTCTCGCCCACCGTCTTGTTTCTGCTTTGCGGTAGATATTTGCGGCTTCTGGGCTTCAGCAAGACGGCAGTTCATCACAGATCCACAAAGAATAAACGTCACGATCATTCCGTTCGCCTTACTTCGCTCAAGCCGTATGTTTTTTAGCACCATATTCTGCTCCCTTGCGATCACTTTTTGCTTCCTTCAGAACGTTCTAACCGGCAACATATACGAATAACTCACAGATCCGTTCATGGTTTTCCCTCCATTAGCTTCTGGTAGGTAGGCACGGACATAATCCACACGTGCTGATGAAGCACTCACTCGCACGCGTACGTGGCCACTACTTCCCTGAACCTCACCGGAAAGATATCCATATTCTTTTGCACTCTTTGTCCCGGACCGAGGATGCCCCGGCTGCGGAACAAGCTGGTAGACAATGCCATCAAGTTGCTGATGAATGAACATGTGATCGTGCCCGTGAAAGACAACATCGACACCCTTGTCAACGAGCAGGTCATGAATTGGCTTCTCCCATTGAGCCCGATAGATGGCAAATTCATTATCACCGGAAACACCTTTGCCACCCCATTCCCAGTATGGTGCGGCCTCAGCGCCACCTCGTTGATTTCTGTCAGTTCCACCAACAAGATGATGGATAAAAATAAACCGTAACTCTGCACTCGATTGATTCAGTGCGCGCGCGAGCCATTGATACTGGCGCTCTCCGAGTGTCCAACACCAGTTACCTGAATTTCCACCCCGTGTTTTCGTCGTTGTATACCGAAATGGATCGAGCACAATAAACTGCGCATTGCCCCACTCAAATGCATAATAATTCTCTGGAAGCCCTACTTCAGGTTCGGTGATATCGTTTCCTGTGAAGAACGTATTTGGATATGGATTGGGAAAGTATTTTTTCCGTGTCTGGGTTGCCCACACATTCGACCCCTTACTTCCACCTTCCCCATCGTGATTGCCAAGAGCAAAATAGAATGCCGCCGAATGGCATAACTGGCCGAGATAATACCGCTGTGCAAGATACTGTGGCTGTGATAACTCTGGACTGACATACTTGCCCGTCATAAATGTGTCGCCCAAGCCAAAATGAAAATCAGGCTGATCAACGCATGCGTTATGAAGTGTTCGCAAATAGACTTCACCACTTGTATTCTCATCAAGATGCGAGTCTGCCTGAACTGTGAAAACAAATGAAGTATCTTTTGCCCGTTGGGTATGAAACGTGTACTCGTCACTTTTCTGTTGCTGGGCATTGACTGTGTAGACAAGCCTATAAAAATAACGTGTATTCCCCGTCAAACCTTCGAGCACAAAGTCGACTGGATCACCCGGCTCAAGAGAGTAGCTTCCCGTTTTGCTAACGAGGCTTCCCGAACGCTCTCCATACTGAATAAGGACTGTGCTTCTCTGGTGAAATAAGACCCGCACCGTTGCAGTACTGGCAGTCAAACGACCAACAATAATATTGAAAAGGTGGTCAGGAACATTATTCGCGGGCGGTGGTACTGTGTAGCCACCAAGCCGACTCCCACCGCCACGGTTCTGCTTTTCCCGACCAGATGCTTCATCACGTGACACAGCCCCATCGTTATTTGTATCTAATGTCCGGATTGATACAGGAGCACCCCTTAATTCCCCTACATCGATAATTCCATCTTTGTTGGAATCAATAACCACACCGAGAGGATCGACTCGCGAGTCCTGAGCCCGTGCCACTTTTGCCTGCACGCAGCCCAAGACCGAGACAACAACAAACATTGTGAGCACTTCTGCCTTCATTGTCTCAAACCCTCTTCTCGAATTTCTTTCTGACCGTCGTGATGCGAAATATGTGAAAAAAATGCTTTTCCCAGGTCGGACTGATCTTTCAATTCAAAGAGGACACTCTTTGGCCCCCCACGCCCCCGAGGTAAACCATCAAGCCTAATCGTGTGAATCACACCGGTATCTGAATCAAAGAAAAGCTCGATCTGCTTTGGCCCACGAACGTCTCGTGAATTCCGTACACCGCTAATTTTTGCGAGTGTGACACCACTTTCTAGAAAGCCTGCATACTCTTCTAAAGTTATGTCATATCCACTTTGTAATTGATTGACATGTTCATAAATATTGATGAGAGGGAGGTCCTGCTGCTGACCCGGAAGTGCACCGCGAAATCTATTGAGATTGTTACTTATATGCACCGGGCCTTTGTCACGAAATGCCCAACTTGTCTCACCGTCACACCCAAGCGTTCTCAATCCACCAGATCGAAGAGGCATACGAAGCACAAACTGATCCACACCCCGTACAAAAAGAAGCGCACCGTCTACATCCTCTCTTGACCTGACGTTCCATGCCTCCAGTGAAAGTCTTTGAGGCTTTTTCTCCCGTGAGTATTCCTCCAGTAGCCGTATTACATACGTTCTATCAAGCGGCTCACTTGTTGCTTTGAGAACCTTCTGAAGCGAAGCCATAGCGGCATTCGCTTTTTGGTAAGGTACAACAAAGTAAAACATGACAAGCAACGCGATAGTCAGTGATAGTGCCGATGTCACTACGACAAATTGAGTGTTACGAGCGAACCCAGTCGGATGTTTTGCAGAACGTAATGGAGCAGGAACGTCTTTCGAAATGAAATTGAGTACGCTGTAAAGATTAGTTGTCTCTTTTTCATTATTTCGCTGAACCCTATCTTCAAGTACGGCATGGACAAATAGTTCGTCTGCAATAGTCTTCGCAATTGTGCCATCAACCGGAGCTGGAGAATCTGGCGCTTCTGTATGTTCATCATCAATCCAACTGGTTAATGGGTTGTTTTGAGGTTTCATGAAGCCTCCTCCGATCGACTCAAGACACCCTTTCTCTTCAGACATTCCGCCACTAACGCTCTGGCTCTTTGCAATCGTTTTTTACACGCTTCAAAAGAAATTTCCATTTGCTGAGCAAGCACTTTTAGTTTCAAACCATTCTGATAACGACCATGAATGATTGTTTTGTGATGCCCTGATAGTGCTTCAACACACTCCTGCAAGGATTTAAGCTTTTCATCCCAAGTATCACCAGCAAGAAGGTTGACTCTTTCAAAATGACGTTCAAGAGCAGCCAGGACAGCGTCATCCAAAACAATTGGTGACTGTTTTATTTTCCGGTAGTGTGCCAATACCAATCTACGAGCAATTCCACGTAACCAGGGCCCAAATGGCCGACTCTGATCACACTCATCAAGACGTCGCCAGGCCACGACCAATGTTTCCTGAAATAAATCGTCTACCGTAGCCTGATCACGAACCACACTACGTAAATAGACCATGAGCATTCGTGAGTTTTCACGAGCAAGAATTTCAAATACTTTGTGAGAGTCTGTGGTCACGTGAATTCAAACCTAGTGGTTCAAGCTTTCTCGGGAATACTGTCAGGGATGTATTTTCGGGGACAATCTTTCCGAAATTATCTTATTGGGCCGCGAGCTACATTACGTGCTGCATAAGTGGGCAAAACCGAGAAAAGCCAAGTGCACAGGCGCGCTCCCCACGGATTCAATTTGTTCCAAGCTGTGAAAACGACACTGACATTTCAGACGTTTCAGATGGTTTGCCACACAAGTTTTTGTCTGCCAGAGTGACAGTTCTGCGATCTCCCCACAAAATCCCCACAAAATCTTGTGGAGAATTGCGTTTCACCCGTGCTACAGGCAAAACGAAGTACCCCCGGCAGGATTCGAACCTGCGACTCCCGCTTTAGGAAAGCGGTGCTCTATCCCCTGAGCTACGAGGGCGTTTGATGGGTGAGACTAGCAGAACTGAAGCAAATGACAGAATCAATTTTTAGATTCGTTGAGCTGCGATCGTACACGATCATATTCCGGGTTGACGCATTTGTCTCCCCAACGCTTCAAGGCCGCAAGTAAACCAGCATCACTTTCGGTTGCCTGGCCCTGATCGCCAGTTTCTGCAATCCAGTCTTTCAACATCGTACGATGCTCTTCAAGCTCTTTCTGAAATGCAGAATCTTCAGCAAGATTATGAATTTCATGAGGATCGTTTTCCAGATCATACAGCTCTTCAGGCGGCTTTTCTGGACCAAAGAAAATGAGTTGTGTCTCATTCATCTCATTGTTGGCCATCATCTCCCGAAATCGTATGGAAACAGGCCACGGATCTTTATAACTCGGCTGCATAAAAGGACGGTCTGTCAGGTAATTTCGCAGATACTTAAATCGCGGTGTGACAATCGCCCGAATTTTTTCAATGCTGTAATCACATCGATCGCGTGCAGCAACAAGATACTCACGTGGTGTGTAATCTTTTGCCAGGAAATCTCGCCCTTCCATAAAAGAAGGAATAGAGAGCCCAGCAGCTGCAAGGCTTGCCGGCGCGATATCAATGCCACTAACAAGATCATCACGCACTTGCCCAGGTTGAATCCCAGGGCCGGCTACAAGCAGCGGCATGCGAATGCCACCTTCATATAAAAATTGTTTGTGGCGATGAAGTTTGTAGCCATGGTCACTGAAGCAGAAGATGTACGTTGAATCAGTGAGTCCATCCTTTTCAAGCTGGTCAAGCAGGTCACCAATTTCTTGATCAGTCTTCAGAAGACAGTCGTAGTGATGTGCAATTTCTTCACGTACTTCAGGAATGTCTGGATAGTACG
>Ga0233430_1005747_pt1 | contig 10558 bp, 11 predicted proteins | sample SI_118_April2016_2_FD_179883 | JGI IMG/M metagenome (GOLD analysis project Ga0233430, IMG submission 179883) | Seawater microbial communities from Saanich Inlet, British Columbia, Canada - SI_118_April2016_150_MG | ecosystem: Environmental > Aquatic > Marine > Inlet | place: Canada: British... | reverse complement strand
AACGCGAAAAAAACATCAGCATCGGGAAGAAAAGAAGGGGGTCAATATTGGACGCCGAAAACCCCCGCTAAGGGGTCAATATTCCACGCCGGTTCACAGCTGGACCCCGACGACGCGGATATCCTTCGTCACGCCATATCGGGCATTGCCGCTTTCCTTCGTGACTGGCTGATGGATCATATCATCGAGGAGGATCTGCAGATGAAGCCATACTTGAGCGCGGATCGTGACCCGTAGGGATGGCCTGCGGCAAAATAAACGATGATCGTGATCAGCCTCTTGGATAGTGAGGATTTGGAACGTAAACTGCGGCAGAAAGAAACCCCATCCACGATACCGACGATAAGAGTGAAAAAAAATGAACAACATCGGAATCGTTCTCGCAGTTTTGGCCATATTCATCGGGCTTGCTTCCCTGTTCTTCGCGAATTTGGCGATGAAGCGGTCTGATGAGTCCAACCAGGAGTTCAAGCACCTCCACCTTGAGCCGCTCCTAACGAAACTGAACGAATTGACGGTCGCGCAGAACGCCACCCTGTCAAGGGTCGAATCTCTCAAGAAAGACGTTGATTCCGTTGGCGAATTACGCACCGAAGTTGAAGGTTTGCTTCAGCATATGCAGACCAAGGTCGAACAGGTTGCCGCCGCCCAGCGTTTCTCCGACGCCAAAAAATAGCGAAGCCGTTTCGTACCAAATTTGAAAAAGACTCCCGAAGCCCCAACGCGGTATAATTTCGCGCCTACGGACATCCTGTTGAATCACCCGATTTCATGGGAGAGCCGCTATGAATCATTATCTTTTCCAATGGACATATAAAGACCCGCAGATCCGGGCGCTTGTCGAAGCACCCCAGGACAGGGTTGCCGAGCTGCAAAAAGTGGTGGAGGCGTTCGGTGGCGTGTTACGTGAGTTTTATTTTGCCCTTGGCGACTTCGACGGCACGGCAATTCTTGAATTTCCGGACAACGAAAGTCTGGACGCCTGTCTTCTGACGATTTCCAGTTCGGGCGTAAATTCCAAGATGAAAACGACGATGCTGATTACGCCGCAGGAAGGCAAGCGGGCGATGGTGCGCGCCGGCTCGGTCGTTTCCGGGTACAAGCCGCCCGTCGGGTACTCAGCCCACGGCTGAATACCTTAGTGGTCTGACCGCTCTACTTGCTACGTTGTTTCCTCGCTTTTTCGCTCATTACGGCGACCGCAGGGGAAACGATATTGGGATCGGGCGCCTTGGCAACGCTGCGATCCTTGTCCGGATAGGGTAGATTGTGCAGGAAGTGGCGCATGCAGTTCAGCCGCGCGCGTTTCTTGTCGTCCGACCGTATTACCGTCCACTGCGCGTCGGGCGTATGGGTGTTGAAGAATATCCCCTCCTTGGCCTCGGTATAGTCGCCCCACCTTCCCAGAGACTGAATGTCCACGGGGCTTAACTTCCATTGCTTCAGGGGGTCGATGCGGCGCGATTGGAAACGGCGCAACTGTTCTTCGCGGCTGACCGAAAACCAGTATTTGAAAAGCAGATGGCCCGAATTGATGAGCATTCGTTCGAATTCGGGAACCTGGCGCATGAAGCGATGATACTGGTCGTCGGTGCAAAACCCCATCACGCGCTCCACGCCGCCCCGGTTATACCAGGAACGATCAAACAGGACCATTTCGCCTGATGTCGGCAGATGCTGAACGTAGCGTTGGAAGTACCATTGACCGCGTTCCTGCTCGGTCGGCTTTTCAAGCGCAACGACCCGCGCGCCACGAGGGTTCAAATGCTCCATATAGCGTTTGATGGTGCCGCCCTTCCCGGCTGCGTCCCGGCCCTCGAAAATCATGACGACTCTTTGACCCGATTCCTTGACCCACCGCTGCACCTTGAGAAGCTCGATCTGCAATTCCGCCTTTATCGCCTCGTATTCGCGGGTCTTGAGCTTCTTATCGTAAGGGTATTGGCCTGCTGCATTCCAAGCCGCGATTTCACGCGGCATTTCGACGCCGGTAAAATCCAGATTGGGGCGTGCCCGCCGCCTTCCCTCGATACCTGGCTTTTTTCCCTCGCTTGATTTTTTTGTCGGCCTTTTCGGTGATGCTTTCGTGGATTTTTCCGCCATAATGACTTCCCCCGTCTCTTTTTCCGAGCCGAAATTTTCCTACAACTTCAATTCCCACACGCCCCTAGGTTAGCACTTGTTTGCATTCAAAACCATAACGGGTTTGTTGTGACCACCGCTGGACGAACGGCCATTTCGTCACGCCGATGTTACAAAATGAAACACAATTTCTTCAAACCGATCAAAAACCAGAAACAAAGCAATGGTACGATTTGAGTGGATCAAAGGACGGTCGTGACCCATCCCAAGGTACAAGCGCGATCAACAGGAGAGAAAAATGAGAGAAGCCGGACAGGTAAGCCCCAACCGCGCAATTCACTTTGCGCTGTTTGCCGTTGTCGTCGCCACGGCATTTGGATTGTCGCTGCTTCTGCAATAGCGTTATTCGTAACGTAACGCTTCGATCGGGTCCAAGCGGGCCGCTTTGCGGGCCGGGTAATAGCCGAAAAACACGCCGACCGCCGCCGAAAACCCAATTGCCAACAGAACCACGTCGGGTCGGATTAGCACAGGCCATCCAGCCATTTGCGCAATACCGACGGACGCCGCAACTCCCGCGACAAGTCCGATTGCGCCGCCCGCCACCGACAGCGTCAGGCTTTCGATCAGGAATTGATTGAGGATATCGCGGCTGCGCGCGCCGATAGCCAGGCGCAAGCCGATTTCGCGGGTCCGCTCGGTCACCGAAACCAGCATGATATTCATAATTCCGATGCCGCCAACGACAAGCGAGACAGCGGCCACCGCAGCCAACAACATGGTCATCACGCGCGACGATTCGGCGCGGGCTTCCAGCATCTCGGAAATGTTGCGGATGGAAAAATCATCGGGCTGGCCAGTCCGCAGGCGATGGCGTTGACGCAGCAGTTCGCGCACATCCGTTTCGGTCGCCTCAACCAGTTCCGCGGTTGCCACCTTGATCGATATGTCGTCAACCAACCGTCCTTTGACCTTGCGCCCGCCGATTACGCGTTTCTTGGCCGTGGATATCGGAATTTGCACGATGTCGTCCTGATCGGTACCGCGTGGGGTCTGGCCTTTTTCCTGAAGAACGCCGATCACCGTAAAGGGCACGCGGTTGACGCGCATGATCTGCCCGACGGGATCCTGACCGGGAAACAACTGTTCGACAACCGAGATTCCCAGCAGCGCCACTTTCGCTGCCGCCTTGACGTCCTCGGTAGAGATGGTGCGCCCCGTTTCAACGGCCCATTCCCGCGCCTCCATATAGGCAGGGTTGACGCCGCGAAGGGGGGTGAACCAATTCAGGTTGCCATAAATCACCTGGCCGCTGCCACGTACTGAGGGACCGGCTGCCTCGACACTGGAAATTTCGTTTTGGATGGCGATGGCGTCGTCTTCGGTCAGGGTCTTTTTCGACCCCCTGCCCAGCCTGACGCCGCTTGCCGAGGTCGCACCGGGAACGACGATGATCAGGTTCGATCCGATGTTCTGAATCAGCGCCTGAACGCGGGCCTCGGCGCCGGCCCCGATGGACACCATGGTGATAACGGCGCCGACACCAATGATAATGCCCAGCGCCGTCAGAAAACTGCGCATCAGATTGACGCGAAGCGACTGCAGGGCAGCCAAGATGCAGTCCATAACGGTCATTGCGCGTCCCCTTCCCTGCCCGTCGGCCCATCGGCGACCAGTCGTCCGTCCCTGAAGTGCAGCGCCCGACCGGCGAAGGCCGCGACCTCGGGTTCATGGGTGACCACAATGATGGTAATGCCCTGATCATTCAGGTTTTGAAAAAGGGTCATGATTTCGGCCCCGGTGGCGGTATCCAGCGCTCCGGTCGGCTCGTCGGCAAGGATCAGGGTTGGGTTGTTGACCAGGGCGCGGGCAATGGCTACCCGCTGCTGCTGGCCCCCCGATAGCTGGGCCGGGTGATGGTGGGCACGATCGGCAAGGCCCACGGCTTCCAGTGCCTGGGCCGCACGAGCCCGTCTTTCGGTGCGCGGAACGCGCGCGTACATCAGCGGAAACGCCACGTTATCCTGTGCCGAAACGCGGGCCAGCAAATTGAATGTCTGAAAGACGAACCCGATGTGGCCGTTGCGCGTCGCCGCCAGTTGGTCGCGATCCATCAAGGATATGTCGGTTCCGTCGAACACATACCGCCCAGACTCGGGGGTATCCAGACATCCAAGCAAATGCATGAAGGTTGATTTGCCGGACCCGGACGGCCCCATAACGGCCACGAACTCGCCCCGATGGATGCCGACGGATAAATCGACTAGCGCGTGAACGACCTGCGAGCCCACCCGATAGTCCTTGCACAGTCCCTCGGTCTCGATAACCAACTCGCTCATCTTCCCAGTCCAAACATCCTAAAACCGCCGCCGCCGTCCTTATTGGCCAAGCGGTTAACGCCGACGATGACCGATTGCCCCGAGGTGATGCCGCCGCGCAGAATTTCCGTGTGGCCGCCATCGCTGACCCCGTATTCGATATTCACGGGTTGCGGGGATCCGTCCTCGCCAAGCACCCAGATTTTCCCTTTCTGGACCGTTTTTTGCGCCCGCGTCGCAGCCTTTCTTTCGTATTTGGCGCGCTGCTCAGGTGTCAAAACCGCCTTGATGGATTCCCTGTTGCGCGCGCGTAGTTGCTTGACGCGGGCTTTCATCTCGTCGCGCTCCAAACCCTGCTCGCGCATCTTACCGGCGGCTTCCTTCCCCGCGTTCAGGATCGCCAGAATTCGGGTCTGCTGGTCTTCGTTCAGCTTAAGGGTATCGGTCAGTTTCGCGATGGTCTCCGCTGGATCGCGCTTCCCCCTGCCACCGCCTGCTGTGGTGTCCGATGCGGTAGCTTTCGCGCCGTCGGGATTGAAACGCAGGGCCGCATTGGCAACCTTCAACACGTTTTCGCGTTCTTCGATCATGACCTGAACGTTCGCCGTCATGCCCGGAAGCAGCATCCTGTTTGGGTTAGCCGTGGAAACGACCACCGTATAAGTGACCACGTTTTGGGTGGCTGTCGGAGACAAGCGGATCTGTTTGACCTGGCCTTCGAATTTCTTCTCGGGGAACGAGTCGACGCCGAAAATAACGCGCTGGCCGACCTCGATCCGCCCGATGTCGGCTTCGTCAACGCTGACTTCGACCTGCATATCGCGCAGGTTCTGCGCAATGGTGAAAAGCGTTGGCGCCTGAAGGCTGGCCGCCACCGTCTGACCCAAATCGACCGCCCGGTCTATGACCACGCCCTCGACCGGCGATCGAATGAACGTGTGATCCAGATCGAGGCGGCGCTGCGTCAACGTCGCCTTTTTTTGTTCGACCTGGGCAAGCACGTTGACGACCTCGGCCTCGGCCATCTTGATCTCGGCGGCGCGGGACGTGATCAGCGAAGATTGCGCGCGCTGTGTGGCCTGGGCCGCGTCGAATTGCGCGACCGCCTGTTCATAGGCGGTTTCGGTGGTGTCCAGCATGCTTTGCGCGATGGTTCCACGCTTGCGCAGGGATTGTTTGCGCTCCAAATCACGGGCCGTGTTTTCGACGCCAACACGCGCACTCTCGGTCCGGGCTTCGGCGGCCACCAGTTCGGCGCGCGCGTTCTGCACGGACGCCCTGGCGCGTTCCACGGCGGCCCTTTGAACCGAAACGTTCGCTTCCGCGATGGCCAATTCGGCTTCGGCCTGGATGACATGCGCCTCGGGGCTGCGCGAATCAATGCGCGCAATGACTTGCCCCTTGCTTACCCGGTCGTTGAAATCGACCGAAAGCTCTGAAATCTGCCCCGATATTTGTGTTCCAACCTGCACGGTCACGACCGCGCTTAGCGTTCCGCTTGACGAAACACTGCTGACCAGCGCGCCCCTTTCGATCTCGGCAAGCCGGTAAACCGGCCTTCCGTTTTCGTCGGGGTTGAAGGCGTTGAAAGCAATGAAGCCGATGCCAATTCCAACGAGCACAACAAGAACTGCAAACTTGCGCATCCAAATATTCCCCTCCTTGCGCGTCTTACTCGAACCTCTCCATCGGTATCCCGGATTTTGGCGGGAAATTGTTTCTGGAGTATTTCAGGGTTTGGAATAGTTTGTAACCCAAGGTAACAGCGATGCCGGAGCGATTCAAAAACAAAGGCCCGGCCCTTTTACAGGCCGGGCCTTGTCAATTTTGGTCGGGGCGATAGGATTTGAACCTACGACCTACGGTCCCCCAGACCGTTGCGCTACCAGACTGCGCTACGCCCCGATAAACGCCTCATCGGCGAACCGGCGCACTATACGCGCGGGCAACGCCCCGGCGCAACTTTCTCCGACATTTTTTTGAAGAATTTTCCGCAAACGCCGATCACTTGTCGGAACCGCGCAAAAAATCACGCAGATCCTCCAGTTCGCCAAGAAGAGCATTTAATTCGCCACGTTGATGCGGGCTCAACCCTGCAGCCGTTGCCGCAGCAACCTCACCGCCTTCAGCATCTTGCACAGCAGCGACGGCGTTCGGTTCCGGCACCTGTCCGCCGTTCTGCTTGAAAAGTTTCTGAACGCCCTTGATCGTGTAGCCGTCGTCATACAAAAGCCCGCGAATTCGCCGCAAAAGGGCGACATCCTCGGGCCGGTAGTAACGACGCCCCCCGCCACGCTTCATGGGCGCGATCTGAACGAACCGGGTTTCCCAGAAACGAAGGACGTGCTGAGGCAGATCGAGATCGGTTGCGACCTCGCTAATGGTTCGAAACGCCGTCTCTGACTTTCCGCGCCGCCTCGACGGGGGCCGCGACGGTGGATTGTTAACGCTGGTCGCCTCCGTCATTTTCGCTAGGCTCCGGGTCGCCTCTTCTCGTTGACGCGGGCTTTAAGCACCTGCGACGGACGGAAGACAAGAACCTTTCTTGGCAAGATAGGAACTTCCTCGCCCGTTTTCGGATTGCGCCCCACCCGCTGTCCCTTCTGGCGGAGAGAAAAGCTGCCGAACGAGGAAATCTTCACGGATTCCCCCTGAGCAAGGGCCTCCGCCGTATATTTCAGAACTGATTCAAGAAGTTCGGCCGACTCGCTACGCGAAAGCCCCACCTCCTGGTAGACGGCCTCGGCCAGTTGAGCGCGGGTAATCGTCCGTCCAGCCATGCAACCACTCCCCTTTTTTCACATACATTCAAAGGGTAACGCCGACGTCTTAATCCGTCAATGTCAAAGGAATGGGTAGATTGGTTGAGAGCGAATGCCAAGAACGCAGCAGGTAACCCTAGAAGCGCACCAGACCGGAGCCCCAGGTGAGGCCACCGCCCATGGCTTCCATCAAGATCAACTGGCCACGTTTTATGCGTCCGTCGCGAACCGCCGTATCCAGCGCCAGCGGCACGGAAGCCGCCGATGTGTTCGCGTGTTCGGCGATGGTCAGGACGACCTGAGATTTTGGAAGTCGCAGTTTGCGGGCGGTTCCGTCGAGAATGCGCTGATTGGCCTGATGGGGCACCAGCCAGTCGATGTCTTCATTGCTCAGGCCATTCGCCTCCAGGGCCTCGTCCACGACCGACGCAAGGTTGGTAACGGCGTGACGGAACACGTCTTTCCCCTGCATGCGGATATGACCCGCTGTCTGTGTCCACGAGGGACCGCCCGAAGCGTGCAGCAAATCGTAAAGATGACCGTTGGAATGCAAATGGGTCGACAAAATTCCGCGCTTCTCACCCTCGGCCATTTCTTCACCGCGCAAAACCACCGCCCCCGCGCCGTCGCCGAAAAGAACGCATGTATTGCGGTCCTCCCAGTCAATCAGACGCGACATGGTTTCAGCGCCGATTACCACCGCCGTTTTGACCTGCCCCATACGAATGAAGTTGTCGGCCACCGAAAGGCCGTAAATAAATCCGGAGCAAACGGCCTGGAGATCAAACGCGAATCCGTTTCTCGTATCCAGCATGGCCTGAACGCGGGTTGCGGTCGCCGGGAACGTGTGGTCGGGTGTCGTCGTCCCGACAATGATCAGATCGACTTCCTGAGCGAGAATTCCGGCCGCCTCAAGTGCCCGGGTCGCAGCATGAAAGGCAAGGTCCGACGTCAGCTCGCCTTCGGCCGCGATGTGGCGTTGCCCGATGCCCGTGCGATCCCTGATCCATTCGTCAGAGGTATCGACCATCTTTGCGAGATCGTCGTTGGTTAGGATTCTTTCGGGCAGGTACGAACCGGTCCCGATGATTTGGGTCATGATCGTCATCAGGATTCGGCAACCTCATTCGAGGATTGGTCAATATTGATCCCGCCCATATCCTCTTTGATACGTTCGTTGAATTCACCGGTCACGAGATTGGCGGCAACGCCGATGGCGTTCGCAAATCCAAGCTCGTCCGTGCTTCCGTGGCTTTTGACGCAGATACCGTTCAGACCGACAAGCATCGCCCCGTTATAACGGCGCGGGTCCATGCGCATGCGAAGCTGGTTCAACGCCGGCCGGGCCAGCAAAGCACCCAACTTGGCCATCAACGAACCGGTCAACGCCTGTTTGAGGAAATAAGCGACCATCTTGGCCGTGCCCTCGGTGGTTTTGAGTGCGATGTTTCCGGTAAATCCGTCCGTCACGACGACATCGACAGTGCCCAAGCCAATATCGTCGCCCTCGACGAATCCATGGAACTTGATGGGCAGCGTACTGTCGCGAAGGATATCGCTGGCGGCGCGAACCGCATCATTGCCCTTGAAGCCTTCGACGCCGACGTTCAAAAGACCAATGGACGGTTGCTGAATGCCAAGCACGTTTCTGGCAAAGACCTCGCCCATAACCGCGAACTGAACCAGGTTTCGCTCGTCGCATTCCACATTGGCGCCAAGATCCAGCATCACAGAATCGCCCCGCTGGGTCGGGAAATAGGTTGCGATGGCAGGCCGGTCGATACCCGGCAGCATCCTCAGCACGACCTTGGCCATGGCCATCAGCGCGCCGGTATTCCCGGCCGAGATGATGCCCGCCGCACGACCATCCTTCACGGAATTGATCGCAAGGCGCATACTGGTGTTGCGGCCACGGCGCAATGCCACCGCCGCCTTGGTTTCATTCTGTACGGCGTCGTCGGTGTGGATGATCTGCGAGCAGGCCTTGGCGCGCGGGCAAGCATCGATAAGCGGTGCAATCCGCTTCTCGTCCCCGAACAGCAAGAAATCGACGTGGGGAAGCCTCTCCGAGGCGATTTCAATTCCCTCGACTACCATTCGCGGCGCGTGGTCGCCACCCATGGCGTCCAGCGAGAGAGTAAATCGCGTATTCAATAGAGGGCTTCCTCTAAAACCGATCCTGATCTCAGGCGGTTTCGGCCGCCTCCGTCACCTCGCGGCCATCGTATTGGCCACAGGCAGCACAGACATGATGCGGACGCTTCAACTCGCCGCAATTGGGGCATTCCTCGTACGCGGCCGAGGTCAGCGCATCGTGCGACCGACGCATGTTACGGCGCGACTTGGATATTTTCTTCTTCGGAACAGCCATTTCTACATTCTCTCGATAAAAAAGCGCCCCTTTCATGGGCGGCGCATTATCTAAACCGAAAAACACTCCGGGGCAAGCCGATTGCGCCCTTTATTTCGGTTTCTTTACAAGCTCTTCAAGGGCGGCAAAGGGACTTCTTGCGTTGTCGGCCTCCGCGGGGGCGCTGGAATAGCCCTCAAACTCGGCCCCATCGGCCCGCGGAAACGGATTTATCTCAAGGGCCAGCTGTTCGGCGACGGCTTCGCCGACATCAATTGTACCGTCCTCGATAACGTCCGGAGGATCGTCTTCATCGAAGGGGACATCCTCGTCCTCGCCTTCTTCCTCGACCACTTCCGGAGGCCCGTAACGGCGGTCAATTTCAAGCTCAAAAACGGTTTTGAGGGGCTCCAGCGTAACCACACACGATTGCGTCACCTCAACGTTCAACAAGCCATGCAGGCGAATGATCGCACCCAATTCGCGAGTCAAACGCAGACTGCCCGCCAATCTATCGACCGAAACGACCTTCAATCGCGCACTCAACGCCATGCGTTCAGAGGCATCGGCCTCGACATCCATTTTTGCTTCTGTCTTGAGCTCGTCGACGCTGAACGGCCTCAAAAAAGTAGATCGGGAATCATTCGACATCAGGTGCTTTCCATCTCAAACCACTCGGGAAAAGGCGCGAAGTTGACCCTTCCAGACAAAAACGTATCAATTTCCATCGCGTCCAGAGCCGCAGCCTGCTCTTGAACATAGCGCGCCATCACGGCAAGGACGGCCGGGTCAATTTCGGCATTGCGAAAAAGATTCCGCCGCAGTGCGGCATTCAACGAATCGGTTCCGTCCGCAATCGCTTCGTCATAAGCGGCGACACGGCCGTAAAAGGCCTTGGCCATCTTTTTCACCCGAGGCCCGACCGACAGGTCGCCGACCCCCATTTCGCGCAGGTTTTCGTCCATGTCAACGAACATCAGATCGAAAAGCGCCTGCGCCAGCGGGGCTGTCGTTCCATGATCGCGCTTCAGCCGGCGAAAAACGAG
>Ga0233430_1005743_pt1 | contig 10562 bp, 5 predicted proteins | sample SI_118_April2016_2_FD_179883 | JGI IMG/M metagenome (GOLD analysis project Ga0233430, IMG submission 179883) | Seawater microbial communities from Saanich Inlet, British Columbia, Canada - SI_118_April2016_150_MG | ecosystem: Environmental > Aquatic > Marine > Inlet | place: Canada: British... | reverse complement strand
ACTTTGGAGGAAATATGAAGTATTCGATATTACTTATTTTTGTCGCTTTCATCCATTCAGCAATCATTAATATTCCAGATGACTATTCTACTATTCAAGAGGGCATTAATAATACCGCCACAGGAGATACTGTTTTGGTAGCTCCTGGAATATATTATGAAAATATAAATTTCCTTGGACGAAACCTAACTCTTTGCTCTAACTATCTGTTAACTAGAAATCAAGATTATATATCTTCTACAATCATAGATGGTACTCATTCAGGTACAGTTGTTGAAATTGGGGAAGGAACAAATAATTCATCATTGGTAAGTGGCTTTACAATTCGAAATGGTCAAAGAGGATATGGTGTTGGCGGTGGTGGATTCAGATGTGTCTTCTCATCCCCAAGATTAGAAGACTTAATCATCTCAGATAATTGGTCTAGTAGAGGAGGTGGGATATTTTGTTATTATGCAAGCCCGATCATAACCAATGTAACTCTCATAAACAATGTATCTCCTGGTACAGGTACTGGTGGATTGACATGTCAATATAATTCATTCCCGATTATTACTGACTCAATAATTTGGAATAACGCAATAAGCTTATTAAATACATGTACTTTGACAATTCAGTATTCCGATATTCAATATGGGCAAGATAATTTGTATCACGTTGATGGTGGAACCTTGAATTGGCTAGAAGGAAATTTTAATTCAACCCCTCAATTTATTAATCCAGAAAATGATGATTATCAATTGCTAGAATCAAGTCCATGTATTGATACAGGGCATCCAGATCTAGACGATGATGGTATTACTTGGGAAAACGATCTTGATGATCAAGACCCTGACGGTACCCGGATGGATATAGGAGCATTTTATTTTCACCAAATCATTGGTTGCACTGACCCGGAAGCTATTAATTTCAACCCAAATGCAATTTCAGATGATGGAAGTTGCATATACATCGAAGATGTCGAACCTCATTTCTCAACAGTTTGGTCCGGAGTACCAAACAACCCCATGGGAATCTATATCTACAACGCAACATTAAACAGCATCGATCTTCGAGTAGGAGATGAGATTGCAATTTTTGATGGGGATATCTGTGTGGGCCATGCCCAACTTGAATCTGAGATCGATGGACAAATTTCAATATTTGCATCAGCTGATAATCAAGATACACCTGAAGTAGATGGTTTTTTAAACGACAACGAAATCTATTACAGATTTTGGGATGCCAGTGAGCAGATAGAAATTATAAATATATTTGCAGTTGTTACTGATGGCTCAAATGTATTTCAATCCCTAGGATTCTCAAATATTTCTCTATCAGTGGTATTGTTGCTAGGATGCACTAATCCTGAAGCAATCAATTTCAATTCAGAGGCAAATACCGATGATGGAAGTTGTATCATTTTAATTTATGGATGTTTGGATGAAACTGCATGTAATTTTAATCCTGAAGCAGATACAGATGATGGTTCTTGTTTGATATTTGATTGTGTAGGTGAATGTGGTGGCAATGCAACAATAGATGAATGTGGAATTTGCGACAATAACCCTGATAACGACAACGGATGTATCGGTTGTATGGATCTATGGGCGATCAACTACAATCCGATGTATACTATTGACAATGATTCTTGTATATACCCTAACCTAGGCGATATATCGATGGACGGCATTTTAAATGTTATCGATATAGTTGAACTCGTGGAAATTGTACTTGAAGGTGAATCCTTTATTTTCTATATGGATTTTAATTTTGATTCCCAAATTAATATTATTGATGTAGTAATATTAGTGGATATAATTCTAAATCCATCTCATCTCGGATGCATGGACCCGCTTGCATCCAATTATAATCCGGATGCAATCTATGACGATGGTAGTTGTTCCAACATCATCAATGACATTGATGGGAATTACTATGAAACTGTCATAATCGGTGAGCAAGAATGGATGGCAGAAAATTTGAAAGTAACTCATTATCGGAACGGCGATGAAATCCCAACAGGTTTTAATGGTTCAGATTGGTCAGAGCTTTCTACTGGTGCATTTGCCGTTTACAACGATGATCCGGCCAACGCTGATACTTATGGCAATCTTTATAACTGGTATGCAGCAGACGATGACCGCGGTATCTGCCCTGATGAATGGCATATACCCACAGATGAAGAATGGATGGAACTCGAGATGTATCTTGGTATGAGCTATGAAGATGCCCAAAATGTCTTGTGGCGCGGTACTGATCAAGGCAGCCAATTGGCAGGTAGTGCAGACCTTTGGAATAGCGGAGAGTTGGAGAATGATCCACAATTCGGATCGTCCGGTTTTATTGCCCTTCCCGGTGGTCACCGAGAAGAATTCGATGGAAATTACTACAGTATTGGTAACAATGGTTACTTCTGGTCCAAAACGGAATACGGTAATAATAATGCCTGGCACAGGATAGTGAGTAACAATAATTCCGAAATTTTCCGCAACTTCGCCAGTAGTCCTTATTATGGTTTTTCTATTCGTTGTCTGAAAGATGATGGGTTAGATGTCTTTGGTTGTACAGATATTGAAGCAGATAATTTCAATCCAGACGCAACAGAAAATGATGGAAGTTGCGAATATTCTTGTATCGATATTGATGGTAACAGTTATGAAACTGTTGTTATAGGTGAACAGATATGGATGGCTGAAAACTTGAGGGTTACTCATTACAATAATGGTGATGAAATCCCAACCAATTATTCAAATAGCCAATGGTCTGCTCTATCAATTGGTGCATTTGCTGTTTACAATGATGATCCATTCAATATGGAAACCTACTGTAATTTATACAACTGGTATGCAGTTGACGACTACAGGGGTATCTGCCCTGAAGAGTTCCACGCTCCTAGTGACGAGGACTGGACAGAGCTAACGGATTTCCTTGGTGAAAGTGCCGGTAGTCAACTGGCAGGAGATGCGGACTTATGGAATATTGTAGGACTTGTGAATAACCCGGCTTTTGGTACGTCAGGTTTTGGAGCTCTTCCCGGTGGTTACCGCAACGATGTGGATGGTATCTGCTACAGTATGGGAGACGGCGGTTATTTCTGGTCCTCTACGGCCAGTGGTAGTGATGGTGCCTGGTCTCGGCGCTTGTATTATTATACTTCGGAAGTCGACCGCCTCAACCATAGCGACCTACGCGGCTTTTCAATTCGATGTTTGAGGGATTAAGTGTGCCCAGCGAAGTAGATTAGGGTGCAATGGCACGCGGTGCTTGTGAGGAAACGCACAAAGCAATGACAGAATTGTCACCGATAATGACGGTGAAGGTCAAACACTAAAAGGAATTCAACTGATCCATGCCCAAAATACCACTTGTTAGCCTGCAAGTCGGGGATGGAATTGGCCTCAGTTACTGCCTTTCAAAACTCACCACATAACACACCTTATGTTGCGACTTTCCCACGCAAACCAAAGCTATTGTTACCACTCCTTCATGAAATGTTGCGACTATCAGATAAGATTTAAGCTAGAAAAGAGCCTGGAGGCCCCAATCCATTCTGACATAATATTTTCCATGGTAATTTCAACTTTCATATACCTTTAGCGGAGATATTTTGACTTTGATTTTGAATCTTGTTTTAGGCAAATTAGATATTATTGGTGTATGCTAAATGTGCTGTGATTTAATTGGATATCTACCTCAAAAAATTACTAATTAGATATATGGGTAAGCTATACTTAATTTTTAAAGAGGATTCAACGAATTTATATAATTTTGAAATATCAACAATACGGCCAGTCCCTAGAATCGACAGGATAACATCAGTAGTGAAACTCAATTGTTGTGCATAATTAGAGGAGACTAAATGGAATTACCTAAATATCACGAAACATTTATACCAGTTCTTGAAACTCTTAATAAAGTTGAATCTCTTACAAATAGAGAGTTAACCTCAACCGTACGTGATAACTATTATTCACGTTTACCTCAGGAGCTTCTGGACAAGAAAACTAGTACTGGAGCAAATGTTCTACTGGATAGAATTAGCTGGGGCAAATCTTATCTTAAAATGGCTAAATTCGTCTCTTATCCAAAAAGAGGAACAATTCAAATAACGGATAAAGGCAAACAGATTCTACATAAAGGCACATTGACTCTACAGTTTTTACAAAATGACATTGATTTCATCAAGCACAGAAAATCTGTTACAAGTAAAAAAGAAAGTGAAGCTGAAATCTCTGCTAATTCTGTGAAAGTTGAAAACGCCACACCACAGGATTTAATTGATTCTGGTTTTTCAACAATTGAATCTGAAGTTAAAGCAGAACTTCTAGAGAAATTAAAGAATATAGATCCATACTATTTTGAAAAAGTAATTCTTATCCTTCTAAAGAAAATGGGATACGGGGACTTTATTGAAACTTCAAAATCAGGAGATGGAGGCATTGATGGAATAATTAACGAGGATAAATTAGGCCTTGAAAAAATCTATACACAAGCTAAACGTTACAATGAGAATAAAGTACGTGAAAAAGACATACGAAACTTCATTGGGGCTATGAGTGGCGACACTAGCAAAGGGGTTTTCATTACAACATCGTCTTTTGACGATTTAGCTATTACAAAAGCTAGAGAAGCGCATCACACAATAATACTAATAGACGGAAAAAAGCTAGTTGACTTAATGCACCAGTTTAATGTCGGAATTCAAATAAAAACTGTTTATGAAGTAAAAGAATTAGACAATGATTTCTTTGAAGGAGAATAATAAAGATACATAATTATGGCAAATCGATGGGGAATACCAAAAGACGTTGAAGATTATGTAAAGCAAAGAGATACGGATTGTGTCTATTGTGGACTTGAATTTACAAAAGAAAATAAGCTACGAAAATCAATGCCATCATGGGAACATATCGTCAATGACATTAGAATAAACGGAATAGATAATATCACTCTATGTTGCATATCTTGTAATGCAAGTAAAGGAGCCAAACTTTTAGAGACTTGGTTTAAAAGTGAATATTGTAAGAAGCAAGGAATAACAGAAGAAACCGTTGCTGCTATAGTGAAAGATGCAATTCAAAACCCTCCGAAATTGAAAAAGTAACTATGCGCAATCCTGTATTTAGCAAATAGAGCTTTCAGCGATTAATAATAGTTCAGTGCAAATCTGAACGTTTATCGCATTCTACTGTTCTAATTGTAATATACTCAATACTGTAGACAATACTATCCTCAAATTATTATAAATATTGTATACGTATTAAGCATGATATCTTAAAATCCCTTGAGTCAAATGATGTCCTGCATCCAGACCGAGCTAAATTAAATAACATTATTAATTGGAGAATGAAATGGCAAAAATTAAGAATCAAGGTCATTTATATAAAATTTTTGATATGTTTTTAGAAACATGCTTAATAAAAAGTAACAGTATTTTAAATGATTCCGATGGGATTTTTACTTTAGATAATATAAACATTTGTATAGAAAAATTTGTTGATGATTTTAAAGATGATAAAAGAGACTACCATGAAAAAATCAAGGAGCAATTTAAGGATTCATCTGACGATGTGAAATTACTTTTTGCTCATGTAAACTGGTTATGGTCATTTCCAGTAAACGATATGACTTCTACTGGAAAGAAAAGATCTGCCCAGATTTGTGTTCCTGATATTACATTACATAATAAGATTGAATCTCTCTCTCTTTATCCTGAAGAGGGTTTTGGAAATGCTGGATCTTATCATAAGCAGAACAAATACTGGGAAATTGTTGCTAATCTAAAAATTTTAAAATGCATTAAGTCTGAATTAAACGTAAATACCATTGATAAAATTAAAAATCGTATTGAGGAAATAGCACTTTTTGCAAAATATGATGAATCACCCAAAGTCACTGATGATTGGAAAATAGATTTAAGAAAAATTGAGAAAAGTTGTGCCATGTATAATATTCTACTTTATTTATGTAAACCAGATAAATATGAACGAATAGCATCTGATAACCATAAGCAAATAATTATTGATAGTTTTTCATCTTTGCTAAATAGTGACAGTGATAAAGCCTTAGATAATGACAAACAAATATTGATAATAAGAAAAAACATTTCAGAATTTGTACCTGATTTTGATTTTTATGACCCAGCGCTACGTGACTTATGGAACCCAAAGCTTTCTAATGATGAATATAATGAAATTCAAGGGCTATCTTTCAAAAAGAATATTATTCTTTATGGTCCTCCAGGAACAGGTAAAACCCATACTGCTAAAATTCTTGCCAAATCATTTATCTGTCAAAAGATTTTAGAAAGGGATAAATCAAAAGTAAAAGAAATTATCGAAGGGGAGATGAATGTTGCTGGGCACATAAAACATTTGCAGCTACATTCCAGCTACAGCTATGAAGACTTTATTGCTGGAATACATCTTGTTGATGGTAAAACAGCCCCAACAAAAGGATATTTCTACAAATTATGTGAGGAAATTGAACAGGATGATGATAAATCCCCCTACGTACTTATTCTTGATGAAATAAATCGTATAGATCTATCCCGGCTTTTTGGAGAAGCTTTTTCTACCATCGAATATCGAGATGAAAAGGTCGATCTATCAATTGGAGGATTTAAACTTCAAGTACCAGAAAATTTATATATAATCGGTACTATGAACGAAATCGATTTTTCACTGGAACGTTTAGATTTTGCTCTTCGACGGCGATTTATATGGTTCTTTTATGGTTTTGACCCTGATGTACTTTTTTCTATTATGAATAGAAGAAAGAAATTATTAATAAAAATAAATAATGATGAAATTAAAATCTTCATTTCTAAAGCAACTTCACTTAATAAAAAGATTTCAGAAATTGAAGAATTAGGAAAACAATACCAGGTTGGTCACACTTATTTTGCGGAGATACTCGACATTGCTTCACAATTTAAGGGACGAAGGGGTTATATCCAAAGAATACCTATTTTTAAACAAGGTGGTCCAGCTGAAACTCTTTGGAAACTATCAATTGAGCCCATTTTGAATGCCTTTTTTGGTAATCTAGACGAACTCCAAAAGAATAATCACCTCAAGGAGATGAAAGAGATTTTACTGAATGAAAAAGAATAAACTCCTCCTTGAAACAAAAGACTGTTTACCTTTTGACAACAAATGGAATGGACAGTTGAGAGAGTTTGCAGAATGTGGAAAAAAGGCATCAGTGTTTAATCTTTTGTCTTCCAACCAGGAACCTGAGCCAATAATAAACTTCAACTATCAGGAAAAAAAATGGTATGCTGGTCGGTATATTGGAAGTATATCATTTACCGATAAAAAAAAAGATATAACAATAAGTATTAAACCCCGTTTTGGAAAAACAATACTATTTAAAATGTTTGAAGAGCTGTTCAATATTAAATTCGACCAAGGACAATCACCTTTCAATACTCAAGACAACTCTTACTACCTAAAAATATTAATTTCCTTTATATGGTTACAAAAACTAGCAAATGCTAACCGCCATGGTCTACCACAGATTAAAAAAGAGATTCATCATACGGGCTATACTCTAAAAGGTCGACTGTTGATTAAACCGACTCTCAAAAACCTATTCAAAAACGGAAAAGCTGACTCAGCTACTAAAGAAATTATTTTGGATAAAACAATAAATGATATTTTGCATCAAGCTCACCAAATACTAAAACGTAAGTACCAATTAGCTTTTTTGACTATTCCTGATAATGCCAGAGAAGCTATTCAGCAGTTTAATTCAAGCTTTTCGCAATATAGGAAAGTCACTTTCCATGAATACCGTTCCATTAAATACCACCCAATGTATCAAAATTATAAAAATGTAGTCGATTTTTCTTGGCAGATCATCAATTCAAGTAATGGCTTTGATGACCAACATCAAAACAAAAATATTTCAGGATTCTTTTTAGATATGGCTGAAATATGGGAGAACTATATTAGAAGCGTATTAAAGAAATATTTTATACTCTATGGCTGGCATTGTGTTGAAAGTGAGTATATAGTTTATCCAGATCGGTTTTATAAACGGAAAATAATCCCTGATATAGTTTTTGAAAGAGATGGAAGTTTCTGTATTTTTGATGCAAAATATAAAAAGATGGAATATCGCCATGGGTTTACTGATCTAGATCGTAATGATTTTTTCCAAATTCACACCTATATTTCATATTTCCAACAAAAAGGTAGTGTTCTATTTGGTGGTTTAATATACCCAGTTACTGTTAAAGATGTGGATTATTCAAGGATTCTACCAATACCATTATTTGATAGTTCACAGACAACATTATTTTTTGCGGATGGGCCTCTAATTAGTGATAATGAAATAAAGCTGGATAACTTCTTAAATCGAATGTTAGAGCCGGATTCGCTCCTTGTTAGAGTGGATAAGTATTAGAATTTTATTAATACATCCTTCTTTTAAAACTTGTGTAGAAAAAGAGCCCTGTGGACTCTATTCCTTTAAATATCGATAAAGCGTTGCCTTCGATACTCCCAGTATTTCACATATCTCTCCAACAGTCCTGGAATTTTCTGCCATCAATGTCCTTGCCAGTTTCACTTTACCGGCATCCATAATTTTTGGCCTGCCACCAATCCTTCCACGAGCTCTAGCAGCCTTCAGTCCAGCCATGGTTCTCTCCCGGATAATATCTCTTTCGAATTCAGCCAAAGCTCCGAATATGTGAAAGATTAATTTTCCTGTTGATGAAGAAGTATCCAGATTTTCTTTAAGGCTCCGGAAATAAACATCCTTTCCCTTCAACTCATCAACAATTGAAATCAAATGCTGTAAACTCCTGCCAAGTCTGTCCAGTTTCCAAACAACCAGAGTATCACCAGGTCTAACAATGTCCAATATCTGTAATAACCCATCTCTATCTTCCTTGACACCACTGATCTTATCCTGGAATATCTTCTTGCATCCAGCTTCTTTTAATGCATCCAGCTGCAGATCCAAATTCTGATCTTCTGTTGAAACACGCGCATAACCTATTATCATTTTAACCTCCTAGTATTTCATTTCTTATACCAATAACGAGGGTTTTTATGACTTTGATTTTGAGACGAGTTATGAGGCTATTTCATTGGTTTTGAAACTGGTTTTTGAGGTAAATTCGGAAAATATCAGAAACGAAGGTTATTGATAATGTCAATCAGGTCTGAAGCATTCCTTAAATATGGACTGTTTTATCCAATTATTCTTGAAGACGCCCAGTTTAGTTCCAACACTAAAATTACAAAAAGGATTTTTTAGAATCATGAATAGTAAACAACAAAGGATCGAATGATGATGACTTTCATTTTAGTTAGCATCGTATCCTTTGGAATTGTTGGTCTTATCTTTTTCAAAAGAGTTAAAATCAAATTTTTATTGTCATTAGCTGATAAGAAAATTTCATCTGGGGATTTTGATGAAGTCCAACATTTGCTTGAATCAGCTGTTATAATTGCTAATGAGATTAGTAACCAAAAGGATCGTTCAAAAATGTTGTCAGAAATTGCTGTGAAGCAAGCAAGTGACATCACTATAAAAAAAGCAATTTCAGCCACTAATGATATTGAAAACCTAATAACCCGATCAAAAACATTGAGTGAAATTGCAGTGAAACAGGCAAGTGGCGGAGACATATATGGGGCAAAAACTACATTTGTGGTAGCAGTCTCGGTTACCATGGGTATTGAAAAGGAATATTATTATTCAAATGCACTGGCAAACATTTGTAAGAAGCAAACTATTGTTGGAAAGAAACAAGCTGCAGATGGAGATATTGAAGGGGCAAAGGCTACACTTGAAACTGCTGTGTCAGTTGTGAAATTTATAGAAATAACAGAGGGATATTCTCTCTGGTGTGAAATTGCTGATAAGCAGGCCTCCCTTGGAGATATATCTGGTGCAAATGCAACATTTTTAGCCGCTGTGTCCACTGCAAAGCAGATAGGCTTTTTGAATAGTTTATTGAATAATAATAAGATTAAAATGCTTTCTGAAATTGCAGTGAAACAGGCTGAAGTCGCAAAGAAGCAGACCGCACGTGGAGATATAGTCGGGGCAAATACTGCATTTGAGTCAGCTATTATAATTGCAGAGGAGATTGGTGATAGACAATATCGTTCAAAAACATTGGGAGAAATTGCAAAGAGGCAGGCTGCAAGTGGAGAAATACTTGGCGCAAGAAGAACTTTTGATTCAGCTGTGAAGAATGCTGAGTGGTTAGCATTTCATCAAGGCCAGACAGAAGGGTTGTACGAAATATCTCTAAAATTGGCAGAAGCAGCAGGGAAGCAGGCTATACGGGGAGATATATCTGCAGCGAAGGAAAACTTTGTAATTGCACTGTCATCCGCTGAGGAGATGCGATCAAAAAATTCGAGTAAATATTCAAAAGCACTGGATGAGATCTCAATAATACAGAGTAATGTTGTTAAAAAGATTGTTAAAAATGCAAAGAAGCAGGCATTAAAAGGAATTGCTTCTGATGCAATGACTACCTTTAAAACAGCAGTGTCAGTCGCAAATGGGATTAGTATTGAAAAAACTCGAGCAAAAGCATTGTCAGAAAT
>Ga0233430_1005740_pt1 | contig 10567 bp, 13 predicted proteins | sample SI_118_April2016_2_FD_179883 | JGI IMG/M metagenome (GOLD analysis project Ga0233430, IMG submission 179883) | Seawater microbial communities from Saanich Inlet, British Columbia, Canada - SI_118_April2016_150_MG | ecosystem: Environmental > Aquatic > Marine > Inlet | place: Canada: British... | reverse complement strand
GACCACGCTCCCCGGTCTTCGTTTTATGGGATTAGGGGCGCAGCGATGGGCTCCGCGAACCAGTTTTAAAAGCTGTGCTTCGTTCAATGATGAGACTTCAGCCCATGACAGCCCATGTTCCCTGACCTGTTTGAGGTAAGCCCATACCGTTACATGAGAAACGCCACAACTTCTGGATACCTCACGATCCCCCAACTGATGCTTTAACCCCAGTCGCAGGATTTCCCGAACTTTTTGAGCACTTAACTCTTTTTAACGCTTTCTTGCCATTTAATCTCCTTGTAATGTTTGGTTTTAGAACAGAAAAGATGACTTTTTAATGGCCACAAAGGTGACTATCGGGTCAAGCCGTTTTGCTGGGGGAATATGACTATTTGCAGAGACCTATTGAAATTCTGATAGCAGTCTGAAAAGAACAGGAACACAGCAGTAGGGTGGGAGGCCAGAGACTGTTAAATATCACCGGAATTGCTGTTAAGTTCGTACCGGAATCAGTGTTATTTAACACCCGGAATACGCAATTCAAGTAAAAAAGTGAGATAACTAACTGATATTGAATGGCGTCCCCAGCAGGACTCGAACCTGCAGCTGGGGATTAGGAATCCTACGAGATAACACCCCAACAACTTTGTTTTGATGGAGGATTTGTTGAGAGCGCCAAATTATATTGTGGATTGGGTGAGGATTGACGGAAACCTTTAGTTTTCGCCCAAGTTCGAAAGTTCTGATATGATGTAATATTTTGTGCTTATTTGGGTGGGTTGAAGGTCGATTCATTTTCTTGAAAGCCGAAACCTTCAAAGCAGATTTATATTCCTTTTTTAATCTCTGCTATTTTGAGTACAATTTGACAATACATTGATAAATGTATATCATGAATATACATTTTATGGAGAACCAAATGGAAGCTACAATTCTTGATTTGAGATATAAAATGAAGGATGTGCTGAATGCACTGGATAAAAACGAACAAGTAACAGTACTTTACCATGGCAAGGTGAAAGGAGTCATCGTCCCGAACAAATCTGATGAGAAAATGGAAAAAGTGAAAACCCATCCCTTTTTTGGATCTTCAGCCGCAAATGGACAAAAGACGGTTCTTGAAGAGCTGGATGATTTAAGGGGGAACCGATTCGATGATATTTGATACCGATATTTTCATATGGGTTCAAAGAGGAAACGGCAAAGTTGCCACACTGGTTGAAAAAACCCCTGATCGTTTCTTGTCCATCCAAACCTATATGGAACTGCTTCAGGGAGCAACATCCAAGGATCAACATAAACATACAAAATCGTTCATTAAGGACTTCAATTTCATGGTTTTGCCGTTAACTGAAAACATCGGTCACCGTGCACTCGTTTATGTCGAAGAGTATGGCTTGTCGAACGGAATAAGAGCCGGAGATGCAATAATTGCGGCAACTGCCGTTGAGAACAACCTTCCACTATCTTCTAGCAATAAAAAGCACTTCAAAGCGATTCGTGATTTAAATCTCAAAGTTTTCAAGCCTTAGTTGTTGAAAGTAAATCAGTCGTAACTAGGGTTGTCTTGCCGAGATTGATGCGAATTGAAGAGATGGCGTCCCCAGCAGGACTCGAACCTGAAACTCTATACGCCAATAAAGGCTTTGCGGGGTGGTTGGAACAAAATTGGAACACTTTTAAGATTTTGCAGCACCAAAAAGTGAGTCAAAAACAGATTTGCGCCCTTCAATAATAAAGGTGAGCTAAAAGCAGAGCGGATCCCTCTCGCACACGCATGGGCTTTCAAACGAGTTTCGAACTCTGAAGAATAAGCAGGTTGATTCAAGCGGTCATGCTATTGCAGCACTAATCATTTTCAACTTCTCGATAGTTCTCTTTTTCTTCTTTACTAGTACGTCATCATTAATTCTTAAAACAATACCCTTTATAAGATCAGTTGTACTTTTGATGTTCGTAATTTCTTTAAGGTGATTTAAATCATCGGCCACAAAACGACCTTTGAGAGAAAGCCTTTTTTGTGCTTTCCCTTTGGCTAAATCGCTGTTTAGAAGCTCTGAAATACCCTGCGATGAAATATCGTTATTTGATAGTGAGTGGATATAGTGCTTCATTAGGCTGGGGATAAATTCAGTTCCCCCACTGAGTTCAACACAAACGAGATTCAGAATATCAATCATATGCGCGGGAACACGGCTTTCCAGCGCTTTTCGTTGGACTTCCAACTCTTTTTTTACAGCTGGAGTGGATTGATGAGGTAAAACAGCCACAGAATCGCACTGATCACAAACTCCAACCAGAACATTCTTCACGATTCCACTAGCATCACTAAATGGAACATCCCTTAATTTAAAGGTCACATTCGTAAATGACTCACAGCTGTTGCAAGCAGCTTTCTGAATATCACCGACTTTTAAAATTTTCATAAATCACCTCAATGATGAACGCTTATGAATACACTATCAGGCTCAACAAAATACCATTTGATATACCAAATTTGACCAGAAACTGTCAGCAATGTCCGGTTAGGTTTTTGCAGAACAAAAGTTGAACGATAAAACCTGTCTCTTACATAAGAATTTTAAGATGTTCTAAGTTTGCTTCGCGAAAAACCGCCAAACTCGCTCGTGCCTCGCTCAAACAAGGCTCATTTTCGCTACGCTAAACTAAAAACATCTAAAAAATTCTCATAAGTTCGATCCAGGATTCATCATTCAACTTTTTGCAAAAACCTAACCGGACATTGCTGAGAAACTGTGGTTTTAATGAGGTGCACATCAATTGTAGCGTCAAAATGATGAGGACTGGAGGAGTAACTATAACCTCTAGCTTTCCCGATTATTTGCGCCACATCACTTACTGATACAACACCTGTAGAAAGTAAGTTTTTAATGTCAATATCATTTCGTACTTCGTGGCTGAAATTCCCTGTATTTAAGCATGCAATAACCTTACTTTTTACTTCCTTGAAACCCATTTAAAATCTCTTAATAATAATTGTACGATAATACACGTACATGTCAAGTGTTATTTTCAAATCCAAAATTTCCGGAAAGTCATTGGCTGGAGCAGCCGTGCTATAAAACATTGAAAACCTCGGAACATAATTAATTATTATTTCAACAGTTCAATGAAAATTATCAGGTATCCTGTCCCCAAGTTTTTTGAAAGTGAGTTAAAAGCAGATTTGACTCCTTGAGCTTTGGGAAAGGCCCAACCAGTCTCTAAAATGTCCCCTCAATGGTTACACGGTAAAAAAGTTTATTCTTTGTACCTAAATTGAAAAAGCAGTAGAAAGACCAAATATTAACTGCACACAGTGAAGGTTTTATTGCTGGCTTTCGACGTGGCACCACGGAAGCAAATTCTTGTATATCAAGGGCTAAAAGAAGCGTCTTCTTTGGCATGGATATTTCAATAGACTTTAGGTCACCAAAAGAATGTCTTTCTTGCGAGTCTCATAAGTAGTCTTTTAAGAAGATCAACTAAAAACCCAATTAAAATTCATGAAACCATAGTGAAACAAGAGCCCATTTTCTTGATCCTGATAAACGGATTGATGCGGTTCGTTGAGCGGTTTCTTGTATTAATTCGTTTTTGGTTAATGTGGTGACAAAAGTTGTGTTAACACAACAATGACCAATTAACAAAGCAAGAACCGGAGAAGAAAATGAAAGTAATCAAACTGGAATCAAATGATCAATCCGACGTTTTCAAATCAGCCAAACTGCAAGCTAAAGAACTTGCTCAAAAAGAACTCGGCGATAATATGTCGTTAGTATTTTATAACGACAATTTAAAGCTCGTTTCCAATCATGGCATTAAATGCAAAGTGACTGAAAAAGAGAACTGTGGCGCTGGTGCTTATGCCAAAAGCTTTGATGCGGATCTGGAAGTAGTGGTAGGTGATCACTTCAAGTTTTATTTTCGACATGTGGAAGATTACCTGACGACTGATCGCAGGGATGCTTCTGTACAATACGACCTGAATCAAACTGGCTTTCAATAGGTTGATTGTCTGGCAAACAACATCAGGTTGAATTGATGGTCAGATGTAGAGAGCCTTTTTAGGGGCTTTCAGCTTTTGACAGAAACCATAGCGGTGAAATCGTTGAATTTCACCGCTCCCCGCCAAAACATATTATCGCGTGTTAGTAAAAGGGCTTGTTTAACCTCCAGCGCTAAGATCAAACAAATACATACCAAACAGGACAGTACAGGAATGCTCGCTGAATAATGGTAAAAAAATTAAGCGCGTATGGAACCAGACAGAATAAAATGTGTACCAGAAACCTGTTTACACGAAGAGGAACTCGAAAAAGCGTTAAACGGGTTTTAAATGAACTTTCCCTATGGTAATGCTCATTTGAAAAGTAGCTTATTACCATTGCAACACTACTGGAGTTCTAGTATGAGTGTCGATCCGATTCTTCTGAAATGTCTTGATTTTGCCATCAAAGCGGAAGCAAAAATGACCCTTTTTTATAATCAAATGGCTTTGGCGTATTCAGATGACAAAGAGCTGATGGATTTGTTGTTGATGTTATCCATGGATGAAGCCAAGCATCAAATAGAGTTCAGGCAATTGAAAAGTACTTTTCAGAATGCCGAAATCACATTATTACCTGAAGAAAAGGATCATCTGCTGGCCATGCTTCTCCCTCAAAAAATGCTTAATCTGGCAGAGAGTCAATTCTCCGGGAATAATCTTTTGAACCGGGACGATTTAATGTTAGGTGTGTTTCAATTTGAAAAAGAATCATTAAACTTTTTTAAAGCCATCATGGAAATAACAGGTGAGAATCCGGTCTTACAGAAGATAATTGACATCGAAAAGAAACATGTCCTAGCGGCAAAGAAAATAATTACCACAGGAACCCGGTATACCAGCCTGGAAGATAGTTGGGATTTAGGTTGAAGCGATAGCAAAACCAGTCCTTTTAATCAACAAAAAGTGACGTAGCTTCATGAGCATAAAGACAATGATAATAATTAAGTCCTAACGATTGAACGAGACGTTTACTGTTGAGATTTTATATGGATACAATACTGAATTTACAGCAATTATTTGAACATAATGGGATACTTATTCTGGCAATCTTGATAATAACGGCTGTTTGCTTGTCGGCACTTGCTAAGAAATGTCATTTACCTAAGATTACCGGTTATATTGTGGCTGGAATAATTATCGGCGCGCCCTTTCTAAATCTGATATCTAAAGATAATTACGAAAAATTCCAGGTCATCAATCTATTTGCTCTTGGTTTGATGTCTATTACTATAGGCTCACATTTAAATCTACATAAGCTCAGAATTTCAGGAAAAAGAGTTATCACTGTTTTTCTAGGAGAAAGTATTCTGGCGTTTTCGCTGGTGTTCTTTTCTTTTTATTTTTTTTCCGGCAACACTCTTTTAATCTGTCTTTTAATCGCCGCGATATCTATCGCTACTGCTCCGGCCGCAACTGTAGCTGTCGTCAAAGATACAAAATCAAAAGGACTGCTGGTTAATACGATTTTGCCAGTGGTTGCTCTTAATAACGTTGTCTGTATTGTTGTTTTTGATTTACTCCTTGATGCCGTGATTTTAGTAGATAGTAGTAGTTTTAACATTACCTCATTACTATTTACAGTTCTAAAAGAATTTCTTGGCGCAATCACTCTTGGTTCTATCTGTGGCTTTATTTTAAAATATTTTTCAGAAAAGTATATTCATTCAAGTAGATATATTCTCACAATGGTAATTTTAGCTGTCATTACCATAACTGGTATATCAAACCTCTTTCAAATTAACTTAATGCTCCCTTGCATTGTTGTAGGTATTGTTATTTCGAATACCAGCCATTTTCGGCATAAGATTTTGACAATATTCGAAGAAATTGAATATATCATACTCATTATTTTCTTTTCTCTTGCTGGAGCTCATATTGATACAACCAGTATAAAAATTGCTGGATTCCTTGGTATAATGTACTTTTTCGCGCGAGGTATCGGTAAAACATTTGGCGGTTCGTTAGGAGCCTATTTAAGCGGAGCTCCAAAGAGAATATATGAAAATATTGGCATATCACTGTTACCCCAAGCTGGAGTCGCGATTGGTCTTGTCATAATGGCTGGAGAGATTGCTGTTCTAAGTGACCATATTGATTTTTTGACTACTTTGGTTCTCGCTGTTGTTGCTCTAAATGAGTTGTTTGGACCTCCAGCGACAAAATGGGCTCTTTCCAGGAGTGGTGATTTGGGTCAAGACAAACCAAAACTCATCGATTTTATTAGTGAAGAATACATAAAGGCAAATATCAAGGCAGGAAACAAAGAAGACGCTTTAAAAGAGATGATTTCTTTCTTCATTGATTCACATAAAGGTACATCAGAATTAAAGGATGAAATAACAAAAAGCGTTTTTGAAAGGGAAAAGGATATGTCAACCGGAATTGGCGATGGTATCGCTCTTCCCCATGGAGTAATTGAGAAAGGTAAAAGTGTATATGGAGCTATTGGTTTATCGAAAAAAGGTATTGAGTTCAACGCAATAGATAAAAAACCCGTACATTTGATCGTTCTAATAGTCACACCTAAAAAGCATCAGAATGAAATCCATCTGGGTGTGTTACGCCAATTATCAAAATTGTTATCTAATACATTAATTAGAGAAAACATTTTTAATAGCAATTCCGCCGCTAAAATATATGATATTTTAAGAGAGCAAGAGATGGGCGAATTCAATTATTTCCTTGAGTGAAATATGAAACCTAATTAAGACCAAACCGGCTAAGACTTATTTTTTCTCATCAAAACAATATCTTCTAGTAACATGAAATTTATTCAATTAAACATAAACATCAGTTTATAATCTTGAATATGAAAATTACTTGCTCCATTTTCAAAATACGTCAATGAACCTACGATATTATTCTCACAAAGCTGGTCGATCCAGCAGGAAGTGCAAGTTGGTGGATCACAGAGTATGATCCCGTTGAAAAGATAACCTTTTGCTACGTAACAGGGCTTGTCCAGGACGAGTTGCATGTGTTTTGCTACTTGATCGAAAGCTAGCCGGTCTCTGAATAACTTGCCTGCTGCAAGGATGCAGGCAACCGTTAGCACATACCCAGAACGTTTCTGTTACATCAAACATGCCATGGGCCAGGGTACGTCCCCGGTGCGTATATGATTTCCGCACCAGCATCCGCCCCTGACAAATTTCACAGTGATCCGGCTGCTCCCGGACCGATATCGTCAGGCCGGAAAGCGCATCCAACTGCTGGAGAGAATGGCCATGCATCTTGTCTGTATACTCTCTGATCTGACTGAGTGTCAAAAGGGTTGCTCCGTTGTTTCTTTTTCTGCATCAAGACCATGACGCCGATAGATCAAAACAATCTGATCAACCGGAACCGGCATACCGCTCGCGGTCAGACGCGAAGAAACTGTCTTCGGAGACGCCAGGGTTGTTCCCGCTCGAATGGCTTCGACTAATACAGCAATCGTGATTTCCAGCGAAGGTTCAGCCGGTGTTAAGCCGTCTTGCTTGATCTTGAGCCTGCGCATCTGAATCTGCTCTTCAACTCGGTCGGCATGCTGACTGGTATACAAATGCACACCATCTACAATCTGGCGCTGTAGAAGACCAGACCTTGCTAGTTCTCGCAGCGCATTGTGCAGACTGTTGGGCATCTTCAGTTTCAATAGCCAAAGCAACTCCTTGGGAGCCATTCCGGCCTTTGACGATTCGACAATCTTCAAAATAGTGGCTTTCAAGGTGCCAGCTCGGGAGAAACCGATCTCTCGATAAAACCATAATCCGAAGTCGTCGAACACCGGTATATTAACTAACGTATAGTACTTTCCTGCGTCGGTGAAACTGCTTTGATAACCCAACGGCTTCAGCCTCCTGAAAACGGTCATGCGGGACGACGTTTCCAGTGTTTTCATCAGATCGTGCAGGTCGGCAACAGTTTTTCTCCGAAACAGCCTTCTGAGGGCTTTCTCGGAATCCTGGGAAGGTATCATCCTCCTCCAATAGATACAATTATTTATTTTTAGGTTAAATGCTCAAATAAATGTATCCATTAGTAACTTTCCTGTCAACCCCTGTTTCCCAATAAATCAGCTATTTACTAAACCATCTGTTTAGGAAATCAGCGAATTCTGATACAATTATGTGGAAATTATTGAATAATCAGTTTATTATTTCAATTGTGTACAGAATCTAACCATTGGTTGACGCTGTAGAAGATTTTGTTGAACAATTACAAGACAATAATTTTGCGGAAATTGTCAGAACTCGTAGAAATGCAATTGCGCATGGGGAGGAAATCTGATGGCTCGTATCTCCCGAAAACGTATACTGCAATTCCTCACCCTCTCTTACTAAAATCAACTTCTAGTACGGTTTAATGTCGATTAGCCGGATCCTAAGAAATCTTGTGACCGAAGAGTGGCATTGAGTTGCTTTGTAGAAAGTTTACATCGACTATTCATAAACTAGCTATAGGTTCAAATAAAATATATGAAAGCCGTTGCCAATCCATTCGCTCCTGGTGCTGGGGCGCCCCCACCGGAGATGGCTGGGCGAGACTCCATTCTAGATGACGCAACTCTTGCAATTCAGCGGAACATGGGAGGCAAGTCAGCAAGAACGAGTCTCTTTCCGTGGCCATTGTCACCACTATGCGTACCGCTCTGCTCAAGCTCGACCGTATAAAGGGTGTTAGCGAGAAAGTGAAACAGGGATTGCGGGTCTTAAAAAGTTTCGTCGGTGTCGTCAAAATGAAATATCAGGATGTCGAATTCTCACTCGACGTCGATTCAGAAACCGGCATAGCTGACAGCGGAACGCTCACTCGAGATCTTGCCGAGCTTTTCATTGCAGCCGGCGAGGCCGCCGAATCCAGGGAATCTTCGATCGTAATTCTGATCGACGAGATCCAGAACCTGCCCAAGGAAGAATTTGAAGCGTTGATTATGGCGGTTCATCGCGTCAATCAGAAGAAGCTGCCTATCCTTATTGTGGGGGCCGGTCTGCCATTGCTAGTCAAACTTACTGGCGATGCCAAATCCTACGCGGAAAGGCTCTTTGAGTATCCCCGCATAGGTGCCTTATCGTCTGAGGATGTCAGGCGCGCGCTCGCGGAACCTCTTGAGGAAAACGGCGTGAAAATCGACGTTGATGCTGTTGACCTGATTATGGAGGAAACGCAAGGCTATCCATATTTCGTGCAGGAATGGGGATACCAAGCCTGGAATGCAGCCAAAGAGTCACCGATCACCCGTGTCGATATTGAAAAATGTTCGAAAGTCGTTATTCAGAGACTAGATCAGAATTTCTTCCATTCTCGATATGAACGCCTTTCCGATCCCCAGAAAACCTATCTGCGCGCCATGGCAGAACTTGGCCCCGGCCCCCACAAATCTGGCGACGTTGCCAAATTGCTAGGGAAAGAGACTTCGCAACTAGGTCCAACTCGTGACGGTCTCATTCAAAACGGCATGATCTACAGCCCGAAATATGGCTATGCTGCGTTCACTGTTCCTTTGTTTTGATGAATTTTTGAAACGAACCGAAACGCAGTTTACGACAGAATCATAGAGACGCTGAAACTGAAAGTAGGGAGAATTCTGTACGATATACGAACTGGCGTGTAACGTCCTGACCAACGCCGAAAATATTCAACTCTTTGAAGAGAGGCCACTTCAATTTTCAGGATTTCCGATCGATTTTTCTGTGACCAAATTGTGACCGGACTATGCCTTTTGAGTATCTGTTGAGTCACTTTTGAAGGACTTCTTCTTCGATTGGGTTGACAGAAAGATGAGATGAGATGAGATGATAAGAAATTGGTTTTTTGAAATCAACCAGTTTTTTCTGTTTTCCCCGATTTTCAGTCAAGATTATTGTTTTGTAGTAAAAAATGTAATGAAAAAAGGAAAATGGAGTGGAAAGCTGGAATCAAATGTCGGACAAGTAGTGATTTTAGACCTTTTCGCGGAATTCAGAATATACGAAACCCTTCTTCAAAACTTCCGTTTTTAGAAAGCCTCGGAACTGTTAACCCGTATAACCCGGATTTTCGTGTTGTTCCCACGCAGCATCCTCAATGGGAACATACACAATCTCATCCGGTATTTCAGGTGGAATCGGCGGATCACGAGCAGACTCCTCCTCCCATAAGTTCAGGTATTTCAGGATCTTCTTAATGATTTTTGGATTTTCAATGAACGAGATGCTTTTCATTTCAGACTGGCATTTTGAGCAAATCAGGGGATCGTCTTTCCATAATCTTTTAAGCGCTTCAGCGCGATACATTCCCTCCACGTCAACGAAGGAACATTTTTGGGTTGATACTTCGAAACATCAATGACGTTAACTTCATCGAGTATTGTTTGCGTTTCGCTCTCTGTGGTGGAAAGTGCGTCGGCTTTAGCTCTCATCCCCCTCAGCTTGTTCGAATAGTGGCCGTAGTACCCGAAGCAATGCATACCAGAGGTCTATTTTCGACCAATTCGTTACCATCACGCATCCCTGTCATTTCCTTCACGGAAAAGCGGTCCCGATAATTCAATACAGAAGCAAGGAAAAGCCT
>Ga0233430_1005727_pt1 | contig 10583 bp, 20 predicted proteins | sample SI_118_April2016_2_FD_179883 | JGI IMG/M metagenome (GOLD analysis project Ga0233430, IMG submission 179883) | Seawater microbial communities from Saanich Inlet, British Columbia, Canada - SI_118_April2016_150_MG | ecosystem: Environmental > Aquatic > Marine > Inlet | place: Canada: British... | reverse complement strand
CCCTGCCTCTGTTTATGGCGTTTGTTAATACAAATTACCCTTATGACACCACGTCTTTTGATTACTTTACAATCTCTACAAATTTTTTTTACAGATGCTCTGACTTTCATCCACTAACTCCTAAACTAATATTTTAATATTCTATGAACTCAAATATTTATTTATATCTATATGTAATTCTACCCCGACTTAAATCATAGGGTGAAATTTCTACTGTAACCCTGTCTCCTGGTAAGATCTTGATAAAATGCATTCTCATTTTACCTGAGATATGAGCTAACAATACATGCTTGTTTTCGAGCTCAACTTTGAACATGGCATTAGGCAATGTCTCAAGTACTTTCCCGTCAACCTTAATAGGTTCTTCTTTTGCCATTGTTTTAAAAATCTCCTATCGATTTAGACTGTTTTAAGATCTGCCTTTTATCCTTTTGCTACCGGATCTTCCCAAAAAGCCTTCATAATTGCCGCTAATCAGGTGTGACTCTATTTGAGAAATGGTATCAATGGACACACCCACAACTATCAAAAGGGCAGTGCCCCCAAAATAAAACGGGACATTAAACTTACTCATTAAAAATGTTGGCAGAACACATACAGCAGACACATACAGGGCACCTCCAAGAGTAATTCTTGTCAATACTCTATCAATGTATTCGGATGTTCTTTTACCCGGCCTGATACCAGGAATATACCCGCCATTCTTTTTCATGTTTTCGGCGACATCTTCAGGGTTAAACTGTACTGCTGTGTAGAAAAAACAAAAGAAAATTATAAATCCTACATAAAGAAAATAATACCAGATTGTTCCGGGGCTAAACATAGCTGCCACGGTTGTCATAATCGGCAAATTGGTGAATTGTGCCAAAGTAGTCGGGAACATAATTATTGAAGATGCAAAAATCGGCGGTATAACGCCGGCAGTATTTATTTTTAATGGAAGATGAGAGGTTTGTCCCCCATACATTTTTCTACCAACCACACGTTTGGCATAATGCACAGGTATCCTTCGCTGTGCCTGTTCCATATAGATAATTGCAGCGATGACGGCAACCATGAGGATAATAAGAATAATAAGTACAAAAACCCCTATTTCTCCAGTTGTCATCAGCCGTACAGTGTTTCCCATGGCAGATGGCATCTGTGCAACAATACCTGCGAAAATAATCAAGGATATACCGTTTCCGATTCCTCTTTCAGTAATCTGCTCTCCCAGCCACATAATAAAGGATGTACCAGCAGTAAGCGTAATAATAGTAACCAGTCTGAATGCCCAGCCTGGATATGGAACAATCGCAACACCAGCCGGAGAAGTCATGGACTCAAGCCCCACACTGATACCCAAACCCTGGATAATACTTAGTATAACAGTTCCATAACGGGTATACTGGGTTTTCTTTTTTCGACCTGCGTCACCCTCTTTTTTAAGCTGTGCAAGATGAGGTACAACCACAGTCATCAGTTCTAAAATAATGGAAGCACTGATATAAGGCATAATTCCCAATGCAAATATGGAGAACCTCTCCAATGCGCCACCCGAGAACATATTGAACATGGAAAATAAGGTCCCCTGAGCTGAAGCAAAAAAAGATGAAAGAGCTGCACCGTCAACACCGGGTGTTGGGACATGAATCCCGACACGGTAAACAAACAACAATGCTAGTGTAATGAAAATCTTTCTTTTAAGCTCAGGAAGTTTAAATAAATTCTGATAGCTGTTCTCGATCATTTATAGGTCCCTTACATCACTTCTATTATATAGTTATTCAATACTTCCACCAGCGAATTCGATTTTTTCTTTGGCAATCTTGGAAACAAGAATATTTTTTAATTCAAATTTCTTGGTTATTTCACCCATACCAAGGATTTTAACACCATCAACACGCCCTTTTACCATACCGGCATCTCGTAAGGAATCAATATCAATCGTTGCGCCGTCTTCAAATCTATCCAGATCTGTTACATTTAGAATAGCATTGTTTGTTTTAAATATATTGAAAAAACCTCTTTTAGGAAGTCTTCTATAAATCGGCATCTGACCACCTTCAAATCCCGGTCTTACGTTACCGCCTGATCTTGCCTTTAGGCCTTTGTGCCCTCGGGTACTTGTTTTACCCATACCAGATCCTGGGCCTCGACCGACTTTTTTTCTGTTCTTTCTGGAACCGGGTGCAGGTGCTAAATCATGAAGCTGCATATTACACCTCCTCTACTTTAACAAGATGAGAAACTTTTTTAACCTGTCCCAGGATAACCGGGTCAGAGGTATGCTCCACACTATAATTCATTTTTCTCAACCCCAGAGAGCGAATAATCCGACGATGTTTTGCAGGTCTTCCTATTATGCTTTTAACTTGTGTAATTCTTATTTTATCAGCCATTTTTCACAACCTCTTATATATCTTCAGGTCTAAGACCACGACGTTTTGCTACTTCTTCTTTTGTACAAAGCGATTGAAGGCCTGCCATCGTTGCCCGGACAATATTTTGGGTGTTATGTGTTCCAATACATTTTGTCAGGATATCGGTTACTCCGACTGCCTCGAGGACTGCACGGATTCCACCGCCAGCAATTAAACCGGTACCGGGAGATGCAGGCTTAAGCAATACTCGACCAGCTCCCGCTTTTCCTACAACCTCAAAGGGAACCGTTCCATTGAGTAAAGAAATTTTAACCATATTTCTTTTTGCCTTTTCCAGGCCTTTTTTAATTGCTTCGGGAACTTCTGTTGCCTTTCCAAGACCGTAACCAACACTGCCTTCGCCGTCACCAACAACGACAAGAGCACTAAATCTAAAATTCCTACCGCCTTTTACAACTTTTGCAACACGGTTGATCCTGACAACCTTATCAATTAATCCATTATCTTCCATCTGCTGTCTTGCCAATGGTGTTCCTCCTTAATTAGAAATTCAATCCGGCTTCGCGGGCTCCGTCTGAAAGCGCTTTTATGCGTCCATGATACAAAAATCCATTCCTGTCCAGGACAATTTTTTTAATCCCTTTATCAAGAGCTCTCTTGCCGATGAGGTTTCCAACTGTTTTTGCAATTTCAACCTTTTTGCCCTCTACCTTTTGTTCCTTAAATTCATTATCAAGGGTAGATGCAGATACAAGTGTGGTGCCGCTGGTATCATCAACAATCTGGGCGTATATATGCTTTGAACTTCTAAACACACTTAATCTTGGACGATCCTGATTACCAAAAATATTTTTTCTGATTCTTTTCTTTCTTTTAAGCCTTGCTTTAAGCCTTTGTGCTGTATTTCCCATAATCTTTATATTCCCGCCTTTTACGTGTGACCTCTAGGTTAGTCCTTACCTGCAGTCTTACCAGCTTTTCTCATAATTCTTTCATCAGCATACATAATGCCTTTGCCTTTATAAGGTTCAGGCGGTCTAATATCTCTTATGTTTGCCGCTGCTTGACCAAGGGTTTCCTTATTGATTCCCGATAAAAGAATCTGAGTATTATTTTCAACACTGGCCAAAATTCCCTGGGGAAGTTTAAATTCTACCGGATTGGAATATCCAACATTGAGTATAAGGTTTTCACCTTTTACTTCTGCACGATAACCAATACCGGAAAGTTGAAGTTTTTTCTCATATCCTGTAGTAACGCCGGTCACCATATTGGAAATCAGGGATCGGAACAATCCTTGCAAAGCCACTTTTTTCTTGTCGCTTGCATCGGTTTGAACCGTTACAATATCATCATTTATACTTATTTCGACCGCCGGATGCAGTTGCCGCTCAAGATGGCCTTTGGGTCCTTTTACTGAAATCATATCACCATTTATGGCAAATTGGACCTTATCGGGAAGCTGTACCGGCTTTTTTCCTATTCTAGACATAACTTACTCCTAAAAACTACCATACGTTACAAAGAATTTCACCACCGACATTTGCTTCTTTAGCCTGTTTATCTGTCATCAACCCTTTAGATGTTGAGACAATAGATATACCCAGGCCATTTAAAACCGGCTTTAGTTGTTTTGACTTATAGTAAACCCTGCACGATGGTTTACTCACTCTTTCGATACCAAAAATTGTGGGTTTTCCCTCAGATACATATTTTAAATAGACACGAATACTTCCTTGTGTCTCATCTTCAAGAAATTTGAAATCCTTGATATATCCTTGATCTTTAAGCACCCGCACCATTGCCAACTTAATCGTTGATCCGGGGATATCCACCTTAGCAAACCCTGCTTTACCACCATTTCTGATGATTGTCAGCATGTCTGCGATTGGATCACTACTTGCCATTTAAAATCTCCTTAAAATCCGCTGATATAATTTTGTTAAAAAAGTCTTTGCCTTACCAACTTGATTTAGTAACGCCTGGTAGCTTGCCTTCGGATGCAAGTTTCCTAAAACAAATTCTACAAATACCAGCTTTTCTAATAAATCCTCTTGGTCTACCGCATAAGGGACATCTGTTATAAGCACGTACTGAAAACTTCGGTTTTCTTTGCGCCTTTGTGATTAAAGCTTTTTTAGCCAAGCTTTCCTCCTTAAGATCCTTAATTTTTGAAAGGCATTCCCAATAATTTCAAGAATACTCTGCCTTCCTCATCAGTTTTAGCTGTCGTTACAATAGTAATATTCAGACCTTTAATACTGTCGGTCTTATCATATTCTATTTCAGGGAATATGATATGCTCTGTGATGCCCAGGCTATAATTGCCCCTGCCATCAAACGCTTTTGGCGATATTCCTCGAAAATCCCTAACACGTGGTAAAGCGATATTAACAAGTCTGTCAAAAAAATCGAACATTTTTTTTCTCCGCAAGGTAACCTTGCACCCGATGGGCAGGTCAGCTCGAAGTTTAAAATTTGCAATCGGTTTTTTCGCTTTTGTAATAACTGCTTTCTGTCCAGCAATCAATGCCAGTTCAGATGCAGCAGAATCGACTATTTTGGGATTTCTTACCGCTTCTCCAAGTCCCATGTTTAACACAATTTTCTCAAGCTTTGGCACCTGTAATTCATTTATATAATTAAAGGTTTTCTGAAGCTGAGGAAATACCTCGTTATTATACTTTTCCTTAAGGGTTGACATGTATTCTCTCCGCCTTTGGTCTTAAGAATCTATCTGCTGATTGCATTTTTTGCAGATTCTTACCCGTTTTCCATTTTCCAATAGTTTCATTCCAATTCTTGTTGGTTTAACACATGCGTTACACATAACCATCAGGTTGGAAATTTGAATCGGCATGGTTTTATCCACGATGCCGCCTTGTGGATTAGCCTGTGTTGGTCTCTGATGAACTTTAACTACATTCATATTTTCAACAAGGACTCGGTTGGTCTTTTTAACGACTTTCAGCACTTTGCCGATTTTGCCCTTATCCTTACCGGTCAGCACTTTAACCTTGTCATCTTTTTTAATTCTAATTTTCATAGTTTCCATAGGATTTTTTCTCCAAAACCCAAATAATTAAAGCACATCAGGAGCCAGAGAGACAATTTTCATAAATCGTTTTGCCCTTAACTCTCTTGCCACCGGACCAAAGATACGTGTACCTACCGGTTCATTTGATTTTGATAAAATAACAGCTGAATTATCATCAAACCTGATCATTGAGCCATCGACCCTGGATATTTCCTTCTTGGTTCTGACAATCACCGCCTGAACAATGTCTCCCTTGCTAACTTTTGCATTTGGGATAGCTTCTTTAACTGAGCAGGTAATGATATCACCAATGCTGGCATATCGTCTTCTGGATCCCCCAAGTACTTTTATGCAGTACAATTCCTTGGCACCGGAGTTATCAGCCACGGTTAATCTAGTTTCACTCTGAATCATTTCACAACTCCTTTAATCAAACGGTTTTTTTAACGATTCCACTAACTCTAAAACGTTTCAGTTTGCTCAAAGGTCTTGTCTCGATAATTTTGACTGTATCACCGATACTACAAACATTTTTTTCATCATGAGCATGGTATTTTTTATACCGTTTCATAAATTTTTTATAAACCTTGTGCTGTACAAATCTTTCGACCTGAACGACTACCGATTTATCCATTTTGTCTGATACAATAATACCAATCAGCTCTCTTTTATTTTTTTGAATATTTTCCATAGTAGTTTCTTCGCAAATTAGCTAATTTTTACATTCATTTCATTAGATATTGTGTAAAACCTTGCAATATCCTTTTTGACATTTGAGAGTGTCGCAGTGTTCTCAAGCTGTCCGACATTGTTTTGAAAACGTAGATTAAAAAGCTCTTTTTTTAATTCCATGAGCTTTTCTTTAATCTTATCAGCTCCCATCTCTCTAATTTCACTAGCTTTCATGTTTATTTACTCCTTTCCACAAAACGGGTTTTTATGGAAAGTTTTCTGGCAGCAAGCTTCATGGCTTCTTTGGCAACTTCTCTTGTGATACCTTCCATCTCATAAAGAATTTTACCAGGTTTTACTCTGGCAACCCAAGCATCTGTCGCACCTTTACCTTTACCCATTCTGACCTCTGCTGGTTTTTTGGTAACCGGATGGTCAGGAAAAAACCTAATCCAGCTTTTACCCGCTCTTTTTGCATGCCGGGTTAAGGCAACCCTGGCTGCTTCGATCTGTCTTGCATTTACATAGCCGCATTCAACTGCCTGGAGGCCAAAGTCACCAAAACTAAGCGTATTCCCTCTGTCTGGTGAACCCTTTGTTCTGCCGCGAAATTGTTTGCGGTATTTCATATTTTTAGGACTAAGCATTTTTTATCTCTCCCAACTTTATCTCTCTTGGTCGCCTCTATTTTGCCAACGCTTGTTCACCAGGATTTAATACTTCACCCTTAAAAACAAAGGTTTTAATTCCAATGAGCCCGTATGTAGTTTTTGCTTCAGTAAAACCGTAATCGACATCAGCTCGTAAGGTGTGAAGAGGAATACGACCTTCTTTATACCACTCAGTTCTTGCCATTTCAGCACCCCCGAGTCGACCGGCACAAATTATTTTTATTCCCTTTGCACCAAACCGCATGGCAGAGGAAACACTTCGCTTCATTGCTCGCCGGAAAGCAATTCTTCTTTCCAGCTGAAGGGCAATATTCTCTGCTACCAGCTGAGCATCTATTTCAGGCCGTCTGACTTCTTTGATATCAATCAGCACCGAAGGGTTTAGCATTTTTTCAAGTTCCTGTTTGAGAAGCGCGATCTCTGATCCTTTTTTCCCTATTATAATACCGGGTCGTGCTGCAAACACTCTCAATCGAATTTGTTTAGAAAATCGTTCTATTTCAATTTTTGAAATACCTGCATGAAAGAGTTTCTTTTTTAAAAATTTCCTGACTTTGAAATCTTCTTCAACAAAAGAGGCATAATCTTTATCTGCATACCATCTGGAATCCCAGGTCCTGATGATGCCTAATCTTAAACTGGTAGGATGTACTTTCTGGCCCAAGCTTATTTCCTCCTATTTGTCAATTTCTTCAACAATTACTGTTAAATGACTACTTCTTTTCAAAATTCTGGCTGCTCTTCCTCTGGCTCTCGGTCTGAACCGTTTCATGGTAGGACCATGATCAACAAAAATATTTTTGACAACCAGTTTATCCACATCAAGCTCATTGTTATGCTCAGCATTAGCCACAGCGGACTGCAAAGTTTTATGAATAATTTCTGCAGCCTTGAGAGGCATAAACTTTAAAAGTGACAGAGCTTGTCCGGCATTTTTACCTTTTACTTCTGCAATGGGCAACCGAAGCTTAAATGGTGAAATTCTTGTGTATCTTGTAGTTGCTTTAACTTCCATATCAATATCCTTTAATCAAACAAGAGATTATCTCTTGGATTTTTTATCTCCTGCATGGCCCCAAAATGTTCTAGTCGGAGAGAACTCACCCAGCTTATGACCGACCATATTTTCTGAAACAAAGACGGGTATAAATTTTTTGCCATTATGTACAGCAAATGTCACACCTACCATTTCAGGAAAGATAGTAGATCTACGTGACCAGGTTTTGATAACTTTGTTGCGTGTGGATTTACTTGCTTCCAAAACTTTTTTCATGAGTTGTGGTGCAATGTATGGTCCTTTTTTTAATGATCTTGGCATAATTTATCACCTATTTATTTTTGCCTATTTTCTCTTGGCTCTTCTTTTGACAATATATCGATCCGTTCTGGCGTTATTTCTGGTTCTCTTACCTTTTGTCGGCACACCCCAGGGTGTACAAGGCTGTCTACCGCCTGAAGACCTTCCTTCACCACCACCCATTGGATGATCAACCGGGTTCATAGCCACACCACGAACAGAAGGTCTTTTCCCCATCCATCTGGAACGACCTGCTTTCCCGATCTTTACATCTCCATGTTTCTCATTACCCACTCTACCAACAGTGGCTTTACATTTCAGATGAATCATTCTTACCTCACCTGAGGGTAAAAGGATCTGAGCATATTTTCCTTCTTTTGCCATAAGCCGTGCATAGGCACCGGCACTTCTGACAATCTGCCCACCTTTGTTCTGTTTCAATTCAATATTATGAATCCTTGTACCCAAAGGAATATTTTCAAGGGTCATACAATTACCCGGTTTAATATCCGCTTCTGGTCCTGTTTCCAAAATATCACCGACTTTTACCTCCAAAGGTGCCAAAATATATCTTTTTTCACCATCAGCATAAACAAGAAGGGCGATTCTCGCACTTCTATTCGGATCATACTCAATGGCTGATACCTTTGCCGGGATACCGTCTTTATCCCTTTTGAAATCAATGATACGATACTTCTTTTTTGCTCCGCCACCTCTGTGTCTGGCTGTAATTCTTCCATAAGAATTTCGACCGGCACGTTTATTTAACGTTTTAGTCAGTTGTCTTTCAGGCTTAGTTTTGGTAATTTCTTCAAAAGAAAGGTATTCCTGAGAGCGTCGTCCGGGAGATGTCGGTTTGGTCTTAATTATTGTTGACATATATTATACCTCTTTAAACACCTTCAAAAAAATCAATTCTTTGTCCTGGCATAAGTGTAACTATCGCTTTTTTCCAGTCTTTTCTTTTGCCAATGATTCTGCCGCGCTGTTTTACTTTTCCTTTTACCTGTAAGGTTCTGACCTGCTTAACCTTGGTATTGAAACTTTTCTCAACAGCGTTTTTTATTTCAACTCGATTAGCTCTTTTATCAACTTTGAGTGTCACCTGGTTGTTCAATTCTTTTTGAAGGGTTGTTTTTTCTGTAACTACAGGACCTCTGATAACATCATAATGTTCCATATTAGCTCAACCTCCCTTGAATATTTTTAATGCTCGATTCTACTAAAAGAAGGTTTTTAAACTTTAAAATATCATACACGTTGAGACCTTCAGTTTTTATCACTTTGACATCTGATATATTTCTGGAAGAAAGCAAGAGAGGTGCTTCTTCTGTATCAGAAACAATCAACAAGTCAGAAAGGTCTAATGCGTTGAGTACGTTAACAAATTCCTTAGTCTTGATGGTTTCAAGCTTGAAATCATCAATTATATAAATGGTATTATCTTCTACCTTTGAACTAAGTGCCATTTTCAGGGCAAGTTTTTTTACTTTTTTAGGTACCTTGATCGCATAGGATTTCTGGGTTGGCCCAAAAATGACTCCACCACCTTTTCTTAAAGGTGATTTTACGCTGCCGGCACGTGCATTACCGGTCCCTTTTTGTCTAAAAAGCTTTTTTGTACTCCCTCTCACCATACCCCGTGTCTTACACGCAGCCGTCCCCTCTCGTTTTGCAACAAGCTGGGATCGAACAACCTCGTGAAGAACACTTTTTTTAATGGGCGTGTTGAAAATATCCTCAGGGAGCTGAGTTTCAGACACTTTTTTACCTGCACTGTTTAGTACATCTACAGTAGCCATATTCTTCCTCATAAATTTTGATCAGCTATGCATCACTGCGATAAAGATGCAATACCCATAGCCGCATTTTAATCCTACATTAAGTTGTGAGTTGTGATCACTTGAGTTGTGAAAAACATATTACAGACATTTTATCATCACGTCTCAAATTTCAATACTCGAATCTCACACCTTTTTATCAGTCTTTTGCACTTCCAATATTCCTGTTTTAAAACCAGGCACTGGGCCTTTTACCAACAAGAGGTTATCTTCATGCTTAATATCCACAATTGTGAGATTCTTAATAGTCTCTCTGTTTGTGCCCATGTGACCCGGAAGTTTCTTTCCTTTAAAAACTCTTCCCGGCCAGGCACTGTTCCCTATTGACCCGGGCTTTCTATGATTTCTGCTACCATGTGTTTCAGGACCACGGCTAAAACCGTGTCGTTTAATGGTTCCCTGAAAACCGCGTCCTTTTGAAATCCCAGATATATTTACTTTGTCACCAATAGCAAATATATCAATTCCGATGGTTGCACCTGGTTCAACACTCTCAGCATCATCGGTTCTGAATTCTCTTAAAACACGGAATCCTTTATCACCCGTTTTTTTTAAATGCCCTGCAATGGGTTTGTTCAGTTTTTCAACCGGTTTTTCATCAAATCCAAGCTGAAGAGCATTATATCCATCTGTCTCGTTTGTTTTAATCTGGGTAACAACACAGGGTCCGACCTGTACAACAGTAACAGGAACAAGCTTTCC
>Ga0233430_1005715_pt1 | contig 10600 bp, 13 predicted proteins | sample SI_118_April2016_2_FD_179883 | JGI IMG/M metagenome (GOLD analysis project Ga0233430, IMG submission 179883) | Seawater microbial communities from Saanich Inlet, British Columbia, Canada - SI_118_April2016_150_MG | ecosystem: Environmental > Aquatic > Marine > Inlet | place: Canada: British... | reverse complement strand
GCCCCCACCGCTTCAGAGGTTAAAGACCTCATCTCAGGTAATATCCCGTTCAAGTGGAATTACGGTAGTCAGACGGCAAAATGGACGAGCGATTTCTCTGCTGGTGTCGATGACGTATCATCTAACGGTGGAGTGAATCTTGTACTAACTGGCAACATTGATTCCATTAGTGGAGTTGATGATGTTTTAAGATGTGCGGCTTCTACCAATGTGACATTTAATGTAAAAAAAGATGCTGGTGTTCAGCTTGCATCAGGCGTGGATTACAAAATAACCTTTGACTATTATGCTGATGCTTCTAGCGGCGTGGCATATATAGGCTCTGGTGGTGACGCCGATTCAATAGTAGTCGGGAATCACGTTGCAGTTACAGAGGGCAGTTGGCAGTTGGCACAAAGCATAGTAGTTAGGGCTACATCAAGTGTAACACGGCTATTAACTGGAAGAACTGGAATAACTGGGGCGTCTGTTGAGCAACTTCTAAGCGGTAAAAATATATATTTTAAGAATATTATATTTACCCAACTCGGCGCAGTAGCCCTATACACCCAAGACTCTATCTCAGAAACAGCATGGTACGATAAAGCTAATGGGAACGATGGCGCAGTAACAGGGGCAGAGGTGTTGAATCCTCCAAGTGTTACGCCGTTGCTTGCTATGCACACGAACACTATTAGAATAGAACCAGGAGGCACGCCTGGGACAAATATAAACGTATCGGACAGGGATGTCGTTAATTGGGGGCAACTTGCCCTAACTGACGCGACAAATCTAGGAAACGATGCCACCGTAAATTCGTTTACCCTAAATGATGGGTCAACCACGCTGACCATTAATTTTACAAAAGAGGTTATTGGGATTCTCGGGTATGGAACTAAATATCTTGATATAAATAGTTCAACAACTTCAGAAATGTATTTCCCAAGTGCATACGCCAACGGAGGCAATATAATCTTTGAAATAAGGAAGCGAGGCTCGGATGCTCTAGTTGACTTTCGCACAATTTTTGATGCTGGCGACAAGTCTGAATTTTGGGTTTCTTACGTAACCGCAACTTGAGGATAATATGAGAATACGATTTATAAAACACGAAGATTATCATTGTGCCTGTATAGGCCAAGAGTGGCAAGGTGATTTAAAAGCCGTAGGGCATACAATAGTCAACGGCCACAGAATCGCAGCTAATGGTGCACTGAAGCCCTTTGTTGAGGACATAACAGAATACCGAACAGAACTAGACGAGGACGGAAACGAAATCCAGGTCGAAGTGATCCCAGAACCGATCGAGGTTGACATTGGCTAGGGACGCGACAAAGCACCTGTCAGAGAACACCCTCCGTAATAACGTCTACGACTATGACGACAAGTTTATTTATGTCGGGCTAAATGCGGGTGTATTAGGCAATTTTGTCAGAACTCAAGTTGCGGCTGATGGAGGGACTGTAGGATATGCTATTCATGAGGCCGCGCCAAGTTCACCATTTTCAAGTGACAAACACTTTCAGGAAGTCGGACATATTCTTGAAGCAACTGGTGGTGCAGGACTAGCCATGTGCGTATTGCACAGTAATTAAAATGAATCCTGTCTATAAATTCCTTTGGATTCTACCACTAAGACTAAATATAAGCTTTGTTCATCATGGCTTATATGGTCTGATTTTACTTGCTTTAGCATTAGGTCTTTCCTATGTTCAAGGAGTAGAAGGGTATATTTCATGGATATTGTACATAATCGGATTGGCATTATTTACAGACGACCTGTTCCAGCATTGGATTCAGGTAAGAAATCCTTCATATCATTCAGTCGTACACAAAATTTACGCCAAGGTTCTATGGCCCATACCTTGGGTGCAAGCACTAAATAAATGGGCTGACAAAAAAATGTCTTCAAGAAAGGACAAAAAATGAAAGTTACACTAGACAAGATTATGGAAGCCAATAGCGCGATGCTTGGCAGCCCCGGAAACCCAATGGCTGGACAAGGCCCAATTCAGGGCATTCTGCAGATGCATATGCAACCAGCTCTCGCCTTTAAACTTGCTCTTGCACAGAAGCAACTTGTTATTCATGTTGAATCTGTAAACGATACTCGCAAAAAGCTAGTAGCAGAGAATGAAGTCGAGATAGAGATACCATGGGAAAAAGATTACAAACCTAAAAAAGACGAAAAGAAGAAAACAAAGAAGGAAGTTCCACAAGAGAAGATTCCAGAGTTGAACAAAGAGTTCGCTGATTTCTTAAAGACAGAAGTTGATATTGATATTCAGAAGATTAATCAAGGTGACTTTCAAAATTTTGGGTTAAAGAGCATTGCTCCAGACCAATTGATGGCTTTGGAGTTTATGATTAATCTTAAAAAGTAGAATTTGGAGATGAAATGGAGAGATTGCTAGGGAACCCTGTATTTGGAGCAACTAGCTTAGTGGCTGGAGTAGGACAGACATTCATAGAAACAGCCATGCCCATTGTGCAACTCTTTGGTGCTTTCCTTGGTGTGATATTGGTTAGTATAACCATAAGCATTAAGTGGGAGGAGCGAAAGAAGTTCAAGGGTAAATAATGCATCTCCTACATGAACAAAGTGACATATCAATTCGCAGGATGATTGCATACCTGTGGACTGTTGTTGTCATTTCTTTATTTCTTCTTGCATTCGCATTTGAACGTCAAGTCCCAGACGGTACGGTAGTGATTACTGGTCTAGTCTGGGGCTTTTACTTTGTGAAAAACTCTAAACATTTGCATAGAGATGGAAACAAAGAGTAAAATAATAGTCGCGCTTATTATAGCGTACACTATTACGGTATTCATCTTGGGACGTTATACGGCTCCAGAGATTGAATGTCCTGATATTAAAAAAGATACAATTACAATAGTGGAGTATCGTGAGCCAGATACAAGAATCGACACCGTTTACGTTACAGCAGAAGTTATCGACACTACCGACACTGGAGATGAGGGAGAAGTATTTGTCCCAGAGATTCTTAGAGTTGATACCACTTTTGCAGACAGCTCAAGACTGGAACTCATTATCAATGAGGCTACGAATATTGTTGCAATTGAGCACCACGAAGCACCAGTTAAGATACGAGAAATAACAACCAACACAATCGTTACAGAGATTAAAGAAGTACCAACACCGATTTCAAGAAAGGAAAAGGTGCAACTGGTAGCTATAGGTTGTGCTATAGGCATTGTTGTCTCTGCATTCCTTGTGCTATCTTCAGGAGCATAAATGCATAATCGTTTTGATAATATGTTGAAAGTTGTGAACTATGCGACAGAGCATAGTGATGAAGTTGCTTTATTATATTTTGGGATTAAGAGTGGAACACTTAAGCGATATAGAAAAGAAATAAAAAAACGCAAGAAGGGCTGGAGAATGCCTAAAGTTCTCCTGCTCGACATTGAAACACTACCGATGGTGATACACTCATGGAGTCTGTTCATGAAGAACTATTCTCCAAAGAACATCATACATCCGACATTACCCCTCATGTGGGCTGCTAAATGGCTATATTCGACGGAAATCATGTCAGACATACTTACACCTGGCGAAGCGATCAACCGTGACGACAGCCGTATCCTGAAGTCTGTGTGGAAACTTATGGATGAGGCCGACATTATCATCGCACACAACGGAGATAGGTTTGATATTAAGAAGCTTAATGGGTTCTTTTTCCATCATGACATGATGCCACCATCTGATTTCCAGAGTATTGACACATTGAAACAATCATACAAAACAATGAATCTTGATTCACATAAACAGGAATGGATTACAAGATACCGTTGCCTGGAAGAGAAATTTGAAACAGACTATATGCTATGGGTTAGATGTGCGAATGGCGAACAGGAAGCTCTTGATGAAATGGAAAGTTACTGTGAGCAAGATGTCAATGGTTTAGAGGACATGTATATTGCCCTATTACCATGGATGAAGTCACATCCCAACATGGGTATCTACATGGATGCAGATGCATCAGTTTGTGCTGGTTGTGGGGGCCAACATCTTAAGCGAGATGGTGACTACGTAACGACTGCAGGTACATATCCAAGGTACAGATGCCTTGATTGTGGACACCAGAGCAAGTCAAGATTTAGCTCGCTAAGTCCAGAGCAAAAACGTAACTTATTAGTGAGCACAGCAAGATAGGAAATACTATGCAATTAACACCACATTTTACGTCAGAAGAGATACAATGCCCATGTTGTGGGGATGATAAAATTGATATGGTCTCACTACAAATGCTCGAGCGAGCACGTATGTATGCACAGTCACCATTCCATATTAACTCTGGGAAGAGATGTGTAAAACATAACACAGAGGTCGGTGGCAAGAAGAAGTCTGCTCATCTTGGTGGATATGCTTTTGACGTAAAGTGTGAGAACTCAGCAGACAGGTTTCGTCTTGTGAGGTGTTTCTTGAGGGCTGGCTTTGTGAGGATGGGTATCTATAAAACATTTATACATGTTGACGCAGACCCTAGCAACCCACAAGAGGTGATCTGGTAATGAAGAAGCTTGTACCTCTACAGAAATTAACTGGCGGGATTAACAACTTCTCTAACCCCCGGGAACTTACCGAGAACGATATCTCGAGCGGGAATAATATTGACATTACTGAACCCGGGATTATTAAACCTGTAGGTACATCTGTCGTGCATAGTGCTGGGCCTGTGGTTCCGACTACTGATGTTGCAAGTGGAGCTATAACAAGGGGCTTTGGTCTCTTTGCATTTTCATCTGACAGAGTATTCACTTCAGTCAAAGTCACAATGGATGATGATGCTACTGCCGACATCTCTGTGGGTGATATTGTTGGGAATGATAGTGATTTCACTAATTCTGCTGCCGTGGGATATGTCTATGCAATAACAACAACTTATATGGTAGTTTCTCAATATACTGCTGTTGTATGGGGCACAAGTGAGACTATCTATATCGGGCAGACATATACTGACAATTCTGCTGTTACAAGTGGACATGATACACATGCCGGGACTACGCCAGTAGCGTATACGCCAGAGACTGGTGAGGATTATATTTTATGCGCGCATCCATCTCCAACTGCATTAAATGATGCATTGATAGGGGTCTATGGTAGCAACGCAGGTTGGCATGACATTTTAGATGTTGGGGCTACGGCTCCGTATAAACCTGTCTTTTCTAATTTCGATGGTGTCATTCGTATCGTCGATGGAAACTTTGGTTCAGGCAACCAGCCTAAATGGTATGGGTATATTAAGCGCACACATTTTGGTGGTGATGATGAATATGATTCTTGGTATTTACAGAATGTTGAACTAGCTAAACCAACGAGGGGCTTGGGTGGCAACAACGAAGATGGCTGGACTGATACTTCTGGTACATATTATATGAATGCTGCCGGTACAGCAGACGCTATATCTTCGACAGGCACAGCACTTTATAGTGCTACTGCCAATGGATTTATTGAAGTGGAGACCGAGATTGCTGATGCAATTTCTGCCACAGAATATTATAGTGCTTATAATATTGACCACGATGAAGCTGTTGATGTTACTGGAGTCGATGGGAGTGTAGCCTATAACTATGTTACTACCGATGCTTTAGCTGCTGGCGATGGCGACTGGCTTGGCGATGAGTATGCTATCATCCCGCCCGCAGGTACTGGTTTTACGGTTGTTGTTGGCGATGGTGTAGGCGAGGGTGATTGGGAAGAATTAAAACAGTATGAGATGGCTACTACATTTATTTATGATGGAAGCCAGGAATCAGCACTCTATATGATGCGTGGTTATTTTTACGTAAACTCTGCCAGTACTGCCCAACTTGTTCAGGTCTATGCGCAGACTCCATTCGCTCCAAGGATAACTGGGGGACGCGCATATTATCGTACTTATGGCTCTGACGAAGATTGGAAACTGTTAGTTGACATTGATCTTGAACGTGGTGTTCGTGCTACTATTGATGGACAATGGGTTCGGAATGAATTTGAACGTGGTAACAATTGGTATAATGAAGATGGTACTGTTTATTCGGCACAAACTACAAGTTTTATAAAGAATTTTGATACATATGAATCCATTAATGGGTTTCCGCAAGATGCTGATACTACACCATTTGGCGAGGCTGGGACTGGGTATTTAACTGCTGTTGTAGCGAATAGAAGTCTTTATGTTGGGAATGTGACGATGCGTGATGAAGACGATGAGTTAATTCATCGTGGGGATGTAATGATAAAAAGTCCCGTAAATGCACCTGACGTTCTGCTGTATGGTAGAAGAGTAGAAGTTGAGATTAATGATGGTGATGATATTACTCACCTTGATTATTATGGTGGGAATCTTTTACAATTCAAGAAACGTAAACTATATATTATTGATATTACACAACCATTTGAAAGGCTTGTAGCCGATCCTGATTATCGTGGTGTTGCCGGTTCTCATGCTGTATGTCATATCGATGGTGGTATCGCATTCGCAAATAGATATGGATTGTTTGTATATGATGGAAAGACTATTCACGAAATATCATTGAATGCAAAAACTGGCCAAAGACGTTTTGATTGGAATGCTTTTATTGGTTCTACCAGTGACTACATCGCTATCTCATACATACCGAAGACTAAGCAAATTCAGGTTGTGAATGATTCATTGGGGTCAGTGATCTATACAATAGCATCAGATTCGATTGTGACTACAAGTGGCAAGTTCGCTCCAGACTATTATACCAATACTCTTAATTTCACATTTGATGATGGCTTAGAGGGTTGGGCTGAAGGTACTGGTGTTACGCTCACTAATCCATCTGGGGACATGGATGTTGCAGCTACCTCAACTAACCAGTATGCCTATCGTGCTATTGATATTGTGAAGGGCGTAGAATACGAGATTGAGTTTGATTCTGATTATGCTTCTGATCCATTTTATGTCTTTCTTGGAGACTCTAGTGCTTCACTTGCTTTCGGTTTTGCTGCGAAACTGTCGATTGAAGACAGTCCAAAATCGGCTACATTCACGGCTACATCTTCTGGTACTGGCTACCTTATTATACAAGCAACAGCGAATGGTTCAAATATCAATATGATTGGTGTGACTGTTGCAGCTTATACCGTAGGGACTATGACTAATCATATTAATGATGTTGATGGCAATGCCGTCTATGGGCTCCAGGAATCTGGAGTAATGCCTGCCATCTATAGATTTGATACTACTAACAGAGAACATTCTACCATTGAGTTTATCACAAAAGATTATGAACTTGGTGCTCCAGATATACGAAAACAGATATATTCATTATGGACTTCTCATAAAAATGCATATACTGCATTGTACGCTAAGACTGGTGCCTATTACGGAATTGATGGTGCAACTCCATCAACATTTATAGCGTGGCTTGCTACAAGCGCTGTGAATATTGATGAAGAACTTACCATTGCTAGTGTTAATAACGCAAAGAGCATTAGGTTTAAATTCCTTAGTGCTGGCGATGCAAGTCCGACCATGGAAATTGGTAATCTAGCCGTTACTGCCAGGAAAAAGATTGACAGATGAGTAGTAGCGACAAACAAAATAAGATATTTGTATTTGATCGCATTCCGCAACCAAGCGAGCTTAAGGAAGATGAACCAGCTTATGTACAAACTAAAGATGGTACATTTTTTCATTGTATAAAACATAATGGTATTATCAATGTTCTTAAGATGGAATCGGTTAATATGTCTCACAGAGACAGTTATTATCAAGCATTAGCCGGTAGCAAGTATTTTTCTGAGAGTATTAACTTTCTTGGTGGCCCATGGTATCCATCATGCAATGGTGGAGTTGGGTCACTTACAAGTGGGACATATCTTAGATTCGGCAACTACGTTGTTGCGTTCTTCTATTTAAAGCTTGCTGCAGGTGCTGCCACAGACTTTGTTATATATGATTTTCCACATAATGTTGGGTTAATTACAAGTGATGGAACAGCTCCACAATCTGGTGGAAGCCTCATTAAGAATCCATCAGCATTTGAAATGGGAGTCGATTTAACCAATGTATTAACTATTGGTTCTGCGACCAATGGGACAGCAAAACTACCAGTACATGGTGGTACTCCATTCGCTCAGGCGAGTGCATTATCTGGAGTGTATACTGGCTATGTTATATATAAGATATAATGATATTGTTTTTATTAGAATTAAGGTTTATTTTACGTACTAGGAGTTTATATGGCTACAAATAGCAGGGCAATGTTAAAAGCTGATTCAGCAAAGGCTCATACAGAATACACTCGAACATCAGATGCAGCAAGGGCTGGTCGTGAAAAAGCCAAGGGTGGCAAAAGTCTTGCAAGAGGTATAGGCAAGGGACTTGGGTTCCTGGCTGGAGTTGCCTGGGGCGGAACACCATTAATGATGGCTGCTGGTGCCGCTCTTTTCGGCGGTGCCTATGACATTCTTGACAAATCTGAAAAACTTAAAGCTTCTGGCGGTAAGTACTCCCGATTGCTTTCCGGGAAGGATAGAGAATTTAACAAGGCCCTAGATCAGTATGATATTCAAGAGAACCAAAAGGCTATTATAGACTTCGGGACAGATTACCTGCAGGGGATGGCTCTCCAGAGTGCAGGGGCTGTAGACAAGACTAAAGGGTTGCTTGACGGCATTGGTGACAAGTTGACATATGGCCTCTCTGGGCCACCACCTGCCGATTACGGGATAGCTCTCGGCGGAAGCAACGACTATTTTGCGACAGGATTAAAATAATGATAGAGCCATATGGTCGTGATGAACGGTTTAAAGACGCAGAAAAGCTTTACGGAGATGTAAATGGGTTTAATCGTGAAGACTTTGAAACCAATTATGGTAAATATTTTGAAGATTACGATTCAACAAAAGAAGATTATGCTCGCAAGCAATATGGGGCTCAAGCAGGAGGATTATCTCAACAGCTCGGAGTGAGTTTAAATAAAATAGCACAATCTACAGGGCAGAGCAATCTTGCCTTTTCCAGTAGTTTCGGGGCTGCAAAAAATACTACACTTGATTCATATAAGAATAAACTCAGTTCAATGAGAACCGGGCTTGACAGTGCTGTTCATGGATTCCGTGATGACCACAGACAGTCACAGATTGACATGATGGGCGACCTTGCTGAGGAAATCACCAATGACTATTGGGGTGTCCAGCGTGTTGGATATGCGAGACCATTTGGTCAGGATGATGGCATGGGCGGAGATAGGGATAGAACTCGAAATCCAGAGGATGATTATAATGGCTGAGAGAGTCGTTATAAATAATCCAGTTGCAGACGCTCTTGACAGACTTATCGATCATGGCATCAATACTGTTATCAGCACCCTCATCCAAGATAAAAATTATAACAGGGCGAGAGCTGATCGATTAACAGATATTGAGAACCAACGTACTTATTCTAAAGAGCAGGCAGAACAGCAAGCCCTGGTCAACCTGTATAGGGAGTCGGCAGTTAATGCCGTTACTGGACTCGGAATAGATACTCCTCAAGAGGTTTATGACGATAGGGAAAGTGATTTAGAAAATTTAGTTGGCGTTATCAAAGAAGACAAGACGATAACCGATACATATAGAGACCTTACGCTACAGAGTGTTTCAAATAATTTAAAGGTTCTACAGGATAGACGTTATGTTACTGATGTGTTTAAAGAGAAGCGAAAATTGCTTAACGAGAGCATAGAGAAGGTGGCAAGTCTTGGTATCGGAGATGGAACTTTCCTTAATGATGAGAAGTCTAAGCTTGGTGGAGTTAGTTTCCGCCGTGATGAAGCCCAGAAGGGCATAGAAATGCTTGCGGATATTGAAAAGCAGATGGAGATTGGTAAAGAAGAGAGCTGGCTTAGAATTAATAGCGAAGCGAATAGGGTCGTTGGTGAACTTGATCTTGCATTTAAATTTCATGATGCACTATCTAGATATGACTATAACCAAGATACGCCAGAACTTGATGCTCATAGTACCGCAGAAGTTAATCCAATAAATAGTCTGACTGATGCTAGTCTAGCAAAGGCTACAGAGCTTGCAAGGGGTGGAGAATATCGTCTTGCAATTAGAGAACTTGCAGAAATTCCTAATAGACGCAACATACTCATGATGAGTCTTGAGGCTGCTGCAGCTAAAGGTGATATCAAAGCTGCCGAAGCTCTCGAGAAGGCTTATGTGCAAATTGGTAGAGAACATATTAAAACTGTGCAGGACTCTTTTCGCAAGGTTCGCAACTCAGACAATAAGTACTTCGAGTACTGGGGTCAAATGGATGCGGATATGGAAGGCCAAGCTACCGGGCAGGTACAGGTGCGTATAGCAGAGAACATTGCTTCGACACTAATGTCTGTTGGTGATGGTTGGTTTAACGGATTTCCTGCAAATGTACAAACTGCGCTGAAGGATTATAAGGCTGAATCAGGCAATCCAGGGCTTATGATTACTGTAATGGACGCAGTACTTTCAAGCGATGAGAATAAACTGGCTGTTATTAAGCGGGCAAACTTTCCCGGGATGGCATTCCTTGGTGGTAAAGTTGCAGAACAAAGAACGTTAGCTAATATGATTAATGCCTATGAATATATGAGAGGTCTTGCTGCGAGGAATGATGTT
>Ga0233430_1005713_pt1 | contig 10602 bp, 6 predicted proteins | sample SI_118_April2016_2_FD_179883 | JGI IMG/M metagenome (GOLD analysis project Ga0233430, IMG submission 179883) | Seawater microbial communities from Saanich Inlet, British Columbia, Canada - SI_118_April2016_150_MG | ecosystem: Environmental > Aquatic > Marine > Inlet | place: Canada: British... | reverse complement strand
TCTGCGCAAGGTGCAAAATCGGTATCAGTCGTATTCTCTTTTTTCGTACTGACATCAGAAGTACGATATAAAAGAACACCCAAATACCAACGGCCCATTCCCCAAACAGTCTGGCAAGAATAGTGCCTCCACTGTGCGTCGTCAGCAAAAGTGGGGCAAACTGGCCCAATAATTAGAGGACGTTTTCAGGGTTCACGTGTTGCCTTCGGTTGCGGCTTGGATTGTTTCATCCTAACGTGGACTGCATCCTATCAAAAGAACCTTTGGACAACATTGCCCAAAGGTTCACCTGCAACTCTCACACCTTCCGTAGAACCTTTGCCTGTCTATTGAGGAAAGCAGGCGTGGATACCATGACCATCAAAGACCTTGGTAGGTGGGAATCACTTGAGATGGTTCAGAGGTATACGACGTCAGTGACATTTTATGACAACCTGAAGTTGTGCAAAGCGCCACTCTCTTAATAGGCCTGCAAGCGCTACTCTTGGCTGATATCCATGTGATTGACAATATGGTACCGCATATGGTACCGTCAGTTAACATGAGTCCTCGAAGAGAGCGCCTATTCAATAAGGCGACCACCTCACCACAGAATCTCACTTTTGATGAATTATGCGCTCTTGCGGAGGAGGTCGGGTTTGTTTTCAGAAGACGAAATGGGAGTCACCGCATCTATAAGCATCCGATTTATGGGACAATGATGAATTTTCAGCCTGATAATAGGGACAAAAGTAAGGCAAAGGACTATCAAATTAAGCAACTCTTGGCGTTCATAGATGAGTTTGATTTGATGGAGGGATAGAGATGTTTAAATATTCAATGACGCTGGCTTGGAGCGACAGGGACGAATGCTATGTTGCCACTATACCGGAGTTTCCGGGACTATCAGCTTTCGGGGAAACGCCCGAAGAAGCGGCCAATGAAGCAAGAATTGCTGTCGAAGGATTTATTGAGACCATGCTTGAGGATGGAGAGGAAGTTCCGGCTCCGCAGAAGGTGAAGACACACAGTGGTCAAATTAGACTGCGCTTGCCGTCCTCTTTGCACAAAAAACTTGCTGAAGAGGCCGATAGAGAGGGTGTATCTTTGAATACTCATATGCTCTACTTGCTATCAAATAACTATGGCGCCGAAACTGCAACGAAAGCATGTAGAGAAGAATTTCGAAAATTGCTACAGCCAAAAGTCATTTCGAATATCCCTTTTTGGGAGTAGGTGAAGCACTAAGATTGGGCGAACCATGGCTGGTCTATACGAATCCAACGGAAGACACATATCAACGTTTTGTATCATCGCCCGAAACAGAGGAGGCAGACAGTGATTCGACACTTATTCTCACTAATATGTAACGATATCATCATTGATAAGTAAACAAATAACGTATCCTATATCAATGTGATAAATGGAGCCAATGTCAAATCTCTACCTACTGTAATGCCACCTTTTAACATTGGGACTGAGTGGAAAATTGACGCAAAGAGGCCAATTAGTATGACAGTCCGAATAAGAGAATCTTTGCCATCAGGTGCTAGTAGAATTCTGATAAAAGGAACTGTAAAAATACCACCCGGGCACAATAGGATAAACCTATCTTTTGACAGCTTTCACGTAGATGAAGAGGGAGAACACGTTATGAGTGTGGAGTATAAAAAGGGTAGCAAATGGGTTACTGCTGCTGATTTGCCGATAGAAGTTCACGTAGAAGCGAGTAGCAACGCAGCGGGGAGTGAATCATGATTTGGACAATCTATGTCATTGCGGCAGGCATCATGTTTGTGTTTGGATACATCAGTCAGCAATCATTCATTGAACATTAGACAAATGCTTACTCCAATGTTGTAGTAGCGAGCGTGTTCAGTGCATTACTTGGCCCGATAGTTGGTCGCGTCGCCGCATTTGCATTGGGCAGCGACTGATATTCATCTCAGAGACACTAACCGTGCTACTTTCTGTTCCGACTTCATTTCATCGCAGCTTTGTCCGCATCATTGTCTGATTTCGTGATGATGCTTGAGGCTCAAAAGATTGATAGAGAGCGAGCATTTCTCTTGCATTTTCACGGTACACCGAACAAGCATCCTTCAAATTATCAGCTCGTTTCAGCACCATGCCTCTAGCTTGCTTCTTTTCCACTGCTTCACCCGTCCGAAGCCTCGCAGGAAATGACTGAGTCAATTTCATAAGAACAACACCGCTATTTGCCGGTGCACGACCATCATCAAACAATCCAAAGGCTTTTCGCAGGGATTGCCCAAAAACCCTTGCTCCTTTTTACATTCGCATTCCTGCACCATGAAAGACTGGCCATCTTCAACAATGGTTGAAACCCTCTCGTGAGTCAGCGCATCCTGGCTAAATGAGATACTTTCCTCAATGGGGATAGTCTGCATTAATTGAGGTCTATTTTTCACAAAAGGAGGAGGGAGTCATGGCAAATTTTAACGATCTCACAATAATCGGACACGTGGGACGGGATGTAGTGTCGTTGTCCAGGAAAATGTCAGGATTTGGGTATCTACAATCATCCACAATACAAAGGGCATTACTCTTTAAGGGCCATGCCTTTGCTTTTTCAAAACTTAAGCTGGTTGGTTTGTCGTGTCGAAAAGACGGTGCTGCTTGATTGAGACAAAGTTGGAGTTCCGCTGTAGGTAAAACTGGGTATAGCCGATTGATCGTAATCATCGATCACAGAATAGTCGACCGTGTTTTCGGAGTCGAATATCGGAGGCAATGTTCCAAACCTGATTCGAAGGAGATGATACAGGTTGCCTACTCCATCTCGCCAGCGGTTCAATTTCGGCGGTGAAGTGCGTTTTTCATAGTGGATTGGGATTTCTGTGCAACGGACTTTCAAGTGGCATGCCATTTTTATCTTGATCTCCTGAGAAAGAGACATGCCTTTTGACTGCAATTGCATTCTATTGACAAGGTTCCTTTTGAATATCCACATTCCGGACTGGGAATCCCGGAAGGGTAGCCGAAAAAGTGACTGACTGAAGAAATTCAGGATGGCATTCCCTATTTGGTTGATTCGGGACATGGAACCTTCTGACATTGCACCGTATCGGTTGGTGGTGATAAACTCAAAATCCTCGTTGAGCAGCTTTTCCACCAAGTATGGCAGGTCCGAGGAAGGATAGGTTCCATCGGCATCCAGAGTACAGATGATATCGCCTTTTGCCTCGTTGAATCCTGTCCGGTAAGCCTGACCGTATCCTCTGCGTGGCTCATAAACCACACGAGCCCCGGCGGTTCGGGCCAAATCTGCCGTCTGGTCGGTTGATCCGTTATCCACCACCAGCACCTCGACGTCAAACCCTTTTGCTTTAAAATCCTGCAATGGAATGCTTGAGACTACACTTTCTATGCATTCCTCTTCATTTAGAGCGGGCATAATAACGCTGACTGATTGACTCACAGTTCTTTTCCTTTTCAATCAAGATTCGTTTGGTGTTACTGTCCAGTTACTACTTTACGAAATCACATCAGTAATATGGGCTGCCTCATTGATGGCAGGCATGATTGTAAAAACTGATCGTTGCATAGAATGCTCTCTTGGTGTCAAGCAATTGAGATTATTTCAGTTATGGAGTAGTGGACGTCGTCGTCATCGCTCCTCTACGTGAGATGTACTGGTAAGTATCTGTAGAAGCCTTGGCAGCAGCTACAAAATCAAGAGCCTGTTGCTGATAGTAATGGGTGCCATATGTGCTAAGGGCAACCCGCATTGATGATCCGGGATCGGTGAAATAGCCGTATTGATCGATCCGTCCTTCGAGTCCCGGTGAGGCCTTGATCATATACCCCTGTATGTCCACTTCCTCGGCGTAGTTATCCGCTAGCTGGTCAAACGGTCCGTCGAAATAGTCGTTACGTGTGATGCTCTGTTGACGAATAGTGGCCAGAACCTTTCTCCCCAGATCGTCCTCCCAGAAAACGAATCCGGAACGCCTGCCCCGGTAGATGTCACCGGTTGTACCGATCGGATCGAGTGTATCCGGTACGACTTCCTCTTCATTGAGTACCCATAAGAAGTAGTTCTTCTCCTCGTTGAACAGCAGGAAGAATTGATAGCTCGATTCGTCAAATGTGCGCTCTACAAAAACCTCGTTCTCTCTTAATTCGAACTGGCGCGGCGGATCCTGCGGTAAGCGAAGCATATTAAAAGTGACCGACTTGTCCCTGTAGTTCACAATATAGGTAAAGTGATCGACTTCTATTAGTTCCACACCATCCTTGGCAGTGAAGACCTTTGAACGCGTGAATTTACTGCTGGGGGCATAGGCCATTTCGTCAAACTCAAAGTATGCAAATGACAGATCGCCAAGTTCACGATGACCGGTGGCGAGGCGAATATTGCCCCAGAGTGTGCGGCCATCGAGATGAAGCATGTAATAATAATAATTTTCTGTAGGGTAGACTGTCACCTGATCCGGAAGTCGGGAGAACACATGCCAGAATACCGAATCAATATCCTCAAGATTAACATCATCCGGAGTGTTGTAGAATCCCTCCACCCAATGCTGATTGAGAGAGAAATACGGTTTCGGACCATCCGGAATGAAATTGGCAAAGATGCTGATGCTATCATCGATGGTCACTTCTGTGTCGGCAGAACTGGGATTTTCGATCGAGCAAACATCGCCGGTCCAGCCTGCAAAGGTATAACCTAGGTCCGCCTTGGCCGATATGGACACGGATTCGTCGGAATCATACTGGCCAATCCCGATCGGCGGGTCGGTGGTACCGCCGCCATTCACTGCCATAGTCAACCTATTGGATGATGACGATGATGATTTCCCCAAAACTAATCCGCTCGCCAAGCCGAGAATTACTACCAGCGTAAGGGATACCAACACTATCAGCCGAAACATTTTACCGTGTTCCATATTTCTGTGCTCCTTCATAGGTTGATACTTCTATGGTACAATCCGTCACATAAATGGCTAACCTTCCATTTCTGGAGATGACGATTACCACTGTGTTTGACTGTACAAGGACTTCAGGCGTTATCGGCTATTAATGTAAGGGTTTTCCCCCAAGCCGAGCCTTTCGGATTGTCTCTACTTTACGAAATCCCGTAGCAAGATTAAACCGGGTATACCCTCAATTATTCTACGTGTATTCCTGAGTCCGGTTGAAGAAGTTTTTTAACGCAGTGGCGGGATTTTTGGATAGGATTACGGTAAATGGATTCGATCATAGGTATTTTCTTGGGCAACTGGTAACAGGGATAGTCTGGAGAAGTCAGTGGATCGGTACCATCAGAAGGGAGAAATGAATCGGGGGATGCGATCCGCGACCGCATCCCCCGATTATTAAATCTTGTTTAGCGAGGATTCCCGTTATGGGAGATAGACGTTGTTATGATTCGTATCGAGCACGATATCCTCACCATCGTTCCAGGCGCCGTTTGAGCTGGCATCATGGAACAGTATACCCAGGAGATCACCCACAACCAAGAGCTGGAAGTCAGCAGCAGCACCGTTACTGAGGCTGCTGTTTCCTACCAGGATGACGGTGTCCGTGACGGAATTGTATATGCCATCGATCGTACCGCCTTCCAGCACCAGGGCATCACCAGTTGACCACTTGTTATTGTTGTCTACATCGAACATCAGTATGTCATAGGTTCGAGCACCGGAAACTGTAGACTCGAATGTGATCAAAGCATCGCCATCGGTTACAGCCTGTGCGCCTGGTAAGCCATGGGCAGTGGACGTAGTGCCATCACCATCTATGACCGAATCAGTATCAGAGCCATAGCTGGCCGAGAAGGCCGGGTCATGCGCCCTGGATAGGGTGGCATTGTGCCCTGTTGAAGTTGCCGCAGAGTGCGAACCTCCTGCTGAGACAGTCGGATCATGCCATGCTGATACTGCGCCATCATGGGACCAGGAGGTAGCCGGATCATGCTCCTTGGAGAAGAACGAATCGTGACCCAGAGAGACCTTCACATCATGGGCGCCGCCCGTGGATACTGCCGGATCGTGGTAATTGGAACGGATGCCGTCATGAATCCATGTTGTTCGCGGATCATGCTTCTTGGAGAGATATGGATCGTGACCGGTAGAAATATCCGGTGCATGAGAACCGCTTATGGATAACGACGGGTCGTGCCAGTTGGAAAGGCTGCCGTCATGAGCCCAGGAAGTAGCCGGGTCATGTTCCTTGGAATAGAAGGCATCATGGGCCAGCGAGACTGAAGACTCGTGAGAGCCACCTGCGGATACCGCCGGTTCATGATATTGGGAACGAATACCATCATGTATCCATGTGGTGTCCGCATCATGCTGTTCGGAGAGATACGGATCGTGGCCCAATGACACGTCAGGCAAGTGGCCACTGTTAGACAGTTCCGGATCATGGTAGTTGCTTAAACCGCCGTCATGTATCCATGTGGTATTAGAATCGTGCGCTTCTGAGAAGAATGCATCGTGCCCAATGGATATATCCGGCGTATGCGTACCCTGGGATAGGGTAGCATCATGGTTCTTGGAGAGAGCACCATCATGGACCTCTGATGTTCCTGAATCATGGTTTCCAGAGAGGAACGGGTCATGGCCGGTGGAAATATCCGGCTGGTGTCCCTGCTTGGAAAGGAATATGCTGTGGCCATCAGAATAGACGCCATCATGCACTGCCGTGGTGGTGGCCTCATGTTGTTCAGAGAAGAACTCATCATGTGCCAGGGAGGTGGATGTCTTGTGGCTCACGGTTTGACCTTCAGAATTGCTACCATCATGTAACACTGTACCGGCACTGGTTGCTGCAGAATGCTCCCTGGAGAAGGTTCCATCGTGCCTGTCTGAGGTTGCCGCTTCGTGCATCCATGATGTAACCGTGTCATGGATTCCACCAGCCGAAAGATTAGGTTCGTGTTGTCCCTGTGACAGCACGGAATTATGCTGGCCGGAGGCCGTGGCATCATGCTGGCCGGAGAGAACCGGTTCATGTTCCCAACCGGAGAGAGCCGGGTCATGCTGGCTGGAGGCCGTGGCATCATGCGTAGCCGAACCAACCGGGTCATGGCCCCAACCGGAGAGAGCCGAATCGTGATTGCCGGAGTCCGTGGCATCATGTGTCAATGAAGCGACCGGGTCATGGCCCCAACCTGAGAGTGCAGCATCATGATTACCGGAGTCGGTAGCATCATGTGAAGCCGAGCCTATCGGGTCATGGCCAAATGCAGAGAGAGCCGAATCGTGCTGACCGGAAGCTGTGGCGTCATGAGATACTGAAGCTGCCGGATCGTGGTGGAATCCGGACATCGTCGGATCGTGCGATGCTGAAAGGGTCTGATTATGTTGCATCGAAAGCGCCGGATCGTGACCATTGCCGGACAAGAACGAATCGTGCCATTCTGACATTAAAGTATCGTGCAGCATTGAATCCAGCGGTTGATGATTTTGAGCCGAAAGAACTGAACTGTGACTCGTCGAAGCCGTGGCATCATGCTCACCGGAGAGAATCGGGTCATGTTTCATGCCGGAGAATGCCGGGTCATGATTTGCCGAAACCGTGGAGTCATGCGACTCCGATATTATGGGATCGTGTCCCTGGCCGGACATCACAGAGTCGTGATTGCCGGAGGCGGTAGCGTCATGCTGTTCAGAGATAATCGGGTTATGCCCAAAACCGGACATCACGGAGTCGTGATTGCCGGAGGCGGTAGCGTCATGCTGCCCCGACATCAAAGGATCGTGTCCCTGGCCAGACATAACTGCGTCGTGATTGCCGGATGCGGTGGCGTCGTGCTGTCCCGACATTATGGGATCGTGTCCTTGGCCGGACATAACTGCGTCGTGATTGCCGGATGCCGTGGCGTCATGTTGTCCCGACATTAGAGGATCGTGTCCCTGGCCGGACATAACTGCGTCGTGATTGCCGGATGCCGTAGCATCATGTTCACCTGAGATCATAGGATCATGACCGAAGGCTGACATGGTCGCGTCGTGATTGCCGGATGCCGTAGCATCATGCTCACCTGACATGGCAGGATCATGTCCAAAGCCGGACATTGCCGAATCGTGATTGCCGGAGGCAGTAGAATCATGCGCCTCTGAAACCATCGGATCGTGCCCAAAGCCGGACATTATTGAATCGTGTTGACCGGATTCAGTGGCATCGTGATAACCGGACATTATTGGATCATGATGGAAACCTGACATCATCGGATCGTGACTGCCAGAGGCGGTCGCATCATGATAACCTGACATCATCGGATCGTGTCCGTAACCGGACATTGCCGGATCGTGATTGCCGGATGCGGTGGCATCATGTTGACCGGACATTATAGGGTCGTGTTTGAAGCTAGACATTACCGGATCGTGATTACCGGAAGCTGTCGCATCATGTAGCCCGGAGATAATCGGATCGTGCCCAAAGCCTGACATAGCCGGATCATGATTGCCGGAGGCCGTGGCATCATGTACCCCTGAAACCAGTGGATCGTGCCCGAAACCGGACATAGCCGCATCATGCTGGCCGGAAGCGGTGGCGTTATGTTGACCCGACATCATGGGGTCGTGACCAAAGCCTGACATAGCCGCATCATGCTGGCCGGAAGCGGTGGCGTTATGTTGCCCCGACATCGCGGGATCGTGACCAAAGGAGGACATAGCCGGATCGTGATTACCGGATGCGGTGGCATCATGATAGCCCGACATCATCGGATCATGACCGAAGCCGGACATGGCCGGATCGTGTTGGCCGGAAGCGGTAGCATCGTGCATGCCTGACATTGCAGGATCATGGCCAAAGCCTGACATCATCGCATCGTGATTGCCGGAAGCGGTGGCATCATGTTGGCCAGACATTATAGGATCGTGACCATAACCTGACATAGCCGGATCATGATTGCCGGAGGCCGTGGCGTCATGCATGCCGGACATCATCGGGTCATGATGGAAGCCGGACATTACCGGATCGTGATTACCGGAAGCGGTAGCATCATGCATGCCAGACATGGCGGGATCATGACCATAACCGGACATAGCCGGATCGTGATTACCGGATGCAGTAGCATCATGATGACCAGACATGGCCGGATCGTGCCCAAAGCCGGACATAGCCGCATCATGCTGACCGGAAGCGGTAGCATCATGCATACCTGACTTCATCGGATCGTGCCCGAAACCGGACATAGCCGCATCATGCTGGCCGGAAGCGGTGGCGTTATGTTGCCCCGACATGGCGGGATCGTGCCCAAAGGAGGACATAGCCGGATCGTGATTACCGGATGCGGTGGCATCATGATATCCCGACATCATCGGGTCATGGCCAAAGCCGGACATAGCCGGATCATGCTGGCCGGAAGCAGTCGCATCATGCATACCTGACATCATTGGATCATGGCCAAAGCCAGACATCATGGGATCGTGATTACCGGAAGCAGTGGCATCATGTTGGCCAGACATTATAGGATCGTGACCATAACCTGACATATCCGGATCATGATTGCCGGAGGCCGTGGCGTCATGCATGCCTGACATTATCGGGTCATGATGGAAGCCGGACATTACCGGATCGTGATTACCGGAAGCGGTAGCATCATGCATGCCCGACATAGCGGGATCGTGACCATAACCGGACATAGACGGATCGTGATTACCGGAAGCGGTGGCATCATGCATGCCTGACATGGCCGGATCGTGCCCAAAGCCGGACATAGCCGCATCATGCTGACCGGAAGCGGTAGCATCATGCATACCTGACTTCATCGGATCGTGCCCGAAACCGGACATAGCCGCATCATGCTGGCCGGAAGCGGTGGCGTTATGTTGCCCCGACATCATGGGATCGTGGCCAAAGGAGGACATAGACGGATCATGCTGACCGGAAGCTGTTGCATCATGATAGCCTGACATCATTGGATCATGACCAAAGCCGGACATAGCCGGATCGTGATTACCGGATGCCGTAGCATCATGCATACCTGACATGGCAGGATCATGGCCGAAGCCTGACATGACCGAGTCGTGACTGCCGGATGCGGTGGCATCATGTTGCCCCGACATTATCGGATCATGCCCATAACCGGACATTACCGGGTCGTGACTACCGGAAGCAGTGGCATCATGCATGCCTGACATTATAGGATCATGTCCAAAGGAGGACATGGTTGCATCGTGATTGCCGGAAGCGGTGGCATCATGCATACCTGACATGGCCGGATCGTGGCCAAAGGAGGACATGGTTGCATCGTGATTGCCGGAAGCGGTGGCATCATGCATACCTGACATGGCCGGATCGTGGCCGAAGCCTGACATGGCCGGATCGTGCTGACCGGAAGCTGTCGCATCATGCATATCGGACTTCATCGGGTCATGGCCGAAGGCGGACATAGTTGCATCGTGATTGCCGGATGCGGTGGCATCATGCTGCTCCGACATTATGGGATCATGCCCAAAGGAGGACATGGTTGCATCGTGATTGCCGGAAGCGGTGGCATCATGCTGCCCTGACATTATAGGATCATGCCCAAAGGAGGACATGGTTGCATCGTGATTGCCGGAAGCGGTGGCATCATGCTGCTCCGACATTATGGGATCATGCCCAAAGGAGGACATGGTCGCATCGTGATTGCCGGAAGCGGTG
>Ga0233430_1005705_pt1 | contig 10618 bp, 9 predicted proteins | sample SI_118_April2016_2_FD_179883 | JGI IMG/M metagenome (GOLD analysis project Ga0233430, IMG submission 179883) | Seawater microbial communities from Saanich Inlet, British Columbia, Canada - SI_118_April2016_150_MG | ecosystem: Environmental > Aquatic > Marine > Inlet | place: Canada: British... | reverse complement strand
GATTCTCTCATATCATTCAGCTATGTTCCATTAAGGTTTATGAGTTTCATGGGTATTCTATTTGCTCTGTCAGGAGGATTATATGCGATAATTGTTTTCATAAACGCACTTCGAGGAGTTCCTATTGAAGGTTGGAGTTCACTGATGGTTGTTGTTCTCTTTTTAGGAGGATTCCAGATGACCATGATGGGAATGCTTGGGGAATACATCTGGAGAACGTATGATGAGTCTCGGTCACGACCCCGGTATACCATAGAGCAAAATACACTTATTGAAGATGATACTGCACAAAATGATTAACTATAAGAGTGTAAATAATTATACCTTGTGCCGGAGATGAAAAGGGATTAAGTACTGAAAAAAAATGCCACGAGAGATCGTTTGTTGTTCGGTATTTGCAAAACAAGCTGTGCTGTTGAACCGTGATCATGGAATAGAGACAATCTCCTAAATCCCTGGTATAGGGAGGGGACAAATCCTTTACTCTTGTTTTCCAGAACTTGTCAGTCTCTGATTATTATTTCCAAGTTTAAAAATTAATTTAAACATTCCTGTTACGACTCGTTAGATGTATTTTCATTTCCTGGCTCCTCGATGCATTGATATACGTAACTCTTTCATCTTAAGAACGATCATATACTCATATATGGATATGAGCAGACAGTATGTAAATCCAGCCGTGCCATCAAGAAAACCGCACCGCAATATAAATACGTACAAAAAGCGTAACAACGGTCGAAATGGAAGCCGAACGGAGATATCTTTAAAAGCACGTCTTCGACGTGTTGGAGTATCTTTAGACAAAAGACCACACCAATCAATACTCTTTCCTCCAAGTATCTTCAGGCCTTCCAAAGCTTCCTGAGTCGAATAACGGTTATGCTTCTTAAACCAATCTTCAAAACCCTTGGAAAACGAATAATGCAAATAAGGTTTCTTTAATGTGCCGACACGGCTTGCATCAATATCCTCTCGTTGTCCGTGTCCTACCTGCTTGAAACGTAAGGAATCGATTCGTCCCAGACGTACCTGATATACCGGATACATACCGGAACACCGAAGCCATTTCCCGAACAGTATCATTTTAGACGGCACGCGAAAGGCATCAACCTTTGCCTTTTCAATCTCACTCTCCATCTCAGATTTCAGTTCGTCAGTAATGATCTCATCCGCATCAAGATGAAACACCCATTTATGTTTGAATTCTAAGTTTTCTAATGCGTAGTTACGCTGACCGGCAAAATTATCAAACTGATGTTTGTACACATGCACTCCTGATTTTTTTGCTAATTCTACGGTTCCATCAGTACTGAAAGAATCGAGGACAACAATATCATCACACCAGTCAATAGCCTTCAGACAAGCAGGAAGATTTTTTTCCTCGTTAAAAGTCAGGAGCAAAATAGATATAGTCAAATTAATTACCTGTGAATATTAAAAAAAGCAAAACCGACTCTTGCATCATGGTTTTTCATTATTCTTTATTATTCTTTTTTTTATCAGTTTTGCAGGATTCCCGGCGACAATTGTCCATGGCAGTACATCATTCACAACAACTGATCTGGCCCCAACCACTGCACCTTCTCCTATGTTTATACCAGGCCCAATAAATGAGTCGGTACACAACCATGCCTGATCTCCAACAGTAATTGGCAACTTCAATAGAGGCATAGCCGGATCTACATAATCGTGAGTTCCTGCGCATAAATGCGTTCGATGAGAAACGGTGCTGTAACGTCCAATAACGACCTTTCCAAGGTTATAAACAAACGCATACTCCCCAATTGATGCCCAGTCATCAATTTCCAGATTCCATGGCATGTAGATGACTGCAGAATTATAAATATTAACTTTGCAGCCAATCCTGGCGCCAAATATCCTCAACAACAAACGGCGCCAAGCAAAAAATGGACGAGGACTATACCGAAAAAGTGGATGAGCGATTGACCATATTATACGTGTAATATTCTCTTTACTCGAATATTTCTGTATCTTACGGTTTTCCGCAATATTTAATTTATCGCTTTTCATCATATTCTAAATACTTATTTGATTTATATGACTAACCATCTCGTAACTTTATAACTTCTCAAAGCTATACAAAACACCGCACTGCATAAGTAAGAGGCAAGAATGACACTTACAGTAGTTACAAACATGGTATTATCAAAACCTGCAATATTAATAAAAAGCTGGAATCCTTCAACAAAGATTCCGTGACAAAGAAAAATACCAAAAGAGCATGGTGCCAGAAATTTTGTTATCAATATAACAAAAGGAGACTTAATATACAGAAAGATCAAAAAAAACGACACAAATAATGGCAACGAATAAAAAAGAATAAAAAAATTCCTGGAAAATTCTATTCTAAAAGATGGTAAAACTAAAGCTAACAGTAAAAAGCTTATTCCAACTGACATAATTGCGAACTTATTCCGAGTGTAAATGCTGCATTTCCTAAACAATAACCATAACCCAATCCCCAGAATAAAGTATCCTGTAAGTCCATTTATAGGATAAAATATTGCATATCCACCCGAAAAGTGAAAATAAGATCTGGACTTCATATCTGCCCAAAGCATAAATACAGCCAATACAAATAGAGAAGCTATCAAAGAATTCCCATTATCACGCTTTGTTGTAAAGATAATCAGTGGAGTAAAGATAGACGTTAATACAAGTAATACAGGGACAAACCATAGCTGATATGATGCACCTCCGCAAAAAATAACGGCAATCCAATCAAAATCAGTAGGTGCATTAGTTATAAATGTCATCTTAATGATTCTAAATATGATATACAGTGCAGACCATACCAGATACGCCGGTACCAGCCGCTTAAACCGACTGTATATAAGGTCAAAATAGCCTCGATCAGTTTTTGTTGAGCAAGACATCTGCATTAAAAATGCTGATATTATTACAAAACATGGAACTGCAAAAACACAATAAACGCGCAAAGACTTTGCCATTTTATTCATGTCAGAACCATGTACCCACACTACAGCAAATATTGCAAGAACCTTAAGGCAATCCAAGCCAACAACATGGTTGCTCATATCATGAGTATTGTATTGAATATTTTTATCCAAAATTGTTATTTTTTCATTCGTGCATCTTTGTATTAATTTGTGACTTAACTATCGAAGGGTTCAAATCAAACATTTTCATGAGAGGTTTGGAACGTAGTTCCCATCGATACTTTGCCGCATTCTCAATGGCAGCGTCTGAAAGGTCATTCCAGGTTTTGTCGTCTTCAAGTAATTGTGCAATCTGTGATGCCACTCCATTGACATCATCTGGGCTGAAATATACCCCACCCTTTCCACAAACTTCAGGTATAGCACAACAATTAGAACTTACCACGGGAGTGCCAAATACCTGTGCCTCAATAGCCGGAATACCGAATGATTCACAACGACTCATCAAACAGAACAATTTAGACTCAGCATAATATCTATAAAGATCATGATCAGAGACATGTCCTTTTAATTCAACCTCTGATTCCAGATTCAACTCAATGATTAGAGAACGGATCTGGTGTTCATATTTTCTATCTGGCCACCCACCAACAAGAACAAGTTTAACCGGTATACCGTGTAATTTACGTGTCATACCAATTGCTTTCACGAGAGTCTCTACACCTTTATGTGGTGCCATTACTGACACACTTAGTACTTGATTGGCGCGCTTCTCAGTATTGCGCATACTAAACGCGGTGCTCTGAGTCTTATCATCTATTGCCTGGTAAACTACCAATGATACTTTCTCTTCAGAACATGCGTTCCGTCGATACGCCTGACGCATATACTCAGAATTGAAGACCATCATGGCGGCATCCCGCATTGCTATTCGATATTCTCTTTTTTGAAGAAATGCCTTGATTTTTTCAAGCCAGGACCTCTTCAGCCCGTCTACAAGACACCATGGATTCTGAGCAAAAACAATTTGTGGGATCCGAAGACCATGGACTGCTGTGCCTGCAGGTGAAAAATAGATATCGATGTCCAGTTTTGATACTCTAACAGGTAAAACAATACGCTCCCATAATGACCTGATTACCCAATGTGAGGTGTACTCCGAACATTCAACCCATTGAACATTATTGCCCAGGTTCCTGCAAATATCCTTGTTTGCCTTATGGTATAATACTACATATTCATGTTGTCCTAGCGTCCATTTTGCCAGTCTGGATAAATGTCCGAGCATAACATGCCTGCCACTAAGGTTTGTCACAGACAATGCATTGAAAAGAACACGCATTTGGAGTTAAGCGAAAGGATTGAAAAATTAAAAACTAAAAAATTGAAAAGTTGAAGTCTGGAAATGAGGGCGAATGTCTGAACTTTTAAAGCTTCAATATTCAATCATCATTTTTCAATTTAGTAACGGCTTTCATATATACATTTATCAACTCTCTACCCATCCTCTCTAAACCGAATTTTTTTACCTGTTCATAGCCCTTTTGTACAAGTCTGTTTGCCAACTCAGCATCTTCAAATACGGCAATGCAGTTTTCTGCCATCTGATCATAGTTCACGGCAGAGCTCTTCAGTGCGGCCTCACCAACAACTTCTGGAAGGGAACCTGCGGTTGAACACACTACGGGACAGCCACACGACATAGCTTCGAGCGGTGGCCATCCAAATCCCTCATAAATGCTGGGAAAAAGCAGCAACACTGCCTTGTGATACAGTTCCACTATTTGGTCATCCTCCGGATTCACCATAAAATGAACATACCTGGTAAGACCTAATTCTCTAATCAGACTAATCAATTCAGGACCAGGCGGTTGCCCTGCCATTTTCAATTCTACATCAAATTTTTTACGGATTCTGGAAAAAACTCTCAATACTCCGGCCCGATTCTTATAAAAACTATTGTTACCAACGTGTAATATAAATGCCGTCTTCGAATGCCTTCGGTCAGTCCATTGAGTGTTAACCTTGGATACGGTTCCTTTAGACATGCAAGTGGAAACTGCAGGATACACTACCATGATTTTGTTGATATCACCACCTGCCGAATTGACAAAATCATTTTTTGTACTTTGACTATCAGCAATAACCAGATCTAATTTTTTTAACTCTTCAATACTTTTGTGGATAAGCCACCGGGCTATCCTTCCAGGTGGTTCCTGCGGAAATCTACCATTGGATTGCAATAAAGGGATAAAATCATGGGCAGTAGCCAACACCGGAGTATCAGGTAACCATTTCGCTACATAGGCCTGACTACCGTCAATGACATGGAAAATATCTGCCTGTTGACCCGCCAGACGAACCATTGCTGCCCAGACAACCCAAACATGATGTACTCTTACCCGAAGCAAAACTGGCAGAAATTTTAGTAATGAGATGGGAGGAGCAAGGCAAACACGTCGTGTTTGTATCTGCACTGGATGATTTAATCGGCTTAGTATATGGGCTACCTGATCGGCATAACGTACCATACTTCCCTTTTGCCCCGTGGAAGCTGTTTCAATGAGGACTACCCTTAATTTTCTTTTAGTGTAAATTGGGTGGGTTTTTCTCATACCTTCGATTCACTCAAACCCTTTCCCGAGAGTACAAAACCTACGCACATACTGATAATGGATAAAACAAACAAATCACTGAAAATCTGCGCGGAAACAATAAAAGCAACTGCATTGGCAATAATAATACTTATGAGACCGGCACGCAGATCAAACATGCCGCCTTTATATAATCCTCCTCTTATATTTGAAATGAGAGCAATCAAAAGGCTTATACATAATAATACGAAAAATACCAACCCACATACCCCCAACTCTCCCATGATTTTTGCAGGTCCTCCTTCCTGCCATCCCTTCTTAAATTTTACACCGGTATATCGAACCCCCTGTGTAGCGGAACCGAGGCCGTTACCCCAAAAACCTAACTGTCTATATGTGCCGATTACACCATTAATGCCGTGACCCTCCACCCTTCCTACCGAATAACTCCCAGGGGATCTTGCATACAACATATAATCACTACCGCCAAGACCTACCTTGTCGCTTACCATGAGCATACCAACAATAACCGTTACTCCTATTACAGCAATTCCGATCACACGGCCAATGCCCTGATAGAGATAAACCAATATAGTAAAAGACATACCCCATACCATGATCGTTGCAATCATTTTATAGCGACCACTTATCACTACGCATATCACGCCCCAGACAGCAAATAACAGCCACACCCAACCTATCGGTCTTGAACGGTTTACAAAAAACAGTGTGAGACTCAGCATAGTCATCATGGAACCATGCCATCCCATAATGTCCGGGCTACGAAAAAAACCGGCTTTCAAAGAAATCGTATGGCCGAAAGATACATATTTGATCCATACCATCTTCATCGCTCTTGTACCAATGGCATTCCAGTCGGGAAAAATATCCAGATACTCCATAAGCGTTCCACTCAGCACCAATGCAACCAGAATACAGTAGAATGTTAGAAAACGTAAAAGGTATTTAGTGTTTTGCGAAAATACAAAGCCAAGTATTATACCAAGCATTGGCGCTATGTAGCCAAAGGCACCCAGTAACACTACTTTCCATAGGAAAAAACCTCGCATAAGCATGACAATACCCCCTGGAATAAGCATTAATACAAACATACGCATTCGCGTTACCAATTTCAGGTAAATCATTGAAAACAGTGCTATAAACCGCTGTTCTGTTCCAAACATTTTTACAAAAATTGCAAACCATATTGGCAATGTACTTAATACGAATAATGAAGGTGCTTCCGGAGTCAGCTTACGTACCGGATCCTGTAACAACCCAACTACCAGCGCCATAAACGTGGCGATACGCCAGTTACTGAAGGCAACAAATGTGCTGAGGGCAACTAGTCCAATAAAGATGTCGGTTAGCATTTTTTAGATTTTGAAATGTTGGTGGATTTTTTTTTATACGGTTAGTTGTGCTAATGTAAAATAAATTATCCTCTACGATACCAGTCACGAAATGGAATTAGGAAGAGACGTAGGGCGAGGCTTCCCGCCCGAACGTACCCGTTCGGTACGGGCGGGTAGCCTTGCGCTGATTGTACGAAAGCAAACCTAAAGGATTGCCCTACGAAAAAACGTATAAATATTTATATTAAAGCGCCTAAAACCATTTTCATATGGGTATATATGCTATCTTGTAAATCATCAATTTAAATTGGTTAATCCAACATACTACTCTCCTTTGTAGAAATGTTTGACCACTCTCCCTAAGCCGGGAATACGCCAGATCATTTCATACTCAGCTGCGCCAAACCTACCGGTGTAGATGCAAAATGCAAAAAGTGTCAGCACTAAAGTTACATAAAGCACGATGGATGCCGGACCCATATACCACCGCGAACCTATAACCAGAGGTTCAATCGCTTGACCGATAGCCAGCCAAATCAGACAGATAACCAAAAGCGGCCATGAATAATGAAATAAATCTCTCAGAGTATCAAGTATATTACGTCGATGCACTTTGTGAAAAAAATATATGTACATCATACCTGCCAGAACCATGGCCAAGCCAGTACCCACCGCCGCCCCTTCCTTTCCCCACAACCTTATCAGAATAAGACTGAACATAATATTCATAATAATTGAACAGACTGAAACTTTAGCCTCCAACGAAGTACGTCCCATGGCTTGGATAAAAATTGAAACCGGCACAACTAATATATTAACTGAGATTCCCATTACAAGAAACATAAAAACATAACGCCCGTGATAACCTATCTGTCCTACCCAGGCAAAAAGAAACATTGGAGACACCGCAAACGGAGCCAGGAGAAAGAAAATCACCAGCCACATAGTACCTTTGTTCATCTCCTGATAAAGTGGCCAGATATCCCCTCCTTTTGCAGTATCATTTGTAGCGCGTGGCAGGCAGGTATTGAGGCCGCTGGAACATAAGCTTCTCAACCCCATACAGGCACGGTTGGCAATTTCATAATGGGCAACTTCAGGAAGGCCGGTGAAACCGGCGATGATCAATTTATCAAATTGAAAATGAATAAAGTGGGCAAAATCGGAAAATTGCAGATAAAAGCCATGGGATAATAATGATCTTTGTAGTTTTTTATTTAGAGTAGACGGTCTAAAATTCCAGACTACCAGCCTTGACGCCCAGTATTGGGCCACCAACAGTACCAGCGCATGACAAGCCCAATAGGTCAATATAACGATATCCAACCTCCCATAATACAAGGCGACACTCCAGGCAGCAATATTTGAAAAAATGGCATGAAATAGAGATATCCCTGCAACCAGATCGAAACGACTAGTGGCATGAAATGGGGCTGTACCTACACGTGCTAAAGAGCTTACAGCAACCATCAGATACACGAATGTTAACAGGTTCTTACCTGACAGCAGCGGAGTATCAGGTATCTTCAACCATATAGCCACAGGGCCGGACAAAGCAATAACACAAACTAGCCCAATACTGTAAATCACAAAAAGTAAAATAATTGCATTGCTCATCAGTTCAGATATTCTAGAGTGTTCCTGCCTGGAGAAAGCCTCTGCAATAAACTTTGTCACAGTACCGATCATCCCCATTTCAAGGGTATAAAAGGCAGCACTGCCGCCAAGAAGAATAGCCCATGATGCAAACTTTTCAGTACCAAGGCTGCTTAGTAAAATAGGTAACCCCACTAACCCAATAATCATACAAAGAAATCGAGAACAGATCATGAATAGTGCGGCATTAACTTGTGAATTAGGCATGGAATGAAAATTTTAAAACTAACAATAAATGTATACGGCTGATCTTAACGTCCAGTTTTGAACCGAACGTTATTCATTATCGTAACTCTTTAATAAAACAGATTTCGTAATTTCTGCCATTGCCCGATCTGTACGGTCCTTTTTTTCACCATTGAAAAACCACGAGCCAGCAACAGACCAAGGATAAAGTTGACAGGGAAAAATTCTGTAATATTCACCGTCAGACTTGCAAGGATAATGGAAACATAAAATATTCGAAATTGTGAGTCATTACGGACAGCAAGAAGCAGAAGTAATAAAGCGGTTGCCGAACCACTCGGTATACAGACAATCACTGTTAGTCACCATAACCATGTCAGCGAACGAGAAAATATAAAACACCAGATCAATGCCAATACTAAAACAATCCCGAAACTGCTGGGTTGTCACATAGTGCCGACAATGCGGTTCCAGAAATATGTACTGGAAAAGAAACGCATACCGTACATAAATCCATATGGTGACAGCAATAATTGAAACAAAATTAAAACAATAAAACATTTAGTCAGGAAATAGAACTCTTTCTCACGAGCAATCCATGGCCCAACTATTACCACTCCCAGGAACAGAAATGAACGAATACCTGCCAGTGACAACAATAGGCCAAACGGTAAAATGGATTTACAAAAAGCGTACAAAATCAAGAATGCTATAGAAACGAAGAGCCAGACATACTGAATTCTCCACTCTGTATATCCCCTCAATATGAGTAGCAATGATACAATTACAAAAAGGAGAAAAACTACATCTTTAAAAGCCTTAGCCACTGTCCAAACTCCTTTTGTTTAATAAGTGTACCTTGTTAGTCGCAGAAGGCAATCGGTACCTTTAAACCACTGTCCTGAAAACTTTTATTCTGGTATTCCTGGTACAATTGTGGTTCCATCCAACCTACCCTCTTCAGCCAGAAACTTGAGCCATTAAGAATAGTTGCAACAACAATAGCTATTATGAATATCCTGGCGATGGTATATGTTTTTTCCGTGTGATCAGATTGTATATAATGTGACATAAGGATCTCAGATTTCAGATTGTGGATATCGAATTTGGGAATAATTAATCATACTTCAATTTTTACAAACGAATTTTATAGCGTTGATACAACCTTTTACAACATTTTCAACACTGTAGTCAGCGACTTTCCGTTTTGCACGCTTGCCCGTTGAACGCACCTTTACCGGATTAGAAGAAAACGTAACTAATAATTCTGCCAATGCGTTATGGTCTCCAAAAGGAAAGATCTCACCTGTCTGCCCTGGATAAATCAAATCCTTATGGCAACCTACATGATCGCTCACGATTACAGGCAGGCCGCAGGCCATTGCCTCGTTAACTACCAATCCCCACGTTTCTCCATAATCGGATGGCAGTACAAGACAATCTGAAGCTACATAAGCCCGTACAATCTCCGCCTGATTCATAAATCCCGCAAAGGTTACCGGTAGTCTTTTTTGCCTGACAAACTCTTCACACTCGATCTTCTGTTCTCCGTCACCTACCATGAGTAAATGAATTGGTGTTGATAGATTTTCTATCTTCTTAATTGCTATACACATGGATTTTAAAAGATGCATCGGATGTTTTTTCTCGATGAATTTAGCACAAAAAAGAAAAGTAAAAGCTGTAGAAGTAATTCCCCACCGTTCTCTAATTGAATCTCTTTCCTGGCTCATAGCTTCATATGCCAATTCAAATCGTTCGTTGTCAACACAATACGGTGCGAAGAAGATCTTCTCATCCGCGATACCATTTTGGAGATAAAACTCACGATTAGACTTCCCGATATTTAAAAATGCGGAGTACTTCGCTAATAATCGTTTATGTATCTGACCTTTCCACCAGGCAC
>Ga0233430_1005684_pt1 | contig 10645 bp, 7 predicted proteins | sample SI_118_April2016_2_FD_179883 | JGI IMG/M metagenome (GOLD analysis project Ga0233430, IMG submission 179883) | Seawater microbial communities from Saanich Inlet, British Columbia, Canada - SI_118_April2016_150_MG | ecosystem: Environmental > Aquatic > Marine > Inlet | place: Canada: British... | reverse complement strand
AGTGATGAGCTGAAAAAAGCATACAGGAAGCTCGCCCTTAAATATCATCCGGATAAAAATCCGGGAGATAAAAATGCTGAGCAAAGATTCAAAGAAGCGGCAAACGCCTACGGCGTGCTTAGTGACCAAAAAAAAAGGAAAATGTATGATTTGCGAGGGAGCGCCGGACTTGATGATATGGGTTTTCACGGCTTTGAAAGCAGCGATGATATATTCAGTAATTTCGGAGATATATTCGGAGATATATTTGGTAAACGATCCTACCGAGAGAGGACCATGCCTCAGAAGGGTTCAGACCTCAGGCATGATATAACAATTTCTTTTACTGATGCTGCGTTAGGAAGCGAGAGACAGCTCCGATTTACAATGCGTGAAGCTTGTGGCACCTGCAAGGGAACTGGTGCCACAAGCGGAGCACCAACTGTATGCCCTCAATGTAATGGTGAAGGGCGAGTAGCGAAAACAAAATCTTTGTCAGTTAAAATACCAGCAGGGATTAATAGTGGCTCTGCACTAAAGCTTTCCGGTCAGGGAGAAGTGGGTATCAGGGGAGGAAGAGCTGGAGATTTGTATATACATGTCAAAATTGCTTCGCATCCCTATTTTGAAAGAGAGGGTTTGAATGTTCGATACGATGCACATATACCCTTCACCAAAGCGGCATTGGGCGGAGAAATAGAAATTCCAACCTTAAACGGAAAAGCAACGTTAAAGGTTCCTAAATGTACACAGTCCAATCAAACATTAAGGATGTCAGAACAGGGAATCAAGACGAAAGATGGGAGGACGGGTAACCAGTTAGTAAGAATAGTAATAGACATGCCAAAGGAACTGTCTGAACGGCAGGAAGAGCTTCTTGAAGAGTTAGAAAAACTTGAGCATGATTAACCTCTATCTCATTGGTAAAAGTACGTCTTAAAACTTCGTGATTTTGAAGAAAATCAGAACATTATCGTGTTTACCGGAAAGTCCCCCCTGATGAAGTGAATAATGCTCATATGAAACCGCATGAAAATAATTGTCATTCGAAAGTGAATTGTTACAATGAGATTGTTTTATGGAGGACTTTCTTTTTCAATTGGTAGTTTTTCTGCCCCGTTGTTCCGATAATATTCGTTGATTATGCTCCTTAATGAATTTGTCTGTTCCCAGTATTGGATGTACTTCCAGGTTTGGAGAATATTTACTGTTGGGCACCTTTCTTCCAAGAGCTTCCGCCATTGCTCGTATATGATGAGGACTCGTTCCACAACAGGATCCAATGAAATTGACACCAATTTCCTTTGCCAATATCGCGTATTGAGCCATTTCAACCCTGGTGAGAACAAATGGGTCCAGCTCAAGAGGAAAAGCAATCTTTCCGTTAAATTCCTGTATCTGAAAAAATGGCTTTTCACGGGAACATCGAAAAGCTACTGGTTGAGTAGCAATATAGCCAGAAACTGCATTTCTTAATCGCTTGGCAAGGGGCAACATAAGAGCGGGATCACGAAAACAGTTTATACCTACAATATCAGCACCTAAATCAGTCAGCTCTTTAAAAGCATCCTCTAGTACCACCCCATCCAATGTTTTGTCCTCAAACTTAAATCCCATACATATCATAGCCGGTTGTCCTGCCGCCTTTATCGCCTCAAGGGCCAATTTTGCTTCTCCTAAATATTCAATCGTTTCGGCAATGAAGAAGTCGGTGCCCTCAGGTAATTGGTATTCGATCTGCTGGTCAAATTGCCGCCGAGTCTCCTTATGGCTTGAAGAATCGTTTGGATTATATACCCAGGTATTCGAAAGGTTTCCCGCAACAAGACAGTCATACTCATTTGCAACGTCCCTGGCTATTTTTGTAGCAGTAGCATTGATTTCTTTTAAAGATCCTGCCATACCAATTACTTTTAATTTTTCTTCGTGGGCATAGTACGTAAAGGCTTGGATTACATCCGATCCCGCCCTGACATAATCTAGGTGTAGCTGTTTGACCACCTCGGGATTTTGAATAGTAACTTCGGGAGTAAAAGGACCGGCACTTACATACCCTCGTCTCTCCAGCTCGAAAAGTGTTCCTCCATCACCAATAACAACCCCCTCCTGAAGTCTCTTTAAAATCATAAAATCTCCATCACAATATTCTTCGCGTTATTTAATTAGAGTAAGAAATAGTGGTTTTCTATGTAATATATATCATGACCTCAGTTAACAAGTGTAAACAATTCTATCAGTTTTTATATTGTTAAACACTTCATTAGGAGTAAGATATTTCTGAAATATCATCGACAAAAATGTATTATCTATTTCTATATAACGATTTGTCTATTACTTTAACTGCTTTTTCCTCATTTAATTTGTAATTTAGAAATCGATTTAACGTTTTTATATGTTCGTCCGGATTTATCAATAAATCGTTGTAGTCTATATACAACACGTCTATATATTTTCTGCCTTCCATCCAATCTATTATCTTCAAAAGATGTTTGTTAAAGAACTCACCCATTTTTGCATCACTAGTACCGTCTTTGCTGCTCCCCATTCTTTCCAGCATTTTACTTTGAGATGCCAGTATTTCATTCATTTTTCTCTTCATAAATATTACTTTGTAATTTTCAGCAGAAGGCAGATCGTATAATAACTGAGAAACCATTTTAAAAGCTTTTCCTCTGGTTTCCTTCAACCAGCCAGTATCTTCCTTTATTTCCTTCACCCTTTCATATTCATAGTAGCCATGTGGGTTATCTTCGTTAGCCTTCCGTATGTTATCAGTAACTACCTTCATACCTCCAAATTCTAATATCTGCATCATCATAGAAGTTCCGGACCTAGGCAAACCAGAGACAATCGTTATAACATTATCCATTAGTATTACTTTCTTTTTAATCTATTGTAGCATCCAAAAACTTGCGTAATGATATTATTTATTTAGTTTATATGCAAAATCGTTTTGTTGATTCGTGACGACAAGATTAGTGATTATTGTTAAAAAATAAAGAGCATCTTTAAAGTCTAACGTTGAAAGGTTTCATTAATATAAAGCCAAACCCGAGGGTAAGAATAAAGAAAAGTATGAGCCAATGGATATTCCATCCAAAAAAATTGATCTTTGCATGTGGATATGTGACCAGAACAGACTCCAAGGCTGTACCTTCAGGTAAGGACGGTCCTCCCGGATTGAAAAATGAATTTACAATTCCACTTTTTAGTGTCTCGGAAGAAAGTCTTGTAACCTCTCCTGATACAAGCACCCTTTTCCCGACTACTATATCATGTGTTTGAAATCCCAATTTAAATATCCCTTCTCTCTCTGCTCTTACTCTCCAATATGTTTCTTTGCCTCTGTCAATCCGAAGTGGTGGCGTTTCAATACTTAATCCTTCCGATACCGTTAAGACTATTTCACGGTCCTTTATGGATAATTCGTTTGGATTCTGAAGTTTTACCTTTACGATCGCAGATTCTCCCGGATGAAGCGGTCTGTATTCATATCTAACCGCAGTATGAATAATGATGACTACCATTGGGATCATCATAAATATTAATGGTTTCAACGTATATCGCAAATAGATCATATTAAACTTCAGTATGTTTTTCTGTGCGGAGAGGATTATTCTTATATCGTCTTTAAAGAGTCTTAACTCTAAAATATGTCCCATGATCCTCGCCTTGACTCTTTTAATTCCCTCTTGATTGGAGGTGTATTTGAAGATAGGCAGGGCAATGATTGAAGTCAAGAGAGAGATGGCACACAGGCCGTAAATTGAATCAACGGACCTGAAAGGATAGAAAAATATGTCAAAGAATGAATTCAATATTATATTAATAAAATTCATAAATATTTACCAAATTAAAAACAATTCAGGAATTCAGGAATTTTTCAATTAAGGATAAATTTGCTACGTTATGATATATATCCTAATCCCTGGAGCCTTTTCTTGACTTCCTCTTCTGATTCAGACTCTTCCGATTTCGATACTTCCTTTTCAATAATGTGACTTATAAATTCTTCAACGGATGTATATCCGGCTTTTGCAGCATGCTCCCCGGCTTTTTTCAGCAATTCTTTATCAATCTTAATTTTGGAAACTGACATTTATACTACTCCTTTCTAATTGTTTGACTTTTGCCGTTTATTTAAAAAATTGGCTCTCCAACCATATCTGTACTCTTTTCTATACCGAATTCTGCCAATATTGTTGGTGCTATATCATATAGTGCGGGGCTTACTGTTTTAATTTTTTTGTTTGAAAGTATGATGCCAGGGACAACTTCATAATCCCACAAATGAGTACCGCTCCACTTTTTCATATTGTCACCTAAAAGCCCTTCAGGCACCTTGCCAAGTGCGGACTCCCATGAAGTACGGTATCCCCGATTATATCCAACAAGAAGATCAGGAGCATCTTTAACATATTTACCGGAATATATTTCCTCTCTTCTGTAAACCTTTTTAATAACCCGTTTTCCACTTTCAGGATCTCTCAAAACCTCAAGTTTGTTTATAAGATCTTTTATGAGTTTTTCTTTTTCTGCTCCATCGTACACAATACCCATGCCTTCTCTTCCAAATAAGTTAAGATAAATGCCATTAAAGCCGAGGGAGTACGCTTTTGTAATTCCAAAATCAACATTCTCAAAAAATTCATTACTTTCACCCAGACTATCATCCATGAAGTTGAGATACCCATTATCTTTCAACCATCGGTTTATATGAAAATACCTGCGAAAGGGACCAAAACCATGATCAGAAAGGATAATAAGTGTAGTATCATTATCTATCTTTTTCATCACCTCTCCCAAAATAGTATCCATTTTCTTGTAGGTTCTTTTAATTACGCCAGAGTATTTCTCTGCCTCTTCGGGTTTATAGCCAGGATGTTCTTTGTCCATATATCGCCAAAACATATGAGAGATAAGATCTGTAGTTGAAAAATATACGAACAGGAGTCCTGATGAGAATCTTGCCATCTCAAGATTGAGCATTTTTTGTCTCTCACTAATTATAAAGTCAGATTGCTCAATGTAAGCCTCGTTACTGATGAAATCCTGATCCAGTGCCTTAGTATCCTCCGGCATACCCTGAGTATAGTAATATCCTATCTCATCTGCGATGTCGGCGGAATAGTTCCCTGGAGTACTTATGGGGACGTTGGGGTTAGTAGGATCAATGTTTATAGGTGACACATAAAGCTCAAAATATGGGTGCACTTTCATTAAGTAAAACCTGCATATACCAGTCAATTTTTGAAAAGGTGCAAGTTTAAAAGACACCTTTATCCATTTACTCCACTCTCCCTCATTCAAAAGTATCTCTTCATCTTCAACTCGTATCAAAGCTACAGGGTTACTATTATCGACTTTGATGATTAACTCTGTGCTTACTCTTTCTCTGCTCACTTTGAATGGATTTGGAGGCCCTGCAAGCTCTGTTTTGATGGTATTGTTCGACATTTTTACATTGAACAGTCTACCGCTCTCTATTTCCTTCTCTTCATCCTCTAAATCTTTGGTAGTATAAAAGGAAAATGTTCCATAGGTCCCAAGTATATCCGGTGTCCCCATACCGGAAAGGGTATTAGCCTCAGTACTGACGGGTGGAAAATTTGCAGGAATCTTTAGAACTGTAGACGGAATACCATTATCCTGCAAAATTTCCCAGAACGCCTTTCCTTTCCTTAAAAGTAAGGTCTCTGCATTTGAAAAAGGAATTAACCAATCGCCTATTTTCATAGTTTCTTTCGCTTCTGTTGTCTTTGAAGTAGAGAGATAAGGTATATATGTTTGGGGGTCTCTGGCAATGAAATCAAAGATGCCATGTCCTCCGGGATTCATACCAGTGATAAAGTTTGACCAGGCCACGGGGCTTTGAGGTGGCATAGAGGTAACCAGTGGTTTAAAATCTCCTTTTTCCTTGAGGAGTTTAAAGTTTGGAAGTATATCCTCTTTCATATATTTATCAAGCAAAACAGGATCCATACCGTCAAAACCTAATAGCAGGATTTTTTTCGTAGATTCTGCTGAGTTTGTATTACCTGTACAGAAAACGTTGATGATAAAGAGGCATAGAATAATGAAAACCCTTTTCCATATTAGATTTTTTTCTATACACAAATAGAAGTTTTTCATCAGTCTAATTCCCCTCTTCTTTAGCCTTTGCACTAAATAAAGATTTTCCGGTCATATAAGACGGAATTTCTATTCCAAATAACTCAAGAACCGAAGGTCCCATATCTGCAATATGTGGATTGTCCCGAGAAATTTTCTTATTACAGAAAAATACTCCCGGTACCAACGGTGGATCCATACAGTGGTCACCACTCCAGCTTTTCTTGTTATCTTCGAATATTTTTTCATCTACCCTGCCAACTGCCGCGCCCCATGAAGCCCTGTAACCCTCATTGCACCCAATGATAATATCCGGCCCGTTCTCTTTATAAGGTCCGTTATAGTAGTCTGTACTGCTGTAGCATTTTCTTATGGCTACAACACCCTTTTCATCATCCGTTAATCCATTCAATTTATTTATCAATTCCCTTTTTAACCCTTCTTTTTCCTCTCCCGCTACGATTCCTTTTGATTCTCTTCCTTTCTCGTTTATGTATATACCACTCATTCCAAATGTATAAGCCCTGGTTTTTCCCCATTCTACACCTTGAAACCATTCATTTCCTGTTTCTTTTTGGTTCTTCAGGGCCAGATAACCATTCTTATATAGCCACGTATTTAGATTGATACCTCGTTTAAAAGGCTTAAACCCATGGTCTGACATGACAAACAGGACATCATTTTCGTCTATCCTCTCCATAGTCTTACCTATCAAATGATCCATTTTTTTATAAAGATCTTCTATTGTACCCCTGTACTTTTCCTGGTCAACTCCTATAGCATGGGCGGGATGATCCTTTGTTATGAAACGCATAAACATGTGCTGGATTCTATCAGTCGTATCAAAAACACACGTGCACAACCCTCTTCTAGTTTTATCAAGGGCATTGAAAAACATCTCCTCTCTCTCATGGTGGTACTTATAAACCTGATGGAGAAAAACATCTTCATTTATAACCCTCTCATTCAATGCCCACGTGTCTTCGGCCAACCCTAACGTTGCATAGCTTCCCTGTAATTTAGATAGATATATTGAATAAGAGAAAGGGTAAGAAATAGGAAGAGAAGGTTTTTCTGGATCTATATTTATGGGACTCAGATACATTTCAAAGTGGGGATGAATCTGTTTAATAAAAAAGAGGCAGATTCCCCGTATTTTTATACCGGGGCCAGCCTTGAAGGTTAATTTAACCCAATGCGAGTACAAGCCCGGTTTCAATTTGAATTTATCTTTAGAAACCTTTACCTCTGCTTCTGTGTTTCCGTTAAGTGTAATCTCCAGGGGAATCCGTATCTCTTCAACCTGTTTTAATGATTTGTTTTCAGGACCGGGAATATAAGTTTTGATTTTGTGACTTTCAATTTTGACCGGGATATGAACACCTCCTGTCTTTTCCTCATTTGAGTTACTATTATTGGAGGTATAAAAAGTAAATGTCCCCTGTGTCCCTCTCAGATCAGGTACACACATGCCTGAGAGTAAAGTACCATTGAGCTTCTCTGGTGGAAATGTCATTGGCACCCTTATTATGGAACTGAAGATGCCATATTCATCTAGGATATTCCAGAACGGCCTACCCTTCCTGAGCAATTTGACTATTGGTTTACTAATAGGTATCGAATAATTTCCTATAGAAATGGATCTGGACGATTTCTCAATCTTTGTTGAGGATAGTTCTGGAAGATAGGTTTTAAGGTTTCTGTTCAAGAAGTCAAAGATATTATGTCTGGATGGATCAACGCCTGTCATAAAGGTTGACCAGGCCACTGGCGACATCGCAGGGAGTGTGGTCTGCAGCTTCTGAAATGTTCCGGATCTACTCAATTTGGATAGGTTTGGCAGTTTACCTTCTCGCATATATTGAGACGCTAATTCAGGATCCATTCCGTCTAAACCCACGATAACAACGCGCTTGACATCATGTTTTGTATGTAAGGGTCTCTTTCTCTTGAAAGTCTTAACAAGAAACCGGATAGGCCAAAAGAGGAAGGTCAGTAATGCCAGGAAGAAAGTTACAAGTAATATAAAAAACGAAGAGACAAAGGCAAAGCCTGCGCCAGGCCCAATATATGCATAAGCACTTTCAGTATTGTTAATCAATACTAATACAATAAAAATCGAAAATAAAAAAAACTTTTTCGAAATATTAGCAATCATCTCAATTTGCCCTGTATTGATCATTATTTAAATTAAGTTTTTGATTAAAAACCCCCCCTTTTCACTGGAATTATCCATTCCCGCAGTACCTGATGGAGCCCTTTCTGCAATTCTGTGTTAACGCTTTCCCGTCATGACTGTTATCAACCAGGCATGCCAGAATTTCTAAAAAGCAATTTCTTATCATCCGGTATTGTTTGTGGTTAATTAACATATCCGAGACTCTTAAGGGCTTCCTTGGTTTGGTCGTCCGGTTCTCCTGACGGCACAGCTGGTCCCGGTTTTGGAAGCTTAGCCAGATATTGCTTCAGCTGCGTCATCATCCTCTCAGCTCGCATGGTGTCCTGACCGATTATATTAACATTTTCCCCAGGGTCATCCTTCAGGTTGAACAGCATATGTTGGCCCTTACTGTTCCAGATGAATTTGAAGTCACCCTCGAAAATCGACTGCCAGCTGCCATCCTCAGTGAAAGGCTGTAGAGGGTACGTCTCCGCTATGATTGGATGCTTGATTTGAGACGGCAAGGTGCCTTGAATATTTTCCGGTATGGCTATTCCAACCCTTTCACAAATCATTGGTAGAATGTCGGTTAGTTGCAACTGTAAATCTGTTCGTTTTGGCAACATTTCACCGGTAGGATATTTTATTAATAACGGAACGTGAAGCTCCTCCTGATAGAGATAATGACCGTGGCTGAATTTGCCATGTTCACCAAACAATTCACCATGGTCTGACGTAACGATAATCAGCGTGTTATCGTACAAATTCTCCATCTTGAGTTTTTGTAATAGCTGGCCGATATAATGGTCCATAAATAAAATCTCGGCGTCATAAAGCGCACTGATTTCATTCCACGTCGGTTTCCTTCCGGTAAAGTTTGTGTCCTTGGGAAGAAACTTTAATCCGAAACTTCTAGGGGGGCGATATGGTGTATGCGGGTCAAAATAATTCAGGAAAAGAAAAAACTCTTTCTCACGAGCTCTTTTAAGCCAGTTCAGTGCACTGGCAGTAATCTGATTTGCCAGCCGACCGTTCAAGGTACTTATCTGAGAGTCGTTGTAATAGTCAAAACCTTTATTCAGGCCGAAAACCCGTTTCAGCCAGGGACCGCCTACTTCCGCAGCAGTTGTGTACCCGGTATCCCTAAGCATCTCTGCCAAAGTAACTTCGTTCTGAGCCAACCCGCGCGCCCTGAATGCGTCCCACGATTTCGGCCCTTTGATTGCATTGGTCAAAAGCAGCGGGCCATCGGGATCATAGCGTGCTCCGTGGCTCGAAGTGAATTTTCCAGTGAAGAGGGATGCATGCGAAGGAAGTGTCCAGCTTGATGGTGCAATTGCACGTGTGTAAAGGACTGATTCTTCCGCGAGTTTATCTATGTTCGGACTTGTCCGTCTCCGGTATCCATAGCACCCCAGTCGATCAGCCCGTGTGGTATCCAGCGTTATGAGGATAATGTTTGGCTTTTTTGCGTTATGTTGTTTTCCACAACCGCTAAGCAAAAGGCTCGGCGACAAGCCTGCCGCCAGACCTCCGTAGAGTCCATATTTCAATAACTCACGCCGACTCAAGCAGTTTGCAGACTTTTGTTTATGTTTCATACCTGGTATTTCTCGTCTTTATTTTCTGCTTACAGGAGCGGTTACATTTGCTCCCTTACTTACATTTATCGATCGCTCATTATATCATCTCTGTAGTTTGTTTTGCCATTATAATCCTGTTGAACAGGATGAAATAATAATCCGTTGGTTATTTTCAATTAACGGTCTTGCCCAGTTACTGCAGGTAACCAAGACTCTTGAGGAGTTCTACTTCTTCAGGGGACAAAGGATCGACCGTCCTTCCTGTTCTGCTGATTCTCAAGAAGTCTCTTAGTCGTGAACGCATTAACTTGACAAGGGGAGTATGCTTGGAGGAGACATCTATATTTTCTTCCGGGTTGTTAACTAAGTCGTAAAGTTCCAATTTTCCTGTTACACGATTGAAGTGGAGTTTGTAGTGATCTTGTCGAATGAAACGCTTGATATCGTCGACCGTTTTGTTGTCAACTATGTTGTTCCAATCTGCTTCACCAAAAAGTAATCGCTTTGGTGATCCGGCTTTATTCTTTTGCCATAAGGGTTGCAAATTTATGCCGTCTAAAACTGGAGGCGGGGAAATGCCCAGCATGGCAAGTAGAGTCGGCATCACATCGAGCAGTGAGGCAATACCTTTGATACGCCGTCCTTGTGGCAAATTGGGTCCTCGCATAATTAGAGGAACATGGAGGGTTTCCTGGAAAAATGTCCGGCTGTGGAGTACTCCTCCGTGTTCCATAAACTCTTCGCCGTGGTCTGATGTGACAATTATCAGGGTGTTGTCAAGCATGCCCTTTTTTTCAAGGAGTGCAAATAA
>Ga0233430_1005676_pt1 | contig 10654 bp, 7 predicted proteins | sample SI_118_April2016_2_FD_179883 | JGI IMG/M metagenome (GOLD analysis project Ga0233430, IMG submission 179883) | Seawater microbial communities from Saanich Inlet, British Columbia, Canada - SI_118_April2016_150_MG | ecosystem: Environmental > Aquatic > Marine > Inlet | place: Canada: British... | reverse complement strand
GGTAATCGGATTTGCATTGGCTTTGCAAGCAGTTTCTTTAAAGCATTCGGAGGAAAACTGTTCGATATTCAAGAAAATGTGCTTTGTTAGACCGTCTTTCCCTTCATTTCGCGCCAGCGACTAATTAAAAGGAAAGGCGATGAGATCTCCTGGTCCCTCCCCTATAATAGGCAAGCTGGAAAAGCTAACAATCCGTTATTTGGCGGCCTTCCTCGCACTAGGATCGCTGATATTTTACACTTTGTGGATCGTGAAAATCATTTTATGCGCGCCTTTAAACATATTAAACCTCATCACGCTAAAGGTGAACGTGATATAATAGCTATTATTGCTTGCCTCATAGCTAATGGCACCAATTTGGGTATTTACAAAATGGCAGATAATTGTGATTTAAACTATGACCGCATGCAAGGTCAATTGAGAAACTATATTCGACCAGAAACTCTTCGTGAAGCAAACGACATCGTTAGTAATGCGATAGCCGACTTGCCTATATTCAAGTATTGGGATATCCACGAAGAGAGGCTACATGCTAGTGTCGATGGGCAGAAGTTTGGTACAAGGCTACATACATTCATGGCACGTTATTCTTCAAAATACTTTGGCATTGGCAAGGGTATTGTTGCATACACCCTATCGGCAAATCATATTCCAGTTAATGCTAGAGTCATTAGTGCCAACCAGCACGAAAGTCATTTCTTGTTTGATATTCTACAAAATAATACGAGTGAGGTTGATCCCGATTGGATTAGTGGCGATGGGCATAGTATTAATCAAATAAACTTTTTATTGCTCGATATGATTGGTAAACAATTTGCACCACACTTTAAACGAGTACAGCTTAAATCACAGACCCTATATGGCTTCAAGGGTGCAAATGATTATAAAGATTATTTGATTAAGCCTACAAACAAAATTGACAAAAAGCTGATTAAATCAAATTGGGATGATATGCTGCGCGTGCTTGTTTCGATATTGCTAGGCGAAGTATCACAACATATTATTGTCAGCAAACTTAGCTCATACAAGCATAAAAACAAAATCAAGCTGGCGCTGTGGGAGCTGGATAAAATCATCATGAGTAAATATTTGCTGCGTTACATTGATGACCCAATCATTCGACAAAACGTACGTCGTGCTTTAAACCGTGGCGAAGCTTATCACCAGCTAAGACGCGCCATAGCGAACGTAAATGGTCAGAAATTTCGTGGCGCCAGCCCAAAAGAGCTTGAGATTTGGAATGACTCCGCACGCTTGCTCGCCAATTGCATAATATATTATAATGCAAAAATGTTATCCGGCTTATTCACTCAATTACAAGCTACAATGAGCGAGACTGAGATAGCTGAGCTCTTAGCGCATATCTCACCAATAGCATGGCTACATGTCAATTTAGCTGGACATTACGAATTTGGTGAAAAGAGACCAGAAGTAGATATAAACAGGCTGGTGACGCGGCTAAACATTGATACATCTAAGCAAGAGGTGGCTAGTTTTATGCCGCCAAATACACCTGATTCCCAGTTTTCGTCGCTGTCTGGCTAGAACCCCTTGTTGTAAAAAATAAAAAGGTGCTTTGATTGCGGCGACTGATGAAACGTATCAAGGACCAAGGCTGATAACCCGTTAATGGATTTTCTCATGTCTGTCGGCGTTGTGTTGATAAATATTTTTGTGTCTTCAGATGCTTTTAACATGATGTGGCTCCGAGTAGGTTCAATAGATTTTTCAGTAACACCTGATCTGCTGCCGGCGGAATGATGACCGTTATTCCGTTGGGTAGCCGCAAATGAATGGGCGCTCTGGGAGGCGGTTCGGTCGCTGGGGTTGGTGCCGCTACCTTAACCGATTGAAAAGGTGCCGGCTTCTTCGTGACATTGAGCTTCGAACGCCAATAGCCAAAGGTATGCAAGCTGATGGCCTTGGTTTTGCAGTAGGCTTGCTGGGATAGGCCGCTTGCCTTCCAGTCGGCAAAGATTCTTTGCCAGTCGGCCGGTGATAGACGTGAGTCTCGTGTTTGTTGAGCATTTTCCATGAGAGTGATTCCGACGATAAAATTAAGGTGCCGGTAGTGTCTCAGGTTAAATCAGGTTTTGAAATATGGGGTTAATTTCCCGCTTACTTTAAGGCGAGCAAAACAATGGTTGGTTAAGGTTTATGAGCATCAACCAAGACTATTTGTTCACTGGCAACATGGTAGATATCCAAGGGTTTGAGTGTTAAGAGCCCAGTGAGTCGAGAGGTTCACGCTGGGTTCTGTGTGGGACTGAGGGTGAAATTCCCTCGGTCTACTCGACCACCGAGGTATCAAGTCACGCTACAAGGTGATGAAAGGCTTCAAAAGTTTTTTCAGTACGTTAGTCTTTTGCACGGCGTTCGAAGAAATCCGGCAGTTCTTTCGTATGAAACATAAAACACGCGCCGAACGTCGCAGGATAACCCCATCTAAAATTCAACAATTTAATGCATTGATCTAAAAACGGCTTAAAATAGCTGGGGTTGAAGAAAATTAGAGATCGGTGGCTCAGAATTGACAGAACCGCCGGCACCATTCCGCGGACAAATGGCGGATTTTGGGTGTGGCAAGACAAGCGATTGGTAGTGTGCGAGAAAACGCGGAAGTAATGAATGTGTGTATAATTTACCTGTTTTTTATGCCGTATTTTTCTTTTTTAAGACGTGTATACTGAGCTCTGCAATACGTTGCTTCTTATTAATCTTGATGTACCGACATTGAGGCACTGTTGCAAAAATAGCGAGTGTTCTATTTCTAGTGACGCGTCGTTTTTTAAGCTTCACTGTATATGAATTAATCTTTTCAAGTTAAGGGGAATTAATGATGAAGAAATAGTTAAGTTTCAGAGTTATCGCGCATTATATCGCGGGAAACAAAGCAAAAACATTTTATTTTTTACACGAAGGAGAAATGACATGACAGACGACAATATAAGTATTACTACAGAAGAACTAGATTTCGGATCAGTGACAGATTCAGATTCAAGCACTTCTTCCTTGCTTGATGCGAACAGTATGCTATTACACGACCTGCAACAGCAATTGAAAGTGTTGCAAAATTTAGTCAGCCAACAGGCTCAGCTAATATCGGCGCAGGCGATAAAAATCAATGTACTGACAACAGAGAACACAGCAAGAAAAGGCGAGATTGCTTTGGCTACATTAGATAGAGGAAACATAAAAGCCACTATTAAGAATAATGCCAAAGAGTTTAATGAGCATGGGCATAATACTCGAGACAATAACATGAGTTTTCCAATAAAAGGGTGTGGGCCAAATCATAACGGTAGCTTTACGCAATCAAGAATGTAAAAGATAAATTTTAATAAATGACCCTGGAGCCGGCTTTTTTGTTTATGTTCGACTTTGCTTTGCAACAGGGTTTTCTTGAAAGTTTGCCCGAACTTAACTGGAGAAAACAACATGTTCAATCAAACAATAACCGCTTTCAAACAAAGCTGCGCTGAGCTTGAAAAACAATTAACAACTCAGGCAGAACAATATCAGAAAAACGAAGCTTATATCAAGCAGCTAGAACAAGAGCAAGTAACATTGAAGCACGATTTGAAGGTAATAGACATTGAAAACCGTGCGCTTGAAAAAGAGCATGCGACACTGGAGAAAACGATTAAATTAGAAGATAAAAGAGCTAGCAGAGGCCGTATTTGCTTATTTTGATGGATCGATCTTAAGCATTCATATAGAGAGGGTAGCATTATGTCAGAAGTTTATGAAAAAGTCAGTATTCGAGTTGAGCGTGCTTCCGTTGGAAGTTCGGTTTTTAAGTTAACGATTAACCAATTGGGGAAGGAGGCAGTTGTTCAAGAGATGGCTTGTAGGCAGGGCCAGCCCGTTGATATGCGTGGATTATTTAAGAACATACCGGGCTTTGGTGCTGGGAATGAGATTCAGCTCTTGTCGGATGGTTCCATTGTTCTTGGGAAAATGTCGGCTAACATTGGTTTAACATTAGACTCACCTGCAAAAATTGTCACGACACAACCGGTTGCGCTTACAGCGCTCAGCCTCCGCGCTGAAAATATTATTTTACAAACAGATCTCAATATTGCACGACAATGTCAGCTTTACCCATCAAAAACACTGGATAATTTTGCGGACACTCAAGTGAAAGGTAAGCTTATCATTGATGCTGAAAAAGCGACCATTAACAATCATCACAGATTGTGGTCTGAGGATACATTGATTATCCGCAATGAGCGTGAGATTCACAATAAGGGCATGATGGGGTCTGCTCGAAAAGTGGATGCGCAGATCAATAATTTTTTTATTGAAGAGCATGCTGTTTTTGCTGCAAAGTCAGCCAATATTCGCACAACCAAAGAGAAAACTGGCGCTTGCGGGTTGCACAATGATGGTCAGTTCTTCATTGATGATGACCTTCATTTTAGCATGAAGGGAGATAGTAAATTCATTAACCGAGGTGATTTTGTTGCGGGCACGATCTCTAGGTTGTTAGCGAAACGCGCTAAAAACTTTGGCCATGTTGAAGTAATGAAAAATGCGTCGAAGAAGCCCACGAGCTTTGGTCTGACAGTTAGGCGACGTTTTACAAATTATCCATCAGGTACGATCAAGGTGCATGCGGGTGGTATGCGAATAAAACAGGGTAAGAAAGGGTTATGGGCTTTGTCGCATGGTGATATCATTAATATGGGGAATATCGATGTTCAAGGCCAGTTTCTTGGTCAGACCGATGGACAGTTAATCAATAAAGCGGATGCGAAATTAGTAGCTGGTGGCGGTGTTGACTTGAGAGGTAGAAAGCTTTTTTATAATGATGGCCTGATTGACGCGAAAAATAAAACGGCCTCGATTTTTGTCGCCTCAAAAGAAAAGTCGTACAATCTAGGTCAGATCAAAGGTAGAAAGGTTAAGTACTTGTCATCAGGCGGGCTAAAAAACAAAGATGCTATTACAGGAAAAGAGCTAATTAATATAAATCTTGGTGGTAATTTAGAGAATTTAGGACAAGCGAAAATTTCAAGTGAAATGAAAGCTGAGCTTCAAGTGGTTAAGAACATTATTAATGACGCCGAGATAGAGGCAAAGGATTTGTTGATTCAAGCTGGTGGCAAGGTCATTAACAAAAAATCCGGGAAAATCAAAGGGCATCGTACTTGTGATGTCACCTCTTATTCGGTAATTAATCAGGGCGAGATGGGCGGCAAGGTTATCCAGTTGTTGACAAGCGTTTTTGCTCAAGGGAAAACGGGTTCGATCAAGGCGCTAGATAAGCTACACGCAATTTCCTATTTTAAATGGGATAACAAAGGACTATTGTCTGCGGCTAATCAACTGATTGCGAAGACCTTCGGTAAGTTGACCAATCATGTTACTGGACAGATGGTGTCTCAAAAAAGCATGGCCATTTCTGCGGAAAAAGTTAAATTAAAAGGCAAACAAAAAGCAGGGCGTTTGCATGTTAAATCACTCTATGGCGACATTACAGGTAAGTTTAATGTTGATCATGCAACCGTCGAAATTCACCAATTTGGTGATACGTCAAAACTCATTACGCAAACAGGCAAATATAAAAACGCGAACTTTAAAAAGAGTTTACATGTCAAAACAGATCGTCGTGTCAAACTTGACCGTGCTGTTAATAAGTCCTTCGCACTAGGCGTGACGGCTTCATCGATAGATGTGAAAAAATCTATCAAAGTTAAGCATCTGGAGCTGACCAGCACCGAGGAGAACATTGATATTAATGCGCCCATCGATGTTGCTAATGACATGATTTCGACCTCTCAACAAGAAACAATTAATCATGGTCAGGCGATTAAGGTTGGCAAAGATTATACCGGTAAAGCAAAAGGCGATTATAAAAATATCGATGGTACGATTGATGTTAAGGCAATGGCTGAGATTGAAGGCGCTAGCGTTATTAGTCAGCGTAGTGATCAAAATCATCATGCAGGCATCAGTGCGGATACTTTATCTATACAATCCACGAAAAAAGATGTTGTGACTAACGATACGTTAACAGGGAGAACTTGTTTAGATATTAATGCTAAGCGAGATGTCAAGGCGGAGTGTTTGGTTTATTCGGTGCAAGGTAAGCATGATGTGATGCATCCCTCTTTGCCTGCGGTGCTATCGGGCGGGAAAGGTACTGAGGCAACGCGAGGTTATGGCGCATCAGTCAAAGCAGGCAATAAAGTTAAGATTCATGCGTCTACACTAGAGTCAACAGGGCACAATTATATCAAAGGTAAAAAGGGCGTTGATATCTCAGGCCGTGTTGATGGCTATGTGAGTCATAGAGAGACCAAAAGCAGTCTTCTCAAAAAGACGTGTACAGAAGAAACAACCATTGATGTGTATGGGGCGAATGTCATCTCGCATCAAGGCCGTAATGAGATAGACACAGAGCAGAGTGTTGATGTGCATTCAGGCAATCTTTTGTCTAAGCAGGGCACAGTAATGCGCGGTAAAAACATCAAGATGGATGGTGTTAAAGCAACAAAAACTAAAAGTGTGAGCAAGTCTAAGTTTTTTGGCCTTTCAAAGTCGAGCTCAACCATTAAACAAGAACAGATTATTCCCAATTATATTTATGATGAGGGACATTCAGAAATACATGCAGAAAACAGCGTCAATGTTACAGATACGATCATCGATGGACCAGGAGGGGGTCGAGGCGACTTAACGGTGACAGGGCAGGATATTAATATTTCATGCAATAAATTAACATCAACCATAGAAACCAAGAAGTCAGGCGTGAGTATAAGTCTTTTTGGCATGAAGCTTATTGATACGCTTGACAAAGGCGGGAGTCCACTGGAAGCCTTAGCGGCAGAAAATGCGACGATTGCGAAATGTAAGGGTGTTTTTGATGCCAAAGGCGTTGCTGGTAAGGCGCAAGCTGCTTGGAATGCGGGGATTGCGCTTAGTAATACGTACAAACAATTCGCTGCAGCTAAGGAGGCGGGTAATTTAAAGGGGTATTTCAGAGAAACAACAGGCTTGGGGAATAAAGACAAAGTTGATCCTAAGATTACGTTAACGTATACAGAGCAAAAAAACAAAGCGCAAATGCAAACGAGAGGGCCTGGGTATATTAGAAAGGAAAACATTACTCTTAGTGGGCCTAACGGATCTAAGGCCAGCAACATTACGCTGGGCGGAGGGGTGCCTGTGAGGGGTAAGCGTCTCAAGGTTAAAGCGAAAAAATTCGTTCAAGAGGGTGCGCATTTAGAAAGTTGGAGTCGTAGTGAGACTAAGTCAGCGTCAGTGTCTGCGACAGCTTCGGGTCAAAACGTTGAAGTTGGCTTGGCTTATAGTAAGCAAAAAAGTGAAAGCGTCACCCATACTCCGGAGGCCATTGTTGTGGATCATGCGGAGCTGGAGGTTGATGAACATACTATGGATGTGGCGACCATCAAGGCAAAAACAGTGAGCGGGCATATTGGTAAGCAAACCAGAAGGTCACGCTTAGATACCCATAAATCTAGCAGCTTCAGTGCAAGTGCAAGTACATCAGGTGGTTTCTCATGTAATGTTTCTAGTTCGAAATCAGGGAGACGAGGAACGACGAGCAACATAACGGCGACAGAGCGCAATTCGCTTATCATTGATAAAGAGATCGTCGATAATGGTGGAGATGAATATGATGATACGGGTGGGTTTGGTATAAGCGGTAATGTTAATGATCTGCTTCCGTCTGATAAGAGCGCTGAGAAAAATATTGACGAGAAAGCGGGCGATAAAGAGTCTGACCAAGAGAGAAAGCCGCAAGAGCCTAGCCTTATCAACACGTGGAATTTTAGCGCTCACGGAAACCATTTTAATATTAATCTTGATATTCCGACATCGACGTCATTTTTGAAACGCTCTGAAGAGGTAAAGTATGAAAATAATCCGATAGAAAAAGCGCCGGTTCACAAGGCGAAAGAACACACGCAGACCAAGGGAGATGGAAAGAAGGCAGGAAATGACGACGAGCCTATAGAAAGCGGCATAATATTAACTGATGTTAATCAAGGCGGTGATGATAAAACTAAAACGGATTTAAGTGAGGTGCCGGTTAATGATACGGTTTCTGATAATAAAAACAACACGTTCGTCTTGCCTAATGATTCACAGGAAGGTGCGTCGTCTTCAATGCAAGCCAAAGCAAAAGCCGGCTTTAGCAAAGATGCAGAGAAGGATTGGTTAGCTAACACTAAGCATTTCACACGACTAGGGTATTACATTCTTGGCACTGGAAGGACTATTGGTTTAAGTGATCTTAGAGCTAAGCGTCTTTTGAAAGTGTTTCCGCGCCTGGATGAGGCGGTTAAAGGCTTGTCCTCTCTGCCTAATAATCGGGCAGCAAATCACATCAAAGGAGTCATTGGCGAAAAGTTGGTTGCATGGCAAATGCGAAGTGGAGGAGGCAGAGTTCTCAGTGGGAAGATAGGTAGTAACGGGATTGATGTCCCTTGTATTTTTAATAAAGAGGGGTGCGAGCATCTTGTTCATGCTGAAGTTAAAGCAACCGGTACAATGGATATAGCGCACAAGCCACGTCTCAAGGATACAAAATATGGCACGCAAATGAGTGATCCCTGGATGCATAGAAAATGTGATCAGATGATAAAGCAAGGTGGGTTGCGTCAGCAACTAGCTGAGAAAACACAGCAAGCTATGCGGAATGGTAAGGGTGATGTGCACGGTATGGTTGCGCGAGTTGATGCAAATGGTGCATCTTACGATTTGAACCGTTGTTCAAATGTGCCAAAAAACAATCAAGAAATGCGTCTTATTGATCTGGATTCGAAAGATGCTCCCAAGCTAAAAACGGCTAAACAATTAAAAATGGCGCGTTATTTGAAAAAAGCAGGGCTAGGTTTATCTGTTGTTTCATTTGCCTCTGACGCTTATGAGATTGGCTCAAAAGCTTATGAGGATATAAATCGAGGTGATGGTAATTACAAAGAAACAGCGAAAGCTACCGGTGAAGCAACGGTAAGCTGGATTGGCGGAGCAGCATTAACTTACGTATGCGTGGCCAGTCTTGGCGCACTTGGCGTAACGAGCGCGCCAATAACTATTCCTGTGGCAGTTATTGCTGGAGGTGTTGGTAGTGTACTTGGCGGCATGGGGGGTAAAGAGCTGGCTTCTCGTTGTGTAGATGCGGCGGCAGATTATTTTTTTGGCGAAGCGTCGCAGCCAGTTAAGCAGGTTGAGTCTCAGAGTGTCTCACAGACCAGTACGAGTAGCTCATTTTTTCGTGATCCTCGTACTTGTGATGAGGCGCAAAAACTGCAGCAACAGAGCATGTTTCAGTTAAACTGATGGTTTTATTTTAGATGAATAGGAGGATTTATGACAGGCAATCAAAGTACGAGTTCCAGCAGATATGAGACGGACACAGAATCAGAGGCTACGCTTGATGATGCTAATACTCTTCTTTTGCAGACGATGTTTCAAAAAGTGACAGCTCTGGAAAATCAAGCGGCATTACTTGCTAAGAAAGAGCAAGAGGGCGCTACGAAGATGATGGCGTTGGCGCAAGAAAATACGGCCCTTAAAAAGCAACAGGCAGCTGATCGGAAGAAGCAAGACGCTGATCGAAAAGCAAAAGATGCGCTTGCTAAGAAAGTAAAGGTTTTGGAAAAGCGGCAACAACCTTCTGGTGGAAATATGAGCGGAGGAATGTTTGGAGGTGGAGGAGACATTGGTGGAAGCTTTGGAAACTTTTGAGATGAGCCAGGCGGCTTGAATTTAAACGGTTTTATTTAGATAAACAGGAGAATTAATGATGACAGATGGTCAAAATACAGGTTCAAGTACATACGGAATGGGAACTGAGTCAGAGGCTACGCTTGATGATGCTAATGCTCTTCTTTTACAGCAGATGCGGGGAGAAATAGTTGCTTTGAGAAATAAACAAGGAGCACAGGCGAAGCAGCAACAGCAAGCAGATGAAGAGCGAGCAAAACAGGCGCAAATGATCAGCATGCTGGAGCGGCAAAATGCAGCATTGCAAAAAAAACAGGCTGCAAGCAAGAAAGCAAAAGACGCACTTGCTGAAAAAGTAAAAAAGCTTGAGAATAAGCCGGCTCCTATAAGTATGTCTGGCTACGAGTGGGACTGGAAGTGTTAAAAATGCGGCGCTGTTTTTTCATATAAGGATAAACATCGTGAAAAAATAAGTTTTCTGCCGCGAGTAAAGACCCAGTATGAACGAGCGTGCCGTTCTGTCAAAATTGAGTCGCAACGGCGGCACTGTTGCAAAAATAGCGAGTATGCTAGACTACCCGACCAAGAGCCACGTGACAGTAAAAAAGTTTAAAAATCCAGATATGCCGTTTAAATGGAAGCATTTCCAAGGCGATATTATTTTGTGGTTAGTGCGCTGGTATGGTCGGTATGCATTATCCTACAATGACCTGAAAGAAATCGCTGAAGAACGAGGACTGATGATTAATCGGTCTACGATTGTGAATCATCACCCCATCTAGGCCATTCCGCCGACACCTTAATTAGGCCAGTTGATCATCACCCTAATTAGTCGCTGGCGCGAAATGATTTGCCGTTATGTTGCTTCCATTTTCATCTTTTCCCTATTGCAACGCACCAATTGCCTCAAATTAAATCCCAATATCGCTGCAAACCCTGATGCTTCAATCGT
>Ga0233430_1005674_pt1 | contig 10656 bp, 6 predicted proteins | sample SI_118_April2016_2_FD_179883 | JGI IMG/M metagenome (GOLD analysis project Ga0233430, IMG submission 179883) | Seawater microbial communities from Saanich Inlet, British Columbia, Canada - SI_118_April2016_150_MG | ecosystem: Environmental > Aquatic > Marine > Inlet | place: Canada: British... | reverse complement strand
TGAAGATGCGATGGAGTTGATTTTCTGCCCCGATAACGAGATAAAAGAGCCCCCTTTCCCTTCCGTAAGTGTCACACGGTATGTGCACTGGTCCTGTCTTAAACCTCCGATGGGCGGCGGTTCGACCTTTTCAACATATCTGCTCACAATCGAGAGCGCTGTATTTTGCACGATCGTCGGATCAAAGGCGGCTGACTTTTCAACCAGCAGATAACATTCTTTACTTTCAGCCAGGGCGGGATTAGTGGCTGAGAACAGAAAAAACGACATGCAGCAAATTAGAATTATTTTATTCATTTTTTTTAGTAGTTAGAGGTCCAGTTCGTAATGATCTGCCAATCAATATTTAACTACATCGACGCGCCTCCCAGAACAAAAGCGCCATACACAGACGCGGGATAACCGAGCTGCTTTACATAATCCCGGGCCTGCACCCATGCTGTTCCATAATCACCATTGACAGCCTGCTGGTGAAATTTCTTCATAAACTCCATTGTACCTTCATCCTCAATTTGCCATAAGCTGCTGAGAGTTGAAACGGCACCTCCCAGATAAAAACTTCGCGTCAGCCCAAGCAGATCATCTCCGGCAATCGTTTTTCCCAGCCCCGTTTCACAGGCCGACAAAATGACCAGTTTCGCCGGCAATGGGGTTTCATAAATTTCACTGGCAGTCAGCGGATCTGCTTTCCCGTTGGCAGTCAGAAAAATCGCTGACTGCAGTGGATTCTTGCTGTCAAAGATGCCATGGGTTGCCAGATGGATAATACCAACGCCCTGGCCCACCCGGGTGCGGAGATTTTTTTCCTGTGCTTGATTGCCAATCAAGGGTTCATGAGCATAGATTTTTCCCACAGTGATGGCCTCCTTTTTGGCGCCAGGCAGCTGGGGTAATTCCCCTCCGAAATCGGGATCACCGATAACGACAATATCATTTTTTCGCTTTAGGGGTTGCGGTTTGCGATTGATCCAATTTCCAGTTGGTAATGTCACAATAGGAAACGGAGTCTCCAACACCCCCCACGGGATGAAGTAGAGATCCCCACTGGGAACAAGATACAGTTTTTCCTGAACCTGCCACTGCGATATGGCAAACGCTTCTTTGATATCCCTGACCACACTCTCATGAGTGACGGATTCTGCAGAATAGGACTTTTTTGATTTAAGCTGAATGCCCCGATTTAGTTCTCCCAATTCAAAAGCGATCGCGAAATTCTCAACGAGTTGGCTGATGTTTTTATTGGTAACTTGAAGTTTTTTAACGCTGGCCGAGTCAGAGGTGATCATCAAAAACTGAACAGCATCATTCGCTTTGCCGGGTACAGCGTATGCCATTGTTTCGCCGGGCTTTAAAGCGCTTTGAACGGTACTCAATCTGGCTTGTCTAATAGAGATTAATTCAGCTAATTCCGGGTCTTTTTCTTTCAATAGGAGAATTTTCCCCTCTCTGGTTTTGAGTAGAGATTTCTCTTTTTCAATGTCAGCCGGATCATGGGCACCGGGTGCCATATTCACCAATCTTTGTTTCAGGATTTGGGCTTCCAGGGTTTTAATTTCCGAAATCAACCCGGCTTCCCTTTTTTTGTCCAATGCCTGATTTGAAAGCAGTTCAACGAAGGCCCTGGCTCGGGCTCTTTCCAAATCGCTGAACAGCAGCGGCCAGTCCTTTTTCTGGATGTCAATTCTGGCGAGATGATAAACGATATCGGCTTTCCCCACGCCAAAACGGATTTTGGCTTTGTCCGTACTGAGATTTCCTGAGATGGCTTCCACTCCGTTCTGTGCCTGCCTGAACGCGTGCTCCGCTTGATCGGTCAGTCCTTTGGCGAGCAGGGTGATTCCTGTCAGAATGCCGACTCTCCAAACATAGTCCGGCATTCCCCTGTCTATCGCCAGGCGAATGGCATGTTGCCCGGCATCATAACACAGGTCATGCAGACCGAGCTTGTTGAATATTCTGGCTTTCAGGGCCGCAACAGTAATCTGCCCCACAGAATAACCCAAGGCCGTGTAAAAACCGTCTGCCTGCTGAAACAGTTTTTCGCTGGCGTTGATGTCCTGGGAAATGGCCAGCGTAGCAGAAGCCAGGAACGTCAGATTCATTGCTCTGCCATAGTAGTTGTCGGCGTGGACCTCATCGTTCATCCCATATAGTGGATGGTTCACAACAAAATGGGAATTATTATAGAGCCGTTCTGCTTCCCTGGACCAGGTCAGGGCTTTCAGGTAATCTTCCTTGAAAATATAAACCCCGGCGATTCCGGTATAGGCTCTTAATTTTGCGGTTGTCAGGTAATAAAGGGATACACGGTTGGTGGGAAATGAGGCGAATTTTATAGGCAGCTCCCATGTCCCGATTGTCTTAACGATCTGTGCGAAATCTTTTAATGCGCTGTCATAATCTTCCAGCCAGATCTTGACCTCTCCCTTTAAAGCCAGTGCATTCAAATCAGAACCGAAACGGTCGATCTCAAGCCTGGACGTAATCTCCAGTTCTTCTTCAGCTTCGGCTGCCTTCCCCATCATCAGCAATATCTGGGCTTTTAAAAATGAGGCCTGCCATAAGACGGCGGGGTCATCATTCGAATCTGAAAGAGTGGCCAGTCCTGCCAGCGCTTTTTCTCCATCGCCGCCCAAATAGGAATTAAAAGCCACTTCTAACTCTTTGGTCACATGAACGCCTAATGGGGTTGTGTCGCCTGCTTTCGGCATCGTGATGGGGTGCTGGGGAATCGGTGAATAGGTAGCGGTCCTGGCCTCCTTTGCAAGAGGCGGATTTGCGGTCCATTCCTCAATTTCAGCCGTTTTTAGTTCTTTCTTTGAGATGTGGTTCGATAACTGAGGGACAGAGACTTTGGAACAGGCTGTGAATAGGAGCATAAACGAAATCAGAACGGTAAAACCAGGTCTAAATCTGAAATTATAAAATGGATTCATGATCACCTATCAAAGTTACTCTCAATTGGTATAAGGGTCGGCTCAAAAATTACTCAAGTGTTTCTCATTGGCGTTAAAGAAACACCTTGCCTTGGCATTCTGTCCGCAAAATGTCCAATCTTTACAGGACTTTTGCGGACAGAATGCCAAATTATTTTTGTACGATCCCTGAGAGGTCCGAACCAAAAAACAAAAATTGCTGAGGCGTCACTTCCGCCGACGGGTGGCGCTCAAGACAGCGCAGTTTCAAAAACGATTTTTCCAGTCCCTGCCACTCTTGAAACTATAGGTGTGCAGGCACTATAGTTCAAGAATAAATTAAAATAAAAAATAATTTCAGCCTCTTAATTTCGATTTCCTATTCAGCCGGTCTGGATCATTTTTGATTCTTTCATCAGTAGACAGAGAGCCAGATTGAAAAGAGAAAAAGCAATAAAGACGGACATAGACGGTATCATTCCTTTGTTCAAGAGGGATACGACAAACGAACGGATTACATAATAAAGAGTTACAGCCCCTTCATCATTCGGTTTTAGGCAGAAATAGGAATTTTTAAATCGATAGTATCTGCGGGTGAAAAATGACATTGGCCGCCTGATTTTAGCCGACTTGATGGCTCATAATCCGTTTGATAGGTATCAAAAAGAGCGCGGCCAGACAGGCCAGAGCCATGGCTGCAATAATGGCAACTGTGTAACTGCCGGTGGTATCGATCAGGTATCCTGCCATGGGCGGCCCCAGTAGTCCTCCAAATCCGGCAGCGGTATATATTGTTCCCAGGATACTGCCCAGGCCGGCCAGTCCAAACAGTTCTGCAGCCACTGTGGGAGAAAGTGCAATAAAACCGCCGTATCCGGTACCCAGTAAGATGGCAAATGCCAGCAGCATGAGATATGAATTTGCCGCCAGCATCCAAAAAATAAAACTGGTTGTGACCAGAAAAAATGCTATCTGCAACAGATGTATGGGCCTGAATCTGACCCCAAGCGCCCCAAAGCCCAATCTACCCAAAATACTGGCTGCGCCGATGACTCCCACCAGAGAAGCTGCGAGCACTTCATCAATTCCCTGCATCCTGGCATAAGGGATTAAAAACACAAAGGGGAAAAAGAGTGCCAGTGTATTCAGAAAAGCCGAAATATAGAGATAGCGAAACACGGGCGTTTGAATCAGCTCACGCAGGCTCTTTTTGGGTTCCTGACCGGCTACCGCTGGTGGGCGCGGAGTAATAAACCCACACAGAACCAGGATAACCACACTGAGAATTCCAAAGATGACATAGGTCTGGCGCCAACCGTATTTGTTAATCAGATTCGCCGCCAACGGCGCCATCAGCAAGGTTCCGAAACCAATTCCAGTCACGGCTATACCTATGGCTGCTGCCCGGCGTTTTTCGAACCAGGCACCGACCACCGCAACCATGGGCACATATCCACAGGATACACCGATTCCCACACCCAATCCATAAGTGGCATACCCCACCCAGATTGAGTTTACCAGCGAGGTTAAATAGAGGCCTAATCCCATGGTCAGGCCACCTACAATCAGCACCGGTTTTGGTCCGTAACGATCGGAAACGCTTCCACTGACCATCCCGCCCATAAAAAAAATAAATGTGGTAATCGAAAATACAGCTGAAGTGGCACTTCTTCCAGTATTGAAGTCTGAAGACATGGAATCGAAAAATGCGCCAAAACTGTATGCAATACCAAAACAGATAAACGTGGAGGCGAAAGCACAACCAACAGAAACCCAACTCTTCCAGGAATCAAGTTCATCCGTTTTGTGTTCCATTGAGAGATCATTTTTTTTATGCATGTTTTTTTTCACCTGATGTTAGGAAAAGACGGTTGTTGTCGCAAAAAACAAATTTCAAAAAAATTGTCATTCTCTAATTTTGTAGATCGCCGGAGACAGCTTCAGCCCTAAGTTTTTGGTGCCCGGCGAGCCAGAAGTCCTTCAAACTCAACCTGCCTGAATGTTCTGGCGTTAGCGGCGTGTTTGATTTTTCCGCTGGATGTTTTAGTGATGGTTCCGGGTTTTAAATACAGACGTTCTTGCGGGAAGACCTTGAATTTTTGGCCTACCAGCCGTGTTACATTCATATCAAGGGCATTCAGAATATTATTGTGAAATGCGTCCAGATCTTTCAAGAGATCGGCTCTGACCTCCATCGCCAGAACCAACGCCTCTCCTGCGGTACTCTCGGAAGAAAAAGCAACCACACAGCCCGGTCGAATCTCTTTGACGACTGCAACCGCATATTCGATATCCTGCGGGTAAATGTTTTTACCGCGGACGATGATGACGTCTTTACGTCTACCGGTGAAATAGAGATGGTTCTTCCATATCAACCCCAAATCCCCTGTGGTCAGGAAGAATTTGTCTTTGCCGTCGATTCTCTGGTGGAAGGTTTCCCGGGTTGCTGTGGGATTACGGTAGTAACCCTCACACACACTGGGACCGCTGATCATAATGCCTCCAACTTTGCCTTCGGGCAGCGCCTGGTTGTTTTCATCCATGATGGCGATTTCGTGATCGACCATATGGGTTCCCAGGTTAACCAGGTATTTTTTATCCGCATCCGGCGTGGATTCTTCCACCACAGAGAGTTGACCTTCTGATTCCAAAAGATGCCGATCGACACAAAGGGCTTCCAGGCCTTTGGACTCGGAAAACATAATCACGGTCTCCGCCATACCGAATCCGGGTCTAATGGCGCTGGGAGAGAGGCCACAATCGGCAAAATAGTCGTTGAATCCCTTGACCCCTTCATAATGAACCGGTTCGGAGCCATCCACGACAGCCACCAGACTGCTTAGATCCAACTCTTTTTTCTCTTCCAGAGTGATTCGCTTCAAACAAATATCAAAGGCAAAAGGCGGCGCGTAACTATAAGCACATCGATATTTAGTGACTGCTTTGAGCCAGCGCAGGGGCTGCATGATAAAATGAGCAGGGGTCATCAAAGCGACGAAGCCGCCGTTGTACATTGCGCCCATCAATCCTGCGGCCAGACCGAAATCGTGAAAAAGCGGCAGCCAGAGAGCCGTTCCTTTCCCCTCTTCCCAATTACCGAAAACCCGAGCCTGCTCCATGTTGTTCATGATGTTCGTGTGGGTTACTTTGATCCCTTTGGGTCTTCCGGTACTTCCTGAGGTGAATTGCAGAAACGCAACGTTGGAGACCCCGATCCTGGGTAAATTTACCGCAGCGGCCTCGCTCGCTAAAATTTCCTGAGGTGTGGTGATGATCACGTTCACAAACAAATTTTGCAGTTCCGGAGGCATTTGGGTTTTGATAAAATCAGCCAACAGGGAAGTCGTGACAATGACCTTTGGCTCACAGGTCTTAAAGGTAGGAACAAAATTATCGAGATAGGCCTGCATCTGTTTGGGGCTGCTGGGTTCTGACAGGGGGACTGCCAAAAATCCGCCGTATAAACAGCCGTAGAAAACCTGCACAAATTCAACACTGTTGGGCAGAATCACCAAAACACGATCTGCCTTTTCAAGGCCCTGCCAGGTTAACCAGGACGCGATGTGACTCGCCGAGCTGTCCAGCTCCTGGTAACTGAGTTTTCTTTCCAGGTTGTCGCCGTCTTCCAGAAACGTGACGTAGTTTTGAGAGGGGTGTTTCTGTGCCCTTTGTCGGGCAACAGAAACGATCGTGTCATGAGACGTGTAAAACATTCTTTTTCCTTTCCTGTATTAACGTGAACGAATCTCTTGTTATTAATTCGTTTGATTAAATGTAACTTTTCACTAACAAGGCGAGCTTAGGGATCGTTCATAAATAACTTCACATAATCTATTTGCAAAAGTCCCCAAAGCACTGGACATTTTGCATACAGAATGTGATGGCAACGCGTTTCCTGTTCACTCATGGGAAACACTCGACTAATTTATGAGCCGACCCTTATCACAATATGTTAAACGTACACTTTTTTAAATGTTCAGCATGTGACCCGCCTGGGATTACCCCGAAGGTAATATGACGAATATCATTGATTTACGAAAATAAGCGGCTACGATCAGCAGCTCTTTTTTTTGTAGCTACATCCATACCATGGTGCGGGTCCTCTATTCAACAGTTCGGACACACCGGATATATCCCATACCCATTGCTGTTTCATATCCGATCCCTCCAGCATAAAAAAGCACATACCAGGCACTGGATTCCCTGCCTTTTAACAATGTAGAAGACCAGTAATATCGGGGTTCAGCAGCGGGAAATAATGCTTTGTCTATGGCCGGATTTTTCTTTTCAAAGTCAATCAGCGTAAACAGCTCCTGAATGGTCGGTAATCTCCAATCGGTCTTATCTTCGAGCGTTAAAGCGGTGCAATACTCAATGGCGTCGGTCTGGGTTTTCTTTCCTGGTTCATGACGTTGCCATTGTAATGTCGGGGATCTGGATTCAGGAATGATGACCGTCTGGTCAGTCAGCTTCCCATCACTTTCACAGCCTGGAAACATGAATAAAACAAGAGTTGCGAACAGAAGTACTCTTTTCATGGAAATCTCTCGAAAAACATAATTGTCGGGGTTGTGGACCGTATACAGCAAAAAGTCTGGCATTTTCATCGGTTTAGTTTTACGTCAACCTCAGGTAAAAAGCAATATAGGTCGCACAAAAAACAGTACCAGCTGATTATTCTGTAAACTGGTTCAGAAAAATGAGTATTTGTCCTTTGCCGAAACAGAATGCTATTTGAAAGCTAACGGCTGTGGATTACGCTAGATTTGTTCCCATTACCAAAATGCGCAAAAAGATGGGAAAGCCCAAATTATCATACCAGGCCTGTTTACAAAATTTTTAGATTTTTTTTGGGTGTCGGCATCATGGTGTGAGCAAAAAACATCAAAATGAAAAATTTACTCCTTACGTTTTTAATACCTTGCATAATATTACCCCAACTTGTATCAGAATTGACTATTTATTTGCCTTTTAAGAGCTGTTGGGCCTAAAAGCTGTAGTATCTTTAAAAATTTGACATTATTAGAGTTTAGTTGTAAAAATGTTTTGAAAATTTAGAGTGTTTTATGAATTTTTCCTGAACGAACAAAAACTTTCATGAGTGAACATGAACTGTAATCAAGAGGAGGACAAATGAGATTTTTAAAAATTGCGTCGCTGAGGTTGATTTTTTGTTTTTTTTTACTCGGCCTTTTGACCGCTGGATGTTCAGATGATAGCGGCGGAGGGTCATCAACCGGGGCTGATAATGGTAATCCAGGTAATTACAATCCGAATCAGAGCATGAGTCTGAAACTGGATCTGGGTTCCTCTAAAGGAGCTGTAGTGACTGACGGCTCGTCAAATACATCAGCCAGTGTGGCTGCCGTACATTATCAGAATGCGCTCTATCTTGGGATTGAACCGAAACTGGATCTCAAGGATCTACCATTGTTCAATGAGGCTGGTAGTAGTGGTGCAACCTTCTACAAAGTCGATGCAGATGGAAATGTCTCCCCCGCCTTGGAAGGTGAATGCGACAACAGCGCGGAAATGATGGAAGATTCCACTGTTGAGTGCTTCAGGTCAGGGGTTCGCACTGAGCTGCCCCAGGTTAAAAACATTGCCATCAAAGGGGACCAGGTCTTTTTCCTGTTTACTCAGAATTTTATCTTCAGGGACATCAATGATGACGGTGTCCGGTGTCAGAATCCCTGGGACTGGTCCTCTCCATGCAGTTGTCAGATTTTCAAAGCCAAAGATTCCCTGACCGCTATGAAGGACGGTAGCGCTGCACCGGCACTTGATAATCTGGAATGTGTGGATAATTATCATACGATTAACCAGTGGGGTCCTACGGCCGCTAAACCGTTTCAGTTCGATGGTGCCGGAAATATGTATTTTTACGGGCAATTGCCTGATTCCAGTCAACAGGTGCTCTACAAGGTTAATAAAGAAAAAGACGCAGACGGAAAATTTGTCAAAACCGAGATTGTCAATGCCAACATCTGCGTCAGAGACTACCGGGTCACTCAGAGCGGTGGTATTTTCTACGTCGGAGAAAACTGTACCAATGGTCAATGGGGAGGTGGAGACGGTGCCTTCTTCCGTTATGTCAGCAGTGATGAAACATTGAAGCAGATCAGCTCCGGTTGGTGGGAGTATATTTTCGAACCCATCGAAAGCCTGACTGCTGATAAGGTTCTTTTTTATGGTCCGGACCCCGATTCGGCTGCGGTGGCTCAATGGGATTCGGCTTGCCTGTTCGAATGGGACCCAGCCTTGGCAGCGGGGTCCCGGGCGACCCGCCTGGTTACCTGTAACAGCCATATCTGGGATTGGCTGGATGTTAGACGTTCAGCCGATCTGGCAAGTTTTGGAAATGCCGAAGGAGGTTATTTTGAAAGATGGCGAAAACCCACAACCGCTGATGAAGATGTGGGTGGTGGCACAACCTCCCGCTATACACGGTATCAAGCCGAGTTCAAAAATCGGTGTACGATTGGCAACAGCGAAACCTTCATTGGCGGTGGAAACGGTCTGCCAGTTAAGAACATTAAGCAGACCAGTACCGGGGAAGCGTTTATTGTTGCGAGTGTGAATCTGAAAAACGCCGGGACTTTTGGGTGTAATGTCAATGTCAGAGGGGCACATTGCAAGATCAATAATATGCCTGTCATTCGCAATGCATCAGGCACAGCCGGTGTTTACACAAAAGCCTCTTGTGAAGCTGCAAGCGGAACCTGGGTCACAAAAGGACAGTGTAATGGAACCGGTGGAGATCCTTGGAAATGGCAGGATGATGAGGCTGGGTGTCTTGCAGATGGTACTATCACAAGTCCAGTATTTACCTCCAATACATGGGGCGAATGGTACAATTCAATCTTGTACAAGCCTGACGAAGATTCAGGAGGGAATATTACCGGTCATATATGTACTGATCATCTGGATAATCCGGGCGCTACTAATGCCTCAGCTCAGGCCTTGTATTATACGAGAAATATCTTTGAAACTCGACAAACGAATAGTACTGCTGTTGTGGGAACGGAGTACACTCTCAATAATATCGACTGCACCCAACCCACTGACGGCTGGACCACGACCTATAAGGGCATGGCCTATGTCAATCGGACCAGTAACCAGTTGAGCCTGCGGTCGGCGACATCAGAGCAGGTTGCCGATATGTGGATGGTCAATAACCTCTTCTATTACACGGCTTATGATACAACAACGGGTCAATTCGTGTTTGTCAAAGATGTAGCCGATGCTACCAATGACACGCTGTTGAACAATTTTGAAGTCTATCATGTGGCCGACTCTCCAAAAACCAGGTGCGTACAGTTTGACGGCCTGAATTTTTCCAACAACACTTATATTTTTGGGGATCTGGACCCCGCCGCGGCAGATGTTGCAGCATCGCTCAATATTACCAACGGCTTGACCGGTCGTGTGCAGACCATGCTCACGTATCACTGATTGGTAAGCAGAAATTTCAGTTAGATACCGGAGGTGGACAGATTGGAGGAAGCTCTAACAATCCGGAATCCCTTCGGTATCAAGTCCTCAATATCCTGCTTTGCCTCAAAGCCTGGTTTAGCCGAAGCGCCGAGAAGGATGTCTCAAGATCTGATTCCACCGGCCAAAGAACTAAAAATAGCTCTCAAAAGCCTGTATAACGGTTTGGATATCCTGCCGTGAAATATCCAGATGGGTGACCAGGCGGAGAGCGCCTCTTCCGGAGATGAGAATCCCTTTCTCCTTA
>Ga0233430_1005659_pt1 | contig 10680 bp, 10 predicted proteins | sample SI_118_April2016_2_FD_179883 | JGI IMG/M metagenome (GOLD analysis project Ga0233430, IMG submission 179883) | Seawater microbial communities from Saanich Inlet, British Columbia, Canada - SI_118_April2016_150_MG | ecosystem: Environmental > Aquatic > Marine > Inlet | place: Canada: British... | reverse complement strand
AATTGAGATGACTTTCAGCACTTAAGCTTTGTCAGAATCGGAGTTTTCCTCTCCTCCATCATCGAACATTGATTGTTTCTCCCACTTTAGGTCACCAGCAAGAAATTCATCCAGCCCCATGGTCGTTGGTTTAACAGTTTTGTCAAAGACTTCACGATCTATTTCTTCTTCAACTTCATAAGTTGCGGGTGTTACATCATCTTCACCACCAATCTCTTCGAGATTTTCTTCCTCGCGGCGACGTTCATCTTCGATGATAAAACGATCACCAATGATCTGACGAGCACGCTTTGCAATGACGGTAACTGCCTCGAATACATCTTCTGTGTGTTCTTCGATCTTTCTGAAAGGTACGGTTTTTAAACCCATTTATTTGCTCCCTTATTTCTGGTATATATTATTTGTTAAAATTTCGGTAAAGTCATTAACGGCATCGTGTAAGCTTGAGTTGATGACTTTATAATCAAATAGCCGGCCTAGATCCATCTCTTCACCAGCTCTCTCTAAACGGATTCTCACTTGTTCAGGACTATCTGTCCCGCGGTCGATCAAACGTTGCTCTAAGGCCTCCATAGAAGGAGGTTCTATAAAAATTGAAATACTTTCATCGGGATATGCTTTTTTGACATTAATACCACCCTTGATGTCAATGTCTAGCAATAGATGTTTCCCCAGCTCCAAAGCATTATCTATATAAGATCGTAACGTTCCATAAAGATGGCCATTTTTTGAGTATACCACCTGCCATTCTACAAGCTCATCTCTCTCAATCTTCTGTAAAAATTCTTCTCTACCAATAAAGAAGTAGTGTTCCCCCTCGATCTCATATTTTCTACGCGGACGTGTAGTGACAGAGACTGAAAAATGAATATCAGGGAACTTCTCCATGACAGCATTTTCAATAGTTCCTTTGCCAACACCTGAGGGGCCAGCTACAATTATCAATTTTCCAGACCGCTTGATCATTGAATATTTTGCACCTGTTCTCTAATTCGCTCTATCTCATTTTTCAATTCTACCACAGCATGGCCAATGGGAGTGGAATTTGCTTTACTACCAATGGTATTCGCTTCGCGATTCATTTCTTGTAGCAGAAAGTTCAGACGTTTGCCTGCATCACCATTTTCCTGCATCAATTCTCTGAAATGTTGAATATGTGCATTCATGCGGTCCAGTTCTTCAGTGATATCAAGTTTGTCACTCCAGAGCACCACTTCCTGTTCGATCCGCTTCTCATCAATCTTGTAATCACTTTCCACCCCAGAATCACTGAGTTTTTTCCTCAGTTTATTCATGAGTGTATCCAGACGGTTATGGTCCTTTTTATCGATTCTACTCATGATATCAACCAGATTGGTCAGTTGATCGGAAATGGTTTTCTCAAGGAGTTCACCCTCTCGGATACGCATTGCCTGGAGTTGCTCTGCCGCATCTTTTGTGATCTCCATAACAGCGTCTATAAATTTCTTTTGATCTTCATTATCTGTTTTATAGGAGATAACATCGGGAAAACGAAGCAGCTCAGTTAGCGAGACAGACCCAGACTCGTCACCCAATAGCTGCGCACTTTTGTTGGCAAGTTGTTGATAATGCAGTAGTAATTTCTCATCAAGATGGGGTTTCCCCATGCTGGATTGGTCCGTTCCAAAGCTCATGGTAACGGTCACGCGACCACGACTGATAACTGACTGTAAATGGCTTCTAGTCTGGTCTTCAACCGCTTCATAACCTCTTGGGAGCCTCATAACAAACTCTAAAAAACGGCTATTTACCGCCCTAAGTTCAATAGCTACATTGGTCTCACCGATTTTATCTTCAGCCCGGCCATAACCGGTCATACTTATTAGCATAGGTTCCTCTCTTAAAGCCGCATAGTATAATTTTTTACCCTAGTTATGTCAAAAGATATATTGAAGTTAGGGCATGTTTTTTAAAAAAGATGGATTTGACTCATATTTGTGGGTCAGAAATCGGGCTGCAGATCAATCTTTTTGACGTGTTTCTCTCACCTACCAATTGAGTTCAACAGATCGAAGAATCTTCCGTTCACTTTGGTAATCAGCTTTGACTCCGCGACTAACCAGGGTGAACATCTGCATGAAATCAGTCTTTCCGTCTTCCACTTCAGAATTTGCGAATGTCGCCCATTCCGGTGCATGCTGGAGTGGGATATTCAGACCCATGGAGGTGATTAGTCGCCGATTATCGAGATGTAGGAAGCCATCGTCTCGAGTTGCATCAACAGGAACCCATCCCTTGATGGGTAAATAGATCTCAGACCAGACATGAGCGCCTGTATTTCCTGGATAGAAGTTAAAACCCGACTGTTGGCGGGCGGGAATCCCTGCGATACGCGCCATGGTCATGAAGAGTGCTGAATATTGGCCACAATCCCCTTCCAAAGTCTCGATAGCACATCGTACACCACGCTCCCTAGGTGGATATACATAGGTCATGGAATCCTGCACCCATGTGTAAATAGCCTTTGCTTGATGAACTGGATTCTCTATGTTTTTTATCAGTGTATGAACAATGTTTACTAGGACGGTATCTTGTTCTAGAAACTGTTCAGGTCGCGTATATTTTTCAAGAATATCGTTGGGAATACTACTCCAGTTCTCTATCTCTGCCACGGGATCTACAATAGGCCTGTAGTCATAGGTGACATATTGAAACGTTCGTGCAATAGATTTTGAATATCCAGTCATCAGCTTAGAGGAGAGATCCCAATACAATATTTGATTTCCATATTCAGCATCTGAAAACACTTTAGTTGGAGAAGGATCAATCCATTTATCCCCAATTAGCTTCTGAGTAGAATAATCAGAGATATCTGCAATCCAGATCTGTAGGCTAGGTAAAACTGCGCTGGAATCTTCCTCAAATAACTCTGTATTGCTTATAGTTAGGATCAACTCACCCTGAACCAGACGGGGATTGGAATAGTCGGGTCCCAATTGAGTCATTGCTTGTTCCAGTATGCTTCTTTCAGCGTCAGTAGGCTGTAACCGAATTTGACTACAAGTATTGAGTAGTAGAAAAGATAACAGTATACCAAAAAAGGGAGATTTACTGAATTTTACATATTTATTTGAGAGAATATTTTTTAACACAGTATACTTCCTATTTAAATCCCATCCAGCCAGGGATTGAATATAGAACGATCGACAAGACAAACATGAATTCTATTCAAATTCGTCTAAAATCAGAAATCATGATTCCATATAACACATTGTGCCTTGATAATTATCACACCTAATAATTGTGTTTTGGCTTACTTTGTGTGCTTGAGTCAATTCTTGATTACTCATAATAGCTTGCATTTGATGATAAATAGTGAGGAGTAACATACCATCAATCTGAAAAGATCTACCCATAACTGGATGATTGCATCTCTTACACTTCTACTGATTAGTGGGATTGTGTTATACACCCTTGTTTCAGCAAATTATTTAAGTACTCCCAACGCTGAACGCCATCTCGCACACGAAATGGATGAACTCTATAGTCCATCAGGTCTTTATGGCCATGGCATTGGGTTCCTGGCAGCTTTATTCATGTTCATGATGTGGTTTTATATTCTTAGAAAACGTTGGAGTAGGCTTAGAGGTCTGGGAAGACTTAGTCAGTGGCTAAAATACCATATGTGGCTGGGTGTTATGGCTCCTCTATTGGCAGCTTATCATTCTGCTTTTCAATTTGATGGTCTCATAGGTGTCATGTACTGGGCGATGCTGGCCGTCAGTTTGAGCGGGATAGTTGGACGGTATTTGTATGGTCATATCCCTCGCGGTCGTGATGGACATGAATTGAGTATGGAACAAATGAATACTGAGAAGGCGGCAAAATTGCGATCTCTTCAAATGGAGTTTGGGATTGCTTCTGGAGACATCAATCGTTTGCAAGAAATGACACCCAAAACAGATTCCGCTAGTACTCTGTCAACCCTTTATCATTTAACCGTATTTGATATTAAAAGACGCTATCGAGTTAAAGTATTGCTACATGAATTCCAGGAAAAGTATGGCACCAGCAAAAAGGATTTGAACTATTTCAAAACAATAATTGAAAAACAATTGATCATGAGCCAACGCGTCGTCGTATTGGAAGCTGTCAGTAAGGTGTTTCACTGGTGGCATGTAATTCATAAGCCCTTCGCCTATGCCATCTTTTTAGTTCTGGTACTGCATATTGTCTTAACTATGAGCCTGGGATTCACATGGATTCTCTAATGACAGAGTCTGTGCTTTCATGGTTGATCGGTATTCTTTTGATCACTGCCTTTACCATTCCCTATCTCATTAGATGGAAACGTACCCACAGTGATGCTCAATCTAAACTTGATGAAGCTATCCGAATTGGGAGCAATAAAGCGCTGATGCAGCACCCAATCATTGATCTATCGAGATGTATTGGCTGTGGTATATGTACCAAGGTCTGCCCGGAAGGGGAAGTCCTGGGTCTCGTGGGTGGTAAAGCAGTCTTGATCAATGGCTCAAAGTGTGTAGGTCACGAAGTCTGCATGGAAAGTTGTCCTGTAGGGGGCATCGAGGTTGGACTTGGAGATATATCCAGCCGGGAAGATATCCCCCATCTAAATACAGATTTGGAATCTAATCTTAATAAAGTATTTATCATTGGAGAGTTGGGCGGATTAGCTTTGATCAGAAATGCCGTAAATCAAGGTGTTCGTGTTGCAAAGACCATAAAGGATCGATGTGGGGAATCCCAACCAGAACATCCTGTAGTAGTTGTAGGGGCTGGACCTGCCGGACTTGCCTGTGCCATTTCTCTGCAAGAAGCCAACATTCCTGTTATCCTCATTGATCAGAACAAACCTGGCGGAACCATTCTTCAATATCCCCGCCGTAAGCTGGTCATGGTTCAGCCCATTGACATGCCCGGTTATGGTCAAATGTCTGAAAAAGTATATTCCAAGGAGGCTTTGTTGGAGATTTGGGATTCGATCTTGATAAAACATAAACCTGATTTCCAAAGTGGACATCAACTCCAGTCACTGGAAGTGAACGAACAAGGGTTTCGAGTCCAAACAAGTCAGGCCAGCCTTGAAGCATCTTATGTGGTTTTAGCTCTAGGACGGCGCGGGACACCCAGGAAATTGGATGTGCCCGGCGAGGATCTAAGCAAAGTCGCCTACAAATTGATGGATGCTGAAACCTACCAAAATAAACACATACTCGTTGTTGGTGGCGGAGATTCCGCAGTGGAGGCAGCGATTGGTCTTGGACAGCAGACTGGGAATAAGGTTACCCTATCTTATCGTAAGCATGCTCTGACACGCATAAAAACTAGAAATGAAGAGCAAGTCAAAAGAGCTGTCAAGAATGGATGGATCACCATCCTATACGAATCAAAAGTTGAATCTATTTCTCTAGATAATGTGAACTTGAACCACTTGGACCAATCCATCCAGCTTGAGAATGATTTCGTCTTTATTTTTGCCGGAGGAATTCCTCCATTCAAACTTATGGAGACCTTAGGTGTCCAATTTGGCACCTCTACTATTTCATGAGACAACACACATCATATCTCATTGCCATGTTTGTGATGCTCTTGGCAATTCCTCTAAATGCCCAACTTAGTCCCGGTCCATTAGCACTGGCTCACTCAGACTTTTCCGGTTTATCAAATTGCTTAAAATGTCATACGGTTGGTAGCAAGGACCTGACCCCAAAATGTTTGGAATGCCATACTCCCATTCAAAAGAGGATAACTCAAAAGCAAGGATTTCATAGTCAACTTGAAGATCAGACCTGTGTCCTCTGTCATTCTGACCATATTGGAAATGATTTTGAGATGATCCACTGGGATCCTTCACAGAAGGATTTTGATCATAGTCAAACGGGATATGAGCTGGAGGGGAAACATATTGGCCTTGATTGTAGGACCTGCCACGCGAACAATTTCATTATGGCAGAAGACATATTAGAATATGCAAAAAAATATTTGGCAACAGATGTACTTAAGTCGACCTTTTTAGGTTTGGGGACAAACTGTGTAGATTGTCATGAGGATGTACACAAAGAAGAATTCAAGGAGCAAAGTTGTGATGCCTGCCATGTACCGCAGGATTGGCTAAAAGTCACTGAAACCTTTGATCACCAGAAGCAGACTAAATTTCCCCTACTCGGTGCCCATGAAAAGGTTAAGTGTGAAGATTGTCATACTGAACAGCAGCCTAAAGTTGGAGATTTTCAGGTTCATCGTTTTGGTGGATTGAAGTTCGATCTCTGTACTGATTGCCACGAGGACAAACACAAGGGAGCATTCGGACAAGATTGTCTGGAATGTCATACAGAGAGTAGCTTCAAGATCAGTAAACAGACAGGTAGTTTCGATCATGACAAGACCCGTTACCCGCTGACGGGTCTCCACAATCAAGTTAAGTGTGAAACCTGCCACACAGAAAAAGAACAGTATAAACTCCGATCGAGCTTCGATGCATGTAGTGATTGTCACTCAGACCACCATGAAGGCGCATTCCAGAAAGCGAGACGCACCTCTGAATGCGACCAATGCCATAGTACCAAGGGTTTCTCTCCTGCATTATTCGGTATATCCCATCATAAAAAGACCCGCTTCCCTTTGATCGGTGCCCATCTTGCCCAACCCTGTTTCGTCTGTCATATTCAAAACACTAAACCAATTTATAATTGGGAATCTGTGGCCTGTGAGTCCTGCCATGAAACCATTCACGGTGTGCAGTTCGCAAGCTATATGAATTCAGGTCAGGGATGCGAGTCCTGTCATCAGGCATCTGATTGGACGGAATTGCTATTTGATCACCAGGAAACAAAGTTTCCTTTACGGGACAGACATTCAGAGATCGATTGTGGTGACTGCCATAAACCCCAAGATACGATCGTGCAGTATGAAAATCTGAACTCAAGTTGTGGGAGTTGTCATCTTGATGCTCACCAGAAACAATTCTCTGAGAAGACTTGCGATGCCTGTCATTCATCTGCATCCTGGACAATCCTTAACTTTAATCATACCGATCATACTCAATTCCCACTGGATGGGCAGCATAAGGATGTTGCTTGCGGAAAATGCCATAAGTATGAATCCGAAATAGAGACAATTCGATTTAAACCCGTTGCCCACCGCTGTCAGGACTGCCATAGTTTTGGAGAGTTCAGGTGATGCCAGCACTTCTATTCAGCCTATTGCTCCTTCTTTCATATCCGAGTTTTGCTCAGGATACCCAGGGAATTGATACTGATTTGGCCTGTGAGACCTGTCATGTTGGGGGCGACTGGCAACAGGATGCAGGACGAGGTTTTGACCATCTCAGCACCAATTTTGAACTAAATGGCACCCATGCAGATCTTGAATGTAGTAACTGCCACACTGGCTCAAGTCTAAGCGAATTACATAGTTTTGGCAATTTAGCTGGTGAGTGTAACAGCTGTCACGAAGATGTCCATCAAGATCAGTGGGGAGATGATTGTCAACGTTGCCACAATGAAGAGTCCTGGGAACTATCTACTCAACAGCAGAATCATGACCTGACCCGTTTTCCACTTGTGGGACCACACCGTAAACTTGAATGTGAGTCCTGCCACATAAGCAATCCTGGAAATACTACGAATTTACCCGTAACCTGCCTGGGGTGTCATGTGAGTGACTACAAGGATAGTCGTGATCCTTCACATGTGATCTTGGATTTGGACACCGATTGTGAGCGCTGCCATGCGGCACAAACATCTACCTGGGATGATTCACATTTCAACCACAATGAGACAGGATATTACTTGCTAGGGATGCACGCAGCGGCAGATTGTGCCTCCTGCCACACCGAAGCTGCTCAGAGCACACCATCTGACTGCCAAAGCTGCCATATGGCTGATTATAATCAGAGTACAAGCCCTGCTCACCTTACAGAAGGTTATCCTCAGGACTGTCAAGAATGCCACACCAGCTTCAATTGGAATTCACAATTCAGTCATGAGCAGACTGGATTTATCTTAAACGGAGCTCATATTGAAACCAGCTGTAACCTATGCCATGTCAACCAGGTTTTCGATGATACACCTGAAGCATGCGGATCATGTCACACGGCTGAATGGGAGGACAGTGAAAACCCACCACACAACGATGCCGAATTTGATAAAAGTTGTGAAAACTGTCATACAGAAATTGATTGGCTTCCAGCTAGCTGGACTCATGATACTGAAACTGAATATCCTTTGACCGGTGCTCATATCCCGGTTACCTGTCTAGACTGCCACCAATCCGCACCTTATTCTGAACAGGCAAGTGATTGCTATGCCTGTCATCAATCAAACTATGAAGCCACCAGCGAGCCTAACCACGTATCGGCAGGCATGTCCACGACTTGTGAGATCTGCCACACAACCAACGATTGGGTCTCTGTTGGTGTGGATCACGATCAAAGCGCTTTTCCATTAGTTGGAGCACATGCAGAATTGGATTGTGAGGTCTGTCATTCAGCAGGTTATGACCTACCAATTACATGCGATGGTTGTCATCTAGATGATTTTGAAGGCACAGTATCTGGAACTGGACCGGATCACCAACAATTTAAATTCAGTATTGATTGCCTGGAGTGTCACAGTCAGGTAGCGTGGGCTCCTTCCCATTTTGATCATGATCCAGGTATCACCGAATATGAAATTCAAGGGGCACATCTTGAACTTCTCCCAAATGATTGTTTTGCCTGTCATGCAAGCGCCCAATGGACTGACATACCCAATGCATGCGAGGGCTGTCATCAGAGCAATTTTACCGAGGCTACGGAGCCAAATCATGTTGAGCGTGGGTTTCCAGATAATTACTGTGAGGCCTGTCATAGCCAAACCGCCTGGAAACCAGCAGAGTTGGATCATACATTGTTTACTGTGACCTGTATTAGCTGTCATTCTGCTAATTATCTGGCTACTACTGATCCCGACCATCAGTTGACATCCTATCCAGAGGAATGTGAGTCCTGTCATTCCACAAACGTATGGACGCCGGCTATAGTTGATCATACACGTCTTACAGGAACTTGCGTAAGTTGTCATTTAACAGATTTTCAATCTGCCACAAATCCTGATCATCAGTCTGCCTCATTCCCTGAGGATTGTGAGACCTGCCATACGACGGATGCCTGGACACCTTCAACCTTTGATCACGCATCATATTTCCCCATCTATAGTGGCCAGCACATGGGTGAATGGAACGACTGCTCTCAATGTCACATCAATGCTGCTGACTTCACTGCATTTACCTGTTTTGGCGCGGAATGTCATACGATGTCAGATATGAATGATGAACATTTTGACGGCGGTACTTATGAGACGTGTAACGGAATTACATATACACCGAATACAGTGACACCCGAAGATTGCTATTTCTGTCACCCAACTGGAGATGGTGACGATTGTGAGGGAACTGGCGACAGTTTTGACCCCATCTTCATACCTGAGAAATATAAGCTTCCCAATCCCCCTCCGTTCTCTGTTCCTTCAAAACGAAAGGACCAGCTTAATGATAAGAATTAGCTGGATACTTGTTTTGGGATTAGTCCTCGGTTACAGTCAGGACATGATAGAGACCAATCTCTCCTGTACTGATTGCCACAACGTTGGATCCTGGTTTCCTCTCTCAAACTCGCCCGTATTTAATCACAATGATGATACTGATTTCAGCCTTGTAGATTCGCATTCTGACCTGAATTGTATGCAATGTCATTCTGGTGAATCAATTGAAGCATTCCATAAATTCAAAACACCAGGTACGACGTGTATTTCTTGTCATCAGGATATTCACCAAAATTATTGGGGTAATGACTGCGAGGCGTGTCATTCACCCGAGAATTGGAATCCGGCACAGTCATTTCGACGTCACGATCAGACCCTATTCCCTCTGGTGGCTGCACATCGCAGTCTGGACTGTTATTTATGCCACGTTGAGCCACAGATGATCCCATCATTGGATTGTCAAGCCTGCCATCAATCCGATTTCTTGCCTGATCTGGTTTCTCATGGGGGATTCACTGACCGATCTGATTGTTCCCTTTGCCATGCGCCAACACGCTGGGATCAAATATTGGCGATTAATCATGATGTCTTCTTCCCCATCAATAGTGGTGAGCATCGAGGCAGATGGGATAACTGTTCCACCTGTCATACCGTATCAGGTGATTTTCAAACGTTTACCTGTTTTGGTTCCGGATGTCATAGTATTACAGAGATGTTTTCAGAGCATTGTGAGGATGGTTCTTGTGAGCAGTGTGATGGATTATCTTATCCCAGGACAGGGGTAGACTCTGAAGATTGTTATTTCTGCCACCCCAGTGGCAATACATCAAAGTGTGGGGACTGATGAAGCATTTTTCTAAGATATTAAAACCTGTACTCCTATTCTTACTACTGGTGAATCTGCTAGGGGCACAGACAACACTCAATGGATCCATTACTTATATCAGCCATGAAAATGCCTATATGGATCTTGGCAAAAAAGCAGGCTTACAGGTAGGTGATAGTGTCCGTGTTGAAAGAGGGAGCACTCTGCTCGGTATTGCCATTATCTCGCAATTAAGTGGCTCTTCATCAGCGTTGACAGCCATTGATCCCACAAGCATGACCTGGCAAATTGGTGATCTGGTGAAAGTTCAAGGCCCTGAGCCCGTTGAAATATTAGAACCTGTTCTAA
>Ga0233430_1005656_pt1 | contig 10683 bp, 8 predicted proteins | sample SI_118_April2016_2_FD_179883 | JGI IMG/M metagenome (GOLD analysis project Ga0233430, IMG submission 179883) | Seawater microbial communities from Saanich Inlet, British Columbia, Canada - SI_118_April2016_150_MG | ecosystem: Environmental > Aquatic > Marine > Inlet | place: Canada: British... | reverse complement strand
GTCAGATACAAGGGTTTACTCAAGAATGCGGCACAGGTGTTCAGCCTGTTTGCGTTAGCCAATCTGTATATGGTTCGCAAGGACTTATTGTTGCTGAAGGGTTAGTCTGCCCAAAACCAGGGAAATCACCCTGGGAAAGGGGGTATTCAGAGAGTCAATCCATAAAAACCAGTCTGAACCATCGTTTTGCGAAGGGATTTATTCTGGTTGGATTTCCCGCTCACTTGATCAGAGGTTTCTTTAGTGAATGTGCTGGCTGGGGATACAGGAGTCGAACCTGTGGCCGGTGATCCAGAGTCACCTGTGTTACCGCTACACCAATCCCCATCTGATATGACGTTCTTAATTATAGCTGAGCTACGGATGTGTGGCAAGTTGAGATACCCTTACTAATTAGCCATAGACGATCGTATTGTATATGGTTACAATATCATTACCCCAACAACTACTGGACAACGCGCGTTGTTTTTGGGATAAATGAAAAATGTTTGACAAAACGCAGATATTGTTGGCGGCCACCGGACTATCCATGATGGCTGGTGCTGGAGCCCTCGGATTCTTAGCCAGTAACTGGATTGCCGCTTTGGTTCTAGGAGGCGTTGGTTCCAGCGCGTTTATTGTTAGCACTCAACATGACAGATAAGAAAAACTCTTGATCCTCGCACAATTCATAGTTATCATAAAAGGTACCAACTCTATTCGGCCTTAGCACGAAATGCCATGGTCCCGATGTTTGTTCCGGCCGCAGCCCAATCAGTAATCAGCACTATCGATTTCCGCAGATCAGACCAAATATATCCCTCCAATATCAGGTCACGCACACCGACCACCGCGTATTCCACCGGATTAAACCATCTTACCGTGTCCAGCCAGCCGGGTAGTAGCTCAGTGCGCGTCTTCAGCAAAAGCGGGACAAATTGACCCAATAATTAGAGGACGCTTTCCGGTCATTGCCCTTGCGGCTCCTGAATTCGAGCGCTATATCGCAGACTCGTACTTTCCCCGTTAAACATTTCTAATAGTCTGGGTGCTTTTGCAGTTTGGCCCACTAGCTGATCATGGCGTTGGCAAAACCGAAAGGGTGATTATCATGACTGATTGCGAGCGCACCAAAAAGTGTCCATATTTCAATGAGCACCTGAAGGACCTTAAAGGTATCCAAGAGATGTGGGAAAAGAAGTACTGTAGAACGGACAAATCGCAGTGTGCGCGGCACATGGTGCTCGAAGCACTGGGCTCAGACTATGTTCCAAAGCTTCGGCTGCCCACACAGATCGACCGAGCAAATGAACTTATAGCGGAAGGAAAGGACGCCGCCAACGAGGAAGCTTCTGTCAACCCTCTTTCGTCGGGCGACTGGGCTCAACGTTATCAGGGAACACAAATTTTGCATTTGATGATGATTGAGCATTTGTTCCATCACTATTGGAAACTGGCAAAAATAGCGAAATCCCTGAAAGCCAGTCTTATTTAGCAATCGATAATCGTGTTTTTAGCCTCAATTCACTCGCTATTTAGCAAAAATGGCAGCATTGCCAAAATTACCGGGACGAAGCATAACAACTCAACAACGACTGCAGGGCGGCCTCCCTTGAGCTTGGGTCCGCTTCCGTCATTGGTTTTCAATCAGCTTGGCGGCAAGAGGGCAATAACAGGTATAGCGTGCAATCCGAAATCAGTGCTATAATCTCAGGCAATAAACAGGTTGCCGCCAAGTTAATCCGGCAGATACCATTGCAGCCTGTTAATTCGGACGTTATATACCAGCCTCTTATTGAAACATGTTCACTAATACGTTAACCTCGAAACATGCGTGAACTCCGCTTCTTAGACCCCATCAGGTCAATGCCATGTCGAAGAATATTTGGACGTAAAAATGCCAGTAAAACATATCAGGAAGGCTGAAACCCTGGCAATAAAAAGCTGATACAATGTGTCTGGATATTGCGAGGCGCTTGTGGAAAATCTGGACGAAATAAACCGATTAATAGCTGAAGCAGAACTGGAGTTGGCAAAGCTTGAGGGCCGAAGGTCAGAGCTGCTGAAAAATGTAACCAAATTACAAAAAGTGAAGGCGTCTTTTGTCCAGACTCAGCAGTCGCTATTACCTTCCGCCACTTCAATATCAGTGAACCGACATTCCTCCGAAGAAGCTAGAACCACGTTGTTTCGTAGCTTGTTTCGCGGTCGTGAGGACGTCTATCCCCGAAGATTTGAGAGTTTGAAAACTGGTAGAACCGGATATCAACCGGTATGCCGCAACGAATGGATCAGCGGGATTTGCGCCAAACCAAAGGTTCGTTGTGCCAATTGTCCATCCCGAGAATTTTTACCGATCACCGATGATGTGGTGCGCAACCATATCATCGGTACAGATCCCCAAGAAAAATCAGGTCGCGATTTCACAATTGGTGTATATCCCATGCTATCTGATGAAACCTGCTATTTCATCGCGGCTGACTTTGACAGAACTTCCTGGCAAGAAGACGCCATGTCATTCATCGAGACTTGCAGGCATTTCGATATACCCGCGGCATTGGAAAGATCGCGTTCCGGCAATGGTGGTCATGTTTGGATATTTTTTTCCGAATCTATACCTGCTGTAATGCCCCGGAAAATGGGAGCCTTCCTGCTAACTCAAACCATGGAACGGCGGCCTGAGATTGGCTTTGATTCTTATGATCGTTTCTTCCCAAATCAAGATACGTTGCCCCAAGGTGGATTTGGGAATCTGATAGCTTTGCCCCTGCAAAATAAGCCGAGGAAAAATGGTAATAGTGTTTTCGTGGATGACGACTTTGTTCAATATCCTGATCAATGGGCTTTTCTCTCATCAATTCGCCGAATGAATCAACAGGAAGTTGAGCTTGTTTGTAATGTAGCAAAAAGACAAGGTGGATTCCTGGGAATTAGAATCCCAGTGACTGACGAGAGCGATCGTGAACCCTGGACTGTTCTACCATCAAAGCAGGAATATGAGCCCCCGGTCACTGGCCCGTTACCTGATGAAATTGAGTTGGTGCTCTCAAATCAGATTTATATTCCCAAGATAGATATTCCGCCATCCCTGTATAATCGATTGATTCGCCTGGCAGCTTTTCAAAATCCAGAGTTTTATAAAGCGCAATCCATGCGGCTGTCAACTTTTGGAAAGCCGCGCATCATTAGTTGTGCAGAAGACTTCCCAGAACATTTAGGGTTGCCAAGGGGCTGTTTAAGCGAATTGCTCGACTTATTTCAGTCACTCAAAATTAAAACGCGTCTCATTGATCACCGCGTATCCGGTATCCCTATCAATGTTGAGTTCCATGGAGGTTTGCGGGAGGAACAACAGGAGGCCGCCAATGCTCTGTTGCGGCATGAAACAGGAGTTTTATCTGCGGCGACGGCTTTCGGCAAAACAGTTGTGGCGGCTTATCTGATTGCGCAACGCAAGGTCAACACGCTGATTATCGTTCATCGCCATCAATTGCTTGAACAATGGGTGGAAGCATTAGGCCAGTTCCTGAGACTTGAATTAAAAGAGATTGGTCAAATCAGGGGTGGGAAGTATGAACCGACCGGAAAGATCGATGTTGCGATGATTCAGAGCTTGATCAAGAAGAATGTCGTCGATGATATTCTCGGTGAATATGGCCATATAATTGTTGACGAGTGTCATCACATATCCGCAGTCAGTTTTGAACAAGTTATCAGGCAAAGCAAGGCCAAATACACTACGGGGTTATCAGCCACAGTTGCGCGGAAAGACGGTCACCACCCTATCATTTTTATGCAGTGCGGTTCTATCCGCTATCAAGTAGACGATCGCCAGCAGTCTGCCCAACGGCCTTTTGACCATAAGGTTATAATTCGGCCCACTAATTTCAGCTTCCGTCCTATTTGCAAAACGTGACGTCTCACTCAATTCAAGATATTTATTCACTATTAGCCGGGAGTGATGCTCGTAATAATATGATAGTCAAAGATGTTATTGCCTCGGTGCAGGCGAAGCGGTTTCCGGTGCTACTCACCGAACGGCGCGACCATCTGGATTTGCTAGTCGGTATGCTGACGCCACATATCCGGAATGTCATTGTAATGAGGGGTGGATTGGGCAAAAAACAGCGACGTCAATTGGCCGATAAAATTGCCGGTCTTCCTTATGACCAGCCACGGGTGATTATCGCTACCGGGCGTTATCTGGGTGAAGGATATGACGATGATCGGCTGGATACACTATTCCTGGCGCTGCCCATATCCTGGCGAGGGACATTGACTCAATATGCGGGGCGACTTCATAGAGGGAACGCCACCAAGAAAGAAGTAATCATTTATGATTATGTGGATTTTGAAGTTCCTGTGTTGACAAGGATGCATGTCCGGCGGAAAGCCGGATACAAATCTATTGGATATAGTATTGAATCATCGTATCCCAATCTCAAGCCTGATCAGCTTGCGCTGGAAACGCGTAGCGATCTCTAAATACGAGATTCGTTTCTCAGGAGATGGGATTTGTTGCCGCCATTGTAATTGTTCCCAGAAATAGGCATAGTTGCACCAGTATATTCGTATGATTATAATTGCACATAAGGTGCCATGAAGTAGTGGTATGTGTGAAAGGATAGACTTTGAACTGGTTTAAGCAAGGATATTTTGCATGGTCTCAAATCATCAAAACAATAACAAGTCTCTCGAACCCTGGATATGGGACGCGGCATGCAGCATCCGGGGTGCCAAGGAAGCCAGCAAATATAAAGACTATATTTTGCCCCTCATCTTTGTAAAACGGCTCTGCGATGTCTTCGATGATGAGATCGACCGCATCGCAGATAATGTCGGCAGCAGAGCCAAAGCCTTCAAGCTGGTCAAGCACGACAAAAAGCTGGTTCGCTTTTACCTACCCCTAGAGCCGGATGATCCCGAAGAACCAGTCTGGACTATCCTCCGAAAGCTGGCAGACAAAATTGGAGAGCAGCTTACCACACACGTAAGGGGGATTGCCAAGGCAAATCCCTCACTACAGGGGATCATCGACAGGGTGGATTTCAATGCCACAACACACGGTCAGCGTGACCTGGATGATGATCGCTTGAGTGATCTTATCGAGAAGATCAGCCTGAAACGATTAGGGTTAAAAGACGTTGAGCCAGACATTATTGGGAAGAGCTACGAATACCTCATCCGCAAGTTCGCCGAGGGCAGCGGCCAGAGCGCGGGCGAGTTTTACACGCCCCAAGAAGTTGGTATGCTCATGGCAAAGATTATGGACCCCGAGCCGGGCATGGAGATTTACGATCCCTGTTGCGGCTCCGCCGGGTTGCTGATCAAGTGTGAGTTGGCACTTGAGGAAAAAATGAACCTGCGTTCCAAAAACAAGTATGCCCCACTCCAGTTGTATGGGCAGGAATACACCCCTGAAACCTGGGCCATGGCCAACATGAACATGATCATCCACGATATGGAAGGCGAGATCGAGATCGGCGATACCTTCCGCAATCCCAAGTTTCGGCAGAACAATCGATTGCGCACCTTCGACCGGGTAGTGGCCAATCCCATGTGGAACCAGGACTGGTTCATCGAGAAGGATTACGATGCCGATGAACTCGACCGCTTCCCCCAGGGCCGCGGGCTTCCCCGGCAGCAAGGCCGACTGGGGATGGGCCCAGCACCATGCTGGCCAGTCTGAATGAGACAGGCCGGGCGGCCATTGTGCTGGATACCGGCGCGGCTTCCAGAGGTTCCGGCAATGCCAATACCAATAAAGAAAAGACGGTGCGTCAGTGGTTTGTGGAGAACGACCTCATTGAAGGAGTGATCTACCTGCCGGAGAACCTTTTCTATAACACCAGTGCGCCGGGGATTCTCCTTTTCCTCAACAAAGCCAAACCGGCGGCACGGAAGGGTAAACTCTTTCTGCTAAACGCCGGCAAGGAATTCGTCAAGGGCGACCCCAAGAACTACATCACGGATGAGGGCATTGAGCGCATCGCCGAAACGTTTGCCAACTGGCGGGAAGAGGAGAAGTTCAGCCGCATCGTTGACCGGGATGAGATAATCAAAAATGACTACAACATCTCTCCCAGCCGCTACATCCATACTGGCGAAGCTGAGCAGTACCGACCAATTGCCGAAATTGTCCAAGAGTTAGAAGCTCTGGATGAAGACGCGAAAGAGACGAATACTCTGTTAAAGGTGTATCTCAGCAAACTGGGCGTGTAATATGACTGGTTTAGCTGATATTCAACTCGAAGAGATGGCAGATAAGTGGCGTGTTACGCCACTTAAGGATCAAGTCAAACTGACTAATGGTAGTACTTTTAAAGCTTCAGATTGGAAAACATCTGGGATACCTATAATTAGAATTCAAAATCTGAAAGACAGCACTGCTCCCTTCAACTATTTTGAAGGAGACCCGACCTCTGAAGTGCCGATAGAGGAGGGAGACCTGTTGTTCTCATGGTCCGGCAGCAAGGGCACATCTTTCGGTCCTCACATGTGGCATGGACCACTTGGAGTATTGAATCAACATATTTTCAAAGTAATTCCAAAAAACGATGCGGATGTCGACAGATTCTTCCTCTATTTCGCACTGAAATACTTGACTGTTCGTATAGAAGAGAAAGCATGTGGTTTGGCAGCATTAGTGCATGTGCGTAAAGGCGATTTAGAATCGACACCAATTCCTTTCCCGCCCCTCCCCGAACAGAAGAAAATCGCCTATGTGCTTTCTACGGTTCAGCGGGCCATCGAGCAGCAGGAGCGGATCATTGCGCTCACTACCGAACTCAAGAAATCCCTGATGCACAAGCTCTTCACCGAGGGCACGCGCGACGAGCCTCAAAAGCAAACGGAAATTGGTCTCGTGCCGGAGAGTTGGGCGGTGGTGCCTCTCGGTGAGATGTTTCAAATCAAACATGGTTTTGCATTTGATGGCAACTTCTTTGAGCTCAAGGGTGACTTCATCCTGATGACTCCTGGACATTTCAATGAAGAGGATGGATTTCGCAATCAAGAGGAAAAGACCAAATACTACACTGGCAGTATTCCTGAAACGTTTATACTGAGAGAGGGTGACCTGCTTGTAGCCATGACGGAACAGAAAGCTGGTTTGTTGGGCAGTTCAGCTTTTGTGCCTGAACCGAATCGATACTTGCACAATCAGCGACTTGGTTTGATTGAAAAACTAAACACGGCCAGATTGCAGAAGAGATTCCTCTATCATGTTTTCAACACACCACGTGTACGAATTGATATCGCAAAGACGGCAACTGGCTCAAAGGTCAAACATACATCACCAGGCAAAATACAAGCAGTGTGCATTGGCTTGCCCGACATTGATGAGCAAATCCAGATTGCAGAGGCACTGGACACTTTGGAGAGAAAAGTCGCCCTCCATCATCAAAAGAGACTGGTTTTGAGTAACCTGTTCAAATCACTACTTCACCAACTGATGACCGCTCAAATCCGGGTAGCTAATCTTGACCTTGCTACTGACATCAGCCATACTGAGCCAAAGGAAGCCGTGCCTGTATGACAAATCAGCCCGTCCATTATCACCTAGGGAACTTCCCGCCGCGGGCGCATCGAGTGGGAGCGCTTGATACCTCTCATTGGCCCGGCCAGCGCCGCTCTGGCCCGTTATGATGGGACTCTGGCCGCTGTGCCAAATGCGGCATTGCTGCTTTCGCCACTCATGACCCAGGAAGCGGTGCTCTCTTCCCGCATCGAAGGCACCCAGGCCACTATGGGCGAGGTGCTGGAGTTTGAGGCAGGCGTAAAGCCCAAAACAGCCGATCCGGATCGCACCGCCGATATTCAGGAAGTCGTTAACTACCGCAAATCCATGTGGCACGCAGTGGACCTGCTGGAGAAGCTGCCTCTATGCCAGCGCCTGGTGCGTGAAGCACACGAAGTGCTGATGGAGGGAGTGCGCGGAGAAAATAAGACTCCCGGAGAGTATCGCAAGGACCAGAACTGGATCGGTCCTCCCGGATCGCCCATCGAACAGGCCAAATATATCCCCATTTCCGTGGGGGAAATGCCTGCGGCTATGGCCGAATGGGAGAAATTCATTCATGAACCGGCCAAGGACAAGCTAGTGCAGCTGGCCATTTTACACGCCGAATTTGAAGCCATCCATCCCTTCCTCGATGGAAACGGTCGGCTGGGACGCATGTTCGTGCCCCTCTTTCTGTATCAGGAAAAGCTCATTCAGAGCCCGATGTTTTACATCAGCGCTTATCTGGAAGCGCATCGGGATGAATATTATAACGGTCTGCTGGAGATTTCGCGCAGTGATGACTGGACTGGATGGTGCTGCTTTTTCCTCAAGGCAATGACCGCGCAGGCACAGGAGAACCATCAAAAAGCAACCCGAACCCTCAATTTGTACGAAGCGGAGAAGAATCGCTTTGTGGAACTGACCCATTCCCAGCATGCCATCAAAGCGCTGGATTTCATCTTTACCCGTCCGGTTTTTCAGGCATCCGATTTCACCAGCCAATCGGGCATTCCCAAATCAACCGCGATTCGAATTCTGGCAACCTTGCGTAGTGAAGGACTATTCAGTATTCTGAGCGAAAAACAAGGACGAAAACCGGCAGTGCTCGCCTTCCGTGAGCTATTGAATATCGCCGAAGGTCGCGAGGTTTTTTAAGTGGCATCGGTGAGTCATAAATCTGTTAGCGACCCATATTATTAAATTAATGAGTCACTAAACTCTTAATGTCTCATAAATGAGTCACAAAAACGGAGTCGAGGATGGGCAATGCCACAGCCTACAGAGCATAAAACGGTTCAGGCCCGCATCTTAAAATATGCCGAAGAGATCGGTTGGGGTTTCGTGCCCCGCGCCGAAGCAGAGGAACGGCGGGGCTTTGACTCAAATGGTCTTGCCCCAAAGGAGCAGGCGCAAAATGCTTCTCTGTACTTCGATGATCTCCTCTTTGCCAAGGTTAAGGAATTTAATCCTCAATATGCCGAAGCCGAAGGCGCTCTTATTGGCGACTTGCGGCGGCTGCATGCCGATATCTATGGCAACCGGGAACTCCTTGGCTATCTGCGCAATACCGGCAAATTTTTCCATGTGGCGGAGAACCGAGAACTTGACCTCAAGCTCATTGATTACGAAATACCGGAGAACAATGTCTACGAAGTAACTGAGGAGTTCTACTTTCATAACGGCTCTTACGGCACCCGAGAGGATGTGGTGTTTCTGATTAACGGCATTCCGGTGCTGGTGATCGAATGCAAGAACGCCAGCAAGGATGAGGCCATTGCACTCGGTATCGATCAGATACGCCGCTACCACCGGGAGACGCCGGAGGTTTTCGTACCGCAACAGGTTTTCACCGCTACTGAAGCCATCGGATTTACCTACGGCGCGACCTGGAATACGGTTCGCCGCAATCTTTTTGCCTGGAAATCCGAGCAGATAGGACAGCTTGAGGCCAAGGTGAAGAGCTTCTGCACCATCGCCCAAATTCTCAGGCTGCTGAAGGATCACATCCTCTTCGCGGAAAAGGAGGAGGAGCTTCACAAATACATCCTGCAACAACATCAGACGGGAGCCGTGGAGCGAATCGTCGAACGGGCGCATGACGTCACCCGAACACGGGGGCTTGTCTGGCACACTCAGGGCAGCGGCAAGACCTATACTATGATTAAAGCGGCGGAACTACTGTTCAAAGCACCGGAATCGGATAAGCCCACCATTCTAATGATGATCGACCGCAATGAGCTGGAAGACCAGATGCTTAAGAATCTGGCCTCACTGGGTCTGCACAATGTGGAACATGCCGACAGAATCACGAGGTTGAATAAACTCCTCAAGAATGATTATCGGGGAATCATCGTGACCACGATCCACAAATTCCGGGATATGCCCGAAAAGATCAACGAACGCCCCAATATCTATGTCCTTGTTGACGAAGCGCACCGGACCACAGGCGGTGACCTGGGCAACTTCCTGATGGCGGGCTTGCCCAATGCAACCTACATCGGGTTCACCGGCACCCCTATCGATAAAACGGCCTATGGTAAAGGAACGTTCAAGACATTCGGCATGGAGGATGGCAAGGGCTACCTCCACAAATACTCCATCGCCGAAAGCACCGAAGACGGCACCACGCTACCACTTTTCTATAACCTTGCCCCCAATGAAATGCTGGCAAATCCGGAATTGATGGAGACGGAGTTCTGGTCGCTGGCAGAGACAGAGGGAATCGCGGATATTCAGGAACTCAACAAGATTCTCGAACGTGCCGTCAATCTGAGAAACTTCCTTAAAGGCAGGGATCGCATCAATAAAGTGGCCAAATACGTGGCGGACCATTATCTTCAAAACGTCGAACCTCTGGGCTACAAGGCTTTTCTGGTTGGTGTAGACCGGGAAGCCTGCGCTCTTTACAAGCAGGCTATCGACCAGTATCTGCCACCGGAGTATTCCAGTGTCATCTACACACGGAATAACGAGGTTGACACTGCTCTCATGAAGGAATTCTGGCTGGATGAAAAAGATGAGAAACAAATACGAAAGAGCTTCACCAAATTCGGCCAATCCCCGAAGATACTAAGGAAGCTCTGATCAAGGCACCTAAAGTCTCTTTTTGGGCCTGTTGTTGCTGAAGAAGTGTTTCACAAGCTCGATTGTTGTGATATTCTGATCTGATTTTCCCCTTTCCAGGGGTATTTCCCTGGTTT
>Ga0233430_1005653_pt1 | contig 10686 bp, 6 predicted proteins | sample SI_118_April2016_2_FD_179883 | JGI IMG/M metagenome (GOLD analysis project Ga0233430, IMG submission 179883) | Seawater microbial communities from Saanich Inlet, British Columbia, Canada - SI_118_April2016_150_MG | ecosystem: Environmental > Aquatic > Marine > Inlet | place: Canada: British... | reverse complement strand
CATTCTTTGCAAGATCAACTCCGATGGTGATAACTTCATTCATGGTCGGCTCCTGTTTCCCTGTGGTTCAATGAACCACCATTTTGGCACCTAAATGCCGGCGGGTGGGAGCCGTCCACTGCATCAAAACCGCAACCAGGTGCAGATAGAAGCCGCAGACACGTGGCATCACTGAAATCTCCATTGTAAAAGGAGGGTGTGATGTTGACGGTTTGGTACCCTGATCCGATTTTTTGTTTTGGAGGAGCCTGATGCTTCAGTCTCCTGTGATATTCGGACCTCTCAGTTCAAATGCTGTAGACAGCACCTCGCAAATCGAAACAACCGTAATTGATGCCGCAGGTGTGGTGGGGGCGTTATCTGTGCCCGGCGCTGACTTTGTTCTGCGGGCCGACTATGCGCGCCAGGGGCCAGATTTATTGCTGGAAAAAGGCAATCAGTCCGTGTTGGTGCAAGACTATTTTACAACGGATAATCCGCCCGATCTAACGACGACAGATGGTGCTGGCATTATCACTGCCGACCTGGCTCAGCGGTTGGCCGGACCAGTTGCACCTGGTCAGTTTGCCCAAATGGGCCTGGGCCAGTTTGCCCAAGCCACCGGCGGCACGGGTGCTGCGTCCATCGGCCAGGTCGAAAATGTTTCAGGCAGCGCTTTCCTGACCCGCGTTGATGGCAGCCGGGTCCCGGCGGCAAACGGCACCGACGTCTTCCAGGGTGACATCGTCGAAACCGAAGGCGGGGCCAGTATCGGTATCCTGTTTGCTGACGACACGACTTTTGCCCTTGGTGAAGATGGCCGCATGGTCATTGATGAGCTGGTATTCGATCCGGAAGCGGGTACCGGTAACGCTACATTTAATGTTGTGCAGGGCGTTTTCTCCTTTGTCAGCGGCGAGATTTCCAAGGTTGGTGCTGAGGCCATGACGGTCAAAACACCGGTCGTGACCATTGGTATTCGCGGCACGTCGGTGGCGGGTCGCGCCGCCCAGGAAGGCCAGGCCAACACCGTGACCTTGCTGGCCGATCCCGGTGGCCAGGTCGGTGAAATCAGCGTCAGCAACGCCGTTGGCACGCAAGTGCTGAACCAACCTTTGCAAACCACCCAGGTCACCAGTGCCTTTGTGCCGCCCAGCCCGATCATCACTTTGCCAGCCTCGGCAGCAAATGCCTTGTACGGCCAGGCCCGCGCGGCCATGCCACCCCCACCACCACCGCGGGCTGAGCGCAGCCAGAACAATGATGACAATGCTGCTCAGGAAGGCGAGCAAGCTGCCGCCGAAGGCGAAGGTCAAGAAGGTGAAGGTGAGGGCGAAGGTACAGGGGATGGCGAGACAACTGACGGGGAAGGTGAACAAGCCGTTGATGGCGAAGGCCAGCCCCTGGAAGGTGAAGGCGAGGGCGAGGGCGAGGGCGAGGGCGAGGGCGAGGGTACTGGCGAAGGAGAAGGTGAAAATCAGGTAGAAGGTGATGGCGAACAGGTGGCTGCTGCCGGTGGACAGGCGGGCCAGCAAGGTGAAGATGGCCAACCTCTGGATGGTGATGGACAACCGGTACCTGGTGAGGCTGCCGAAGGGGTTACCCAGGATGCAGAAGCCGAAGCCCAGGCGGCTTTTGACCAGGCCCTTGCAGATGGTAAATCAATGGATGAAGCCTTTAATGCAGCGGGGCAGGCCGCCGGCGCTATCGGACAGCAAGGCGGCTTGAATTTCCAGCCAGACGGACCAGAAGGACCGGAGGGGCCAGATGGTCCTCAGCCGTTTTCGCCTTTTGGTCCGGGCAACGCCTTTGGGCCGGGGCAGGGTGGTAACTATTTTGACCACGGTCCCGATGATGATCATTTTGGTCCTGATGATGATTTTGGTCCGGATTTCGGACCAGACTTCGGCCAGGATTTTGGACCAGATTTTGGACATGATTTTGGGCCAGGTTTTGGCGATGATCTGTTTTTCGGAGATCAGTTTTTTGACGAATTCCTGGGCGATGAATTTGGTTTTGATCCGTTCAATGACCTCTTTTTCCAGGATGATTTTTTCCCGGATGACTTTTTCTTCTTTGATGATGATTTTTTCTTTGACGAAACAACGGATGAATTTTCTGAAATCCTGACCGCCAGTGTTGGCAATGACACATTGATCGGCGGCAGCGGCAATACCCAGTTCAACATGTTCCAGGGATCATCCCTGGGCGGCACCGATACCGTGAACGGGGGCTTGGGCACGGACGAAATCACCTTCCGCAGCCTCAATGACATGCAAATGATTTACAACAGCTCGACTGATATTATTACCTATGCCAATGGCAGTGGCTCGGTGACAGGTCAGGTGACGTTGACGTCGATCGAGCAAGTTTTTGCGGATGACGGTGACGAATCTCGTGTGCGGCTTGAGTTTGAAGGCCATGGATCGGGCTTTGGCTTTATTCTTGCGGGCACCTCCGGTAACGATACACTGCGCCTCGATGGCGACGGCACCTCGGCAGCCGATCTGACAAATGGCAGTCTCAATTTTGATATGGATACGGTGACATCAGGTCTGGGCTCCATTATTTTTGCCGGTGCCGGCAACGATACCGTTCACGGCACCGATCTGGAGGATGACATTTTTGGCGGCGACGGTAACGACATACTGCGTGGCTTTGACGAATCAGATGTGCTCAATGGCGGTGCCGGTGATGACACCTTCATCATAGGTGCCCAGTCGGAACTTCAAACCTCGTCCGGCTCTATCGCCGAAAGCATATCTGGCGGCAGCAACGACTCATCGAGCGGTGATACGATCCAGCTCGGGGTCGGTTCCAGCAGTGGCCAGACCTTCACTTTCAACAGTACCAGTAATGGCAGCATTGGCGTCTCGGGCATTGAAAGCCTGAATTTCCATGATGCCTCAACAACGCTTGTGGCCAACAACAATTTCCTCAGTAGCCTGACCCATATTACCACCGAAAGCGGGGCCACAAGCCAAACGTTGCAAAGTGCATCCGGGAATTTGAACTTAAGTTCTCTGTCCTCTGTTTCCAGTGATGTGTCCGATCTGAAAGCAACACAACTCGGCTCTGCCGGCGTCACAATAACCGACTCCAGTGACAGCAATGGCCGCACATTACACGGGTCTTCATTTTCCAGCGATGTTCTAAGCGGCAATGGCGGGAATGATATTCTGGTCGGTGGCCAGGGGGCAGACACCCTCACTGGAGGGGACGGTGATGATATCTTCCGTCTTGATGCAAACAACGACCTCACGACAGGCGAAACAATAAGTGGTGGCAGCGGTTCAGACACCATCAAGGCAGGCAGTACGAGCCTGACAATTGTAGACCTGAGAGGATCAACTATTTCCAGCATTGAATTTCTTGACCTTGGCAGTTCTATCGGTGCGAGTTTGCGCCAGACCATAGACATTGAAAGTTCAACGTCGTTTGATTCAACGATCATCCAGAATTTTGAGACCGGTACCGGTTCAACAACCGATATCTTTGACTGGAATTCGACCCTGGTCGCGGGGAACGGCAGTACCACCATCAGCACCAGTAGTGATGTGGTGTTGCAGGAACTGGCATCCATCGGTACGGATTTCAATCTGATTTCAAGCACCAACTCAACTGGTGCCATCGAATTCAATTTCACCACCGCTAAACTGGGGATCGATTTTTCAACGGCAGGGGCCTCGACAATTGCCGCCACCGTTGAAACGACCATGAATACTTCCGGTGCCCTTGTCTCGGGTGGCGTGTTGTCTGCTGGTGCACCCAATACGGATATGCTGCTTGTGTTCTATGAAAGTGGTACCTCGGGCGGTTCCACCAGCGATGCCGTGATCATGCGTTATCAGGAAGGCGCTTCATCTGAAGCCAGTTTCAGTGGTGAGCTCAGTGTTGTGGCCATTCTGGAAGGCGTCACAGACATTACCGATAGCAACCTCGCCTGATTGACCCCCACGGCTTATAGTGGCGGCAGGGGAGAATAAAATGTCTGCTGTTGATCACGCGCGCCGTACGATTTTGTTCGTCAATATCGCTCACGCTTTTGACCATTTCACGCTGTTGATTTTCCCGACAGCGGTTATCGCCATCGCCCTTGAGGTATCTTCTTCTTATGCTGAATTAATTGAGCTGGCGACAGGAGCCTTTGTGGCTTTTGGCCTGTTTTCCCTGCCCGTTGGCTGGATTGCCGACAAGGTCGGGCGACGAAACTTGCTGGCGGTTTTCTTTTTTGGTGTGGGCCTGACCTGTCTTGTTTTATCCCAGGCAACAGAACCACTTGAATTCATGATCGGACTTTTTGTGCTGGGCATGTTCGGTGCGATCTATCACCCCGTGGGTTCGGTTATGCTGGTCAGTAACGCCACAAAACTGGGGCGTGATCTTGGTGTGAACGGGGTCTGGGGCAATATGGGGGCGGCACTCGCGTCCGGTGTTACCGGCTTGCTGGCCATGAATTTTGGCTGGCAGGCAGCATTTTATGTACCAGGTATTCTGTGTTTACTGGTCGGCGTGGTTTTTGTTTTTCAGGTCCGGGATGATGGTCAAAGCGTAAATGCCGGTAAAAAAACGGCAAAATCTGTCCTCACTGTTTCCCGCCCGATCCTGCTTCTGGGCGTTTTTGCCATTGCCATTATCGGCGGTGGCATGACCTTCAACATCACCACCATTGCCTTGCCCAAGATCATTGATGATGGCGTTGGGGCTGGTTTGGCGCTGGCGGTCGTGGGTTCTCTGACGACGGGTGTGTTTGTTTTTGGGGCCATGACACAGCTGCTAATCGGCAAGCTGATGGATCGGTATGCCTTGCCAACTTTGTTTGTTTGCCTGTCACTGCTGCAGCCTGTCGGGCTGGCCCTGGCAGCTTTTGGTCAGGGTCCTGCGTCCCTGCTCGGCCTGGTGCTGTCCATGGCGGCGATATATGGCCAGGTGGTGATCAATGACGGCATGGTCGCACGTTACATTCCCGTACAATATCAGGCCAAGGCCTTCGGCTTTCGTTACTTCATTGGCTTTGGTGTCGCCGGGGCTGCCGTGCCGCTGATCTCGAACCTCTATGAAGTTGGCGGCATGATCCAGGTCCTGATCACCGGCGCAGGTTTTGGGGCCACAATCTTTGGCATGGCCGTATTGTTTTATGTCCTTGCCAGATCAGGTGCAGCCGACGTCCCCGACCAACAACCGGCGGAGTGAGCCGGTTGCCGGGTTGCTGACCAGGGGATAATAAATTTTAGACCACGCCGAAGGCCAACATGGCGGTGGCGACTTTTTTGAAGCCGGCGATATTGGCCCCGCGCACATAGTTACAATAGCCGTCTTCCTGCACACCGGATTCATGGCAGCGGCTGTGAATGCCATCCATGATGTCGCGCAACAAGGTGCGCAGTTCATCCTGGCCCCAGGCGCGACGCCCCGAGTTCTGGCTCATCTCCAGACCCGACATGGCAACGCCGCCAGCGTTGGCCGCCTTTGACGGGCCGAACAGGATCTTGCTTTTGAGGAAGGCATCAATGCCGGCGATTTCTGTTGGCATGTTGGCCCCTTCGGATACTGCCGAGACGCCATTGGCCAACAGGATTTTGGCATCCTCCAACGAGATTTCGTTTTGCGTGGCGCACGGCATAGCGGCATCACACGTGACCCCCCAGGGGCGTTTGCCTTCATGGAATTCAGTGCCCTTGAACTGGTCAGTATATTCGCTGATGCGGCCCCGGCGCACACCTTTTAACTCCTTGATCCAGGCCAATTTTTCTTCATTGATGCCGTCCGGATCATAAATAAATCCACCCGAATCCGACAGGGTCAAAACCTTGCCGCCGCGGTGGTTGATTTTTTCGGCGGCAAAGGTCGCCACATTGCCCGATCCGGAAATGGCGACGCTTTTGCCTTCAATAGAATCGCCCTTAGTGTGCAGCATGTCTTCCAGGAAATAGACCGCACCATAGCCCGTGGCTTCCGGACGCATTTCACTGCCGCCATATTCCAGACCCTTGCCGGTGAGCACGCCCGTAAAGTTGTTGGTGATGCGTTTATATTGGCCGAACATATAACCGATTTCACGGGCGCCGACGCCAATGTCTCCGGCGGGCACATCAACATCGGCCCCCACATGGCGATATAATTCGGTCATGAAGGACTGGCAAAAGCGCATAACTTCGCCGTCCGATTTGCCTTTGGGATTAAAATCGGCACCGCCTTTGCCGCCACCCATGGGCAGGCCGGTCAGAGAATTTTTGAAGGTCTGTTCAAATGCCAGAAACTTCAGAATGGATTGCGTCACTGAAGGGTGAAAGCGCAGGCCGCCCTTGTAGGGGCCAATGGCATTGTTATTTTGCACCCGGTAGCCGCGATTCACCCGCACATTGCCGTCATCGTCGGCCCAGCAAACCCGAAAAGATACCAGGCGGTCCGGCTCGGCCATACGCTCAAGGATTTGCGCATCCATATATTTTGGATTTTCCTGAATGTAGGGGATAACATCGGCAGCGACTTCGCGCACAGCCTGATGGAATTCCACTTCCCCTGGATTGCGTTTGATCACGCCGTCCATAAAGGCATCGATGTCTGTTGAACGCTGTGCACACATAACTGTTCCCCCTGAAGTTTTTAATTTGTCTGCCTTGGGCTCTGTCAGTTTCACCCGGCAAATCGTATGATTGGGTTATCTTAATCGTGATCTGAACCAATTAAAGCCTGAATCAATGAATACTCCAAAACTTTTCGACAATGCCGTCATGGCTGAAATCCGCGATCAATTTCATCACGTGGATTTTTGCCCGGTCATTAACGAACCTCGCGTCTTTTTTGAAAATGGAGGTGGTTCCCTGAAACTGAAGGCAGCCATTGCCGCCAGCGCCGAAGTGGAAGCCCTGCCCGATCAGGAAGGCCGTCAGAATCCGGCCTCGAAATATCTGACAAGCGTGCTGGATGCGGGCCGTGAAGATTTACATTTTGTTTTTGGCTCGGCCAATTTACCCCAAAGAGGCCAGGTCATTTCCGGCGAAACCGGCACTCGCCTGCTGTATCGCATCATCCGCTCTATTGCTCTGGCGGCACCTGAAGGCCCGATCTTGAGTTGCGATCTGGAACACCCGGCCAGTTTACATGCCGCCAAACAGTGGGCTGAAAATACCGGTCGGAAATGGCTGGATGTGCCCTTCGATACGGATACAGGCACAGCAGGCCCGGAACATTACGCCTCCAAGGTGACGCCTGATACCCGCATTGCTACGGTCATTCACACCAGTATGCTGACCGGCTTTGTGGTCGATCTCGAGGGCATCGTCAAAGCCATCCGCGATGTCTCGCCGGATTGTTATATCATTGTAGATGGTATCCAGCACGCGCCGCACGGGGGCATGCATGTGGATCAATATGGCGTCGACGCCTATGTTTATTCGCCCTACAAGGCTTATTCGCGTTTGTCGCTGGGCTTTGGCTGGGTCAACGACCGGGTCAGCGCCGTGCCGCACGAACATATGATCGGCCACAATCCGGAAGGCTGGGAGTTGGGCAGTCGTGATCCGGCTTTTTATGCCGCCCAAAGCAAAGTGACGGATTATTTCTGCTGGCTAGGGGCGCATTTTACGGACTCAGGCGTGCGTCAGGATCAGTTCGATGCCGGAACCTCAGCTATGGAAGCCCACGAGGCTGCCCTGTTGCAATTGCTGATTTTTGGTGACGACCAGTCGCCCGGCCTGACGTCTTTTGACAAGGTGACCCTGGTCGGTCCGGCCCAGTTGGAAGGCCGTGAAGGCATTGTGTCTTTTAACCTGGCCGGCGTGACGTCACCTGATCTGGTGCAAGAATTTGCCAAGCGTGGCATTCGCGTGCATGCCCGTATTTCCGATGCCTATTCAGGCCATATCCTGCAGGCGTTGGGCATCGAGGATTGTTTGCGAGTGTCCATGTGCCACTACAATTCGCCCAATGAAGTGCGTTTGTTTCTGAAACATTTGGCCGAGATTGCAGGGTAGGTTGAAGACGATTCAAGCTTTACCGGCTCGCCGTGCCCGCCATCAGATCAACCGTCACGCCATAATCGCTTAAGGCCTTTTCAACAGACACAGCCCCTTTGCGCACATCCGCCAGAACAGCGTCCGGGTCGCGTGACGCAGCATCGCCATAACCACCACCGCCGGCTTCATAGACCGTGAAGGTCTGGCCGGGTTTGATCACCAATTTGCCTTTGGGAGGTACGGGCTTGCCGTCGACTTCGAAACGGCGGGCCGCACCGGCACCACCGCCCTGGCTGCCCTGGGCCGGGAAATTTGTGCGCATGCCGAACATGAACAAAGTCTTGTCGTGATCAGTGGTGTTGGTCATTTGCGCGACCTGGCCCAGGCCACCGCGCCAGGTTCCGGCACCGCCTGAATCTGCCAACAGCCTGCGAAAATCAATCGTCATGCCGGTTTCATTTTCCCAGACTTCGCTGGCAACTACGGCATTGTTGGTGGGCGATGGCGTGGTGTTGTGACCATCCAGACCAGCCATGGCACCAAGGCCCCCGGCGAGGAAATATTGAATACTGGCGGCTTCGCCACTGGCTTCACTGCCCTGGACGATAAACAGGGATGCCATGCCCGCATCGGCCTGCACCCGGTCGGGGATGGCGTCAGCCAGGGCCCCCATGATCAGCGGCACAATGAACCAACCCACGGAATGACGACCGCCGGTTGGTGACGGGCGCTTGGCATTCAGGATGCAGCCTTCAGGGGCTGTCACAGTGATCGGCAGTGTGGCGCCTTCGTTGTTGGGGATGCGCGGGGTGGTCAGGCATTTAATGGTATAGGCCGTAAAGGCGCGGGTATAACAGAGCGGCACATTAACGGCAAAACCAACACTGTCGCCTGAGCCTGTGAAGTCCACATCAATGTGATCACCCTTGATGGTCAGGGCGCAAGTCAGTTCCGTGTCATCGCCGACGGTTTCGACCTGAACTGTGTTGCGGTAAATACCATCGGGGATGCTGTCGATACGGGCGCGAATGGCTTTTTCCGAAGCTCGAATAACACCTTCGGCAAGCTCGGTTAAATCATCCAGATCATACTCGGCCATCAATTCCAGGATCAGGCGTTCACCCACAGTACAGCCCGACACATTGGCCAGCAGATCGCCAAAAACCATATCCGGGCCGCGCACATTGCTCTCGATCAGCTCATGCAGGGTCTCGTCGGGCTTGCCATCGCGATAGAGTTTGCAGATGGGCAAGATCAGGCCTTCCTGATAAATCTCCGTATTGTGGGCCGACAAGCCGACGCCACCGATATCGGGTAAGTGACTGATGGTCATGACAAAACCCACCAGCAAGTCATTGGAATAAACTGGCCTGGCCACACAGATATCAGGCGTGTGCCCGGTGCCCAGCCAGGGATCGTTAGTGACCACGATATCGCCGGGATTCCACTGGTCCGCTGGGTAGCGTTTCAACATCTCCTGCATGGTGAAAGGAGCGGTGCCGATGAAGGCTGGCATGCTTAAGGTCGCCTGGCCGATGGAGCGGCCTTTGGCATCAAAAATAATGCAGGCCGCGTCCCAGGCTTCGCGCACGCCGACGGAAAAGGCCGTGCGCACAATGGAAATCAGAACTTCATCGGTAATGGACGTCAGGCGGTCCCACATGATGCCGAGATCAACGGAGTCAATTTTCTTGCTCATGCGCTCGTACCTCTGATCGCCACTATCAGGTTGCCGTGTTCATCCACAGTCACAACGTCACCATCGCCGACCACATAGGTTGATTCGCGTTCTTCCACCAATGCCGGGCCGGTAAAGCTGTCGCCTGCCGACAGGGCATAACGGTCATAGACCGGACAATCGACAAAATCATTTTTGTCTGGATTAAAGGTCGCACGATGGCCCTTGATGGCCTCGCCACCGGGGTTGGCTGCGTCCAATACATAATCGCCGACGCCGGGGGGTGTTGGTCCCACAACTTCAGCTTTCCAGTTGATGATTTCGATGGGGTTTGTGGGAAAGCTTTTGGAGAAAATAATCTCGTAGGCCTTGGCAAACAGGTCCGGCAATTGCGCCACGATATTATTCATATCTGTCGGCAGGTTAACTTCGATCTCATAGCCCTGACCCTGATAGCGCATATCCAGGCGGTGGACTACCGACATCTGATCGCGTTTCAGACCAGCCTCTTTCAAATGTTCAGCAGCTTCATCAATCAGCCCTTTGAAGCGTGTCGCGACATCCGTATCGGATAACTCATCCAGTGCCTTGCGTTCAGATCGCATGATTTCAAAGGACAAAGGGCTGGCCAACAATCCAACGGCGGACATGACACCGGCACCCACCGGAAAGATCACGGTTGGTACGCGTAATTTTCTGGCCACACGACAGGCATGGGCTGGACCTGATCCGCCAAAGGCGGTCATGGCGCAGGCCCGATAATCAAAGCCGCGCTCCGAAGCATGGTTGCGAAAGGCGCGGGCGATATCTTCGTTGACGGACTCATGAATGCCCCAGGCCGCGCGAGTGGCGCTGACCTTCAGGGGTTGGGCGATGACCTCGTCAATGGCCGCCAGGGCGCCCATCGCATCCAGCTTCATTTCGCCGCCCAGAAAGAAAGAGGCATCCAGATAACCAAGTGACAGATTGGCATCGGTCAGGGTGGGTTGTTCGCCGCCCTGGTTATAACAAACGGGGCCGGGTTCTGCACTGGCGCTGAGGGGGCCAACACGGATCGTGCCGCGCTCATCC
>Ga0233430_1005647_pt1 | contig 10692 bp, 9 predicted proteins | sample SI_118_April2016_2_FD_179883 | JGI IMG/M metagenome (GOLD analysis project Ga0233430, IMG submission 179883) | Seawater microbial communities from Saanich Inlet, British Columbia, Canada - SI_118_April2016_150_MG | ecosystem: Environmental > Aquatic > Marine > Inlet | place: Canada: British... | reverse complement strand
TTACCACATGCTTTTGCACATCATCCCCATAGATCCAAGTCTGCTCTGAACACTCGGGAGGTCCGCTGGCGGGATACCAGCATTCAAGGGGAATATCGGCAAATTCCATATCGATAGACCTAGTCGTAATCCAGTCGGTACCCTCGTCTCTGTAACGATATGAGGTAACGATACTGGTCACCACCGTACCATCTGGCGATACGGTGCCCTGAATCGTGTCTAGTCGGCCAATCGTTTCAGGAGAGCCACTCCCAAGTTCACCATAAAATGATATACCATCCCAGGTTACGGGGAAATCCGACCCCGCCCAGGCTGCAGGAGCTTCCAAGCCATAGGTGTTGGTTGCCATCTCCTCGCCCAGAGTAACGTGCCACTTATGGTATGTATTTTCCGTATTGAGAACGATCCGTGCCATGTTCTGTTGTTGAAGATAATCCAGCACGCTGCCCGATTGATCCCTGATGAGAACCTCCGCAGTGGCCCGGCCATGGATCTCACCAGTGTCTTCGTCATAAACCGTCAGTGTCACATAGTACTTTCCATGATCGGTGAATTGGTGACTGATCTGATCCGAACCGTCCTTCTGCAACGGACTTCCGTCTCCCATATCCCATTCGAAGCGGACATTCTTCGACAGACTTTCGTCTTTGGCGACGAACGTATGGGCCTCTTCTAAACTCCCTTCCAGAACCGCCGGTTCGATGGTCAGGGTATCGCGATAGATGGTGTAGTATTTGAAGTCAACATATTTGTATCTGTTGTTTGCCTTGGCATACACAACAACGCCCAGATTATTTGCCCCCGGATCGAGGTCATAACTACCATCCGCATTCCATTCGAGCCGAACACCATCCCGAAAGACGTTCGTGGTCCAGTCGATATTCGCTCCGTTCACCGTGGAAGCAGCCTCGACCCAAGCCACTTTTGCATCGGTGCTCAGACCCTCTTCAAGCAGAAACCTCTCGTTGCTGATGGTCACAAATTCCAGCTTGTACGGGGGAAACTTGTCACTGCCGATGGTTCCGTTTTCGAATTCAGCCCATCGCCTGCCGACCTGATCCCAGTTGATGAACGTTGTTTTGGCCAGGTAATCAATCTTGTCATATGCCTCCCCTTCTCCCCGTTCAATGGCTTCAGCATTAGCGCCGGAGTTGTACGGTTTGAAAGTGTCATTGATCATCTCTATTTTTCGATCTGTATTGGCGGCGTAGTTGGGATCAGCGATGTAAAGGACGTTGTCCTTAGCCCGGTACACTACCATGGCATGGACACTATTGCCATTGCTCTGCCGAATCCTCACATACTGAGGCTCGCCCGTGAGCAGCATGGTATACGCAAATGATTTATAGGTCAGCGTATCATTGGGGGCAACGAATCTGCTGATATCATAGACAACCCTGTTGGTCTTTTCGTCCTGCTGGACAGTGGAAGCCAGCCGGTATCCAAGGCTGTCATCTTGCCATATATCGGGTGTTTTCTCGTTACCATTGTTGTCGTAGCGGCCATAAAGCGAACCTTCGCTGGCTGATTTTTCAACGTAATACCACATGGCCGTTGTGCTCTGTCCCCAGCAGTGGCCCCCTGGTGAAATGTAGGAACCCCTGTTTGTGAACTGCCAGTCATCGACACCGGGCTTGAAACCGGTATCGATATCTCCCATCAGGAGGTAATCGTCGATCATGCTTATAATGAAGTAACTAAAGTGACGCGTGGCAACGGTGATAGAATTCTCATCGAGATAAACAGTTGGTACTCCCTCCAGCGTGCCGGTTACTTCGTCGTAGATAAAGGCCATGGCGAACTGACCCTCGGGTGCTTCGACCGGGATAGTGACGTGTATTAGCTCATCCGAGTAGCCTCCGCCGTTCTCGATCGAAATCAGTGGAGAGATGGGGTTGAAGTCATCGCCAAAGGAATGGTCAGAAATGGGAGAGTAAGAGACATCGAATTGCCTGGGATCGGCATAGGCGCCGGCAGGCACTTCAATCTGAAAACCGTCGAGCGAATCTCCCGGCTGATCAAAAATGATAGTCCCGCCGGATGGGTCGATGGTTTCGGTGACCAGATTCATTTCATCCCCGAAATCGATCGATCCTGTTACGGCTTCGGTCTCGGAACCGGCATCGTCCCCGCCGCCGGATGGCCAGGCTACGAATATGACTATTATCAGGGCTACGACTGCCCCGATGATGGTGAGAAGTTTTTTGTTCAGGGCAGGTATTTGTGACTTGCGGGAATCCTTTGGGCTACCTGCATTCTTCGTTTGAGAACCGCAGCCCGTGCAAAAAGTGGCTTCATCTGAAATTTCTTTTCCACACTTAGTACAAAACATATATCCTCTTTTCAGTTATTGATTTGCGTCAGAAAGAGTTTATTCCAGTTCATTCCCATATATCTACTATAACATTTGTTAAATTTAAGATGCTAATAATAAAGAGCAGGTTGATCATATTTGATCGACCTGCTTAAAGTTTTTGCCAAATATTGCTTTTTGTTATCCTGATTTGTCAGTGGAAATAGATTAGATAGTGATTCAGCTAGGCTTTTCTAAATTTAAGGATTTTATCGTCTCATTCATGTAGAGAAAATAAACCTGTACTAGTTAGTATTTTCATGCTTTTTTCAGGTTTCCAAGCTCCGGGCTCGAATCCTGCATGAGGTTCGAACACAGACAGTGTGCCATCGGATTTGAGGATACGATGCATCTCCCTCAGGGTATCGTCAATATCAGTTATATCGGATAACACATCGATACAGAAAATCAAATCGATACTCTCATCATCCAACCCCGTATTATTCGCGGTAGACGTTATTGTTTTGACGTTCTCCAATCCGTGCTTTTTCACTTTTTTCTTTACGTTCTTGATCATCAAAGGGGATAAGTCCAAAGCATACACATTGCTGTCTTCAGCCATTTTTGCCGTTGGAATAGTGAAGTAACCGGGGCCACAGCCGATTTCTAGTATATCAAGACCTCTGTGAACGCCCATTCTGGTTAGGATTTTGAAGGGATTCATCGTCAATCGTCATAACGGATTGCCAAGAATAAAAGCAGCTATTGTGTAAACAAGGTTTGATTGCGGTATTCGCGTATGTTTGTGTTTTTCGGTGATCATGGAATATCCCCTATATGCATGACTTAATGACCTATGTCCACACTGTTGTTGGATAGTTTAGTCATCTTCTGAGGCAATCAATCCCAGTGCCCGTGCCCGCCTGGCCCATTGCCGACGAGCCATTGCTTGCATATCGATAGTGACATCGGTCTCGTCCACAATCTCGATTCCCAACAAAGTTTCCACGATATCTTCCATGGAGACGATGCCTTCAATCCCCCCATATTCATCTACCACAATCGCGATGTGTTCGCGTTGATTTAAAAACTGCTCCAGGATTAATATCAAAGTGGCGACTTCCGGGACTACTTTTATTTTCCGCTCAAGCGAACGTAACTTGGTATCCGAATGTTCGCGGGAGGCTTCCATTATAATATCGTTTTTCAGCACAAAGGACTGTATGTCTTCATGGCTTGAATTGTAAATCGGAATGCGCGAAAACTTCATCGCTGGATGTTTTTCCATAACCTCTCCCACCGTCATGTCTGCTGGTAACGTAAACATCACAGTGCGTGGCGTCATAACGTCTTTTACCTTAAGTTTTCCAACTCTCATCAAGTTTTTCAGAATGCGAGATTCCTGCTCGCTGAATACACCTTTTTTCCGGGCCAAATCGGTCATGGCTTGAAGTTCTTCCCGATTAACTACGTAAATGTTCTTATCAGAAGATATCCAACCGGCTATTTTTTGTGATAAGAGCACCAGTGGGTATAGCAATAAGATGAGGATGGGCAAAATACGGACAGTAACTTTGGCTAACCGTTGCCAGTAGTAAGCTCCCAATGTTTTAGGGATAATCTCAGAAAATATTAGAATCAGAAATGTCAGAATGGCCGAGGTCACGGCTACGTATCCACTTCCGAATATCACCAATGCTTGCGCACCGACTCCGGCCGCCCCCACCGTGTGGGCAATTGTGTTTAAGGTGAGTATAGCCGCAAGCGGACGATCGATATTCGATTTTAGATCACGCAAGATAGCGCCGGTCTTGGGAGATTTCTGTTGCAGGGACTCGACGAAACTCGGGGTGATAGACAGGATAACAGCTTCCATTATGGAACAGAAAAATGATACCCCAAGTGCAAGAAGTAGGTATAAAATCAGCAAAAACATAGTGGATCGTAGTTTTTATCCGTATCAATACTACTCATTAATCTCATGCTCTAGCTTTGGCATGGATTATAACAGATTATCTCCTGATAGGACCATTCTCTTTTCGGGTTTGTAAGAATTTGTTTTGGTTCATTTGCCTAGTTTTAATATCCTGAATGCTCCTTGAATTACCAGAACAAACACCATAGCACCTATGATCAGGTCAGGTTTGTTTGAATTCAGAAAGTGCACCAGAAGCCCTGCCGTTATGACACCAACATTGATAATTACATCATTGCTCGTGAAAATCATGCTGGCTTTCATATGAGCTTCCTCACTCTTTGATTTTTGCAGCAAATACAAACACGTTCCATTGCCTATTAGTGCAAATGTGGAAACAATGATCATAGTCTCAAAGTTTGGCAATGTTTCGATTCCTATAAATCTGCGGATTACTTCAATGAAGCCTAGAACCGCTAAGAATATTTGGAAGTAACCACTAGCTTTGGCAATTCGTTTTTTTAGAGCGATCGAACCGCCAACGGCAAACAGGCTTAATCCGTAAACGATGGAATCAGCCAGCATATCCAGGCTGTCTGCAACTAAACCCATTGATCTTGAAACCAGACCGGTTGTAATTTCAATAATGAAGAAACCAAAATTGATCAGCAGGACAGTCCACAATATCTTTCGTTGGTTTGAACTTTCCGATACGACCATTTGGTCAGTCTGCCCCGTTTCCAGAAGCTTTGAGTTGAGATTGAGCTGGTGTAGTGCTGCCTCAATTTCATCGAGTTGTCCAACGTGATATACTGTCATGTTTCGGTTTTCAATATCAAAATCAAGGTTTTGGATCGATTGAATATCGGCCAGTTTTATTCGAATAAGATTCTCTTCAGAAGGGCAATCCATCTTGGCGATTTTGAAAGTTGATTTGTCCATGGTTCTATCGTTGGATTTGAGGTTGTGCACGACCGATTACTTAGTGGTTCAAAATGTACATGCCATAGTGTTCTGTAGCAATGCCGATACGCCAGTTGAAATGCGGCGTGAGAAATGATTCGATCAGATACCCGTGCCCGGCATGGATTTCGCCAAAGTCAAAACCCGCCTTCACGCCGCGCTCCGTAGCGGATCCAAAAGCATCGACGAATTCCTCGATATCCGCGCCCTGGTGATTTCCTTCACTTCCAGTCCCATCTCAGCGAATTCGGGCGGGCTGAAGGGCAGTACGCCGGGTTCGGCAACAAAGTAAGCCCACCATGATTTATCTGCGCGCCGAATTTGACTCCGTATTGATGCACCGCCTTGACCATTTTCTCCAGCCCGGGTGTTACCCGATCATCCCAAAGGTAGACCGATTTCATTTGGCAAGATGGGTGAGCTATTCCGGATGGATGGGCATAAGCGGCACCGGAAAGCATCATGCCCGGTCTGCTTTTGGCGCGTTCCGCTATAAATTCAATCAGCTGATCAGTGACCCGTTTTCGTCAGCACCGAAACCCACGCCCATCGCGGATACAACCAAACGGTTTTCGATCTCCATCGTCCCGACACTTATCGGTTGGAACAGATGTATAAGTTGCGGCACCATTCACCTCCGTCTTATAGTATTACGTGTCCGGCTAACGCTTATCGTCCATTACGACGCTTGATCCAATGACATATTTGATGACGCCCATCGATAAGTCCCAGCGCAAACCTCGGCAAACTTCCGATTGCGACTATTAATACGTCCGAGCGGAAGTTGTCCAGCAGCCGTTCATCGACCTCAGTGTTCAGGTGTATCTCCACTTTGGAGCACTTGCACTTGATGTCCAGTACTCATGAACCGAGCATCATGAAGCCGCCATCGACGGCAATGGTCTGTCCGGTGACAAAATGGGATGCGTCGCTTGCGAGGAATGCAATCACCGGTGCCAGATCGTGTAGCGGATGCCCCATTCGCCCACCGAGCGGAATGGCGCGACTCAGAAACTGCTCCATGTCGGTCTTGGCCGCGTCGTTAAGGTTCTCACTCATGCGTTCCGCCAGACGTGTGTGGACGACCGGGGCGACGCAATTGGCCCGGATGTTGTAGCGGCCCCACTCCAGTGCAATGCTTCGGGTCCACGACATCACGGCTCCCCGCGTGGCAGCATAGCATGCGTGGTCTGCGGAGCCTCGGATGCCTTCGACCGAGCCCATGTTGACAATCGAGCCGCCTGTGTTGCGCATATGCCGGAAAGCGGCCTGGTTGGTGAACAGAGTGGCCTTGCCGTTCAGCGCGAACATGTCCTCCCATGCTTCCGAGGTCAGTTGATCGGCCGGACAGGCGCCGTGCGCCCCAGCAGCATGGATGAGGACGTCCAGGCCGTCGAGCTGGCGCGCAAAGCCATCGAAAACCGCATCGGTTTGGGATTTGTCGGTGAGGTCGCAACGCTCGCTCAATGCTCCTGCTGGCAGATCCGGGTGCTCTGAGTGGAAGGTGCAGGCAATGATGGCACCTTCCTGGTGGAAAAGGTGCATGGCTGCATTGCCGATGCCGCCGGCACCTCCCGTGATGATCACGCGCTTGCCATTGAGAATTCCCATCCTGTTCCTCCCTGTGTTGTCTGTTGCGGTTGGATTGGTGTCGGGGCTGTTCTGTGCAAATGCCGGCAGTGACCGGCATGTGGGTAGGTTGAAGGCTTCGTTTGGGCCGGTCTGGGTTGTAGCACGGTCATTTGCTCCCTGGATGACTCAGTGCATCGGGGTCGGGTGCTAGTCTCTGCTGGGGGGGGTGCAGCGCCCAAGAGTAGGGCTTGACTTCCTGCGCAACCACGGCTGTTTCATAGTTCAGCACGCCTGGGACCTGAGATAATTCATGCACCAGAAAACCGGTCATAAGATCGGAATCTTCGAAGGCCGCCTCGGCAATCAAGTCATGCGGCCCGGTGAATACCGAAACGGCGCGGATGTTTTCATATGCCGCGATCTTCTGTGCGGCGGAGTTTATGTGGCTGGGTTCGGTCTGGATGAATATCGTCGCGTGGATTCGGAAATTGAGCCTGATCGAGCTGGCGATACCGACGATCCTGAGCGCTCCTTCGCTGAGCAGGGTTTCAAATCGGGAGATCGCGGTGGGTCGACTGATACCGAGTGAAACGGCGAGCTGGGATAGCGGTTGCAGTGGGCTTGTTTCCAGTTGCCAGATCATGGCGATTTCTTCCGGGCGCAACCGCCGCCGCGGCGCGATTCGGAGGGTGGCCCGTTCATCCCCCAGGAGCCCCCAACACCATTTAGCGCTCCTCAGCATGATTGCCGTTTCAACCTTTGCCACGCCTGGTATGGGAGAGACCGTGTCCAGCACGAACTCGGCAAGAGCGAATGAGTCCGTGAAAGCGGCATACACAATCACGTCATAACGTCCGGTGACCAGCTGGACGCCGGTGACCTCCGGCATTTCCGATAAGCGAGAGGCCGTCATGCTGGCCTTTCCGGGACGGGCTTTGACCCCGATGGTGGCAAAAAGGCGAGTTCCAAGGGCCAGGGGATGGACGACGGCCTTGAATCGAAGGTGGTGCTCACGCTGGAGCCGGCCTATCCTTCTGCTCACGGTACGCGGGCTCACCCCAAACCGGACGCCCAGTTGGGCTATGCTCTGCCTGGCATCGGCTTCCAGCTCTCCCAACAACGTCAAATCCAACGTGTCGAGGCTTCCGGCTGAGGTTGGCCCCGTCATTTCCGGATAATCGTCCCTTCAGCCTTCCGAAAAGAACTCTCTGTGAGGGGATCGAAGTGTGCTGTTGTTAAGACGCGCTCTAGTATGGATTTGATGAGCATACTATAATACTACAATAGTATGGATCATTTGTCAATTATATTGCACATGTATTTGACAAAAGGTGACACGCATGATATCTTTGTGCCATACTCAACCTATGGTTTTTGCAGGCGTATCATGTCAGACGAAACAGGGAGCCCAGTCATCCTTCCGCCGGTGCAGCAGGTAGGCATTGTGGTAAAGGATATCGATCAGGCAGTGGATTTCTACAGCCGAGTTCTGGGGTGGGGCCCTTTCACCATCTCGGAATATCCGATGAAAGGGGTGATCTTCAAGGGCAAACCGACTGATTGCCGCATCAAGGTGGCCGACGCTACACGCGCAGTATTAACTGAGGTGCGAAGATGATCCGAGTAACTGTTGAGGAGTAAAAACCATGAATGAAAATGAAGTACTCTGTAGCTATTGTCCATCAAAACCGTGCATTTTTGCCGAGTTGGATAAAGCGCCAAAATTCTGTCCAACGGTGAATCGAACCGAGTTGATAGAAGAAGCCAAATCAAAGCTTCAGGACAGTGAAAATCGGAAGATGGCTTGTGACGTGGCTCGAACATGGAAACAATTGGGCAAGCTCACCCGCGTGGAAGAAACGATGATGTACGCGAAACTGCGGGGCTATAAGAAACTCGGATTGGCCTTTTGTGTAGGTCTATCGGATGAGGCTCGGTTATTGACCAATGTCCTGCTGAACGAGGGGTTTGAGGTTATAGCCGTATCCTGTATGTGTGGCTCACTTTGTTCAGATGATGTGGGCTTACCGGAAGAAGATAAAATCGTGGCAGGATTTCGACAAGCCATGTGTAACCCAATTGGGCAGGCAATGGTGCTTGATTCCGAAGGGTGTCAACTCAATATTCTTTTGGGTTTATGTGTGGGGGACGATACACTCTTCATTAAACATAGTCAGGCTCCGGTCACTGTTTTAGCTGTCAAAGACAGGGTGTTGGCAAATAACCCGCTGGGTGTCCTGTATACTTCGCGGAATCCTTTCAGTCGGATGAACACAGAACGAACCAAAAAAACTGAGGGTTGATCCCCTCTGGAGGTGATGTTATGGCAGAAGAAAAAAAGGGCACTATCAATCTGCCACCGGTCGAACAGATAGGAATCATCGTCAAGGACATCGATAGGACCGTGGAGTACTATGAAAAGGTGCTCGGCTGGGGTCCCTTCAATATCTCGGAGGTCAGTCTTGAGGGGTGCAACTATCGCGGGAAGCCCACAGATGTCAAGCTGAAGATGGGCATGGCACAATCAGGGCCGATTGAGATCGAGCTTATTGAGGTACTGGAAGGTGAATCGATTCACTCCGAGTTCCTGAGAGAAAGAGGGGAGGGGATGCAGCACGTCCGTTTCACGGTCAACAACCTCGATGAGATATTGGCTGAATGGGCTAAGGACGGTATCGAGCCGGTGTGGCAGCACAGCATGCCTGAGATTGGTGTGTCATGGGCGTACGTTAACACTGATGTGACTGGTGGCGTCATGACCGAACTTCTTGAATTCAAACAAGTCTAACACTTAAATCAGCCTGTGCTGTTATCCGCTCACTCTTCGACGAACTGAGGGTGAACGGGGTTGAACCGTCAAGTCGTTCGTATTGAGACCGTCAAAGCGCGGACAATTGTCTGATAGGAGGAACAAATCATGGTAACAGAATCTAATACAAATACTCGAAAAGGCACCTGTCCGGTTTGCGGCACGTTTTGCCACATTGTTACCCACATTGACAATGGCAAAGTGGTCAAGGTGCAACCGGACAGCGAAAGTGTTCTGGGCCACCTTTGCATTCGCGGTGTAAACGGCGTGGAATACCACGACCATCCGAAGCGCCTGAATTACCCATTGAAAAGGGTAGGTGCGCGTGGAGAGGCAAAGTGGGAACGAATCTCCTGGGAACAGGCGATGGATGAGATCGCAGCAAAACTGGCCAGTATTCGCGACAGATATGGTCCGGAAGCCGTCCTTGCTCTTGGCGGTTCTCCACATGGACCGGGCGATCCGGCGGCTTGGAAATGGTGCAATCTTTGGGGAACACCGAACTTCTTTCATCTAGGCAAGAACTGTGGTGAAGCGGAATTCCCGGTAGAATGTGCTATGTATGGCTATGATACCATTGCAGCCTGGGCCACTTTCTTGGATCCGAAGAAAACCGAGGTGCTTGTCATATGGGGAGCAAACCAATCAGAATCGCAGCCCAGGCTTTGGGACGGATACAAGTACTCACAAAGTCAGGGGCTGAAGATCATCGTGGTGGACCCGAGACCTACCACCTGCGCCAAAACGGCCGATCTCTGGCTGCAACTCCGTCCCGGCACGGATGGTGCACTGGCCCTGGGCATATTAAACGTAATCATCAACGAGGGTATTTATGATAAGGAGTTCGTCGAGAAATGGTGTCTGGGATTTGACGAACTCAAGGCTCTCGTTCAGCAGTATCCCCCGGAGAGGGTTTCGGAAATCACCTGGGTACCCACCGATAAAATCATCGAAGCTGCCCGAATCTATGCCAACGCTTCTGCGGCTGCCCTCACCTGGGGCGTTGCCAACACGCATCTGGGTAACAAAGCCGGACTAAGTGGGGTGCTGGGGAAGTGCTGGCTTCGCGCCATCACTGGCAATCTCGATAAAGAGGGGGGCCAGGTATTCAGCACCCCGCCGAATTACACAGCATTCTAT
>Ga0233430_1005646_pt1 | contig 10694 bp, 10 predicted proteins | sample SI_118_April2016_2_FD_179883 | JGI IMG/M metagenome (GOLD analysis project Ga0233430, IMG submission 179883) | Seawater microbial communities from Saanich Inlet, British Columbia, Canada - SI_118_April2016_150_MG | ecosystem: Environmental > Aquatic > Marine > Inlet | place: Canada: British... | reverse complement strand
CCAGGATAGATTCAAGATCCTCTTTAAATCCCATGCTAAGCATTTCATCCGCTTCATCCAGAACAACTCGGTCCACATTTTTCAAAACGAGTTTCTTACGCTTGATCAGATCCATGGCTCGACCTGGTGTTGCCACGACAACTTGCGCTGCCTTTTTCAATGCTCGCAACTGTGTATCGACACTTGCTCCACCATATACAGGAACGACACCTAGGCCCTTATAATTCTTGGAGTAATTATTAAAATCCTTGGTGATTTGGATACATAATTCTCTCGTGGGGCAAAGCACTAGAGTTTGAGTCCGTTTATCCTCAAGCTTAGTGAGTTGAATAATAGGCAACCCAAAAGCTGCAGTTTTCCCGGTACCTGTTTGAGCTGATGCGATCAGATCTCGATCAGAGGATAGCAAGTGGGGGATGGTTTTTGCTTGAATTGGTGTGGGTGTTTCAAAACCCAGGTCTGCGATTGCAGTGAGCACATCATCTAATAAGCCCATTTCGGCGAACGTGGAGATGGTAGGTTTATCCACCTTGGGTTGATTTGATTTTGTTTCAGTCATGTTTTTTTCCATATCGTTTATATATATCTTATTATTTCTACCATCATTCTATCGTTAGAAATATACAGAATATGGAGAGGGGTTACTATGGGTGTGGGTGATATCAATTTAAGCCTGTTTATTTGGACGGGTTCTTTGTCGTCGTCTGGCACCACTACCATTTTTCTTCAAGGCTTGATTCCTTTGCCTGGGAGTCTGAGTTATGCTAGTCTTTTCGGGGACTGTACTTTCAGTGTCATTTTTAAAGGGATGATTGTCAACGATGGGGATCTTTTGACCAATGAGCTTTTGAATATCCTTAAGAAAGGGACGTTCATCAGCATCACAGAATGAGATTGCAGTTCCACTTAGTCCAGCTCGTCCTGTCCTGCCTATTCTATGTATATAGGTCTCAGGAATATTTGGTAGATCATAATTGATTACGTAAGACAATTCATCAACATCGATACCACGAGCTGCGATATCCGTTGCTACAAGTACGGGGGTTGTCCCTTTTTTAAAATTTCCCAGGGCGCGCTGTCGAGCAGTTTGTGATTTATTGCTGTGGATTGCTTCAGCAATGACCCCAGCCTTATCCAATAAGCGTACAATTTTATTGGCACCATGTTTTGTTCTGGAAAAAACCAGTACTGAACTTGGTGAGTCAACCTTCATCAAGTGGACAAGTAACTTGATCTTGCTCTTTTTAGTGACAAAGTATACTGACTGTTCTACTTTTTCAGCTGTGGTCTGCTGTGGGGTTACGGAGACCTTTGCCGGATTGCTGCCCAGCAATTTTTGTGACAAACTCACAATGTTTGGAGGCATGGTGGCTGAGAAAAAGAGCGATTGTCTTTTAGCCGGAAGTTTTTCAATGATTTTGCGAATATCGTGAATAAATCCCATGTCTAACATTCGGTCCGCTTCATCAAGGACTGAGAATTGGACGTCTGTAAGTGAGATAAATCCTTGTCCCATGAGATCCAACAATCGACCGGGTGTAGCAACTAAGACATCAACGCCCCTACGTAATTCGTCTGTTTGCTTGCCCTGCTTGACGCCTCCAAAAATAACTGTGTTTTTTATTCCTGTATGTTTGCCATAGACGGAAAAGCTCTCGCCAATTTGGATTGCCAATTCTCTCGTTGGTGTAACAACTAGCGCACTAATTCTACGCGGACTTTTTGCCCTGGCTTTCTGTAGATGAAGTAATTGCAGTATGGGAATAGCAAAGGCTGCCGTCTTCCCGGTTCCGGTTTGAGCACTCCCCAGAAGATCTTTCCCTTGCAGTAAAATGGGGATGGATTGTTCCTGGATTGGGGTAGGATGGGTATATCCTTCTGAGTTTAGCGATCTCAGTATAGGTTCTATTACATTTAAATCTTTAAAAGTCATAATTTTTACTAACGACTCTCCTGGTCAATTCTTGGGCATAGTTGCCGGCAACTACCCAAATTTAGAGTGTCGCTTGTTCTAACTCTCGCTATATCATTAACTTCAGGGATATGCAAGAAGTATTCTAGCTAGAAAAAGAAGGAATATTTGTCTCCCTTGGCTATCTAAAGGAGGCTAATGAGTAGGATTATAGGCATCTAGCCATTGTACTGTAGCTTTTCTTGTTGAAAAGTCTTGAACCGATAGCACTTTGATTTAATGAGTTCTTCGAATAACAACTAAAAGCCCTCGAGCCATTCTGTGGCAGCTTCTCGAGTTGAGAAAACCTTAAACCTATACTTTTGGGATCGAGATAACTCCTTATATAATAATGATAAGGCTGTCTCTCTCGGACTATCTATAACAATAGCATCCACAATAGTATCATATCGCTCAAGTGACTTATTGTTTTCGTCTACAATAGTAGATAAGGCGTCTCCAGGAAAATTCATCTCCGCTTGTGTTGCATCGGATAATATTTTGAGGAATCGAGGATAAGAAGTGTTCTCTTTTGTGGCAACGATATAATCCACGATCTGATCCAGGGTTACCACTCCAGTATATTTTGAATCTAGGATACCCGTTTTTGAATCAAACATTACACTTATCATTTTGACGCCTCATCCTTTCGAAACGTGATATACCAGAAGTGTCCCGTTAAAAAATAGATTAAAGCTAACACCAGCGCTCCAAGGTACATACTATTCCCCAGAAGGTGATCCAGACTATAAGTGTAGAGATATAATCCGATTGAAATAGCAAAATTTAAAAGGCCGTAAAGAATATTTTGTACGTTTCCCATGCCGAAGCCACTGAACATCCGCCCTTTCCATATCCCCAAGACGAAATGTGGCATAGCATTCATTAAGGTTAAACCGATAATAAAATCAATCCAATTCATGCAGCTAGCCCTCTGATTTCGATTTGAGAAAGAAGGCCACAATTGCTGAAGTAACTATTCCCATGAGGGGTGCACCTATTGTGCTTTGAACAATGTAGTTTTTTAGGTTGAAGTACTCCTCCGCTTCAACACGGATTTGTAGCCCGCTCTCAACACTATATTTGATCACATTTGAAAAATATTCAGGACTGATGACGTAATGAGTAATTAATTGTCCCAGTGGACTAAGTAGCATCACAATAATAGATATCATTACACCACGCAGGAAGCCCTGTTTCCAGGTCATAGAACCATCAAATCTCTTATTCCTAATATCACGTAATGCAAAAACATATACTAGGATGGCAACAATAGAAAATAGATTTGTGTATGTAGGGTGCTGATCAATATGGGTGCTGTGCAAACCGACCAGCCTCTCAAAGGTCATCCAGATTAACATGGATGCCATAAATACAAACCCCCACTTAAGTTCTAATTTATATCGCATAAAAGTCCCTCATATAGATATGCATCAAGGTGATTGTTATTATCACATAATAATATGTAAAACATGCACCTAATGCAAAGCGTAATCCTGCACACTGAGTTTCATCATTATTGGTGGATTTTTTTTGGGGGGTGTTTGGTATTCAAGGTCCTCCTGTGCATAACCAATGCTAACCAATAAGATAATGATGGGGAAAATAGTGGAATTCCTGTTTTAGCTTTCGTCAGGTTTTAGTTTCCTTGAAACTTTTTATGACTGTCACAATATTAGTTGGTTCGCTTATAGCCAGCCCAACCCTAATCCGAAAACAAGAATCAGCGCCTTGTTTTTACTTCCACCATTTTGGAATTTGATTTTTCTCTATAGCTTCCAGCTCAGCCGGCAAGCCTCCTGGATTGACAACTGATCTCTGATTTTTCCTCACAACCACGGTTGCTTTCTTCTTTATGTCAGAAAACTCTACTTCGCCGTCAACCACAGTAAGGATAGTGGTGCCGTCTTTTTCTACCTTTGTTATAAATGTAGTTCCTCGGACACTCAATACTGCTTGAGGAGAACGACACCTGAAATTATGCCCTTCTTCTTTCAATTTTTCAACTTTTAGGAAAAATTCACCCTGTATTTGTTCAAGAGATTTACCATCTTCAAATTTACATTTGGAATTTGTATTAACAACAACCTCGCCAACACTCAAAACCACAATTTCCCTCTGTGTAAATTGGTCAGTTCTTATTGGTTCATTTATTTGAACGGTTTTTCCAAGTGTGTCTTTTTGAACATAAATTCTGTGCAGCTCACCAGTTACGCTTCCCCCCTTCCAAAATAATGTTTTTTCTCGAGAACTTAAAAAGGAAAGTTTCTCGTTTTTTGGCTCCATTTTAAATCCGGTAACAAAAGCTAACTGATATGCAGATAATGTGTTGAAATCTGAGATAATACGCTTGCCAAAATCTTGTGAAAAGTTAAGAGTAAAAATTGGAGGGTTAGATTTAAAATATATGGCACAAGGAGCTTGAGTATCAAATACAGTAATAGGTGCTAGAATAAAATCACCAGTTTCATCCATGCTTGTACGAACTGCGTTAAGTTTTAAACTTGCTGTATTCTTGCCTGGATTGCCGATTAGTTCTAAATCGAAGGGAAGATTATCCTCACCCATTTTTATCCTACCAGATATAGTTCCTCCCCACTTACCTCCAAAAAAGTCTGTGGGTATCTTTTGTATCTCTTGTGCGAAAATTGGATAAAATTCTAGTATTAATATTGCATGAAGAAAAAAGATAATTAAATGTTTTTTCATGTTTTTCTATCCTTTAAATATTCTATAATAAATAATTTAAGGGGTGTTTTCAAAAAATTCAAACGGTTTTTAATAAACATTATTCACTGTCTTTACTTGAAAAAAATTTTGCAGTATTCCAACCTCTTGCTACGCAATAATCTGCTTTCTCCCAGGTCTCTTCTGTAAAGTATCCTCCAGCTATTGTTTCCATTCCTGAATTCAAGATTTCTTTAATGCTAGCTTTATCCATTCAATCGTATATATGGATATATTTTTTTTATTCTATGTCTATTTGCCCTTCTTCGGGCGCTGTGCCTTTTCCTTTCCAGAGTCTCCAGATATCCAAGTGGTAATATTTCAAATGTTCTGCTCATTACTTTATAACCAACCCAATCCCAAACCAAAAACTAGAATTAAGACTATATCAAAGCCCCAGATTGCCGAAACTGCAATCACCCTCTTTTTCATATTTGTCATATCATAAACCCAAAAAGCTGCTACAAAAAATGTGAGATAGCCAAAGAGAAAAATCAACCAGGGAGTTCCCGTATCCCAAAAGGCATAATCCCAGGTAAGTGCGTCAACTGCATTCAATAACATTTCCACAAAAACACTAAATATTGATCCAGCCACGGCAATAAACCAGCGATTAGGAACCCCAAGAATCTTGTCCTCCTTGTTGGGTAGCAGCATTTTGGTCCAGATAATACCAGCCACAGCAAACATGAACATAATCTCGATATTCAACCCAATTAAAATCACGTAAGCCGAATCACCCGGTGTACACCACAAAGGTGCATAATTAGTAAAGTGGAATATCAGGGAATTGATGATCTCATTGAACCAATCCATGCCCCAGAAGGCCAGGCCAGCCAGGATTAGCGCGTAGTTCTTCTTTTCCATCTCGCTGACATAGATATAGAAAACAAAAGATAATAGTGGTATGACATACCATTGAAACTGTGAACCATCACGTAGAATACTTAAGGCTTGCTGGGTAAATTCGGTGGGCATACTTCCTCCCTTATTTTTGGATTTCCTTAACTGCTAGTACGTCCTAACGTCCGCTACTGTGGACTAATCTATTCAAGAAGCTTGATTTGAGGGGTTTAATTGCCAGCAATGCCTGTATTGGCGATGACTTTTCAAGAGCGCTCAATATCCGACCCATGGTCCTGTGGTTAAAACTATCATAGTCAGAAAAGATCATTTCTGCAAGCTTCCCTCTTTCAATAGCCATGTTGGCGTATTTGTCAAAACTGTTTTCAGGAGTAAAAACACGTTGTTCTCGTGATTTCATTTCGGCTGAACCTGTTTTACATACTGTGGGACAAATTCCACACCCCAGACAGACATCCTCATCCCTTACCGCACATTGACGTTTTCTTCCGTCTCTTGTGTATTTTTCCATTTCAATAGCATCCACCGGACAGGCAGTGGCACATTTTGCGCAACCATCGCAGGTGGCACTATCAATCTCAACTATCCAATTTGAAGACACTATGGCATTATTAATATCAAAGGTTTTTATGGCCTCAATCATTCCACAGCAACAGCCACAACAATTGCATATATAGCCCAACTTGTTTTGAACATTGTCTCCTGTTTGGGCCAGCCCAGCTTCTTTACTCTGCTCCAATAATTTCATGGACTCAGACATTGAAATAGATTTTGCCAAACCATTATGAACAAGAACATCTGCTGCACTACCAAACGAGAGGCAATTGTTCTGATCATGTTCGCAGGCTTTCCCAAGATGTTCGGCCTTATGACGACAGGCACACAGAGAAACAGCATGAGCAGAAGCGCTCTCAACTACATGGGAAGCTCTCTCCCAATCCAGGATCTCAATATGGTCATCTTGAGGTAAGGACTCTTCCCTCACAAGAGATCGTCCTATCTGAGTTTGTTTCTGAAATACAGCCCGACTAAACCGATCATCTTCAACCATGTATTGATCAAATAAGCGTGCAATCTCAGCCATGGGGACATCACCACGTGAACGCATAAAAGTGTATTCAAAAAAACCAATCACCACTGGAGGTAGAGCCGCATACTTCACCCCTTTGTGTTCAATATCGATCATTAACCCTCGCTGAGCCAGGTCTTGGACTAAGTCGTTTAATTCTTCCTCTTCTATCTTTAGTTTTTTGGCAATTTTCGATAGTGGTTTTGGTATTGATGGGAATCGTCTGGCAAGCCGGGCCTCTTCCGGAGTAAAAAGAATTTCAAGAATTTTAGTGAAAGTTGGTGAAGCAGGAGCACCCGTTATGTGACGATCAAATCGCTCCTGCAACAAACGATAGTCCCGATGATTATTGACAATATGTCCCATAGCGTCCCCTTGATTGAGTCACAATATAAACGCTATTGAGCTCTTCATTAGCTATAACTGTCATTTATTACCCCGGATAAAAAAACTGTCCTTCCCTCTTGAAATGATTTTCCCTACTACATCTTATCCCTATATTGCTCCGCATGAAGACGAGCTCTCTTGCAATATTCAAACTTAATTTTTTAGATCATGATTCTGCAACCGCGGGGCTTGTTTATTTCATCAAAAATAGATCTAGAGAGCAGTTAAAACGTTAGATCATGCTGTATCAGGTGAATTATAGAATGGACTTCCACTTCTCACCTGACAACCGCACCGCCACCCCTAACAATTATTATACATTAGCCAAACGGTCTATTGTTGAGACATAGAGGATATTATGAGTGATCATCAGGCAAAACACATTATTGTAACCGGAGGCGTTATTTCCGGATTGGGGAAGGGAATTGCTGCTGCTTCCCTGGGAATGCTTCTTGAGCTAAAGGGGAAAAAAGTCACCATCCAAAAACTGGATCCATATTTAAACATTGATCCAGGGACTATGAATCCATTTCAGCATGGAGAGGTTTTTGTTCTGGATGATGGAACAGAAACTGATTTGGATCTAGGTCATTACGAACGCTTCATTAATGTCAATATGACTAAGGCTAACAATAGTACAGCTGGAAGTATCTATTACGAAGTGCTTGAACGAGAACGCCGTGGAGATTATCTGGGCGGAACCGTACAGATAATTCCGCATGTAACTGATGAGATCATCAAACGAATTGAGACACCTGAAGCAGTCGATCCTAACTTGGATATCGTCATCACCGAAATTGGCGGAACTGTAGGAGATATTGAAAGTCTTTCTTTCCTTGAGGCTGTTCGTCAGTTCCAACAATCTCGTGGTCGCGAGAATGTGATTATCCTGCATGTAACACTCATCCCATATGTGGGTGCCAGTGAAGAATTGAAAACCAAACCCAGTCAACATTCAGTCATGCGTTTAAGGGAGATTGGTCTCCAACCTGATATTCTATTCTGTAGAACTGAGCATCCGTTAACAGATGATGTGCGCGCTAAGCTGGCTCTTTTTACCAATGTTAGCACCAATGCGGTGATACAAGGTCTTGATGCTAAATCCATTTATGAAGTCCCCCTGCTCCTCCAAAAAGAACATTTGGCTGGAATCGTCATGGAAAAGCTGCGCCTTGAAAATGTGAATTCGGATACTACTCAATGGGAGATTTTCGTTGATCGCATCCTTAATCCAGAAGATGAGATAACCATTGCTATAATCGGTAAATACACTGCCATGCTGGATGCCTATAAAAGTATCATTGAATCATTTATCCATGCCGGTGTAAATAACCGCTGTAAGGTAAAGTTAGAGTTTATCGAAGCCAGTGACCTAGAAACAGATGCCGGTCTAGAACAGGTTCTCGGTCATGTTCATGGTGTTCTGATTCCCGGTGGTTTCGGGTCTAGAGGAATTGAGGGCAAAATTAGGGCATCTCAATTTGCACGCGAAAAACATATCCCCTTTCTTGGACTCTGTCTTGGACTTCAGGTGGCAGTCATTGAATACGCTCGGAATGTGCTTGGACTCACTCAAGCAAACTCCGAGGAATTTGATGACAAAGCCGAGCATCCTGTTATTCATTTAATGTTCTCCCAGCATCATGTCACTCACAAGGGTGCCAGCATGCGTTTGGGTGCATATGACTGTGTCCTCAAGCCACAGACGAAGTCCTTCTCAGCCTATGGTGAAGCACATATCTCGGAACGTCATCGTCACCGTTTTGAGGTAAATAATGACTATCGTGATCAGCTGGAAAAAGCCGGAATGCTAATTTCTGGTGCATCTCCTGACGGTGAACTGGTAGAGATGATTGAAATTGAAGACCACCCATGGTTTGTGGCCACACAAGCTCACCCTGAGTTCAAGTCCAGAGTAGCAAAGACGCATCCACTATTTCGTGACTTCGTGAAGGCTGCTTTGACTTTTAAGAATAAGTGACTAGGCTAGTCATTCTGAACCGTAGGTGAAGTATCTCACTTTGCGAGTAGACTCTTGCTGTCAACTGGAGATCCTTCACTAAGCCTGTATTAAACAAAGTCGAAGTATTCAGGATGACAACATCGAGTGTTTTTCTGAGTTTGTCGAAGAGTCTCTCTTTAACGCCATACGATTACACGCAATTAGATGCCCTTAATTTCATTCAGGGTAACAATGTAGAAAACCAATCAAAAATAACCCTTTCCAAAAACGATATCTTCCCCAAATTAGAAGCCTGATTCATTAACCCCACAATCAGTTAAAGATCAATTTTGGGCATCAAGCATGCCTATTTATTCAATTTTAATTGGAGTTAAACTATGGTATCAAAAGCACCTGCACATGTCGGGCATCGGCAAAGATTACGAGATCGGTTTTTTCAAAATGGATTGGAATCCTTCCATGATTACGAGGTATTAGAGTTGCTGCTCACTCTGGCGACACCCCGGAAGGACATGAAACCCCAGGCCAAAGAATTGATCCGTCGTTTCGGTTCCCTAGCCGGGGTGTTAGATGCTCCAATGTTGGCCCTTCAAGACATTAAGGGCATAGGAGCAGCGAATATCTTTGCTCTCAAACTTCCCCATTCCATTGGTCGTCGCTATCTTTTCGAGCAGACCAAAGGGAAGGATTACTTACGCTCCAGTAGGACAGTGAAAGACTACCTGACACACAATCTACGTGAGCGGAATCGTGAGGTTTTTATGGTTATTTTTTTGGATGGCCAAAACCAGGTGATCAAAATGGAGGAGTTATTTATCGGGACTCTGACTACCTCAGCTATTTATCCCAGAGAAGTGGTCCAAAAGGTCCTTGATTATGATGCAGCAAATGTGATCCTGGTCCACAATCATCCGTCTGGAAATCTCACACCATCAAATAGTGATCGTGCAGTGACCAAAAAATTACAAACAGCCTTAACCGCAATCGATGTTGATATTCTGGACCATCTCATTGTTGGGGGAAACGAGTTTTTCTCGTTTGCGGATCATAAGCTGTTGTAGCGTTCTTTCCCAGTCGTGTCATTCTGAGCAACGCGAGGAATCTCTATCAAGCCCTAGATTAGGGCCCTTAAGCACAGGTAGATACTGAGATCCTTCACTCGCGTTCAGGATGACACCATCTGGGTCTGTCTGAACGTAGTGAAGAGTCTCGCTTTAAGGACAATGACTTGCAGTTAGTTGGGAATCCTACACTCCTCTCCATGATGACTAATTTGACATTTCTTCCCTGAGAATAATATCAGACTCCAATTCAGGGTTCCCACCACGCATGTCTTTGTAGAAATCCCGGATCAGATCCATGTCTTTTTTAATATCTCCTGAGGGAATAAATGAGGGACCTGTTCCAGCTTTCTTGTTCTCATAATCTGCGAATCCCAGCAATACAGGTATTTGTGCTTTATGGGCAATATGGTAAAATCCAGATTTCCAATGATCCGTTTTACTACGAGTCCCTGGTGGTGTTACCGCAATAATAAGATCATCCTGCTCTGAATAACGATCAACAATCTGATCAACAACACCATGGGCACTGCGACGGTCAACGGGGATACCACCCAACCAACGCAAAAAACCACCGAATGGTTTTTTGAATATAGTATGTTTGCCAATCCAGGAGACTTTGATACGTAACATGAACATGATCGCTAAGAGATATATGAGATCCCAATTACT
>Ga0233430_1005642_pt1 | contig 10698 bp, 10 predicted proteins | sample SI_118_April2016_2_FD_179883 | JGI IMG/M metagenome (GOLD analysis project Ga0233430, IMG submission 179883) | Seawater microbial communities from Saanich Inlet, British Columbia, Canada - SI_118_April2016_150_MG | ecosystem: Environmental > Aquatic > Marine > Inlet | place: Canada: British... | reverse complement strand
ATTACATTATATGAAAAACTGCATGACCAAATAAATCAAGATCCCACGAGACTATATTGGAGAGCAAGCGGAATTTTCAAAATCAAAATCTTGGGATTCGGAGAAAATATTTTTTGTATATTATATAATTTATAGTGGACGATTGGCTTGTAACAGAGTTAGAGGGTCATATAATTGAATAAAAAAATTCAAAATTGAAAAACCGTCACATACCACATCGTGGGGTGCCTGAATTTTGCCTGGACTGAGTTTTTAAAATACCAGTGAGCTTTGTGATTTTTCATCTGAAACCCCATATAGATAGATTTAATCGCTTTTTAATAACTGATAAATCACAATTATTTTGGGCCTTGCCTATTTCACATCCAAGCAACAAAGAATCGAGGGAGAAAGGCAAAATAAAAAACCTAATTAAAACATGAATAGCCCTGCTCCTTCATAAAAAAAAATTTATAATAGACAAAAAATGATGCGGGTTGGGGGGGGGATTCACTGCATTAATGTTTTGATTTTTTCATTTGGTCGCCCAAATATGGAATAGCTTTTCAACCCATTGAAAAGCACTTGTAACCATCTGAGTTGTCGAGTACTATTAAATTATATTTTTGATAAGTTCAAATAATCAAAGAAACCTGTTAATGGAAACTATATTTCGAGATGAAATAGTAGGGAGGTATCGGCATGAAGAACCAAATATTAGGAATAGTGTCAGCTCTTTTCGCTCTCTTCATATTGTTCGGGTGCAAACCTGACAAGATTGTATTGGAGGTTTATACCTCCGACATTCTGAAGGCGAGTACCGAAAGTGTTGTAGAGGTGCCCCTCACAGCCACCTTTAGCATCATGGGTGAGGATGAGGATGGAAACCTTCCCAAGGCTTCAGCCGTTGCAAAACGGTATCTTGATATGAAGGCAGAATTCAAGATGTCAAAGGGTGACTGGGGTGATGTCATGGTTATCAAGTGCTCGGTGCCAATGGGAACACCAGAAGCACTCAAGACCTATCTTGCAGCTAACCACAGACCTTTTGCCCTCACCATCAACGATTCCATCGTCAAACTTGTTGCAACAGAGCACCTCAAGACCCTTAATCAGGATCTTGGGGGGATCAACATGATGCTTGACGTAAACATGCCAGCAAAAAGTACCATAGTACGATTCATTGGAGACATGGCGGAAGCACCAGAAATCAAGGCTTTCGCCGTGTTTGTTGACAATAAGCCTGAAATAGTATTCCGGAAGAAGATTGCGAGGCGCGCTTCCTTCGACATTGATTACAAGGGGGGGGACGCAAGCATCTATTCGGAGATTGCACCACAATTCCAGGTCAAATTATAGCAGGAGTTGATAAATGGAAGAGGAAACAGCAGAACTCCTGCAACAGATGATTTAGATAGAGACAGATACATTGCACCTTGAGTATTGAGAAAAATGAAATTTATATGGTTAAGAATTGTTGGTGATTTATAGAAAAATGCCTATAGTTTTAAATCCCAAACTTCCAAAAATGACATGGTTAAGCACCACCACGACCATACCGTTTTCCAACTGCCTATGATATTTATTGTTAGTGCACACAATTAAACGTCCCGGCTTACCGTCACAATAAATAATGAAATAGCCGAGGTGAGGTGGACCATATCGCTTCGTTAGCCCGACATAAACACAAACAAAGTTCTTCAAGAACAGTGACTCTGTTCAAAATATTCAAGGGGGCAAAGCAACGTGTCGTCAAAAAAAAGAATATATTAAAAGGTCTGTTATGGATCGAAGGTCGCCTGTGGATCGGCGAATCTTAGATCTTGGTCCTAACTATCCAGGTAAAGAGCGGCTTAACCCTACAACTGAGGAAACAATATCTGTTATGGCTGAACGTCAGAATGATTAAAGCCAAGTGCCAATACTTGGTCATGGCTATCCTCAATCTTTATATTTGTGATGAATAAATAAAATTATGATATCTATGACCATTTCCTTAAATTTGCAAGTGTTTAATGCTTTGTTATGTCCGCTAGGACATGTGGGTTATTATGTATTCTCCTCAGAAACAACTTCGATTTCAACTCGTCTATTCAGGCTCCGTCCTTGTTTTGACTTGTTATCAGCAACTGGCAACTGTTCTCCGAAGCCTTGTGGGCGAAGTCTATTGGGGGCAATATTATGTTTTTCTACCAAATATTTTTTGATAGATTCTGCACGTTGAAAGCTCAGTTTTCTGTTATATTGGGAGTCTCCAGTTGAGTCTGTATGACCATTGATCAGAATCACTTTCTCTTTCAGAGAATCAATCTGTATAGCTTTCCCCAGATGATCAAGTACATCAAAAGATTGAGGGAGAATCGAAGACTTATCGAAGTCAAAATAAATTTTTAGATTGACAGAAGGATTCGTTTTTACATCGGGAACCTCGATGTTTTTTGTTGCAAACTTACCATTTGACTCATAGTATAAAATAACTTTCTTCGCATTCTTAGTTGTTGCAGAATCAAAAAACCCCTTTATTGCCTTTTCTGACTTCGTCAATTCTTTCACAATGTCTTCGTAATTGTCTGCATAATCGTATTCATTTGCAAAAGAAGATGAAAAGCAGATAAAAAGGACAGCTATAGAGAACAGTGGTGCTATGCTAAAACTTGTTAATTGCTGTTTTGAAACCATTTTTTAATTTCTCCATTTTCCTTTTTTGGGACTTTGTGTGAATATTGTCTGAGACTATCTATAGAGTTGCTATGCTTTTTAATAAGCTTCTTAAGATATGTAGCAGGAACGGCAAAGTTCAAATTTTGCCCTTCAGTATATTGTGCTGTGGCAATGCCAACAACCTTACAGTTGGAGTCAAGCACTGGCCCTCCACTACTCCCTGGAGACAACGGGGTTGTCATTTGGATCATGGTGATCTCTTTGAGTTTTCTGAAAGCACTCACGTTGCCCATGGAAAATGTGCCTTGTAAGCCCATAGGATTTCCCAAAGCATATACTTTGTCACCGATTCGCAGTCTACCTTTGGACCGTATCGAAAGAGCAGGGGCAGTTAAAGTGTCGACTTCCATAATCGCAAGATCAAGTATGGGGTCATACGCTACAAGCCTTGAAGCAACGTATACCTCCTCTGTGTCCATTAGAACCATGGCGACTGCCTCAGCATCTTCAATAACATGCGCATTCGTGGCAACCATATGGGGGGCAAAGACGAAGCCTGAACCATAATTCACAGGTTCACCATAGCCGTCTATGCCCACGATAAGTAGTGTAGAAGCCATAGCTTGATCAGCAATTTCATGAACAGCCATTTCCGCATGGCAGAGGGGTGTCACACTCAGCATGCAGATGAGGAAATAGAATATGACTCGGCTACAATTGGCTATACCAAGGTGGGTTTTTTTCAAATTTTTTCACTCCCCATTCTTCAATCATTTGCGGTATATTTGTCTGATCATAGCCTTTGAAAGAGGCGATAATTTCTTTTTGCCTTTCAAGAGCCAAAGCATTCCATTTTTTGGTGATGTCTTCCCTGAAGTTGGGGTCTTCATCCCAAAGAACATGGACTCGTTCGTGAGTCAAATTCAGAGAAAGTCCTCTCCTTTTCCCCGCAGTTGCACCAATTATGTGTGCAACTTTTTCGGTGGATGACCATTTGTCATTGTCCATTTTCAGGACTTGATCTTGGACCAAACCATTTAGAAATACAATTTCACCAGGGCTTTTAAATCCAAATTTGCCATCTTGAATGGCATTTGCCCAATCAACGACCTGATCTATTGAATAATGAAAGCCCATAGCTCCCTTTTCGAAGCGTTGGATTGAAACACTTTTGTCCAAATCCTTAGTATAAAGGGCTAAACCATAAATGAGGCGTGCCAATTCAGCTCTGGAACCAGAGAGTATTTCGTACGTCTCACTTCTGTGTGGCCAATCCTCAAAATAAAGTTTTTCAGGCTGTACGCTCCATGGTCCGATGATCTTGCCTTGATAAACTGTGGTATCAACAATTGGTTCGGTTTGTTGTTGGGTATGGAGGTTGTTATATTTTTCCCAGATGGATTGGATTTCGGCTTTCGCATGGACAGGTATAATGCCTAAAATAAACGTCAAACAGCAAATCCAATACTTCACGATTCCTTTTATTTTCATGTCGATTATCTCCCGAAAACTGAGGTTACTGCCCAATAAAAAGGGTGAGATGGAATGGATGTATAATTTTCTGGTAAAGCGTCCTTACCTTCCGTTAGATAAGCAAGCTTTGCGTTCCGCAGGGCTTCAGCAGGGCTGAGACCTATCATAAGTTCCTTGAAAAATTTGCTCATTATGAAGCTTGTAGCAGGATCATCTGCGAACCATAGAGTCCCGACTACATTTTTAAAATTTCGTTTTAAAAATGTATCTGTTAGACTTACTTGGTCCACACCTGGCGTGAATCCACTGGCTATAAGATCTTTTTCAGCATTTTTACTAAATTCTTGCCTATGCTTTTTTGAAATTTTGGGGGAATAAGTAACGGCAGTGTTGCATGCTGACAGCACTGCTAATTGAGCATTAGAGAAACAATTGTCGTCAATTTCTAATACCTCTTTTAGCGTAAGCACGCCATCATTGGTGTCACTATTTGTCATATAAATAAAGCCGTAAAGAGGCGACTGCACAGTGAATGTTTTTTTAGAAAAGTCAACAAATGGAGTATACTTGTCTATGCTCTTTTTGTATTTGTCTGGAGATTTGTTCCACTTCTTAAATCTGTTCTCCATATCAATAGTATCAATATATATCTCTGCAGCTGGGACTCCATGCGTTGCAAAATAAAATATTGAATAACTATTGTCGGTGATTGCATCTCTCCAGGCATCTTCGGTTGCATTTTTACCGAACATTACAGTTACGTTCTTAATATTATTCTTTAAGGCAATCTTTTTCATTGTCTCTATTTCTTTTTCTGCAGCTGGCAAATTTACTAGAAGAGATTTTAGATACTCATGCTCAGGGTTGCCAACACCAATTACAGATATTGAAGGCTTTTTTAGATTAGCAACTTGTTTATTTCCACCAATAAATGCTATCCGGGTATAAGATACGACATACTTTTGAATGAGAAACATAGGATTATCAGGATTGTCATTTGCAGCAAGAGCTTCGAATGGAAGATAGCTTAAATATTTACTTGTAACAATTTTAAGTTTAAATTTATCACTGATATTTGACTGTATAGGCTTTATCAAAATCGTGTAAAGTTTGTTTAAAGTTTTAATGCAATAAGTTAAAGCCCCTGCTTCTGATGAGTAATTTTTGCTGTACTTTTTTTTCGTATAATTTTCGTGTCCATACACGTCTATATTGTCAAATGAAAACTCATCTCTGATAAGCTCAGAAAGTTTTTTGTAAGTTATATCCGTTTTTGCATAGGTGATATTTTTCTTGGTAATACACAAAATACCTAGGAATTCCGTTAGTGGCATATACTGAATAACAGCTTCATCGTCTCCCAAACTGGCTTGAATAGCTTTTAGGTCAATCTTCTGAGAACTATCAAAGAGATTAGCATCTTGGGGGTATTGTTTTTTCCATTTAGCAAGCAGCTCTTTGAACGTCCCTTCGAGTTCCTGTGATTCCTTTTGGATCGCTTTCAGTTCCTCGTTTACCTCTTTCGGGCTATCATCCTGTTTCGCTTTAGCTTGTTGTTGACCAACGAGTTGATTCACCTTTTTTTGCTTTGCCAGCAGGGCATTCATCTGATTGGCTATAGTTGCTTTTTCAGGGTTTTCGTATTCGATCTTAGCCACATTCATGGCGTTCTTCATAATTTCATTCTTATAAATCTCCTGGTATTCCATCTGGAGTCGGAGATATTCGTCATCCTTCTTTGCTTCGTATAAGTTGGCACAGAGTTCGATTGCTTCAGTGAATAAATCTTCTTTATCACGGAGGTAGTCAGCCATAAGGTCTGAATCAGAGCCTCCACGAATTCCAATGACGGTTTCTATGGCGGCTTTGTATTTGGGGAGAGCTTGCTCCAATTGGCCTTGCTCAGCTAATGCATAGCCTATACCCTGGAGAGCACTCCATACGATCTCGTTACGCATGGTGGTCCGGCCCAAATCAAGTGCTTTTTCGTATGCTTTGGTCGATTCTTTGGCGGCTTCAGCTGAGGACACCTCTATGTAAACAGGTTCTTCCTCAAAGACCAATGCCCCAAAGCTTTGCGAACTTTTACTTTTGTTGATAGTCTTTTTGAACACCCGGCCAATCTGATTCAAGGCTTCAGCCTGATAGCCGACGTTGCCAAGCCTGTCGTATATTTCAAACGCCTTTTGGTAATACTCGTATGCTTTTTGGTAATTCAAATCTCGAATTTCGTATAGCTTACCAATGCCAAGGTAGCAACTGGCAATCCCTTCTTTAAATTTGTCTTTTTCGTATAACTTGAGTGCTTTTTGGTAATCACCCAGTGCTTTGGTGGTTTGGCCCATAATCCTCAAGACAAGCGCACGATTGCTCCATGCGATTGCTTCGTCTTTTGTGTTTTTTACTTGTTGTGCGACCCTTATGGATTCTTCAAGTGTTGAGAGGGCTTCACTGTATTTCCCAACACTCTTTAGCAATATACCTTTGTTGTTGAGGTCAACACCGTGATTACGTTTAAGATTGAAGGTTTTTTCGATCTTCAAGGCTTCTGCAAAGTACTTGTTCGCCTTAGCATATTCCCCCATATCAAAATAAACGATACCTAAATTGCTGTTTGCTTCAGCAATAGAATGTGGCGTCCCCTTTTTTTCTGTGATTTCTAGGGAAGTCTTAAGAGTTGTAATCGCATTCGAGAAGTCTCCAATTTTATTGAAACAAAGCCCTGTCGCTGTGAGGATAAGGTTCTGTTTTTCAACATTTTTTATCTCCTCATACAAACTTAATGCTTTTTTATAGTTTTGAATTGAAGAAAAATATAATTCATCTCGGCGGTAAGCATCAGCAATGCTTGCATAAAGTCCCGCTTTTTGTTCAGAAGTTAACTGCAAGCTTGAAGACAGAATTGCCTCCCAACCCTCAATTGCCCTCAAATACTCTTTCATGCAGTAATGGGCTTGGGCCATTTTTTTGAACATGTTAAATTTAGTTTTGTCCTTAGGATTGTCAAATAGCTTTGCCGCTGACTCCAGTTCTTTCAGACTCAGGCCACATTTGTCTTGCTGCATATATATATTTGCGATGTTGATTTGAATTTTTTGTGCAAGTGCCATCCTTTTGTTCTTTTTTAACAACGCAAGAACATTTTGAAAATTTGATAGAGCTTCATCATAATCCTTCGCTGCATATGCCTCTTTTGCTTTAGCAAAATATTCTTGCAACGTTTGAGCATATGAAAGTGAGACAGTGAAGATAAGGAGCAGGGAGGCAATCGCTATGAAAAATTTATTTCTCATGAGGTGAATTCCGTTTCCAATATTCTAATGATGAAAATTACTTTCATGTGGTTAGAGGTCGGTCGTAAAGCCGACCTCTAACCTTATGAAAGGAGAGAGGTAGAATCTAAAGACCACACAGTCTTATATGATTCAGTGACATGCTAGCTTGAAAGCAATTGGACATCAGCATCGAGCGATTCCGTATTTGCGGACATGCTTTTGACCATCGACATCAAAGACTTAACAGGCCCCAAAAGGCCACTTCCGCCTGAGGCAAGGCTACTGACAGCAGAAAATGCGCCAAACGCGCCACCTTTAGTAGCTTTTGTTGCAGTTTGTTGAATGTTTGTCATCAAGCTGGTGACAGTTTTCATAAGCTCACCCACGTTTCCCATGAGATTCTGAACCCGAGGAGCAAGATCTGCTTTCATAGCCTTTTTATCTTCAGGGGCAATTTCGCCATCTCTGTTCGCTTGTTCAGCATACTCATGGCGAGTATCGTTCAACTTCTTTTGTTGAGTTTCTAAAGCTGCAATTTTTTCTTCGTCAACTCCACCAGCGACAACGTCTGCATTTTTTATACGGGTTTCAGCTAGTTCATGAGCGAGTTTTGAGCGAGTTTTGCAATTGCAAGCATCCCACATCGCAGCATATTCCAACTGCAGTTTTTTGTAGTCAGCCGCAGATGCTTTGATTGCCTTTGCTGTACCAGCTGAAGTTTTTTCACCCGACAAGGATTCAGATTTAGCTTTTGCAATCATTTTTTTATAGGCTGCATTATTTGCTTCAATATCCTTGCGGAGTCCCTTTTCCTTCTGCCAATCACAGGGTGGTGGGTTGTTTTTGGGTTTAGGCTCTTTAATCATCTCCATAGTAATTTCTTCCATCTCAAGAGAACTGTCACCCGCATCAGCCGCAGCCGCATTTGCTTGTCCCGTTAATTCAGCAACAGCCCAAGCAATAGCTGCAAGAACAAGGACGAAGGTAATCACCCATACAATTTTTTTCGTTTTTTTTCGCATGTGTATCCTTTATTAAGATGCCTATAAAGCACCATTTTAAATTTAATACATGTGTGGTTGAATGCTTATTTGTGGTTTAACTCGTAGTACACAACCATGGGTTCCATGCCCTTGCTTGCTTGTGTCTGGGTTTCAATTCCGCTTTCTTCGTCTTCGTCTTCTTCAAAAACCAAGTCGCGAGTAGTTCTTTTGTTTTCCTGCTTTGTGGAAATTTTGTTGACGTCAGCAGCGGATGCAGAGACTTTGCCTCCGCTGACAGCTGCTTCTTGAGCGGCTTTTTCCAATTCGGGAATCTTTTCACTCGCTAGGACAAGAAGAATCTTTTCCGTTCCTTGCTTGTCGTCAAAGCGAAAACTTCCTTTTGTTGGGATAGAATGAACTTCGTTTTTCTTAACAAAGTTATCAGTCCCGGTTTTGGGGGTCGGGAAAAGCATGTAGTATTTTCCTGATGTCCCCTGGGACAGCCAGTAAACGTAAGCGTCGACACTCGGGGTGTACAGAATCTTTACTTTGTCACCAGATTTGAATTCAGCTGAAGGAAGCACAGTGCTTTTTTCGCCCCCCCTATTCAGTTCTAATGTAGTTTTTACTGAGATAACAGTAGGATCATCAGTTCCGAGCTCTGCTTTAGCTTTTTCATTAACTTTGACGTCCATTTCTGATTCTTCCTCAAAGACCAAGTCTCTAGTGGTTCTTCCGGCAAAAGCAATGCTGGCCATTGACATTGAAATGAATACAAAAATGAAACTAACAAACAACTTCGATTTAAACATTCGTTTTTCCTCCTCTTTTGATATAAATAGAATTTCCTGAACAAAAGGAAACTTTGATCTTTTTATTGAAATTCAAATTTCAGCACCAGCTATACGAGCGTTTAATGTGAACTACTTCATGAACAACAACCAAAATCAGTGGGGTCAAAAACAGCCCGATAATGATTATAGCTTAACTCTATAAGTTTTGATGAATATGCTATCCCATCAGACTTGAGGAGTCAATGCTACTTTTTAACGATTTCATGACTTAGGCCGGGTCAATAACATAAATATACCACCTACAATATCCCCAAAACCCCATATGGCAAAGATCATCATTGCACCAAGGCCTGTCCCTATAGCCTCAGCATCGGACATAGTGCTAGCTCCCTCGGTTGCGGCATTCATACCTGACACAAACCAGACGAGCATGAGGATATTAAAACCTATAAATCCCCATTTAACAAACTTTCCAAAGCCAGAACGAGTTGGTTTTCGTAACTGTACGCCGCATTTTGGGCACTTAATTGCGGTATCGCTCACTTCAACTTGACATTCAGGGCAATTTGTTAGAGCCATTTTTTTCTCCCTTTAATTTTTTATTACGTTTATAAATTTTACAAGAAACTCAGGGTTAACCATTGCGCCTTCTTCTGTGAGACTTGTTTCTTCAGCATAGTCTTCATCAGAATTAAAAAAATATCCTGAAAAAATCACTTTCTGTCCTACAGCTAATTCCATTAATTGGTTGTATAATGGTGAATTTTGCTCAACTAATGTGTTTGCAACGATATCCGATAATGCATTATTCCATGTTTTTACTTCAATACTGGGAGTAATACGTATTGATAATATTGCTTTACCTTCGGTGTTTGTGCTTAACTCGTTTATTGTTCCAGCCCAATTTTTAATCTCTAAACTGTTAATAGAATTGCTAAGTTCAACACTTCTCTTCGAACGTATTGACGATTTTTGAAGTTCATTTTTGGCCTGTTTGTAGGCACTAATATACTTACTAATCACACCTTCAAACAGAACTTGGTTTTCAGGTTTGATTATTGAATCAGCAACAGCATTGGAATTTGTTGATTTTATGGTTACATTTGTTTTCGGACTATCTACACCATTACTCTTGTCTGGGGCATTCATAATTCCTATAAGAAATAACACACCTAAAACTATACCGACCCAGTAAATTTTTTTTAATTTTTTCTTTTGTTTTGCTCCGCAGCTCGGGCACGTTGAAGCCTTGGAAGACATATCTTTACCACAAGTTTTACACTTCACAAACAAACTCTTACTTCCCATAATTTTCCCCCTCCTCATTTTTTTATATACTTTGTTTCCGGTACAGAAAGTTTAAAAAAATAAGCGCAAACTTCAAATGAGATTATTCTCAGTTTCGGCACGGCTGACGCACGTTTTTTTATAGTCCATAGTAGCAATGGTTTCTATAAAATCATATTTTTTTTCATCGCAAAAAAACTGTAGACGTCTGTTTTTAATTTTGGTAATGTAGCGTTGTCCTTATAT
>Ga0233430_1005593_pt1 | contig 10800 bp, 12 predicted proteins | sample SI_118_April2016_2_FD_179883 | JGI IMG/M metagenome (GOLD analysis project Ga0233430, IMG submission 179883) | Seawater microbial communities from Saanich Inlet, British Columbia, Canada - SI_118_April2016_150_MG | ecosystem: Environmental > Aquatic > Marine > Inlet | place: Canada: British... | reverse complement strand
GTTAACTTTCCTGATTGAAGGTGCTGCTCAGACGACTGGCTTCCTGAATTTCCGCCTTGGATAGTTTATTGCGCACGCGGTTACGTGCTTTTTCAACGCTATTGCGAAACTTACCCGTGGCGCTCTCCATAGCCAGATTTAACCATTTCAGAGCCTCCACCCGGTTCTTTTTGACGCCATTCCCACGCTCAAACCGAAGGCCGAGTGCATATTGCGCCCGATGATAGCCGTTTTCTGCAGACTTTTTATACCAGCTTATAGCCGTAGGAAGGTCTTTTTTTACTCCGGAGCCTTGTTTGTACATCAGACCAAGATTGAATTGCGCTTTGGCAAAATTCTGATTGGCAGACGTCGTATACCATTTCACAGCTTCAACCGGATCCATTTTGACGCCAAGTCCGCGTCTGTACAGGATACCGAGGTTGTTCTGGGCCTTGGCATTCCCATTTTCAGCGAGGCTTAACCATTTCTCATAAGCTGTAACGAATGAACCCTCTCTGAAGGCACGCAAACCATCTGAAAAATCAGCTTGAGCACCAGCAGGCAACATAAGTAGGAGACCTACAAACAAAACTGATATCATTCTCATTTTCGCGATTCCTTGCTGTTTATAGCGACTCAAAACGATTAGGGTCCACTTGAGTGGATGTTCATCACCTGCAATGCAAAAGATTTGCCAGGTTGTGAAGCCAGTTTTTGGGCAAAATCACCGGTTTTCTGCAATATATGTGTAGTTTGTGAAAATTTGTGTTCGTATTTGGCACAAATTTTAATTAAATTGTGCCATAATGATTCGTTTTGGAGGATATGTGCAAACAGACCATTTGAAGGGCCTGATCCTGACCATTGTTGGGGTTCTCGTGCTCACACCAGACACCTTGCTTATCAGGCTAGCCGCCGCTGATCACTGGACACTGGTATTTTGGCGCGGATCCTTGATGGCAACAGTTCTTTTTGTTGCAATCATCTGGAATGAAAGAAGCAACACCAGAATAGCTTTTTTGAAAATTGGTCGAATCGGCATTTTGATCGGTATTTGTTACGGATTAGGTTCTGTATTTTTTGTATCCGCTGTCACCTACAGTGGTGTCGCCAATACCTTGATCATTATTGCATCTGCACCGATGTTTGCGGCAATCCTTGCACGACTAATATTGTCTGAAGTGGTCCCTTTGAGGACTATGCTTGCTATTGTCGCGACATTCATCGGCATTGGGATTGTCGTGAGTGGCAAGATGAGTGGAACAAATTTGACAGGTAGCTTCCTGGCACTCGGGACCGCTTTGGTCATGGCGATGGCATTCGTTTTGGTCCGATTGGTCAAATCGGTCAATATGATACCCGCAACGATGATCGGTGGAATATTTGGAGCGGTCGCAGCATATTTTTATGGAACTTCGTCTCCGTTCGACATTTCGGGCGATCAAATTGTCTGGATACTTCTGATGGGGGCAGTTGTTTTGCCTATCAGTTTTGGATTGGTCACCCTCGGCCCACGTTATTTGCCGGCACCCGAAGTCGGCCTGATACTGCTGTTGGAAACTGTTCTGGGACCTTTCTGGGTCTGGCTGGTGTTAGATGAAGGGGTCAATGCCCAGGTTCTGACAGGCGGCGCTATTGTTGTTTTCGCCTTGCTTGTTCATTCTGTTCGCGGCCTTCAAGTGGGTCTTGACCGAAGGAAAGATAATCACGGATAAGTATTGCACCGGATTAGTCAAATCCTATGATATTGAGTCATAGTTAGATCGCTTGAAATTTGATAAATTGGAAATACACCGGATGATACAGGTTGGTGATTTGCTAAACGAAGCATAATGTTTCTGATCTGATACAACTAGATTCAAATGTTACAGTTGAGAAACCCTGATTCTGTTGACCTTTTCACCCTGTAGAGTAAGTATAAGCCGGAACATTCATCGATCGAAATTTCGGAAAACCAAGACGTTGGACAGCGAATAATATGCTGGGCACTATCATAGCATTCTTCTCCCTGGCCGTGGCGTTTGGTGCGCTGTGGTTTGCGGGCGAGGCCAACAAACGCGCCGAATTCCAGCATAAGAAGTTCTATGATTCTCATATTCGTGGAATAGCCGACACGGTGAAAGTGCTGGTAAATACGGTAAAGGGTATATCCGGGGAACTTCAGCGCATGGACAAGGAAATCGGACTGCTGACGGATGACGATGAAAAAGTTGAGCTGTTCAAGAAAATTTCTGTCCTTGAAGATACGGTTGCAAAATTGCAAGCGAGTGTTGGAGGTGCTGGAAATTCCGAGGCGGACAAAAGACCTGCTCGACGAAGATTACTTTGATATTTTTGTGAGTTTAAGCGCTCGCCATTTGCTACGCCAGAATAGAATAATTTAACATTTTGAGTTGCTTGCTGATTGCATTCAGGCAGTAAAGTCTGTCAAAATGCTGGTATATCAACACAATTTACAGCCGCGGGGGAGCGTGGAATGTCGGATGTTGAAGATACAGCACAAACAGGCTCGATTTCGCCAACTGCTGCTGGAAGTCTTGGAACCAACTTTTTACTTGAAAACGTCGACACTGACGTTATCGAGGCGCTTGAGGCTTTGTGCCATTGGGAAGTAGCAAGTGAGGGCGCTCAGATATTTGACCGTACCGACACCCGTACGGACGTCTATTTTATCATTTCCGGTTCAGTCAGGGTTCTTGATCACTCCAAGTCAGGGCAGGAAGTTGCTTTTTCAGATATTCCCGCTGGGGAGGTATTTGGTGAATTGTCTGCGATTGACAATGCTGCGCGGTCAGCCACCGTTTATGCACTGGAAGAAACAGTTCTGGCACACGTTTCGGGCGATGCATTTGTTGAGTTTCTTTCCCGATATCCGGCCATGTCACTGCTCATGATGACGCATTTCGTCAAGACGATCCGCACTCTGAATTCTCGTGTTGTCGGGTTGAGTTCGATGACAAACGTCCAGAGGGTATATTCGGAAATCTTGAATATGGCGGAGCCGGACCCACAAGCTGCTGGCCATTGGATGATTCCCAAGATGCCGCAGCATATGGAAATAGCGGTTTGGGCGGGAACGACACCGGATACTGTCGCACGTTCAATAGGCCAGTTGCTGAAAGTTGAAATAGCAAAACGGCGGAATAAAACTCTCTACATCATGGACCGCCAGCGCCTGAAGGATTTAATTCAGGCCTCCTGACCCTGTTCTTTCTGTTACGACCGATTTTCTGATTTTTGATATTTGTATATTGTAACCAGGATTAACGGACGATTCATATTTTGTAACGATGATATTCCCATGATTGGGATATCTGCCACTTCAGTGTCGGCGGCGTCGTTTGCTGACATTCACGCGTCAAAACCTGTTGCTGCGCCGCAGCAGGACATGGCGACGCATGCTGAGGCGCGTTCCAGTTCGCATGCATCTCCCGGGCCAAATGCCAAGTTGCGTCCAGATTCTTTGCTGAATGCTGACAATTTGCTTCTGGCGCAATCATCTGATCCTCCTAAAAAACCTGGCGAGCTTGGTGAGGCCGAAGAGAAAGTGGTCAAGGAACTGAAAGCGCGCGATGCAGAAGTACGACACCACGAAGAAGCGCATGCGCGGGCAGGGGGCGCTTATGCAGGGACGCCGACCTATCAGTATCAGAACGGACCTGACGGCAGGCAATATGCAATTGGCGGCAAAACCTCGATAGATATTTCGCCTATAGCCGGAGATCCTGAAGCAACTTTGCGCAAAATGGAAGTAATCAAACGCGCAGCATCAGCGCCAGCGGACCCTTCAGGCGCGGATCGCGCGGTTATCGCCGGGGCAAATGCGACGGCCCAGGCGGCAAGGGCGGAACTGGCACGTGAGCGCCAGGAAGAGCAACAATCCATCCATGAAACACCTGAAAACCAGGATGAGGAAGTTTTTGGTCATAACATGGAGACCGGGCCTGTTGCTGTAAACGATTTTGTACGCTCCACGGACGCTTATAAGTCAGTTGCTGCTTTGCAACTGAACTAGGATTGGGCAGATTGTGGCCTTTAGGTGCTGCATATCAACACGCCTCTTTTCATAGAACAAACATACATTATAGTTGCGGCGCGGAGGCCTGATCCGCGATGTGAAAAAGGTCGTTACGGTGTCGGTCTCTGATTTTGGTAATTCTCTTGTCGTAACTGGTGGTGGACTGGGGGATACCCTGTTCCATCTGCCGTTTATTCGATCTATTCAGCAGCAATCTTCGGGGCAATCAATCGTCCTGGCCTGCAAAAAGGGTCGCGAGATAGAACAGCTGTTTTCAGATATCGATTTTGTCCGTTCAGTATTGCCGATTGCCCGCGACCAGGATGTGTCTGGTCAGCCTGACCTGTTCAGGATGCGCAAATTGACCCGTCAGGCCAATATCGACAGCGCCTTTATATTTCACAAATCCAGCGGTATCGCCATCGCCATGATGATGGCCGGGGTAGGCCAGCGATTTGGGTATTATTTCAAGGGCGGCACAAACAGGTTTTTTCTGAACCGGGGAACCTGTGTGCCAAAATCTGTGCCGCGCCCGGCATTCATGAACCATGCGGCATTGGTCATGGATGACGCAGGCATTTCGTACGATTACAACGATGTTCGTTTTCATCAACCAGATCATGTGGTTGACGCTATTTGCAAGGAACTCGCGGTTGATAGATCACGACCCATAGTGGCTCTGGGCGTAAATGCCAGTGCTGATTTCAAGCAATGGGGCGGTGAGAAATACACTGTCATTTCGGAACGACTGCTGAAGAATTATTCCTGCCAGGTACTGCTGTTCGGGGCAGGTGACGTCAGGGATGTTGCAGATGAAATTGTGACCAAATCGTCATTTCCAGAGCGCATTATCGATCTTACGGACAAAAAAGTACCCCTGAACTACAGCCACGCCTTGCTGCAAAATTGCGAGGCTTATATAGGAAACGATAGCTTTGGTCTTAATCTGGCCGCCATGTCGAGCCTTCCAGCCATCGGGATCTTTGCGCAAGGACACCATTTTTCCTACTGCGACTGGATCAAACCTGTCAATTCTGACAGTCCTGATATTCACAGGATAACCCCGGATCGTGTTTGGGATGAATTCGAAAAACTGGCTCTGTCTTTAACCTGAGGCATTGCCGGGTGACCATGCCGGAAGGTATAACAGCGTCTAATTATTGCCATGATCGGATTAACCGAAACCAAAATGACAGAATCGGTTGAAAATACTCTGGATCAGGCCAGAGAGGATAAAGCGCCCGATCTGTCGGTCGTAATCCCTGTTCACAATGAATCCGCCAATATTTCGAATTTGATCGAGGAAGTCGCCGCTTCGCTTCTCGGTCAGATCGAATTTGAATTAATTGTTGTTGACGATTTCAGTTCGGATGACACCACAGAAATAATCCAGGCCAGGTCTGCGGATAGACCGTGGCTACATCTTTGCCGACATGCCCGGAATGCGGGGCAGAGTACAGCAGTTTTGACAGGTGTTAGAAGGGCGAGGGCCCACTGGATTGCGACCCTGGACGGCGATGGCCAGAATGATCCGGCAGATATCCCGGCTATGTGGCGCATGCATCTTAATGAGCCCGGTTTTGCCATGATATGTGGTCACCGTCAAAAAAGACGGGATACATATATAAAACGATTGTCTTCCCGCATAGCCAATGCGGTGCGGAGCCGATTGTTGGCTGATGATACGCCAGATACAGGATGCGGATTGAAGCTTTTCAGTCGGGAAGGTTTTCTTGCAGTTCCTCATTTTGATCACCTTCATCGCTTTTTACCGGCTCTGGTTCGCAGACAAGGTGGTACAATTACATCTGTAGCAGTCAACCACCGGCCAAGGGGTGGGGGAAGTTCGCATTACGGGATTGGCAACCGCCTCTGGGTTGGCATTATTGATATGATTGGCGTGATGTGGTTAAAACGGCGACCTGTGAATGCCGAACTTTTGCCAAATGAAGATAAGCGAAACAATGAAAGCTAGCCGGGATATTCGATCACTCGGCAAAGCAGCATTTTTTCTGGTGTCATTGGCGACGATTGGCTGGCTGGTAAAGGAAACGGGACTTGCGTCCTTATTAACAACAAGCTGGATTGATCAGGAAGTCAAAGGGCAGGGCATTGCCGGTGAAGCACTGTTTGTCTTGATTGGTACGGCTTTCACAGCGATCGGGCTGCCCCGCCAAATTGTAAGCTTTATGGGTGGCTATGCGTTTGGGGTTCTGAACGGCGTGGCGCTCGCCTTGCTGGCAACAATTCTGGGATGTGTCCTGGCATTTTACTATGCACGAGTGATGGGGCAAAAAGTGATATTGAAGCGCGCTCCCAGGCGCATCCAAAAGATAGATACTTTTCTCAGTAGATCGCCGTTTGCGATGACTTTGGTGATCAGACTGTTGCCTATTGGCAGCAATTTTCTTACTTGCCTTGCGGCAGGCGTGTCCAGCATTGGTGCATTCAGTTTCATTGTTGGATCGGCATTGGGATATATTCCGCAGACTTTGATATTTGCCCTGGTTGGAAGCGGAGCCAGCGTTTCGTCAGAAATCCAGTTTCTCACCAGTGCGCTGCTTTTTCTGATTTCAGGAGGAGTGGGATTGATGCTCTACCGTCGCTACGGCCGTGAGGTTTCAGTCACTGATCAGGATGATGATCAAACGGAAACAGGGGCAACCGCAAAATGAACCGGAAGCTCTGGCTGGATTTTGGCTGGGTTCTCGTGTGGGTGATAGGACTGACGGTTGCGTTGCTTGTTCGACCTTTATTGCCTTCAGATGAAACGCGTTACGTTTCAGCTGCCTGGGAAATGTGGACACGGGGTGATTTCCTCGTTCCTCACCTGAATGGGCAAACCTATTCGCACAAACCTCCCTTGATGTTCTGGAGCATTCATGCGGGCTGGTCAATTTTCGGCGTTAACGACTGGTGGCCTCGTATGGTATCGCCACTTGCGGGCCTCGGTGCAATGTTTGCGTCCCGTTTGCTTGCGAAATACCTGTGGCCTGATCGCCCGGAAATATCACGCCTGGTCCCATGGCTGCTGACGGGCACGTTGTTCTGGACCCTGTTCGGAACCGTTACCATGTTCGATATGTGGAATGCATTGTTTGCGGTGATTGGATTGATCGGCGTCGTCCGGGCGGTTAACGGCAAGATGCTCAGCGGGTTTGCGGTTCTTGGGATCGCCATCGGATTAGGAGTTCTTGCCAAGGGGCCCGTAATATTACTTTATACACTTCCTCCCGTTGTTTTGGCGCCTTGGTGGTTGCCGCAAGGACCTCGCGTTCAATTGCAGCATTGGTATCTTGGGCTGTTGGGGGCAATAATCCTGGGGGCAGCGATAGGTCTATGCTGGGCAATTCCGGCTGCACTTTCCGGTGGTGATGCGTATGCAAAGGCCATTTTCTGGGGCCAAACTGCCGGTCGGGTTGAAAAGAGTTTTGCCCATAGTCGACCACTCTGGTGGTACTTGCCGCTTCTGCCAGCACTTCTTTTTCCCTGGGTTTTTTGGCCTAGACTGTGGCGCGGTGGATATGCGCTTCCGGATCGGTACAATTGGCAAATCAGGTTGGCAATTTGCTGGTGGTTACCGGCATTTGTCGCTTTCAGCTTCATCAGCGGCAAACAACCGCATTATCTTTTGCCAATGTTCCCGGCATTCGCCTTGATGGCTGCTGCCAGACTTGTGAAAAACAGACCATTTGGCCAATGGGATCAACGCATCCCGGCAATATTCGTCTTATTGATCGGTTTGGTTCTTGTTCTTATTCCGGTGAGTTCGCAATTTTCCCCGGATATTTGGGCTGATGTGAAGGGTCCGTTCTGGCTCGAAGATATTTCACCTGTTGGCGGTGTCGGGATGATTGCGCTTGCGATTTTGATGCTCGGATGGAACAAGTCGGAAAGTATCGAAATAGCCTGGAAAATGGCATTGATCACACCCGTATTTGTGGCACTTATCCATCTTTTTGTGTTTAGTGCAGCTGCGCCGGCATTTGATTTGAAGGAAGTTTCCAGACTGATTTCGACTTATCAGAAGGAGGGAAAACCGGTCGCCTGGAGGCAGAAATACCATAGCCAGTTTCACTTCCTCGGCCGCCTGATACAACCTGTACTTGTTGTTAAGAATCGTCCCTTAAAAGAGTGGTTTGCGGATAACCCGGAGGGGATAATGATTATGACGCACAGCAATCCGCCTGAGGCGGGATCAAAAGTCAGGTTTTTTCAGCCTTACCGTGGTGGATACCTGGCGGTATGGGGAGCTGAAGCTTTGGCGACCGGGATAGAATTTCCGAAATGAAATTTCGGTTTCTAGTTAACGGCAGATGTCAGACCGGATTTTACAGGCGTGAAGTTTTGTGCGCTGGCCTTGGCAGTTTCAATTTCTTCAGGCGTCATCAAACGTGCAGCCTCTTGTAGAAGATTCTTTGCGCTTTCACCTATATCAGATGACGAGCTGTTAGACGCGAGCGAAAGCCATTTATAAGCCTGATGCAGGTTCTGGTAGACCCCGACACCCCGGATGTGAATGGAGCCAAAAGCCAACTGGGCACCGTTGTGTCCCTTCAGCGCGGACTTGTGAAACCAGACAGCTGCAATTGCCTGATTTTGCACAACGCTGCGCCCCTGGAAATACATTACACCAAGCATAAACTCGGCTTGTTTGTGACCACTCTCTGCCAGAATTCTGAATTCCCGGAGCGCCTTCTCGAATTGACCAGAGGAATAAGCAGAAGTCGCTTCGTCAAAACCGGCACGCGCTGTTACTGGCAAGGCGTTCAATAATATCACCGCAACAACTGCTGCCAACAGGACAACACGTGTACTCAAAAAGCCTTTGTTTGTGCGGTAATTCAGCATTTCGGTAAATTACCTTAACTTATCATTGAACACCAGTGTCAGTGGCTTTGGATCGGATCATTGTTGCGATCAGATCGCTCCAAAACAGCCCATTTAGTCAGCGGTATCTTCTGCCGAGAAAGCCTGTTCCATTTGGCGTCGAAAGCGGACGGCCATATCGGTTTCATCAATATCAACATCAGTCCAGCATACTTGCTGTCCCTGTTTGACTTCGTTTTTGAGTTTGACGTCATGAGCCAGACCCAGTGGAAGCGCACCCATGGAGACAGAGGTTCGGGCAGGCATTTGCTTGCCCCAGACACAATAACCACCCTCGCCATCCAGAATTTCTCCAAGCTTCAGATCACGCTTGGCCGTTGCCACAACATCAGATCGAAATCCGTTGGGTGTTCCGGTTGCTTCTCCGCGCAGAGCGATTGAGGCCACTGAGATACCCAATTCAAGCCCGATCAGATGCGTCGGCTTGTACATGGCGGAGTATTTGGCTGATTTGTCATGCAAGAGGTTATATTCTTCGAAACAGTGAGAGACGTAATCGTTATCCGCCTCTACAACGACATAAACACCCATCTGCAGATGATGCTCTACATCTGTTCCATCTCGATGCAAGCATGAGATCACCTCTGTTGTGCCGGCGTGATCCAGGCTTCCACCAGCGGAAGATGGTTTGAGGACATCGGCCAGTTCATAACAGGACACGGGCGGAAAGCTTAAGCCATTTGCCTGGGGTGTCAGACCTGTCGCATTGCATACGGCAGTCATTTCGATAGCTGACTTGGTGCCATCAATGAAGCTTGTGCTCATCTTCGGGTTCATGTTGCCGCGTTTGGCGACTTCAGCATCAACGAAATAATTGTCGAAAACGTTGTCTGGCGTGGATTGATGAAATTTTGGTAGATACCGTGTTCCTTTTCCGGCGGAAACTACCTTGAAGCCGATAGCACGTGCCCAGTCCACTTGTTCACAAATCAGGGCTGGTTGATCACCGTAGGCCAGGGAATATATGATACCGGCTTCCTCAGCTCGTCGGGCCAATAAAGGGCCCGCGAGAGCATCAGCCTCGACATTGACCATGACAACGTTTTTACCGTGTTCGCAGCACAGGAGCGCATGGCGGATGCCGGCAGAGGGGTCACCTGTGGCGTCAACAACGATGTCGATGCCTCCTGATGCAATCATTGTCGCAGCATCATCGCCGACGTAAGTTCCGCCGGTCTTGAACGCGTCAGAAATAGACGTGGCGGCATATTGTTCCGCTGCCCAGCCTGTTGCTGCAAGGTTGGCACGGGCGCGCTCGGGCGCAAGGTCGATAACCGCCGCGATCTGCAAGCCTGTTGTCAATCTGGCTTGCGCCAGAAACATAGAACCAAATTTTCCTCCACCAATCATGCCGACGGTGACGGGATTTTGATTAGCAGCCCTGGCCGCCAATTTGCTATAAAGATTCACGAAAGTCCCCCGGATTGATGGCAACCGCGTTGTTACCGGTTACAAAATTTGAAGCTATTGGAATGTTTTCCTTGTTTGAAATAACTATACAACCACATTAAAGATTAAACATCACACGTGAGAAAGGATGCGGAAATGCAAAAAAAATTGGCGAGGGTTTTTCTCGTAACAGCAACCATGGCGCTTGTCGCATCCTGCGTCTCGAATGAGACAACATGGTATGAGCAACGTTGTCAAAAAATTGGACTTAGTAAGGGCACTGCAGATTTTGAAAAATGTATTGCCCGCGACCAGGCCTGGATTGAAGCAGATAAAAAACGCGCCGCGTCTACAAGAATGCGGTAATATTATACGTCAGGTAGCGGCGAGGGCCTGATCCAGGTCACGGATAATATCGTCAATTGTTTCCAAACCGATAGACAGGCGAATGACTTCGGGACCGGAACCGGAAGCGCGTAATTGATCTTCCGTGAGTTGTCGATGTGTCGTCGAGGCGGGAT
>Ga0233430_1005591_pt1 | contig 10806 bp, 9 predicted proteins | sample SI_118_April2016_2_FD_179883 | JGI IMG/M metagenome (GOLD analysis project Ga0233430, IMG submission 179883) | Seawater microbial communities from Saanich Inlet, British Columbia, Canada - SI_118_April2016_150_MG | ecosystem: Environmental > Aquatic > Marine > Inlet | place: Canada: British... | reverse complement strand
GCCCAAATTTTGTATGACGCAGATGTTGCCAATTTTGGGCGCGCTGATTTTTTTACGTTGGGCGAACTGGTTAGGCAAGAGCTTGTCGGCCAGGGAATAACTAGATTTCAAAATTTACAAGTTTGGCAAGCGCATTCTTTGCTTATGTTACAAAAACATACCTTTCATACCTTGGCGGCCAGAAACCTGTTTACTAAAGACTCTTTTAATGTTTCTTAGGCACTAACTAGCCATCCGCCCGACTCACCAAACCCACTTCCAAAATATCCATAGCCTCATAAAAAGCATTTCGTAGTTTTTCGTTTTCTTGTACTAATTCATCATTAATTTTTTTGATATTCAAGTTTTCCAACCATAAAGCATATGCCCGCCAGTCTTTAGTTTTTTGATTAACAACAATGTCTGTTTCTGCTTCAAAACGTAATCTTAATTCTTGCTGTGATGGTTGCATAGTAAGACCTCCTTATTGATACTATTGTATTAGATACAATTGTATCATACCGACTCGAGAGATACAATAGTATACTTTGAGTATGAACATCGGCGAAAAAATAGAAAATTATCGAAAAAAAGCTAAGCTAACCAGGAAGACACTAGCGGAAGCTGTGGATATCACAGAAAACGGTTTATTTAAAATAGAAAAAAGCGACCGGCAACCTTCATTTGAAGTCGTGAAAAAAATAGCAAAAGTCTTAAATATTTCTTTGGATGTTTTACGCTAGTACCTACTCTTTTATAAATCCCGAATCAGGATTGTGCCCGGCATGTCCACATATTTTTTTTATCCATTTCGGTTAGGTTTTTAAAGGGGGGTACCGGGAGAATTACTTTGTTAGGGTAAGAAGTAATCAATACCCTGCTGCCGCCAACACCACTGAGACACACCCTTGAATGCGGCGGCAAAAAACTCGCATTTGTTGTTCCGAGAGAGATCTTAGTCTATGCACGATCTCATTCGATGGAAAGAAGGTTGCTTCCACTAACTTGATGTCTTCTTCGGCCATTTTAGCATATGTTCCCGTTGAGATTTCTCGAAAGATGTAGTTCAGTCGTGCATTACGCTTGAATTCACCATTAATCATATTGCTTTCAGGGTCATCAAGAAATGAATGTAAATTCGAATCAGGAGCCAGGAATCGCAATAGATGATCAAACATCGTCCTGAAAGACACACCAGCATGTCGAATCCATCCGTGGTGACCAGATTTTATGGCAGTTATGCCTTCCAAATAGACATCGGCCAGCTTGGGGGCTATTGCATGAAGACGCATCTCGAGCCCAGCTCCTAGCTCATCCAAGCGTTCATCTGTATTTGACATAGAAAGTTGGTCGAGAATGTGGTCATCAAGCCCAGAAATAACAGCCGTGGCCTGTGTAGCGAGATAAGGCTCGACGGTGGGGGCTTGGAAGAGAAAACTCTCAGTATTGATTGATGGGAGTGTTCGTAGCTCGGTATAAAGATTTTCTGTTAGTATGTTCAGCTTTGTAAAGGACCGGCTTGTATCAGTTAGACTCATGTCTATGGGCGCTGCATAGACCTCAGCGTTGAGTCGTGACGTTGCCATTGAAATATCCATTAGATTGTTGAACGTGGATATATCTGTCTCCAGTCGATTCCCCAGAATGGGGAGTGTTTTTTGAGATAAAGACTCAAGCGTAATAGATGGCTTTGAGATTTCCAAGGCAGCTAAGTTATTGGGGTGCAGCCCTTCAATTTTTCCGTGATCGGTTATGAATAGCTGTTCGGTAGCACTTCTAAAGGTATCTGCCATGGATGCTGCAGAAGACAGAGTTGATGCAATAGAATCAACTACTATGCCCGCAGAAAGAAATTTTGACTTGCTATCATCTACTAATAGTGACGAAGGAGAACTGATAATTGCCCTGAAGTCCTCAACGTGTGTTGAAACGGAAGAAAGGCTGGCGTCTACTACAGATAATTGAGATGTCATAGCGGATATAGTATTTGAGGATGCCGCAATTCGGTCTACTGTCTTCGTTATGGTAGCAACTTGGGTAGTGAAACCAAGTGCCGCGCTGCTTAGCTTGTTCAGTGATGATGTCCAGGTGTCTGGTGTCAGAAATTTGTTATCAGGTTCCATTAATAAAGTGCCTTTTTTGTTTCCAATTAAGATGTCATTATCAGAAAAATTTTCAGGGAGCAATGCGTTAGGTATTCCTCGCTTTGAAAGTTCAGCCGCTACATAAAGTTCTCCAGCATGTCCGCCTAATTTTTTTATCCATTGAGGTGTTTTAGTCATTTTATTTTTCTCCGTTAGAATTTGCCTTATTAGACCTATAATTCCAAATTTTTATCAAGATGCATAAGTGGATCAATAATTTTTATTTTTTTATTAGCCTCTAATAAAAAATTTTCTTGGAGAAATGGAAACGTCCAAAATTGATCAATAGTTCCTTCAAAAGGTCCACCCAAATTATGCATAGTCATTGGCCCCAAGGGGTCATCTGTACGAGGCTTGCCTTCTCGATATATGAACACAAAATCTCGAAAATCTTCAATGTCTAAGTGAAAACCTTCTGGTATGGCTAAAACAGAAATAAATTTGCCATCGTAGTTTGTGAATTTCTGTTCCGTATCTCTAGTTTCGGCTACCAAATGACCTCGTGTTGCTTGATACGCATGATATAACTCGCCAGGCATAATCACGGTATTGTTTTTTGCTATATGTTGCTTCGGAATCTTTGCTTTTTCCCACTCTGGGTGAAAACACTTTGCTTCCACAAGATAACGCTTATCTTGATAATTAATTTCTAAATCGCATTTTTTTCCATCCTGGATCACACCTTTAGGTTCATAAGTTATTACACAGTCAGGAAATGATTTGAGTAGATGGTTTATTATTTTTAATTCAAATATATGATCTTCTACTTGCCGATATGTACCCTTTTTTTTCGCCAGCGCACTTGTTAATTGATCGAGGCGCGTATCCCAAGAAGAAATATTCGTTACGTGTTTGCAATCTCGATAAACGACATCTAGTTCTTTTAAAAATTGAGAAGGAAAACGTTCTAATCTTGTGAATATTTTTTCCATATTTATTATGCCCTAACATTTTTTTTAGACTAAAATTAAGAATAGCGCAGTCTACGGTTGGCAACAAGCTACAAAAGACTGCCCAGGAACTTGCGGAAATGACCAGAAATTATGACTGAAAAACCCGTAATTCAAAAGAAAACCAGTGCTTTCCTTTGAAAATGAAGAGAATTTAGTTTTAGATACAGGGAAGCAAGGAGCTGAAATCCGAGTTTATATTCATAAATGAGGGTTTTAGCGACGTAGCTTATCGAAGTATAAATCTAAATTATCCATTTTCAAAGGAAAGTGGTACACCCGGCGAGATTCGAACTCACGACCTTCTGATTCGTAGTCAGATACTCTATCCAGCTGAGCTACGGGTGCTAAACAAAAATATTATAAAGTAAAAATTTAATTTAAGCGACTTTTTTTAGACATATGATTATGCCGAATTGCTTCCGCGATCGCCACCGCGACAATTACAGTACCACCAAAAAGGGTTTTGACATGCGGGATTTCGTGTAAAACCAACATTGCCAAAATAATGGCATAGACTGTAATGAGGTTAGATTGAATAGTAACCTTTGATACCGTAAAATGTTTAAAACTATGTACTAATAAAGTATGTCCAAACAGAGTGCCTAGAATCGCTAAAAGTACCAAATACATCCAGCTTGGAAAATTTGCTAACCCTAAATCTCCACCCCATATAAAAGGGAGAGATACGATTGCTGTCACCAATAATTGATAAAACATTAATAAAGACGCCCCATATTTTTGAACATATTTCCGACTTATGACACTCCGTATAGACAAAGCTAAAGCCGATATAGCTCCCAAAATCGCGCCTATGGTTAATTGGTTTGAGAGACTAAATTCCGGGATCATCATCAGTAACCCACCAAACGCTATCGTAGCCAGCAAAATATCAAATCTGTTTAATTTTGTCCGAAAAAACAAGGGCTCAATAAAAACCGTAAAAATAGGCGCTAAGCCCACCGCTAACATAGTTATCGCAACCGTAGAAATTTTTACAGCTACAATAACCGTGATCCAGTGAATAGCCATGAAAAAACCAATAACTAATAAACCAAATAAATCTTTTTTATTTTTTGGTAAAATCTTTTCTTTTTTAATAAAAAAAATAATAAAAAAAAGTATCGTACCTGCTACCACAGCTCGGGCAAAATTAATAAAAACTGGCGGAAAAACCATTAATTTAGCAAAGATCCCTCCAGTACTCAGCAGGAGAAAAGCTAAATTAAGTTGTAAAAAATGTTTTGTTTTTTCATCCATAATTATTTTTCAATCTAAACCAAAACCTTCTCAATCCTTTTACCTTGAATTTCCGAAGTTTGAGATATGGAAACAAAAGCATCAGGGTCTGTTTGAGCTATGAACTTTTTCAATTTTACAATTTGCCTTACTGTAATAATACAAAAGATTACTTTGTGCTTTTTATTCGTATACCCGCCTTCTCCGTTTAATAAAGTAACCCCATCCCCTAAATCTCGCATAATCATTTGCGTGATTTTTTGATATTTTTCACTAATAATTAAAACTAAAAGATATTTTTTAAAGCCTAATAACACTTGTTTGAGGATGAAACTCCAAGCCACGAGGAAGATTACTGTATAAACTGCAAGTGTAAAACTAGTCACTATACTGCCAATAAGCACAATGATCGCGCTAGAAATGAAATTCATTTTGGTGATGGCAAACCCATATTTTTTATGTAAATAAAAGAATATAATATCCGCCCCTCCGGCCGAAGCTCCAGACTTTAAAATCAAGCCCCAACCCACACCAAAAAAAATACTCGCTACTAAACAAGACGCTAATAAATCGTCCAAATACAAATAGGGGGTAAAAATTTTGCAGAAATCCAGAAAAAAAGACAAAGATAACATTGCTGTTAAAGTATAAATCAGGAATTTTTTAGAGAATTTATTCCAAGCAAAAATAAACAGCGGTATATTTAGAAGAGCAAACATCATCCCTACATCCAGGGAAGTGAGGTATTCAATAATAATGGCAATACCTATTAAGCCACCACTCATTAAATTATGCGGCATAATATACCCGCGTGCTCCTAGGGCTAATATAAAACACCCTAGAATTAACAGGGCTAAATTTTTAAGATGGTCGTACAATTTTAATTAACCCTTACCCGCAGACCCTAAAACTTCTTTGTTTTTATTGATAATTAATTCTTTAAGCTCTTCACGTGCAGGCCCCAAATATTTACGTGGATCAAATTCCGCAGGCTTTTCTTTGAGCACTTTACGTATGATCGCTGTCATAGCCAAACGTCCATCACTATCAATATTAATCTTGCATACCGCAGACTTAGCAGCCTGGCGTAACTGCTCTGCTGGAATCCCTACCGCTGCTTTAAGCTCGCCACCATTTTCATTGATCATATTCACGTATTTAGGCACAACTGATGATGACCCGTGTAATACAATCGGAAATCCTGGCAACTGTTTTTCAATTTCAGCCAAAATATCAAATCGTAATGGGGGAGGAACTAAAACACCATCGGTATTTTTGGTACATTGCTCAGGTTTAAATTTAAAAGCTCCGTGCGAAGTCCCAATAGAAATAGCCAGAGAATCACAACCAGTTTTAGAAACAAAATCAATCACTTCTTCCGGTTTCGTATATGTCGACTTTTCAGCTACCACATGATCTTCGATGCCCGCTAAAACTCCTAGTTCCGCTTCTACAGTGACATTTCTTTGGTGCGCATATGCCACCACTTGTTTCGTGACTTCTATATTTTCGTCATATGGCAAATGGGACCCGTCATACATCACAGATGAAAACCCGGAATCAATACAGGATTTGCAAATTTCAAAGCTGTCACCATGATCAAGGTGCAGTACAATTGGAATATTAAAACCTGCTTCTTTAGCCATCTCTACTGCACCTGCAGCCATATGTCGCAATAAAATCTGGTTGGCATATTTTCTAGCCCCACTGGAAACCTGGATAATTACCGGCGAATTAGATTCCGCGCACCCCATAATGATCGCTTGCAACTGTTCCATATTATTAAAATTGTAAGCAGGGATCGCATACCCGCCACTTACTGCTTTTTTAAATATTTCTCTTGAATTCACTAACCCTAGATCTTTATAATTAGTCGTCATTGTTTTTTATTTCCTTTCTTATTTCAATCTAATTTTATTATAACGATAAACTCTTTTTTGTTAAAATGAAATTTTGGTCCTTGATATTGAGATATGATCAAGATGCTGGTTTTTTGTGTCGTAAAATAGTTTAATACCCTATGTTTTTTTGTTAAGATAATAAAATGTTTCAACGCAAATTTTTGATCGTTCTTATTTTTTTACTTTTCAGCAGTTCTTTTACAGCTGCTTTTTTTGATTTCAATCTACCCACATATGATCCGGATATACATCCTGCTTTAACAAAATTACAAAAAAAATACACATTAAAAGAACAAGACCAGATTTTGATTGTTTCGCCAGCGCGTCAAGAACTTTATATTATTCAAAATTTTAAAATCAAAAAAACTTATTTGATCTCTACATCTAAATTAGGACTAGGAAATAACCAGGACAGTTATCAAACTCCTTATGGTACCCATTACATTAAAGATAAAATAGGGGACAAGGCTCCTTTAGGCACAGTATTTAAAGCTAGGATTTTTACGTCTCAGATAGCTAGTATAAACCAAAATCAGGACGCGGATTTTGTTACTACTCGTATTCTGCATCTATCTGGTTTGGAACCAGGTCTTAATCAAGGAGGGAATGTGGATTCTTATACCAGAAATATCTATATTCATGGTACTCCGGCAGAGGCCTGGATAGGCTACCCAAGTTCCAAAGGATGTATTAGAATGAAAAATACGGATGTCATCGAACTTTTTGACCTTGTAGAATCCGGGACTTTAGTGGAGATACTAAACAAAACATGAAAATTACCATTGCCCAACTCAATCCTACCATCGGCGATATTCCAGGAAACTTGCGAAAACTGGAACTAGCTTTTCTGCAAGCCGTCAAAGAACAGGCGGATTTAATTGTTTTTTCCGAATTATTTCTCACCGGCTATCCTCCCAAAGATCTTCTCGAAAGAACTGATTTTTTACAATCTGTAGAAAAAGCTACTGATAGGCTCAAATGGCTTACCGGAAAATACCCGCAAACTGGTATTTTAGTGGGCTTACCCCAAAAAAATTATGCTAAAAAAGGTAAACCTTTGTATAATGCCGCGGTTTTGTATGATCAAGGGCAAGAAATTTTTTCTCAGGCCAAAACCCTTTTACCTAGTTATGATGTCTTTGACGAACATCGTTATTTTGAACCCGCACCTTTTAACAAAGTTGTTAAATTCAAAAAGGAAATTTTGGGTATTTCTATTTGTGAAGATTTTTGGAATATTTATCCTTTTTGTGGTTTACATAAACTTTATTTCAAAAATCCTCTCCAAGATTTAGCTGCCCAAGGAGCCACTATTCTCATTAATCTTTCCGCGTCACCTTTTAGTCTCGACAAAGAAAAATTAAGAACAGATTTAATCAAAAAACATATTCACCAAACCGGGCTAAAGTTCATATATGTCAACCAAGTTGGGGCTAATGACGATTTGATTTTTGATGGTGTGAGCAAATTTTTCAATGAAAAAGGAGAGCTAATTTATAGAGCTCCGGCTTTTCAAGAAAATATCAAAACTTTGGATCTGTCTGCTCCGATCGTGGAACATCATCCCCTCCCTTCTAAAATCGAACAAGTTTCACAGGCTCTGGTTTTAGGTATCAAAGATTATTTTGCCAAAACCGGTTTTCAAAAAGCCGTTATCGGCCTTTCCGGCGGCATTGATTCTGCCCTGACCGCAGCGCTCGCTGTCAAAGCGCTAGGCCCTCAAAATGTTTTAGGTATTAGTATGCCCACTCGTTACTCTTCCGAAGGCAGTGTTTCAGATTCCCAGGCTTTAGCTAAAAATCTCGGTATTAAACTCAAAATTATTGGCATAGATCATATTTTCCAACAATATATAGATGTTTTAGCCCCAGACTTTAAAAAACGCAAATCAGGGTTAGCACACGAAAATTTACAAGCTAGAATCCGCGGTAATATCTTAATGGCTTATGCTAATCGGTTTGGTAGTCTTCTTTTATCTACCGGCAACAAAAGCGAAATGAGTGTTGGTTATTGTACACTTTATGGCGATATGAATGGCGGTATAGCAGTGCTCGCGGACGTGCCTAAAATGATGGTTTATAAACTTGCCAAATATCTCAATCAATCCCAAAAACTTATTCCACCAGCCATTATCACCAAAGCTCCGTCTGCTGAACTGCGGGCCCATCAAAAAGATCAGGATTCTTTACCACCATATAAAATTCTGGACAAAATTATTTATTATTATATCGATCAAAACCTTGATCCTGACGCCATTGTCAAAAAAGGTTTTGACGCGCAAACCGTGGCCAAAGTCATTGACCTTATCAAAAAAAATGAGTACAAACGCAAACAATCTCCTCCCGGCCTAAAAATCACTTACAAAGCTTTTGGCTCCGGCCGCCGCATGCCCATTGCCGCGAGGTATTAAAATTACTCCACAAATCTGGTATGCTAATTATACTCTAGGGGAGGGTGATGAAAATTTTTCTTAAAATAATTAGTTCGCAACCAGAATCTACTGTTTTTGATCAGCAAAAACTTCAACAAATAATCGACGGCTTAGATCAATGTGTTTACCACGAGCGTTTGACAGGTGGCTTTAAGGCAATTACAGCTAAACCTATGCTGCAAACCTTATGTACTGAACTAAGAAATAAAAAAGCTTTTGCCATCGTAAATCAGGAGCCGGCTAGCTCACTGAAGACCTTCAAAATAGTCGTAGACGAAATGCCTACAGACGCAGAATTGAAATCCATAATGACAGATGCTTTAGTTGCGGCTGGAGATGAGCATTCTTTTGCGTCTAATCATTTCTTGTGCCAAAGCAGTGACAATTCAACTACCATAACCTTCTTGTTTATAAAGTTTGATTTCAATATATGTATCACCACAGATTCGTCCACAACCAGACCTGGTATAAAGAGGCCTGAAAAAAAGGAACTAACTGTAGAAGAGTTAGCACAAAAAAGAACAAGAGATATTTTTAGCGGAAAAGTAATCTTAAGCGAAGATTCAGCCCTCTTAAAGTTTTGGGGTGAACATAAAACTACGCTTTTAGCCGAATTAGGGCGGCCTTATACCAAGCAGTTTCTCACACAATATTGGGATAGATTAGTACCGTTGCTGGAAGAACAAGCGCCAGCGAACTTTGCAGAACTTGGCCAGAAAGTTTGTGAGATAGTGAAGCCTGGGAAGAAATCAAAATCAAGCAGAAACTCTTCAGTTTTCCTAAAAACTTTTAACCTTTTGAGGTTAATGCCTGCACCGCTTGGCCCAGATCAGCCAGCCGATGTCTTTATTGCCCAGTGGAAACCAGTGGCTACTTCGCAGCTAACTGAAACTAGAGCATTTGATAAGGATACGGCAGGGCGGCTAATAAACTTTAATTTATTATGTATTCAGCAAGAATGTGCGGACGAGGATCATCCTCTAACCAGGCAGGATCTTATTAGCTTGAACACAAGCTTAATAAAGCTTCCCGCGGTTAGAGAAAATTTGCAGGGATGGGTTGATGTGCAAACTATCCAGCAATTAACCCGCCATCTCACAGCAGTTACTGCTGCAGCCCATACGGAGTTTGATGAGAAGTCTGTCCCCTATGCGCTTGCTTTAGGAAAATTAACTAGCAAAATTAGGGCAAAAAGTTTTCTTACTGAAGAACAAGTAGGGAACACTGTGGAATGCTTGAGCCGAGTAATTTGTAGATTGCGCGGCCCTAGTTTTGTGCTTCCAGATCATCAGGCTTTATTAAGGCCTGTAGCGTTAGCACATCCTTTAGAACTAGAGTTAGCCAATATGCTATGTGAAATACAAGGAAAAGATCAAGCTCTTTATAAACGTCATATAAAAGGTTGTGCAGGACTGGGTATCATAGATCTTCTCATTTTGTGCGGTATTAATGCAGTAGTTAAAGAAATAAAATTAGGGCTTCCAGAAGATTTTTTTGAGGCGCTCATTTTTGTAAATGGGGAAATTATAAGTGCCTGTTTAGAGACCCATGCTCTGGAAGCGAGCGTTAGTTTTGGTAATGGGGAAACTATAAGGACAGAAAAAGATAGTATTCAGTTAGTCATTGGTCCCCAAAAAAGCCTGCTTACCAATGTAACTACCGGTACTTTATCAGGATGTTTTTTGCATCCTGGCCTAGAGACTGATGATGCTTTGAAACAAGTAGTCTGGGACCAAATGAATTCTCTAGTTCCCCACTTCTATGCAGATATGCCTACTCTTTTGACTTATTTAAGTGGCCAGGTGCTAAACAATTTTCAGCAAATGCAAACTCCAGATTTTGACGAGTCCACGCTTTTTTTAAAAGAAACAAGCCAAATGAAAGCTAAACTGCGCCATTTTTTAGCTTATGCTCAAGATCAGGAGGCAGGGCTAACTGAGCCCCAAGCCCAAGCCTATAGAGACTTATTAGATTGTTATCCGACAACGGAAGAGAAAGGTAGAGATATAGGTGTTATTGCGCAAAACGTTCTGGGCCATCTTTCTCCCCTAATAGCAGAAAGAAAGATTATTTTTCTTATTCTTGTAACTTTAGCAAGAGCAAGCATAGCAAGGGCAATAGTAGAAGGACAAGAAGAAACAGTAGACACTGTTTTATTTAAT
>Ga0233430_1005588_pt1 | contig 10809 bp, 7 predicted proteins | sample SI_118_April2016_2_FD_179883 | JGI IMG/M metagenome (GOLD analysis project Ga0233430, IMG submission 179883) | Seawater microbial communities from Saanich Inlet, British Columbia, Canada - SI_118_April2016_150_MG | ecosystem: Environmental > Aquatic > Marine > Inlet | place: Canada: British... | reverse complement strand
AGTGCTTTGGGGGCTTCAGGGTCGGTTACAAAATTAGTTCACGTTCTGTTTGCAAAATGTCCGGCTTTTGGGACTTTTTCAAACAGATTAAGTGAAGTTATTTTTTAACGACCCCCTTGCAAAAAGAATGTAAAGTTTTTTATGAACGATCCCTGAGCTTAAACCATAATTACGCTACTTAGCATTTTCGATGTTTAACAATAGATGATAAACCGTTGATTTTTCATAACTTAAGTCCAAAATCCTCTGTTGCTATAATACCTGATAAGAGACTATTAATTTTTGTTTTCCAGAAGTCAAGCCCTAAATCCTCTGTTGGTTGAAAATTCCCAGATTATATTGATAAATATCAATCAAATGGCAGAGTAGGAGGAAACTCGTTTTTCACAGACAAAAGAACTCTTGTCATACCAGGATGTTTTTTTCTCTGGAAAGCTAAGGGTCGGCTCAAAAATTATTTTTGAACGATCCCTAAAAGTGGAAAGGTTTGAGAGGTGAAAATTATTCCCAGGACTAAAATACACTCCAGAATACAGGCCTGGCGTTTCAATGATTGATGAAATCGATTTTTTATCATAAACTTTACTGAACAAGTTGACTTCAACACCTTTATACCAGTCATTTGAATCTCACAGAAATAGAGAAGTAAAACCGGGGGTATGAAACCGAGTGGTGCACTCCCGATTTTATACCAGGATTGACCCCCGAGTTGGTAATCATCCATCCACCGTCGATCGACCAAAAAAAAACCACAAATAAAAAAAGATAACATGAGAGTAGCGTTACTGGGAGCAGGATCCGTTGGAACAATCATTGGTGCTTTAATAACGGAAGGAGGTGAAAACATCGTTCTGGTGGACAGTTATGCAGAACAGGTAGATATGTTGAACACCCATGGTGTTAGAATTACAGGTCATCTCAACCGATCCCTGCCTGTAAAAGCGATCTTGCCGGAGGAGATGGAAGGGGAATATGATCTGGTAATTTCGACTACAAAGCAATCAAGCCTGGCAGAATCCCTAAAAAATATCCTCGAACATATTCATGATCAGACAATAGTACTTACCCTGCAAAACGGCATCCCTGAAGATATTTCTAAAAACATCGTCGGTGAAAAAAGAGTCATGGGTGGCGGGATTGAATTTGGGGCAACCCTGCGAGAGCCTGGGGTTACAGAGTTAACCACGGAAGTATCATCTCTGGGGATCACCTTTGGACAATTGGACGGCGAAATTACTCGAAAAACCAGAGCGATTCAATCCGTATTATCCCATTTAGGTCACGCCCACATTACGAAGAATCTTCTGGGAGTCAGATATTCAAAACTTACTGATAATTCAACTTTTAGTGGTATGTCAGCCGTGTTGGGCTGTTGCTGTGAAAATATTTTAGAAAGCTATCAAGCCATGAAATGTATCGCTTATCTGGGTCGGGAAGCCGCCTGTGTGATCGATAAATTGAACATATATCCGGAAAAAGTTTTTGGTTTGCAACCCCTGCTTGAAAATGTGGACTTCAAAACGAAAGAAGAACTGGATGATGTGATTCAAAACTATTGGTCACCTCTCTACTGGCCATTTAAAGATATGAAAGCCAGTATGCTGCAGGATTTAGAAAAGGGACAAAAATCTGAAATCAACTTCATCAATGGAAAATTTGTGGAAGTGGGCCGGGAAGTTGGCGTCGATGTTCCCTTTATGCGGACAGTTGTTGATATTATAACTAAACTCCAGGATGGCGAACTTAAACTGGAAGACGCCTGGAACAATTTGGAATATTTTGATTTTCCGGAATTGATGCCTGACAAATCGTTTTCTATCAATGCAGGAATTAGCTGATGAAACCATTTAATTTTCCCAACCGACCGGTTTTACTTGATGGAGGCATGGGCCGCGAATTGCGCTTTCGAGGTGTTGATACACTGAAGCCATCCTGGTCGGCCAGTGCCTTACTGACAACCCCTGAGATCGTTCAGCAAATTCACTCTGACTATATATCTGCTGGTGCTGATGTTATCAGCACGAACACCTATGGTGTGATTCGCAGCGACTTGTTCAAAGAGGGCCTGGAAGACAGGTTCGTTCAATTGAACCAAATCGCTTGTGAACTGGCTAAAAAAGCTCGGGATCTTGCTGATCATCCAGTGTTTATCGCCGGATCGCTACCGCCTCTGAAGGGCTCTTTTCGTCCGGACCTGGTCGGGGAAATAGCTGAGCTTGAACCCTTATACCGTGAACAGGCAGAACTCCTTGCACCCCATGTTGACTTGCTGCTTTGCGAGACCATGTCAACTGGGGCAGAGGCTAAAGCAGCTGTGACTGCTGCCTGCCAGACAGGCAAACCGGTTTGGGTGGCATGGACACTCCATGAAGATCACTCCGGTAGATTGAGAAGTGGTGAGACGATTGCTGAAGCTGCTGCGGCCTTAAAAGATCTGCCTATCAGCGGAGCACTGGTTAACTGCTGCTCGCCTGAAAGCATTACAATGGCAATGCCAGCCTTGACTTCAACAGGGTTTGACTTTGTCGGGGGGTATGCCAACACATTTCAATCCATCCCCGAAAGCTGGACTTTGGATGGCGGTGATGAGACGGACGGGATAATTGATTTGCGTGCGGATCTGGATCCCATGGAATACCGGCAACATGCCGCTGATTGGCTCAAGGCGGGAGCAACCGTCGTTGGTGGATGCTGCGGGACGCGACCTGCGCATATTGCTGAGATACACAACCTGATAATGGAGCTCTAGCGCACGAGCTACTGACTATTTGTTTGGATTATTGCTCTCATCGCTGTCCAATGCCTCAGGCAGTGTCAAGATGTAACTTTTGATCTCATCTCTGACACGACGGTAGTGGCTCAAAGCTTCTTCTTCACTCCCAGCTCCCGCAGCCAGCTTTGGCGGGTCATCGAATCCCTGATGGGTCACCTTGGTTTTGGCAGGAAAGAAGGGACACGTCTCGTTGGCCCGGTCGCACAAGGTAACCACATACTCAAACTCCCTGTTATTCAGATCATCAATAGTCTTACTTTGCTGCTCCGAAATGTCGATCCCAATTTCATGCATCACTTTTACCGCCAGAGGATTCAGTCCATGCTTGATGATCCCGGCCGAGACCGAATCAATCACATCACCTCGTAAGTGGTTGCACAGCCCCTCTGCCATCTGACTGCGGCAGGAATTACCTGTGCAAAGAAAAAGTAGACGAAGCTTCTTTTTCATGAAGGTTTTCCAGATTCATTTCTAATGCCCCTCTGCGCAGGGCAGGGATGAGCAGGTTCGCAATGACGTCGTTTTGGGTCACAGTCTATTCAGCAACCAAACACAAATGGGTGAGGTTTTCTGAGTCAGGGCAATTCAAGTGTCATAACTTTGCCTCCGTATTTATGCACAGAATCATGAGCCCGCACGGTGATTGTTTTCACCCGAGCCGGAATCACAACGCCGGAAAGGCTTCGTGTAAAGGGCTGTTCGTCAACATGGGGATGGTGAAGCGTTCTGGTGCCGAAAATGGTACCGTCCTGACCAATGATATCCCATTTATTTGCATAGTGTTTCCATCCACTGTCTTGATGGCGAACGGTCACACTGAAATGATAGGTGTTGTTATTCGTTTTCGTTGCATTCACCCTGATGACATCTGCTTCGCCTGCAAACCCGGTGGAAAGATGCAAAGATAGACATAAAGTGATAAATAGCAGGTTTATTTTCATACTGTTCTCCTCAAAACCATCTTTTGCCTTCAGCAAAACACTGGTTGTCAGTGACTGAAGAGCCGGTCTGTTCCATAAATTGCTTAAAAATATTCCCTGGGTCTAAGCCTAAGGGTCGGCTCAAAAATGAGTTCACATTCTATGGGCAAAATGTCCAGTACTTTAGGGATTTTTGCAAATAGATTATGTGAAGTTATTTATGAACGATCCCACAGGTTTGATTAGCCAATTCGCTACTTAAAGAATAAGCTTATTCAAATGTTTTGTACATTAAAAACCTGGGGGATCAGGGGAAATCCCGGCAAACTTCACTTGACGCCAACGAGTCCCCGATGTAGTCTTTCAAACGAATATAGTCTGCTCGGTTAAAGAAAAACAGAAGTAACTATTCACTACCTCTACTGAGCCGAGGGGATCAAAATTCAAAACGATGGAAAACAGGACGTTTTCCCAACGCGTTTCTGACGAAACACTTGGCTCCAGAGATGGATTCATGCGTGTTTTGAATCTTGTTCCCCTCGGCGGGACGCAAGCTGTTTAGTTACAAAGGTTAAAGGATTAAGAAAGGGTCCTATTCCAAAGGGAAAACTATGAAAGTTCTTTTGATATATGTGGTAACTGAAAACATCAACATCCCAGTCTTGCCGTTGGGTATGGCATGTATCGCAGCCTCTGTGGAGCATGCCGGGCATGAGGTCAGGCAGGTCAGCCTCACGTCCCAGCATGCTCGATCCGAACTGGAAACGGTAGTGGGTGAATTTATACCTGATGTCATCGGGGTCTCTCTCAGAAATGTTGACGATCAGAAAATGGAAAGTACACAATTTCTGCTGGGGGCTGTCAAAGAGGCTATCTCTTTCTGCAGGACCCTCACCGAGGCACCCATTATTCTGGGCGGTGCCGGGTACAGTATTTTTCCTGACAGTGCTTTGTCTTACTTGGAAGCGGATATGGGCATTCAGGGTGCAGGGGAGGAGTCGTTTGTCAAGCTGCTGGAATGCATCAAGGAGAAAAAAGAACTCAATGGAATCCCTGGACTTTTTATTCCAGAGACCGAGCCATTGCAGACAGTCGCTATTCTTGATAATCCTGAAGCGTCTCCCCTGCCTCTGCCAAATAGACATCTTCAGCTAGCACCGGCGGTCAAAGAGCGGAAAACCATGATCCCTTTCCAGACCGGGCGGGGATGTCCCATGAACTGTAACTACTGTTCCACACCCGCCATTGAAGGCGTAAAGCCGCGCCACTATTCTGCCGATAAGGTTATCGGAGCACTTTCAAAATATGTGGAGGATGGGTTCAACCATTTTTTCTTTGTCGACAATACCTTCAATCTTCCTGGCGTTCACGCCGCGGAAATTTGCGATCGAATTATCGCAGAGGGGCTGGACATCAGCTGGCAGTGCATCTTCTACCCTTGGAATGTGGACGAAGCATTGATCGAAAAAATGGCTGGAGCCGGTTGTACCGATGTCAGTCTGGGTTTCGAAAGCGGATCCGAAAAAATCCTTTCCATTATGAACAAGCGGTTTCGGCCTGAAGAGGTCCGTCGAATTTCGAAAATGCTAAAAAGAAACGGTATTAGACAAATGGGGTTCCTGTTGTTGGGCGGCCCTGGTGAAACAAAAGAGACAGTCGAAGAGAGTCTGGTTTTTGCCGAATCTCTGGAATTGAATATGATGAAGCTCACCCTGGGAATTCGGATTTATCCAAATACCCCTCTGGCGAAAACCGCCCTTGAAGATGGGATCATCACCTCGGACCAGAACCTTCTTTTTCCGGCGTTTTACATGGTCCCGGAACTGGAATATTGGCTGCGTGAAACGGTCAAAAAAAGGTTGGATGGAAGACCGAACTGGATCTATTAGTCGCGTGTCCTTTCTGTCCATGATGCTCACACGGTTCAGTTGACCTGTATGCACCCGTCATTTAATGATCTTCTTTTGAATCTATTCACTACTTTTTCGGAGTCGAGGGGATTATGATTCAAAATGCTCGAAAACAGGACGTTTTCCCAACGTGTTTCTGACGAAACACTTGGCTCCAGGGACGGATTCATGCGTGTTTTGAATCATGATCCCTCGACGGAGCCATGCTGAACAGTTGCCTTTTTTTGGCCTTTTCAAAGAGGAGATCCATTACTTTACGCATCATCAGGGCATCTTCGATGGTGCGAATAAGACCGGATTGCTGAGCATCCTGCAAAAACTGAGTCACATCGGTCTTTACGGTCTCCGCCTGGTGGGCGATCTCTTGCTGAAGCTCTTGTGGATCCAGTTTCAGTTGCTCTTTCTCTGCAATTGCCAACAGGAAGAGCTGTCGTTTGGCGGCTGATTCCGCTTCAGGCAGAAACTCCCTCTTTTTAACAGGGGTCTGTTTTGCGATTTCAGCCAGGGTCATGCCGCGCTGCTGCATCGTTGTGGCGTATTGACCGATCATCTCCTCCAGATTATCAGATACATAAGAGGGGGCCAGGGGAACATCGGTTTTCTGGAGCAGACGATCCAGGAGCCTGGTGCGGGCATCCTGTTCGTAGTGATAGGTCAGTCGCCGGCGATGCTGCTGGAGCAGTATCATTCTCATTTCAATAACTGAGCCTACCTGAGCCACTTTCCGGGCCAGTTCTTCATTAATCTCTGGAAGGATCTTTTGTTTAAGAGTGTTCAGGGTGATCTTTGTTTGGACTTTCTGGCCGGCCAGGGATGGGTTTGGGAAATCGGCAGGATATGTGATAATTCCGGTTTTGGACTGACCGGGTTTCAGAGTCTTAAGGATTTTTTCAAAATCCGCAACCATCTGGTCGGCTCCGATCTCAAGCACAAGATGGGTGCCGCTCATTCCCATCATGTTCAAAAACCGGCCCTGGGATTCGAAATCAAAAAGTGCGACATCCCCGTCAGCTGCCTGGCGATCTTCGTTGATTTCCTCCAGGGTACTCAGTTGTTCTCTGACGGAGTCGATTATCTGATCAATATCTGCTTCGCTTACAACCGCTTCCTGAACTTCAATTTCAACCCCCTCGAACTCCGGGATCTCCAGTTCAGGGATAATTTCAACCACGAAACAGAAGCGGCAGTCTTGCCCTCTCTCCAATGAGATGTCGGGTGGCATCTCAATTTGATTCAGGGGGGCAATCCCGTAAAAGGCCACCGCTTTCCTGCTCTCTGCCTCAAAAATTTGTTGAACGGCCAGAGAGAGAATCTCCCCTTTCAGCTTTTCAAAAATAAGGCTATCCGGAATTTTCTCATCACGGAATCCCTTCTCGTCCAGGGTTTCTCTTTTTCCCGTGATGACCGCGTTAATAGCAGAGTCAATTGCCTGTTTCGGAACCTGGACGGTGATCTGTTTTTCAACCTGAGAGAGCGATTTTATTTCGTAATTCATATGATTCACTGTTACTTTGTTTGTCCGGCTGCCTGGACGTTCGGTGCGGGGGACTGGTCACTGGAGGGGTCAAATGACTCGACTTTGGCTGCCCTTTTAGGCTATTTTAAAAAAAGAAAATGCCCTTGTCGACAACCGATAGGTGAAAAGCATTGACGTGTGTGTCCTTTTTTTTAAAACTACTCAACCCGATTCGCTCGGAATTGTTTATAACTGGCATTTTAGGGATCGTACAAAAATAACTTGGCACAATCTGTCCGCATAGGGATCGTTAAATGATAACTTCCCTTAATCTGTGTGCAAAAGTCCCTAAAGCCGGACATTTTACAAACAGAATGTGAAGTAATCATTTAGCCGACCCTGAAGTCCCGAAAAGACTGAACATTTTGCAGACAGAATGCCAAGACACTGTGTTTCCTTTTCCGTTAATGGGGAAAACACTTGAGTAATTTTTGAGCCAACCTTCAGATATTATTCAGAAATAATCTTCCATAGGAATAAATGACTATAGTCGTAGACTTTCAACCGGTGGGACGAAAAGTTTCAGTGGAGGAGGGCGTCAGCATTCTTGAAGCCTCCAGATCAGCAGGTGTCGGATTGTCAGCCGTTTGCGGTGGAGATGGGAGTTGCGGCTCCTGCCTGGTGCGTTTAGCATCGGATGCAGCCGTGAGCCCTCTTGATTCCCTGGAAAGGGAGACCCTTTCTGCCGATGAACTGAAACGGGGATATCGACTGGCCTGCCGCACCAGCATCCAGGGGGTGCTTCGTGTTGAGATTCCACCCGAATCCCTGACGGCTCCCCAGCGGACTCAGGTTGAAGGGGAGGAGCTGCCATTTGAACTGGAACCATCCGTTACCATCTACACCCTTGATCTGGCGCCGGCACAGCGGGAGGATCAACAGTCGGACTGGGAACGGGTGAACGATGCCCTGGTGGAGGCCGGTGCGCTAAAACCGCGACAGCAGCAATTGGCGGTAACCCGGCAGTTGTCAGGCTTGCTGCGTGATAACGACTGGCGGGTTCAGGTCGGTTTGCGGGACGATACCATCGTCAGCGTTTCTGTTCCTGATAACCCGATTCTGGGACTGGCTGTCGATATCGGGACGACAAAGGTGGCAGGTTATCTGGTTGATGTTGTCAGTGGTGAAACATTGGCCATGCAGGGCGTCATGAATCCGCAAATAGCCTATGGCGAGGACATAATGGCTCGCATCTCCTATGGGATGAAAAATCCGGCTGGCGGTGACAAGTTGCAGCAGGCCATAGTGGAAGCCCTGAACCAGCTGGCCGCAGATCTCTGCCACCGGGCCACATCAGAAAAGGGCGTCAAGGCAGCGTCAAATTCGTTGCAGCAGCAGATTACTGAAGTTGTGATTGTCGGCAATACGGCCATGCACCACACAGTTCTGGGACTGCCGCTCAGTCAGCTGGGGCTGGCGCCTTATATTGCAGCGGTTTCCGATTCTCTGGATGTTAAGGCAAGTGAGCTCGGCCTGTCCCTGGCAGCCGGTGCAGTGGTCCACCTGCTGCCGATTATCGCCGGTTTTGTGGGTGGCGATCATGTATCCATGCTGCTTGCGACAGACATCCGTGCGGGATCCGGCAATGGCATCTACCTGGATATTGGAACCAATACCGAGATCACGTTGCTGGCAAAGGGCAGACAGCTCTGCTGTTCCACCGCGTCAGGTCCCGCATTTGAAGGCGCCCACATCAGGGACGGCATGCGGGCGGCGGACGGTGCAATCGAACGGGTCCGGGTTATTGGGAACAAAATCGAATATCAAACGATCAACGACGAGAAACCGGTGGGGATTTGCGGGTCCGGAATACTGGATGCCATCGCCCAGTTCAAGATCTCCGGTATCATTAACTTCCGGGGGGCATTTGAAGTAGATCACCCTCTGGTCACGGTTGGTGACCGGGGGACCGAAGTGGTCCTGGTTTCCGGGGAACACACTAAACATGGACGTGATATTGTGTTGACGCGCAAAGATATCAGTGAAATTCAGCTGGCAAAAGGAGCCATCCGGGCCGGTATTGAACTGCTGCTAATGGACGCCGGACTGTCCGCAGATAATTTGGAACAATTTATCATTGCCGGCGCGTTTGGCAGTTTCATTGATGTCAATAGTGCGATGGCCATCGGCATGTTTCCGAAGCTGCCCCATGATTGTTTTCGACAAGTCGGAAACGCTGCCGGGATCGGGGCAAAACTGGCGCTGCTGTCAAAATCGAAGCGGAAAGAAGCCGGTGAAATTGCCCGGCAGACAGAATACGTCGAATTGGCAAACCATGCTGAATTCAGCAATGAGTTTGCCAAGGCAATGAGGTTATAGATCTTAAAAATCCCCCTGGGAAATGATGTTTCTATCTCTGAGGCTTAGGGTCGGCTCATCAATTACGTCACATTCTGTTTGCAAAATGTCCAGTGTTTTGGGGCTTTTGCAAATAGATTATGTGAAGTTATTTATGAACGATCCCTTACTACCAAGGGAACGGTGTTAGTTGGCGGTATGTTGGGAATTGTGTTGCAAAGCAAGGTATTTGACGCAATTGATATTGAAATCAGTGTTCAGCGGTTACTGTCAAAGCTGGGTCTGGATGGATGAATTTTGAAACGAATGAGTCAATTAAGGGCGGGCATAGATGAAAGAGATAAGAACACGGATTGAAAAAGGGTTTGAAAGACTGGGCGAATTCATCATTCGGTTTCGTTGGGGAGTGCTAGCGTTGACCTTTCTTCTGACAGCGGTCATGGTGCTACAGATTCCAAAAACCACCTTCAATATGGACACTGAAGCGTTTCTCCAGGAAGACGATCCTTCAATCCTGAAATATGATGAATTTCGTGATCAGTTTGGACGGGATGAGATGATTGTCGTGATGATCAGTCCGGAGAATGTGTTTGATCAGGCCTTTCTGACGAAGCTGAAAGCATTTCATGAGCAGTTGGAAGAACAGGTTCCCCATCTGAATGATATCACGAGTCTGGTAAATGCCCGCCTGACCAGGGGTGAAGAGGGACAATTGCTTGTTGAGGATCTGATGGCAGAGTTGCCTGGCACCGAGGATGAGTTGGCGCTTTTGAAAGCAAGGGTTCTCGCCAATCCCATCTACCGAAATCTGTTGGTCTCGGAAGATGGGAAACTGACCACCGTTGTGATTAAATCAGAGGCTTACGTCACGGGTGGTGACGAGAGTGAGGAGGATACAGGTTTCGATGAAGAATCAACAGGGAAAGCCAATTCCATCGGGGAAGATGAGCGGAAACACTTGAGTAACGATGATAACACGGAAATCGTGCGCTCGATTCGAGATGTGATGCAACAATTCAACAGTCCTGATTTTCCTTTGCGCTTGAGTGGTTCCCCGGTGGTAACCGATTATCTGAAAGCCGCCATGCAGGGAGATATGATGAAGTTCACCCGTTTGGCGATTATTGCCATCGCCCTGTTTCTCTTTCTGCTGTTCCGGAGGGTTTCCGGAGTGCTCCTGCCGTTGTTGACAGTTGTACTAAGTGTCATTTTCACATTCGGAATGATGGCAGCCACAGGCACCCCGATCACGTTACCGTTGGCCATTTTGCCTTCATTTATACTGGCCACGGGCGTTGGGGCTTCGGTACATATCATGGCGATCTTTTTCAAATATTATCGAACCGAGGATAAGCCTACAGCCATTGTTAAAACCCTGGGGCATTCCGGGCT
>Ga0233430_1005561_pt1 | contig 10853 bp, 13 predicted proteins | sample SI_118_April2016_2_FD_179883 | JGI IMG/M metagenome (GOLD analysis project Ga0233430, IMG submission 179883) | Seawater microbial communities from Saanich Inlet, British Columbia, Canada - SI_118_April2016_150_MG | ecosystem: Environmental > Aquatic > Marine > Inlet | place: Canada: British... | reverse complement strand
AGCTTAAAATGGTAGCGGATAAAATGAATATTGATATTAATGAAGTCATAAAAGCTGCCGCTACAAAACCCTTTGGATTTACTGCGTATTATCCTGGGCCTGGTTTAGGCGGACATTGTATTCCCATCGATCCTTTTTATCTGACGTGGAAAGCAAAAGAGGTAGGCATGAATACCCGCTTTATCGAGTTAGCTGGAGAAATCAATACAAGCATGACATATGATTGGTTTTTGAAAAATAATGGTTAATAAAATATTTAATGATTTAAAAATCTTGTCCGCTAAAAATGGAAGTAACCGCAGTTACTTCTTAGTGGTATTCGAATATTTATAAAGGATGATATGGTATGAATGACGTAAAATTAATAATACAAGAAAACAATACTGTATTGGTTAAAATGTTGGACCAGTGCGTTGCAGATATTAAAGAAGCTTCTGACTTATCAATTTTAGCTATTAAAAATGGCAAAAAAATTATTTGGTGTGGAAATGGCGGATCTGCTGCAGATGCCCAACATATGGCTGCTGAACTAATGGGAGGGCTAGTGTCTCATGATAGGGAACCAATCCCTTCAATTGCCTTAACTACTGACACATCTTTTATTACTGCCTGGGCAAATGATACATCTTATGAAACTATTTTTTCACGCCAAATTGACGGTTTGGGAAAAGAAGGAGATGTCCTTGTAGCAATTTCGACCAGTGGTAATTCAAAAAATGTAATCAATGCAATTCATAGTGCAAATTTGAAAAAAATGAAAATAATTATCCTGACTGGAGAAACTGCTGGTAAAATGAAAGACCTTGGTGATATTCGGATATGTATTCCTAGTAATAATACTCAGCGGATACAAGAAGGACATCTATTAGTAGAGCATATTTTGTGTGAATCAATTGAAGCTTCAATTCTAAATAATTAGAAATTTTATTTTGAGCAAATTTAAACTTGAACTTATAGTTTATGACTTTGATGGTGTAATGACAAATAACAAAGTCTATTTAAGCCAAAATGGTAATGAAACAGTGCAGGTAAATCGTGCAGATGGACTTGGTGTGTCAGAAATAAAGATTCTTGGGATTGAACAAATCATCATTTCAACTGAGACTAACCCTGTTGTTACCACAAGAGCAAATAAACTTGGGATAAATTGTTTGCAAGGTGTTGAAAATAAAAAAGAGGCTTTAAAAATATATTGTAAAAAAAATGATTTAGATCTAAAAAATGTTGCATATGTAGGTAATGATATAAACGACAAGGAAGCCATGGAAATTGTAGGACATTCATTTTGTCCGGGCGATGCGCATAATAGTATTAAAGAATTATCAAACCATACTTTGAAAGTGAAGGGTGGAGAAGGTGTTGTCAGAGAGTTATATGAAATTTTAAAAGAAGGGTTAATAAATGAGTGATTTTTTTAAAAAAATAAGCATTTCAGATGAACCTTATCTTATAGCTGAGATAGGCATTAACCATAATGGAGACATGAATATTGCTAAAAAATTAATAGATGCAACTAATGCCTGTGGTTGGCATTGTGCGAAGTTCCAAAAAAGAAATCCTGATATTTGTGTTCCAGAACATCAGAAGCTCCTTAAACGTGATACACCATGGGGTGAAATGACTTATATTGAATATAAGTATAAGGTTGAATTTGAGAAACCTGAATATGATATTATAGATGACTACTGTAAAGTAAAACCTCTGTCGTGGACAGTTTCGGTATGGGATCATGACAGTCTTAACTTTATAAAAAATTACAGCGTACCATTTATAAAAATCCCTTCAGCTCTTATAACTAATCTAGAATTAATTAGTTCAGCAGCTGATACAAAAATTCCAATAATTATTAGCACTGGAATGTCGACATGGAAAATTATAGATAATGCTGTGAACCTTCTTGAGAATAAGGGTTGCGAGTATGCAATCCTACACTGTAATTCAACTTATCCAGCCCCCATTAATGAATTAAATCTTAATGTTATTCCAACCATGAAGGAAAAATATAATTGTCCTATCGGCTACTCAGGCCATGAGTTTGATCTTGAGCCTTCAGTGTTAGCCGTTGCTATGGGTGCTGAAATTATAGAAAGACATGTAACTCTAAATCATAATATGTGGGGTACTGACCATGGATCCAGTTTAGAAGTACATGCTATGGATTTATTGCAAAAAAGATTAAATGATGTTCATAAGGTTTTAGGAAAATCAGAAAAAATTATAACAGAATCTGAAAAGCCTATTATGAAAAAATTGAGAGGTTAGATATATCTTCTAAAAAAATTGTAGCGATAATACCTGCTCGAGGCGGTTCAAAAGGGTTGCCAAATAAAAATATATATCCAATTTTTGGAAAACCTTTGATAGAATGGACGATTGAACAGGCAAAAATATCAAAATATATCGATAAGATTATTGTTTCTACTGATGATGATGATATAATGAATGTCGCTAAAAATAGCGGTGCTACCATAATTGAAAGACCAAAAAATTTAAGTGGTGATGGAGCTTCTTCTGAATCGGCATTAATTCATTCAATCGATATCTTAAATAGAAAATTTAATATGAGTCCTGATATTATTGTTTTCCTACAAGCCACATCGCCACTCAGGAAAAAAAATGATATTGATAATGCAATCGAAACATTTTTAGATACAGGATCAGACTCTCTTTTTTCTGTTACGATTCCGGAAGACCTAACCTTGTGGAAAGAAGAAAATGGAGAATGGGAAAGTATGAATTTTGATTATCATAACAGAGTTAGAAGACAAGACATGTTTACAAATTATATTGAAAATGGGTCCATTTATATATTTAAACCAGGAATATTAAAAAAATATAACAATCGATTAGGTGGGAAAATATCATCGTATAAGATGGAGTTTTGGCAGACTTGGGAATTGGATTCGATTACAGAAGTTGATCTAATAGAATTTTACATGAAGAAATACAAAGTGAGTTCATATGGAAATAATTAATTTTTTTTTATCAACTGATATTTCACTTGGGCTAGGTATGTTTGAAAATACTTGTCTATTCATTGAAAAATTTGGTTCAATAAGACCTGGGATTATTTTTGACTCAAATTTAAATAATAATAGTTATTTCACTAAAAATTTGGAAGTGATTAATAAAAAATATCCCAAATGTGTAAACATTATTAATGAATTGAAGGGTGAGCCAACTTATCAGTATCTTGAACAAAAAAGAAGTGAGTTTGAAAGGAACAAACCAGACATAATTATTGCTATTGGCGGTGGTAGTACAATGGATCTGGGTAAAGGTGTTGCACTATTGCTTAATAACGATGTGTCCGCACTATCCTTAAAAGGTTTCCCGGAAAATATAAACAATCCTCTTCCATTAATTACAATACCTACTATCTTTGGTAGTGGTAGTGAGGTTAGTTACAATGCAGTCTTTATTGATGATGATGAAGGAAGAAAATTGGGTATAAACAGTCAAAAAAATTTTCCTGCCAAAACTATTATTGACCCTTTATTGACTATGTCAGCGCCCAATAGTGCAGTTATTTCATCTGCAATGGATAGTCTGGTTCATTGTGTGGACAGCTTTGGATCTGTAAAAAGCACTCCGCTTAGTAAGATGTTTTCTATTGAAGGTTTCAAGAACACTATTAATTTTTTGTTAAAGAAGGATATAAATGATCCAGTATCTAGAATAGATTTGGCAATTGGTAGCCTTTGTGGTACGACTGCATTAATGAACTCAGGTGATGGCCCGACCAATGGGTTCGCATACTACTTTGGAGTAAAAGATAAAATACCTCATGGTTTAGCGGGAGGTATTTTTTTAAAAGAGGTCATGAAGTGGAATCTCAATAATGGCTATAAGGAATACCATCAACTCTTATTTGAAGATAGATATGATATAGAAGAAAAAAATAAAAAATTATTCAGCGAATTAGAAAGCCTCTACACAAAGCATAAAATACCTGTACTTAAGGATTATGGTTATTTAAAAGGTGATATTAATAATTTGGCAAAGAGTGTGTCAAAAGCACTGCAAGGATCTTTTTCAGGTAATCCAATCCCATTTAATACAAGCTCTGCTGAACAAGTATTAAGCAATTTACTTTAATTATATGACAACAGAGATTTACTCTTAAATATGAAAGAAAATGATTATCATAAATATGTAATTGCTGACGGTGAGTTTATTGGCGAATTTGAAAAAATGTATCAGCATTGTCATGACCCATGGCTACAAGATTCAGTGTTACATAAATCCAATCAAATAGTTTTAAATATGCTTTCGGGAGAGTGCGCATATATTAAAACGCTTGATATTGGCTGTGGAAAGGGGTGGTTTACAAGTTTGTTGAATGAGACTTTGAATAGTGATATTGATGCCATAGATATTTCAGAAACAGCTATTAATAGCGCTATTGAAAATTATCCGGGGATAAATTTTATTGCTGATGATTTTATTAATACACAAAAACTTTCTGGTGATTATGACCTAATAATTATTTCTTAGGTACTTTGGTATGTTTTATATGATATTGATACCTTTTTCAATAAAATTAAAAGGCTAGCAACGCAGAACGTAAAAGTAATTTTTATTCAGACCTACTATGATTTAGATAATCAAAAATATGGTAAGGAGATAATGACAGATGCAGGAGATATTTTAAATAGAATACCTTTTAAAATACAAAATGTTATAGATGTAAAAAATTATAAAAGCGACAATTGGATAGACACAGAGTCAATAATCATTTGCAAAGGTATTAAATAATTTAGGAGATAAAATGCCGGGATCTGAATTAATTGGAAAAGAAGAAATAATAGAAATAAAAGAGCTATTTAATAAAGAGAAAACTACACTTTATAGATATGGACCAAACAACTATAAAACAAGACAGTTTGAAGAAATGTTTGCTAATTATATGGGTGTAAAATATGCCCATGCAGTTTCTTCCGGCACAGCTGCTATTCATTCCGCTTTAGCTTCTGTAGGGATATCTCCGGGCGATGAAGTAATTACAACAGCATGGACTTTTATTGCACCAATTGAAACAATTATGGCCTTGGGCGCAATACCGATTTTGGCCAATATAGATGAGACTTACCATTTAGACCCAATTGAAGTAAAAAGCTTAATCACAAATAAAACAAAAGCAATTGTTTCTGTTCCTATGTGGTCAGCACCCAAGATGGATGAATTAATGAAAATTTGCGAAGATAATGATTTAGTTCTTGTTGAAGATGCTGCACAATCTTTAGGCGCAAGTTACAAGGGTAAGAAATTGGGAACATTTGGTAAAGTAGGTTCTTTTTCTTTTGATTTTGGTAAAACATTACATACAGGAGAGGGTGGTATTATTATTACAAATGATAAGGATTGCTATGATAGAGCAGCAGAGTATTCTGATCATGGGCATATGCATATTGATGGTTTGCCTAGGGGAAAAGACCCAAGAAGGAATCCAGGTTTAAACTACCGGATGAGCGAATTAACCGCTGCTGTAGGTGTTGCTCAATTAAAAAAAATTGATTTTATACTTTCTAAAGCAAAAGAAAACAAGTATAACATAAAAAGTAATATTTCTAACTCACGTGGTCTTGAATTTAGAAAGTTTAATGATGAAGAAGGATCGCAGGGTGATACTCTTATTTTTTCGTTAGATAATCATGAAAAAGCTTTACAATTTGAAAAAATATTAAATGATAATGGGTTTGATACAAAGATATTACCTGAAGCTATAGATTGGCATTTCGGAGGTGCTTGGAGTCACATACTTCCTCAATTTAAACAATATGAAAATGTGAGTCTTGAAGAAAGATACAAACAAACTGGTGATTTATTGAGAAGAAGTATTTGTTTAAATGTTCCCGTAATATTCAAAGATGAAAAAATAAAAAAATTAATAAATACAATAAAAGCAGCTGTAGTTAAAGTATACGGTAAATTATAAATTATTAGAGATTTGATTTTAAACTAATGGATTATGGTTAAGAAAATTCTATTCATTGTCGAATCACCTTTTAATCAAAGAGATTATAAAAGATTTGGCTTTGAACAATTAAAATCACGTGGATTTGAAGTGTCTGTGTGGGATTTTACTCCACTGTTGAGAAGCAAGGTGTACCATAATTATTCTCCACGAGATGCTATAAAATACAAATACCATGAAATAATTGCTGATAAATCTGATTTTAACAAATTATCTGAAAGACTTAATAATGTAATTGTAATCATGTTAATTGGATTAAGGACCGATACTAAATTCATCTTTAAACAATTAATTAATAACAAAGTATTCTTTGGGTTTATAGATGTAGGTCAAATTCCTAATAGGCCTCGACATTTATTTGAAAAAATATTATCATCAATTCAAAATCCTAAATTATTATTGTCTAAACTTATGCTCTCATTTCAAATTCAGGTCAATGACCACATATCTCCGGATTTCATTATTGTCGGTGGGAAAAAAGCTTACCAGAGTAATAGAGACCTTAATAATGATAATACCAAATTAATAAAGGCTCACACTTTAGACTACGATTTATATTTAAATCAAGAAGATAAAAACTCTAGACGGATAGTAAGTGATGATTATGCAGTTTTCCTAGATGAATGCGTACCTTTTCACCCGGACTATTATTATTTGAATATAAAGCCAGATTGTTCTTCAGAAGATTATTATCCTGATATCAATAGTTTTTTTGACAAAGTTAAATCCGAATTTGACACTAAAGTGATTATTGCTGCACATCCAAGGTCGAATTATCATAAAAAAGGAAATCCATTTAATAAAAGACAATATATTTATAATGAAACCACCAATCTTGTGAAATATTCAAAATTTGTAATAGTTCATGCCAGCACAGCAACTAACTTTGCTGTACTGTATAATAAACCAATAATATTTATTTCTTCAACAAAATACTCAACAAAGTATCAAAAATTAATTCGATTTCATTCAACTGTATTTAATAAATCACCAATAAATATTTCTCAGGAAAGTACAATTGATTTTGAAACAGAAATGAAAATAGATAATGATTCGTATAAAAATTATAAAGAAGACTATATAAAGGAAACAGGAACTCCTGAAAAATCGGTTTGGGAAATCTTTGCAGATCATTGTGAAGATATAAAAAGAAACTATAATTGAATAAGATATCAAAAGATATCTATAAATATTACTATTTTCTTAGTGAATAGTGAATTCACCAAATAAACGAATAATAATTTCGCTTTTAGTCAATATCTTTAAAGCAATATTGTCACTTGCTACAGGCTTATTAATTGCTAGAGGATTAGGACCTGAAGATTTTGGGATTTTATCATTTCTTTTAGCGAGTTTTACTGCTTTACGTTCTATGTTGGATATGGGAACCTCAAGCGCCTTCTTCAGCTTTATTTCAAAAAAACTTCAATCAAAAAAGTTTTTTATTACCTATCTGGTTTGGTTAATGATTCAATTTATTTTATCACTACTATTTATAGGGATATTTGCGCCTAATGATTGGATTATGCATATTTGGCAAGGCGAGTTTAGAGAAAGAGTTTTATTAGCATTTATGGCGGTGTTTTTTCAACAACAAATTTGGGGCATGTTATCACATATTGGCGAATCTCAACGATTGACTGTCCGTGTTCAATCTATCAATATTATTGTAGCAGCATTCCATTTGTTATTAATACTTGGTCTTTATTATTTTTTTAGGTTGACTGTAGAAAGAATCTTTATTTTGATTATAATAGAATTTTTATTGGTTGCAATAATTGCTTGGTGGACTTTCCCACTTACTTATTCTAATGAAACTAAAACATTAAAACAAATTATACAGGAATATAAAAAGTTCTGTTTGCCGCTTTTACCTTATACTTATTTAGGATTGGTAATGGGTTTTGCAGATACTTGGATGTTACAGCATTATGGCGGCGCAATTGAACAAGCATATTACGGAATTGGTTATCGCTTTGCTGCCATCAGTTTGATTGCTACACAGTCTATCCTTAAGATTCTCTGGAAAGAAGTTGCTGAATCCAATGAACAGGGTGATAAAGAGAGGGTCCGTCGCATTTATGAACGGTCAAATCGCGTCCTTTTTATGTTTGGTGCAGTAATTTCCGGTTTTCTTGTCCCGTGGGCTTCGGAAATAATACATTTGTTGCTGGGGGATGCATATAGTGGCGGCGTTTTCGTTTTATCCATTATGTTTCTTTACCCCATTCACCAGTCTTTGGGTCAAGTAATTGGTACAATGTATTATTCATTAGAACTAACCAAGCCACATGCAATAATAGGTATGATTTTTATGACCCTGTCTATAATTACAGTATATTTTCTATTAGCTCCAGCAAATGTGATTATTCCTGGGCTGGGTCTTGCGTCAACAGGGCTGGCTATAAAAATGGTTTTAATGCAATTTATTGGTGTAAACTTATCAATATGGTGGCTTTCTAGGTCTCAAGGTTGGAAATTTTCAATCTTCTACCAATTTATTGGTATAGGTAGTTTTCTTATCGCAGGATTTCTTGCCAAAGAATCAGTTTCTTTCTTGATTTGGAATGGGTCGCCACAATTATTACAAGTTATTCTAACCGGATTATTATATATTATTTTAAGTGGAGTAATTATATATACTATGCCTTGGTTACTTAATATTACAAGAGTTGATATCAGGAAGTATATTTCCCATGCAAAAAGTTTTGTCTAATCTATTTTACATAATTGAACAGTTATTATGAAAAATAATTCAATATTTATAGCAACATCCACATTTGGCGTACATTCAAATGAACCAATAAATAGACTAGAATATGGAGGTGATGCAATTGTTCTGAACCCATTATCTCGAAAATTAACTTCAAACGAGTTAATTAAATACGCACACGACGCAACTGGTATTATAGCTGGAACAGAGCCCTACACAAACGAAGTATTACAGCAATTACCCCATTTAAAAGTTATATCCCGTCTAGGTGTGGGTATGGATAATATAGATTTAGAAACAGCTAAAGGGATGGACATCAAAGTATATAAAACACAAACTACACCTGCGTTAGCGGTGTCTGAATTGGTTTTAGGTCTCATGCTTGATTTGGTGCGAAAAATAAGTCATCAAAATAATACTTTAAAATCAGGTACATGGAAAAAAGAGATGGGAAATCTTTTGCATGGAAAAACACTTGGTATTATTGGGTTGGGTGCTATTGGGAAAACTTTAGTCAAATTGGTAAAAGGATTTAATTTTAATATAATGGCATTTGATTTATTCCAAAATGAACAGTTTGCAAAAAACCATTGTGTGAATTACTGTGACCTTGATACTTTACTATCAGAGTCAGATATCATTTCTATCCATCTTAATTTAACGGATGAAACCAATCAATTAATGAATGCAGCACAAATTAGTAAAATGAAACCAGATAGTATATTAATTAATGCGTCTCGAGGTGAAATAATTGATGAAGAATCACTTTATATAGCATTAAAAGAGAAGAGAATTATGGGTGCCGGCCTGGATGTCTTTAATAATGAGCCTTATTTCGGACCATTGTCAAAACTTGATAATGTTATTCTTACACCACACATTGGTTCTTATGCCAAAGAGCTACGAGTTCAAATGGAAATAGAAGCTGTGGAAAACCTTATTAGAGGATTAAATGAAGAATAAAAAAGTATTAGTTACCGGTAGTTCGGGGTTTACCCCGTGAAATAATTTCAAATTTATGGTAAAAATGTATTATACATATGTTTTAAAGAGTCTAATAGATAATGATAATTATACAGGATATACAGAGAATTTGAAATTAAGATTTGAGCAACATAATAAAGGTGAAGTGGATTCCACCAAGAATAGAAGACCATTAAAACTAATCTATTTTGAAGGCTGCTTAAATAGGGATGACGCTACTCGCCGAGAGAAATATTTAAAGACATATTATGGTAAAATGTTTATTAAAAAAAGGCTTTCTGCATGGTTTTTGAAAAACAAATAAACTGTCGTTGCTCAAATCTTATTTCACATGGTGAAACGGTTTATATTAAAGGAAAAGAGGGAGTATAATGCCTGGTGAAAAAGTTTTGGTAACGGGTAGTTCGGGGTTTATTGGCAGTCATGTAGCTGATGCTTTAGATGAGCAAGGTTATCAAGTTATTCTATTCGATGCTGTGCCATCAAAGTATAAGACCGAATCCCAAAAAGAATACATTGGAGATATACTAAACCTTGATGATATAGTAAAAGCAATCAAAGGTTGCCAATATGTTTTTCACTTTGCGGCACAAGCAGATATTGGTTCATCGAGTAATGACCCAACTATGACAATACATAATAATATTATTGGGACCCAAAATATTTTGGAGGTTGCTAGAAGAAATAATGTGCATAGAATTATGTTTGCCAGTACTATTTATGTATATAGTGAATTAGGCAGTTTTTATCGTGTATCCAAACAGGCTTGTGAAAAAATTATTGAAGAATACCAAAAAGAATTTTCCCTTGATTATACTATTTTGAGATTTGGGTCATTATATGGACCACGTGCAAATGATTTTAATGCAATTCGTAGTTTTTTAACCCATGCAATCAAAGAAAAGAAAATTATCAGAAGAGGGGATGGGGAAGAATTACGGGAATACATACATGTTAAAGATGCTGCTCGATTATCTGTTGTTGCTTTAGATAATAAACATATAAACAAGCATTTAATCATTACGGGAAATCAGCAGATTAAAGTTAAAGATTTACTAACGATGATTCGTGAAATATTTAATGGCAAAATTGAAATTGAATTTGATTTGGAAGATGAACTTCATCACTATGAAATAACGCCTTACAATTATAAACCACAGGTTGCCCAAAAAATTACAT
>Ga0233430_1005560_pt1 | contig 10854 bp, 11 predicted proteins | sample SI_118_April2016_2_FD_179883 | JGI IMG/M metagenome (GOLD analysis project Ga0233430, IMG submission 179883) | Seawater microbial communities from Saanich Inlet, British Columbia, Canada - SI_118_April2016_150_MG | ecosystem: Environmental > Aquatic > Marine > Inlet | place: Canada: British... | reverse complement strand
TCCCCATCTCGAAGCCGAGATTGGCCGCGCCGGCAAGCGGATTTGCGCCTTTCACATCAATGACTGGCTGGCCGACACCCGCGATCTGCGCCTGGACCGCGGCATGATGGGTGACGGCGTCATCGACATTCCGGCGATCCGCGGCATGGTCGAGGCGGCCGGCTACACCGGACACCGTGAAGTCGAGATATTCTCGGAACGCGACTGGTGGCGACGCGATCCCGACGAGGTCATCGGGGTGGTCAAGGAACGCTATCAATCCGCCGTCTGAAAGAAGGAGTCAAAATCAATGACGGAATCCCTGCAAACTCTCGCGCGCGCCCTCGCCGACGCCTGGAACGATGTGACGACGGCCCCGCTGCCGCCTCAGGCCGACGCGCCGTCGTCGCGGGCCGATGCCTATATCGTTCAGGACCGGATGGCGGAATTGATTGTGGATTCCCCGGCCGGTTGGAAGGTCGGGGCGACGGTCCCGGCGGTGCAGCGGCTCGAGGGTCATGATGGTCCGATTCCGGGCCGGCTGTTCGCGTCGCGTCTGTTCGAGCAACCGGCACGGGTGCCGGCGCGTTTGTTCCCCGGCGCCAATGTCGAATGCGAATTCGCCTTTCGCGCCAACCGCGACCTGCCCTATGGCGAGATGCCGTTCACGGCCTCGGGCATCGTCGATGCCATCGATCTGCATCTGGCCGTCGAATTGACCGGTTCACGCTTTACCGCCGATACCGGCGGCAGGCAGCCCGGTTCATTCGACACCATTGCCGACAACGGCAACGGCGCCGGCTTCGTCTTTGGCCCGGCAATCCGCAACTGGCAGGGTATCGCCTTCGAGACCCTGGCGATTACCCCGCGCATCGACAATGGCCCGGCAATCAAGGCCTATCAGGGCGAATACCGCCGCGACCCGGTCGCGGTGATGGCCGAAACCCTGAACGACTTGGCCGCCCGCGGCTTCGTCCTGTCGTCCGGCGATTACCTGTCGACGGGGTCGCTGACCGAACCGACGCCGATCCGCCAGGGCCAGACCCTGATGGCCGACTTCGCCAGCATCGGCACGATGCAGGTGGAACTGGTTTAAAGCCCGTTCAGGCCTTGACCCTGGTGTCGATGCCGAGGATTCCCGACGGCCTGACCATCAGCACGATGATCAACAACATGAACGCGTAGATGTCCTTGTAGCTGCCCGAGATATATCCGGCCCCGAGGCTCTCTGTGACGCCGACCAGGAGTCCGCCCAGAATGGCGCCGGGAAGGTTGCCGAACCCGCCGACGACGGCGGCGGCGAAGGCTTTGACCAGGACCCCGATGCCCATCAGCACCTGGACGTAATTAATCGGCGCGACCAGCACACCGGCGGCGGCAGCCATGCCGCAGGCGACGCCGAAGGTGATGGAGATGGTCATCGGAACGTTAATGCCCATCAGATAGGCGATATCCTTGTTGTGGGCGACGGCGCGGACGGCGAGTCCGAGCCGGGTTTTTTTCAGGAACAGGTGCAGGCCGATCATCAGGATCATCGCCGACCCGAATATCCAGAGATACGATTGCGGCAACACCATGGAGCCGATTTCAAAAGGCATGCCGAAGGAAACCGGGAACGGCTTGGCCTTCGCTCCCCAAATCAGATTGGCGAGATTCTGCAGCGTGATCGACATGCCGAAGCCGCAGATAATCATCCCCATGCCGGCGAACGTGTAGCCGCCGCCGGCGCGGGTCAATCGTCGATAGAAGACGCGCTCGATCACCATGCCGAGGAACCCGGTCAGGATCATGGTGATGGCAATGGTGACCGGAAACGGCAGGCTCAGGGTCTCGGCGACGACCATGCCGATGAAGGCGCCGAACATGTAGATCTCGCCATGGGCGAAATGAACGATATCGAGGCCGGAATAGATAAGGGAAATACCCAGCGCCACCAGACCGTAAACCAGCCCGATGGACAGCCCTACAACGACGAGATCGATGAAATACTGCACCTCAATATTACTCCCTTAAACCGGTCCCGACTTATATATAGAACCTTCTTTTTGCCGTCTTACTGTTGCAGATTTTGGCCGCCATGGCGGTCCGCAACCGTGCCGCCGAGGTAGGACAAGCGGACATTGTCGTCGTGAATCAGATCCTCGGCCGGGCCCTCGATATGGATCACCCCGTCCTTGAGGACGCAGCCGTACTGGGCCAGCAGCAGCGCCATGCGGACGTTCTGCTCGACGATCAGCAAGGTCATGCCTTCGCGGCAGATACGGCTGATGATGCGGAATATGTCGAGCACGATCTGCGGCGCCAGCGCCGCGCTCGGCTCGTCAAGGAGCATCATTTTCGGTTCCGACATCAGGCCGCGACCGATACACAGCATCTGCAACTGGCCGCCCGAAAGGGTCCCCGAGAGTTGCTGGCGACGTTCTTTCAGGATCGGGAAATGATCGTAGACCCGTTCCAGATTGCGGCGGATGCTGGCGCGGTTGTTATTGACGAAGCCGCCGACCCGGAGGTTCTCTTCGACGGTCATCCCAGGGTAGGCTTCCTTGCTCTGGGTGACCTGGGCCAAGCCGCGCCGGACGATCTGGTTGGGACGCTTGCCGTCGATGCGTTCGCCATTGAAGGTTATCGTTCCGGCGGTCGGCTTGATGAGTCCCGAGATCGCCTTCAAAATGGTTGATTTGCCAGTCCCGTTGCCGCCGAGCAGGGCGACGATCTGCGTCTTGGCAACGTTCAGGGTGACCCCGTTCAATATCTGTACGCTGCCGTATCCGGCTTCCAAATTATTTATTTCGAGCATTCATCGCCTTCCACATTCCACCGGCCTCGTGCTTTTCCTCTGATTAGTGTCTCGCCGCCAAAAACATCTTGATTAGGACGCTCGGTACGATATACATTATATCTTATTAAATCAAACAAACAAAAGAAAAACAGATTCAACCAACGAAAAACACATGATCGGATTAACGGAGGAAGCTATGCGAAAAAAAGCGTTTTATCGTACAGGGTGTGCGTTAGCTCTGACGATGGCAATCGGCCTGGTGACGACCACCCTGGCGATCGCCGAGGAAGGGGTGATCCGTATCGGCGTGACCATGCGGATGCTCACTGAAAATGGCCAGAAATACGGTCGTATGATGAAAGACGAGTTCGACGCGGTCAACGCGGCGGGCGGCATCAACGGCAAAAAGGTCGAGATTTTCATGCTCGACGATCAATGCAAGCCTGAAATCGGCGTCGCCAACGCCAATCGCTTCATCAGCCAGAACAGGGTTCACCTGATTATCGGCTCGACCTGCAGTTCCGTCTCCATGCCGATCGTCCCGGTGTCGGCGAAAGCGGAAGTCGCGATGGTCGTTCCCCATTCGACAAATGCAAAAGTCACCAAGCAGAACAGCGAATGGGTGTTCCGCGTTTCGGTTTCCGAGCGCTTTTACAGTGCGGTTCACGGCAAGTGGCTTGCCGAGAACGAAGGCAAGAAGGTGGCCTATCTTTACACCACCGACAGCGCCGCGATTTCGTTCGCCGATTCGTACATGAAGTACATGCGCGATGCTTACAAGATCGAGCCGGTTTATGTCGGGCAGTTGCAGGAAACCGATCTGGATTTCCGTGCTCAATTGCTGCAGATCAAAGGCATTAAGCCCGATATCCTGGCCATCGGCGGCCAGTCCGACGCTCTCGCCCGCCTCGCCCAGCAGTCCTATGAAGTGGGCATCCCCAAGTCGGTGCGCCGGGTAGCCGCGTCGTCCGCGTCCAACGCCACCTTCGCGCCGCTGGCCGGCGATTCCGCCGTCGGCCTTGCGTTCGCCGCCGCGTTTTCATGCTTCGACGACCGGCCAATCGCGAAAAAGTTCGTCAAGATGGTACAGGACAAATACGACGTTCCGTGCCCCGACCACGACTTTTCCCAAGCCTGGGACTTGGCCCAGATCGTAATCAATGTCCTTAAAAGCGCCGATCTCAAGCTGACCGACGACGCCTTGGTCGCCGATCGCCTCACGATTCGCGATGGACTGATCAACATGCCGCCATACGAAGGGCTCGCCTCTGGTCCCATCTCATGGTGCGCCGCCGCAACGCCGCAATGCCGCGACGGCAACCGCACCGGCGTCCTCGTCGAGTACACGAAGGGCGGAAAAAACTATGACATGGGGGTTCTCGCCCGGGTGTCGTTCGAGCCGGACTTCGGCCTCTAGAATAGCCGTGTCCAGCCTGTAAAAAGCCGCCGGCCTGTGCGAACAATCGTCAGGCCGGCGGTGTTACAGTCGGGCCGTGCTTTTTCCCCGGCGTCGCATTCCTTTATCAATTTTTTGAAGGCCTCAATCCCGTGAATGACGAAGGTAACATGGCCGACGCGCCGGCCCAGGTGGGAATTCTCGAGCGGCTGTCGGGGATGCCCAGGATCGTTTCCTGGTCCCTCGGGTTCCTGGCGCTGCTGTTTCTGCCGCTGCTGGCCGTCAACGATTACCAGTACTATCTGCTCGATGTCATGATGATCAACATCATCCTCGCGGTCGGGCTCAACATCGTCAAGGGCTTCGCCGGGCAGGTCACGGTCGGCCATTTCGCCCTGGCGGCGGTCGGCGCCTATACCTCGGCCGTGCTTTCGGTCAACTTCGGCTTTCCCTTCTGGCTCGCCCTGCCGTCGGCGGTTATCGTCACCGGGCTGGCCGGCGCGCTGGTCGGCATTCCTTCCTTCCGGCTCGAGGGCGCCTACCTGGCCCTGGCGACGCTGGGACTCGCCGAATCGGTCCGTGTCTTCATCTCGGCGACCACCTATCTCGGCGCCGCGGAAGGTTTCGGCGGCATTCCGGCGCCGCGGATCGGCGATTTCGTCCTCGACGGGCATCTGGCATATTATTACATCGTCATGCCGCTGGCGCTGGTCGGCATCTATTTCTCGTTTTGCATCCTGCGCTCGGACATCGGTCGCTGCCTGATGGCGTTGCGCGAGGATTCCCTCGCCGCCGCCGCCACCGGCATTAATGTGCGCAAGTACAAGCTGTTCGCTTTCTGCGTCAGCGCCCTGTACGCGGGTACCGCAGGCAGCCTGCTAGCCCATATGGCGCCCGGTTTCCTGCATCCCAACAGCTACACCATCGTCGAGATGGTGACCCTGCTGCTGATGGTGGTGCTTGGCGGCATCGGCCATATCTGGGGCGGCGTGATCGGCGCCGTGCTGGTGACCATCATCTTCGATGTTACCCGCGAGTACGCCGAATATCAGTTAATCGTTTTCGGCATGGTCATCGTCTTGACGGTGACCTACCTGCCACGGGGAATCGGCGGTATCATCGATCGCTTCTTCGTCACCCGGCGGTTCAAGGCGGCGCGCGAGGTTAGCGGCGATGATTCTTGAAACCGCCAACCTGACGAAGAATTTCGGCGGACTGGTCGCCATTTCGAACGTCGACCTGAGCATCGAGGCGGGCGAGGTCCGCGGCATCATCGGGCCGAACGGGTCGGGCAAGAGCACCCTGTTCAACCTGATTTCCGGCATCTACAAGCCCGAACAAGGCAGCCGGATCGTTTTCGATGGCGTGGATATCACCAACCAGGAACCCCATGTCATCGCCCGCCAGGGGGTGGCGCGAACGTTCCAGCTGCTGCGCCTGTTCCAGCAGATGACCGTTCTCGACAACCTCCTCGTCGGCCACCACACCCACGTCCGCTACGGCATGCGCACGGCCCTTGTCGGCACCATGAAATTATGGGACGAGGAAAAAAGGCTGCGCCAGGAGATGATGGAACTGCTCGATTTCATCGGTCTTGCCGACTATGCCGATATGCCTTCCGCCGAATTGTCGGGCGGTCAGCGTCGCCTGCTGGCCCTTGGCCGGGCGATGGCGATGCGACCGAAACTGTTGATGCTGGACGAACCGGCGGCCGGGCTGTCGCCCCCGAACGTCGATAATCTGTTGAAAACGGTGTTCGCCCTCAAGGACCGCTACGGACTGACGCTGGTCATTGTCGAGCATATCCTGAAAGTCGTCATGGAGACCTGCAATACGGTCACCGTGCTCGAGCATGGCGAGAAAATCGCCGAAGGTCCGCCGGCACAGATCAAGGACGACCACCGCGTCATCGAGGCCTATCTCGGCAAGGAGATGGACGATGCCGAGGTCCGGGCGTTCCTGACGTCGTCGTAATTAACCCTGTGAATCCGGAACCAATGGACGAGGAGCCAAGCCATGCCGGTTGACCAACCATCGATTGTCATCGTCGGCGCCGGCGCCATGGGAAGCCTTTTCGGCGGCCTGCTGGCGGAAGGCGGCCTGGACGTCACCTTGCTCGACATCTGGCGAGAGCATGTCGAGACCATCAACGAGAATGGACTGCGCATCGTCGGATACGGTGGCGAACGGGTCATTCCGGTCAAGGCGACCAGCGACGCGGCGACGATAAAAGCCGCCGACGTTTTCGTGTTCCAGTGCAAGGCGCTCTCCAACGAGGACGCCGCCAACAGCGTCAAGCATCTTTTCCTGGGCGAGACCGCCGCCGTCAGTTTTCAGAACGGGCTTGGCAACGAGGAAGTCCTGGGTCGCGTTCTCGGGCCCGACAAGATTCTCGCCGGACTGACCGCCCAGGGGGCGGTGATCGAGGCGCCCGGCGTGGTCCGTAACCATGGCGACCTGCCGACCTATCTTGGCGAGATCGGCGGCGGGCTCTCGGCCCGCGCCAGCGCCATCGCCGAGGCCTTCAACGCCCACGGCCTGCCGACCGAAGCGCTGGCCGACGTCAAGCGGGCGAAATGGAAGAAACTGCTCGGCAACATAGGCTTCAGCGCCGTTTCGGGCACCACCGACCTCAATTCCATCGCCATCATGGCGGTCCCCGAAATGAAGGAAACGGTGTTTCGCGCCGTTGCCGAGGCGGCGGCGGTGGCCCGCGCCTGCGGCATCGATCTCAGTGACGATGAATCGCGCGAGATTCTGATGAAAATGGCCGACGTTTCTGGCGGCGGAACCGGCACCACCAAGTCGTCGCTGTGTACCGACCTGACCAATCACCGACCGACGGAAGTCGACTTCATCTACGGTACGGTGGCTCGTCTCGGTCGCGACCATCAGGTGCCGACGCCGACACTCGATACCTTGATTTCCATCGTCAAGGGACTGGAATCACACTATCTCGCCAACCCATAGGAATGCGCCATGAACAACGAATTTGCAGACAAGGTGGTCGTCGTATCCGGCAGTAGCCGGGGCATCGGCCATGGGATCGCCCGGGCTTTCGCCCGTCAGGGAGCGCAGACGGTACTCGCCGCGCGCGGCCCGTTCGACGCCGCCACCGCCACCATCGTCGAGGATGGATCGCTGGCCCCCGTCACCTGCGCCGGCGACCTGCGCACGCCCGAGGGCTGCGCGCAGGTTCTGGCCCTGGTCAGCGAACGCTTCGGGCGTTGCGATATCCTGGTCAACTCGGCAGGAGCGACCCGCGCCGGGGCCTTCCTCGACCTCGACGAAGATGCCTGGCAGGACGGCTTCGCCCTGAAGTTCTTCGCCTGTTCACGCCTGTGCCGGCTGTTCTGGCCCCTGCTGGCGGCAGCCGAGGGACATGTCGTCAACATTGTCGGCGGCGCCGCGCGGACCCCGGACCCGGAATTCCTGATCGGCGGCGCGGTCAATGCCGCCATGGCCAATTTCTCCAAGGGACTGTCGAAGCTCGGCAAACGCGACAAGGTCAACGTCAACGCCATCTATCCCGGCCTGACCGAGACCGAACGGGTTGAACAGCTGTTCCAACAGCGCGCCGAAGCGACCGGCAAGACGCCGCAGGAAGTCCGCGACGAGGCCGTCGTCAACGAGGGACTGCACAGGCTTGGAAAACCGGAGGACGTCGCCGCGTTGACGCTGTTCCTGTGTTCGCAATCCGCCCGCCATATCCAGGGGACGTCCATCGCCGTCGATGGCGGCGCGACCGCCTGCCTTTTTTAAAGAGAGACTCAAACCCATGTCGCCACTACGCATCGCCCTGATCGGCGCCGGAAACATCGGTCATCGTCATTTAAAGGTTCTGCTGGCCGATCCCGACTATCAGGTGGTCGGCATTGCCGATCCGGCGCCGAACACCGCCGATTACTGTCGTGAGCAGGAAATCCCGTACTTCGCCGATCCCGAAGCCATGCTCGACGAGGTCCGGCCCGATGGCGCGATTGTCGCCGTGCCGAACCAGCTGCATGTCATCACCGGGCTCGCTTGCCTGTCGCGCAAGGTGCCGGTGCTGATCGAGAAACCGCTGGCCGATTCCCTGGACGGGGCCCTCGACATCCTCGACGCCGTTGAAAGTTCCGGCGTCCCGGTCCTGGTCGGCCACCACCGCCGCCACAATCCGATCATGCGCCGGGCCGCCGAGATTCTCAGGGAAGACGGCGTTGGCAAGATCATAGCGGTCGCCGGCATGTGGCTGGCCCACAAGCCCGACGACTATTTCGATATTCCCTGGCGCCGCCAGCCGGGCGCCGGGCCGATCCTGACCAACGCCATCCACGATATCGATAACCTGCGCATGTTGTGCGGCGAGATCGAAACCATCCAGGCATCGACCTCCAATACCGTCAGGGGCCATCCCATCGAGGACACCGCCGCCGCCGTCATCACCTTCGCCAACGGCGCCCTCGGCACCCTGATCGTGTCCGATACGGTGACCTCGCCGTGGAGCTGGGAATGGGTTTCCGAGGAGAACCCGTACTATCCCCATGAACCGCGCGACTGCTATCTGGTGACCGGTACCGGCGGCAGCCTGGCTGTGCCGTCGCTGGAATTGTGCTGGCACGAACCCGGCGGCCATTGGGGCACCCCCTTGACCAAGCGCCGCAACCCGGTCACCCCGGGCGACGCCTATATCGAACAGATGTGCAACTTCGCCGACGTCATCCGCGGCAAGGCGGAACCGGTGGTCAGCGCCTTTGACGGCGCGCGCACCCTGGCGGCGACCCTGGCGATCACCTTGTCGGCGCGCAGCGGCCAGCCGGTGCAAATCGATGACCTGATGCGCCGTGACCGCGACCCGGATGCCGCGCCCACCGAAGAGAAGGCGTCATGAGCACGCCGGTTCGCGCCGCCTGCGTGATGGGGTGGCCGGTCGAGCATTCCCGGGCGCCGATCATGCACGGTTATTGGATCAGCAAGTACGGCATTTCCGGGGATTACCGTAAGGAAGCGATCAGGCCCGAGGATTTCCCCGAATTCGTCAGCCATTTGAGCGAACACGGATATGTCGGCGGTAACATCACCCAGCCGCACAAGGAGGTGGCGCTGGCCTTATCGACGCCCGATGACCGCGCCCGCGCCATTGGCGCGGCCAATGTCGTGTGGCTGGACGACGACGAACTGCGCTCCACCAACACCGATGGCGACGGCTTCATCACGGCGCTCGACCACGGCTCGCCGGGCTGGGACCGGAACCGAGACGTGGCGGTGGTGATCGGCGCCGGCGGCGCCAGCATGAGCGTCGTCTACGTCTTGCTCGAACGCGGCTTTAAGCGGGTTCATGTGGTCAACCGCACCCTGGCACGTGCCGAGATGCTGCGGGACCGTTTCGGTTCGGCGGTCCATCCGACATCCTGGGACGATCTGCCCAGTGTCCTGGCCGAGGCGCAATTCCTGGCCAATTCATCGTCGCTGGGCATGGTCGGGGAGCCCGACAAGGACTGGGACTTGTCCTCCCTGCATGACGACGTCGTCGTCGCCGACGTCGTCTATGCGCCGATCAAGACTTCTCTGCTGGCCGCCGCCGAACGGCGCGGGCTGCGAACTTCCGACGGACTCGGCATGCTGCTGCATCAGGCGGGCCGCGGTTTCGAACTGTGGTTCGGCGTCCACCCGGAAGTGACAGCAGAACAACGGGCGTTGGTTGAGGCCGCACTGAAAGATCATTGAATAACAACCTGACCAGTATAAGGAGGAGACGACATGAAACCCAAAATCATGGTTCTGAACGGCCCAAACTTGAATATGCTCGGAACCCGCCAGCCGGAATTCTACGGCTATGATACCCTCGCCGATATCGAGGGCCGGCTGGAAAAGCTGGCCGAGATCCACGGCGCCATCCTGGATCTGCGCCAGACCAATTACGAGGGCGAATTGGTGACCTGGGTCCAGGAAGCCCGGACAACCTGCGCCGGCATCGTCATCAACCCGGCGGCCTACACCCACACCTCGCTGGCCCTCGGCGACGCGCTGGCCGCCTGCGACATCCCGATCATCGAGCTTCACCTCTCCAACCCCCACAAGCGCGAGGAATTCCGCAAGCATTCCTACGTCTCGCTGGTGACGACGGGGGTGATTTTCGGACTCGGCGCCTATGGCTACGAGGTCGCCTTCGAAGCGATGATCAGGCTCGTCGCCAACAAGGCCGAGGCGGAAGCTAAATAAGGGCCGGCGGCTCGCTGCTTAAAGAATCGATCAGTTTTTCACGTTTAGTTCGAACACAACATGTTCAAACTAAACGTGAACTGATCTAGCGGGGTATGGCGACCGTTTTACCATCGTTAACGGAGAGCTTGGCGGCGTCGGCCAGTTGCTGTGCCGCCAGGCCATCCGCAAGGGTCGGGAGTTGGCCCTGCCGACCGCTGGTGATGGCCTCGAAGAACACGTCCAGTTCCTGCGTGTAGGTGTGTTCGAAACGTTGATACCAGGTCGGAAACAGGCCCTCGTGGGTCATCCCCGATTGCGTAAATTGGCTGTAGGCCCCGACCGGCGCCTGCCGGGTCTGCAACATTCCCTTGGAACCGACCACTTCCAGCCGTTCGTCTTGGCCATAGGCGGCGCGCCAACTGAAGTCGAACTGGCACAGGACCCCGCTCGGCAGACGCATGGTGATCATCGCGGTGTCGACTTCGCCGACCTCGGCGAAACGCGGATTGACCAGCGC
>Ga0233430_1005558_pt1 | contig 10856 bp, 9 predicted proteins | sample SI_118_April2016_2_FD_179883 | JGI IMG/M metagenome (GOLD analysis project Ga0233430, IMG submission 179883) | Seawater microbial communities from Saanich Inlet, British Columbia, Canada - SI_118_April2016_150_MG | ecosystem: Environmental > Aquatic > Marine > Inlet | place: Canada: British... | reverse complement strand
TGGATATTTAAACTATGCCAGTGACACGGAATTCTGAACACCCTCCAGAGTTTTCCAGTTCTATATCTCAAGATCCCGAATTGCAGACAGGTAACTCTGATCGCGGCGCCAACGACCGATAACTTTTCTCGCTGATTCGGCAGTCATTTTCCCATAAAGCGACATTAAAGATCCTAGTTCGCGTTGAATTGTGGGTTCTTCAATCAACCTTGCCCGTCGACTACAAACAAACAACTTCTCAAAGCCTTCCGCGTCAACACCAAAACCTTTTGCTGCAATCGCCAGCCCTTCTCCTCCAGGCTCAAAAAGAATCCGTTCAATCAAACGTTTTCTCAAGCCGGTTCCCTCTCGCAGCAAGGCTTCAAATAGCCGCACTTCACCATCCGCGATACTTTGCACCAAAAGATCAGGCGTAATCCCACCCTCTTCTTTCAGATTAGCTGCGAGTTCTTCCGCCGCACTTGGTGTCAATCCCTCAGGCACTCTTCCATGTTGTTCCAGAACCGCGACCTGCTCCAGCAAATCATCAACAACATCCTGATCAAGGTCATACGTGGACAAGATATGTCGCCGCATCGCTGCAGATACCCATACGTACATCTTTTGGGCGAGATCCGGTTCAAGATCACTTCGACGAAGCAATGGATCCTGAAACGTGTCTACACGTTCTGATTCATCAACAAGATATTCCCTCGTCTTACGCGATATTTCTGCACCAGAATTATTCAACAGTGCTACGACAACCGTTTCATTTTCAGTGTCTACCAGGGCGCCCGAAACCTTTGAACTAATGTTTTCGCGTTGAGCAACAGCCAATTGATGCTCAAATGTTCTGTTGCGGATCACTTCAATCAGGTCCGGATCCCTCAGTAACTTGCTATGTCTCAGGACAGAAAAGGCAACTTCGATATCGTCGTTTGCCAGTTCCTTGACAATTTCAGCGGAAATATACTGACTAGCGGCAAACTGGTCTGAAACAGCTTTGCGAACTTCTTTTTCTGTGTCACTGACCAATTGATGCAATATGGCATGCATCAGCGTAACTTCACGCTCGTTTAGTTCTTCACTACGGCCTTCAAACAAGTCAGAAATGGCACGCAATAATGCTTTTCTGCCATCAATTGACTTTTCACGCGCTAACTTCAGCAAACCATCTACATCGATCTGCGAGTTACCTGCTTTACCTGAACCCATACAAACTATTCCCTGAGAGCGTCCCGCGGGTCAAAACCGTGCCACATTGGTTTATAAATCTCTTCTGCCTGTTCCACCATCCAGAATTACAACAGATATTCACTTTTTACGTCAATACTTCCACCAAAATCGGGAAAATGTGGTTGCGCGAATGCAGATCATCACGGAAAGTCAACGTTACCGTTCAATTTCTCAATGTGGATAACACTCCAGACTATTTAGGGCGAGACTGCCTCATGGCCATAACACAGTTGCGCAAAGGTTTGTTTGAAGCCTTTCGTGGAAAGATTTATTACGGTTGGATTATCCTTGCAGCCTGTACAGTAATGTTTTTTGCCAGCGGTCCGGGGCAATCACATACATTCAGCATTTTTATTCAATCGCTTAATCAGGAACTTGGAATAGAACAGGCCGGGATAGCTTCGGCGTATGGGTTTGCAACGCTTTTTGCTGCATTGATGCTACCCAGACTGGGACGTTTAGTTGATCGGTTTGGATCATTTCGCATGTTTTTGGCTGTTGGCACTCTGCTTGGATTTGCCTGCGTCGGATTTGGATTGGTCTCAAATGTTTACTGGCTGGGCGCGAGTTTCGCTTCGTTGCGTTTCTTTGGCCAGGGCGCCTTGATGATGTTGTGTGCCACTTTGGTCGCCCAATGGTTTCAGCAGAAACGAGGATTTGCCATGGGGATCATGGCCATGGGTTTTGCGGCTTCAATCGCAGCGCACCCTGCTCTCTCCCAATGGCTGCTGGACACTCTGGGGTGGCGTGATGCCTGGTTGGGTCTTGGGGTTATTTCCTGGGCGATAATTTTACCCCTCACTCTATTGTTTGTGCATAACAAACCGGAACAGGTTGGATTGCTCCCGGATGGAAAAACACCTGAGCCTGAAGAGGACAGCGAGGCAGCCCAGGCGGATCAAAGCGCCGAGCAAGGTTTGACACGTTACGAGGCAATTCGCACACCAACATTTTGGGTCATTGCCTTTGGTTTGTTTACGCCAGCCATGCTGATTACAAGTCTGTTCTTCTTCCAGAAAGAAGTTTTGATTTCACAAGGCCAGCCTGAAACTTTGGCAGCGACCGTATTCGTTGTCACAGGTGTGATGATGGCAGCTTCATTGCCCATCGTTGGCTGGATCCTTGATCGCATAAGAACACGTTATGTGTTTTCCGGCTTCCATATTTTGCTATCGGCAACTCTTGTCATGATTAATTTTGTAGACGGTTTACCGAGCGCTTTGATTTACGGCGCAATGTTCGGGCTCTGCAACGCCTTCAGCATCACATTTTTTGGCTATATCTGGGCACATTATTTTGGTCGAAAGCACATTGGCAGCATTCAGGGCGTGGGGCAGATGATTGGTGTTTTTGGAGCGTCACTGGGACCGCTTCCGATGGGTTTTGCCTACGATATCTTCGGAAGCTATCACCAAATATTGTTCATTCTCGCTTTACTGCCGATATCTGCAGCGGCATTGTCCTTTTTTCTTCAACCACCTCTGAGTGAATCGGAAGAAAACAACGCCAGCGCAAGTGCCTCATAAATCAGAAACCGCCTTATCAGGAAGAAACTATGGCTCCCAAAAATATATTACTGGAAGAAACAGATTCGGTTGTCACGATCACCTTCAACCGACCTGACGCCTTGAATGCATTGACGCCGGAATTGCTGGACGAAACAGCTGAGGCACTTCGCAGTATCTCGACCCGGAACGACATCGGCGTAGTTGTTCTGACCGGTGCCGGCAGATCTTTTTCTGCTGGCGTCGACTTGAAGGCGTTGACTGAGAAGGGTCTTGACCTATCCGAAGGCAATGTCGGTGACGATCTCAACAGGGCTGCCCGCGAGGTTCAAACCCTGCTGGAGGATATGCCTCAAGCAACGATAGCCAAGGTCAACGGGTTTTGTTTTACGGGCGGTGTCGAATTGATGCTGGCATGCGATATAGTTATTGCGGCTGAGGAAGCGAAATTTGGCGATACCCATGCCAAGCTGGGATTGCGCCCTACATGGGGCATGACACAACGTCTTCCAAAGCGTGTGGGCATGATGCGCGCCCGCGAGCTTTCTTTTACAGCCCGTACATTCAGTGGAACAGAAGCAGCCAGAATGGGCCTTGTTCTGGAGGCTGTTCCACTTGTGGAACTGAATGGCTTTGTGGATCAATTGAGTGCCGGTATCTGTGAAAACAGCAAGGGATCGATTGCCGCGTATAAAGACCTGTACAAGGCCTCAGAAAACAATGGCTTCTCTGCTGGCCTTGAGTACGAAAAAACGACTGAGTATTCCGTTGCTGATGTCCGCGAACGAATGAGTGGTTTCCTCGCTTCTTTAGGCGGTAAAAAGAACTAACACCGAGTGGCTAATAGCCACTTTCAACTGGTGTTTCCTTCGGAACGAATTAGTTTATGCTCCGAACACCTGTTTGTGATTTATAAGAACTTACCGTAGTTGCCCACCGCTATTTGGAATATTTGATGCAAAACGATACCGGCTCTGGCCTTGGCGAACTAAATTTCCATGTTGTTGATGACGAAGTTTTCATCCGGAAACTGATTATCCGTGTTCTGGGAAAAATGGGCGCTGATAGCGAAAAAATATCGTCGAGCGAAAATGGTGCTGATGCTATTGCCTGGCTCGATGACACGACGCAACCCCCGGATATTATCCTGTGCGATCTAAATATGCCAGATATGGACGGTGTTTCCTTGATGCGTCATTTGGCAACCAGAAAGTATCGAGGCGGAATTATTCTTGTTAGCGGTGAAGATAAGAGAATCCTGAAAGCGGCAGAAGATCTGGCTCGCGCACATGACTTGAATTTTCTGGGAGCATTGGCCAAACCGGTTACACCTGATGCGCTTGAAAGCCTGATTAAACTCTACGATCCTTTGGCCAGTCAGCGCACGGAGCGAGAAGGTGTTGAACTGACGGCAGATGATCTGAAAACGGCCATCGAAAACAAGGATATTTTTGTCGTTTTCCAGCCCCAGGTATCAGTCACAACCCGGGAATTAATCGGCGTCGAAACTTTGGCCCGATGGATACATGCCGACAAAGGATTCATCCCGCCAGATATCTTTGTTCATCTGGCTGAAGAAAAAGGATTGATTGACGATCTGACCGAACTGGTTGTTGACCTTGCGGTGACGCAAGGAGGTGAGTGGCTGGCAGATGGATTGGATGTAAAAATTTCCGTAAATATATCCGTAGATAATCTGAACAATTTGAAGATGCCGGAATATCTTGGCACAAAATGCGAAGAAGCCGGAATGGATTCGCGTAGCCTTGTTCTCGAAGTGACGGAAAGTCGCTTGATGGAAGATATTGTCACGCCCCTAGAAATCCTCACCCGCTTGAGGCTCAAGGGCCATGACCTTTCCATTGACGATTTTGGCACCGGCCATGCCTCGATGGAGCAGCTGAAACGGATACCGTTTTCGGAACTGAAGATTGACCGCGCGTTTGTAAATGGTGCCCACCGCGACGCTGGTGCAATGGCAATTCTTAAGGCATCTGTCGATCTCGCCAAGAGTATGGACATGCTGATTGTGGCAGAAGGTGTTGAAGACCAGGATGATTGGGATCTGGTGGCAAAGTTGGGATGCGATATTGTTCAGGGATATTTTTCAGCCAAACCAATGCCTGCCGGAGATATCAAAGTGTGGCTACAAGGGTGGTTGGCGTAGATAACGCTGTAAGGTATCAGGTCACTTCCACGATGCGGTGGTGAGGAACGGAAAACATTGCGGTCGTGCCTTTCCCTGGAGCACTGATAATCGATAAAACACCGCCATGCAATTCGACGATATTTTTGGTCAGCGGTAGCCCAAGTCCGGTTCCGCCCCGTTCTTTTCCCGTATCAGTTTGCTCGAATTCCTTCAGCGCCATCGGTATCTCTTCGGGCTTCATACCATAGCCAGTGTCACTAACTGAAATCATCAAGTCTCCATCTTTTCGCAGCTGAGAACTGATGGTAACGCAGCCACCCTGCGGGGTAAATTTCAGAGCGTTTGATAACAGGTTAACAACCACCTGCTTCATCATCCGGAGATCACCCCGAATTTGGATGTCATTCAACAAAATCTTCCTGCTTATCGCAACTTCGGAAGCGACCGCCATTTCACGAATGAGCGAAAGAGATTCATCAATCACATCTGCGATATCAAATACTGCGTCTTCAACTTCGGTTTTCCCGGCTTCAATTTTTGACAGGTCCAGAACATCATTTATCAAGGCCAACAAATGCTCTCCGGAATCCGAAATGTCCTGAATGTATTCTTTTTGGCGCTCATTCAAATCGCCGGTCAAGCCAGCCAACATTGAATCCGAGAATCCAATAACTGCATTCAAAGGTGTTCGTAGTTCATGGCTCATATTTGCCAGAAACTCGGATTTTGCCTTGTTGGCTGCCTGAGCTTCGAGACGTGCCTCTTCCAGCAATCTCTCGGTTTCCTTACGGCGGGTAATGTCATTTGTGACACTGATCAGATTCCCCTGATCATCTCGAGACCAATAGACTTCCGCCGTACCGTTCGCCATCGCCTGTTCCTGGTATAGATAGTCCGGAATACTTTTAAGGAAATGGATTCTCTCGTCGGCAATTTTGTGAGGATCACCTTCACCATAGTCTCCCCGCTCAGCCCTAAACAACAATATGGGATATATCGGTTCTCCGATGACAAACAACTCTTCAGGTAGGTTGCCAATTTCAAGATAGCGGGCGCTGTAGACCTGGAGGTTGAGCTCCTTGTCATACATCAACACCGCACCTTCAATATTATCGAGGGCCCTATGTAACTGATCTTCTTTTATTGCTTTTTCCGTTTCGACTTTTTTTTGTTCACTGATATCAGTCAACGTAATCATTACGTTTCCGGATGACATGGGAAAAATTGAGAGACGGTTGTGTATGCCAAAGCTGTCGTTAAATTCTCTTGTTATTGGCTTGCTGGTTCGCAGTTCATTCACTCTCACGCGAATTATTGAATCAATATCTCCGCCGTTTTCGTCAAAATAACCATTATCAAACATTGTCCTGAGGACGTCGACGACTGGTCCTGCTCTTTGGACGTCATATTCAGAGAGGTTTAAGAGTTCGACATATCGGTCATTAAAAAACAGATATCGAAGTTCGCTATCCAGAACCGCATAACCGATCTGGAGGTTACCCAGCACGAGTTCCAGCATTTGCTTCTCGTCGTCGGGGTCGCCAACATTTTCCAAAAGAGTGTTGTTATTAGCTATTGTCAAATCATTACTCAAATCAACTGCGTCGAAACGGATCAAAAATGGAAACTTGAAATCTTTAGCAATTTTCGTTCTGAATGCTAACTTAGTTCAACCAAAGTTCACAGCTGCAAACCAATTTCCAGAACTGCGGCCATCATATATTTCGCAAAAACAATCTAATCGAACTTTTCAGGTTCATTCATCAACCTGAAGCATACGTTTTTGAGTGTGAATTATTGACCGTCAGTCAGAATGCTAATTCACAGAAAATCCCGCAGAAGCGTACCGTATCCATTGATCGGAGCTAATCCCGAAATTTTTGCACAGCTCCAGAAAGTGACTTGATTACTTGTCAGAACAGGTTTGTGGTATTTTTCCTCAAGCTGACCGATCAACTCGAGTGATGGCAAATCAGTACAACTTACAAACAATGCATCAGCAGAATCATCCATCACAGTATCGACAAGTTCCAGTATCTCATTTGAGGAAATACCGTGGATGTCTTTGCCGCCCTTGCGGTCCATACCGGCAATTGACGTAACCTCCATACCACCCGCCTCCAGAAATTCACGTTCTGCGTCACAAATCCATTGTACATAGGGAGTGGCAACGGCAACGCGTTTCGCACCTACTGCTTCCAGGCCTTCCAGTACAGCGCTTGCTGTCGAAACTGCCGGAATACCCGTCGCATCATAAATCGCTTCCGATATGGTCCGATCGAAACCGGGTCCCTTGAATATACTTGCAGAAGTACAGGCAAACGCAATGACAGACACACCAGCCACAGCCAATGACCTGGCATCAGAAGGAGCCTCATCAACCATGCCCTGAAACTGCTCCGCAAGTGGTTTTGTCCCATCTACAGCTGAACGGGCAAAATGAACGCCAACGGGTTCGTGTTGATTTGTGTACGTCTGTGACAACCGAATGAATTCATCTTCGGCGGTGACGTTTAATGCGGGGACAATACTGCCGATTCGAATTTTGTTTTTTGGCATTGAAGCACTATTTCCTTCCGGCCACATCTGTTGTCCGTAACAATCGCAATCAAAATGGCAGGGCTTGTTGTCTGGATTGTGAAAACTCTAACATACTGAAACAGTTCAAGATGCCACTTCCAAATAGTTGCTGCGGTTTAAATAGCGAAATACCTCAATCTGATGAAAAAAATTATTTATGATCAACCACTTGTGCGAGGTGCGCTTCGAAACATAGCGCTTTGGTGCATGAAAAAGCGTGGCTGGCGAATTGAAGGCACATTGCCTGAAGAGCAAAAATTCGTTGCTATCCTTGCCCATCACACAAGCAACTGGGATTTTCCTGTCGGGATATCAGTTGCTCTGCATTTCAAGGTCAGGGTTTTCTGGTTGGGGAAAAACACGCTGTTTCTGGGGCCAATGCGTCCTCTTATGCGCTGGCTCGGCGGTATTCCTGTATTCCGCACTGAACCATCTGAACTCGTAGATGATGTTGTTGAGTTTCTCAAGCATCAGGATAAGGCTGTTATTGGTATTACCCCGGAAGGGACGCGAGGCCGGGTTACGAAATGGAAAACTGGCTTTTATCGAATAGCTCATGCGCTTGAATTACCGATAGTGTTGGCCTACCTCGATTATGACAATAAAATCGGGGGCGTGGGACCAATAATTTACCCTGAAGGTGATTTTGAGGCCGATATGGCCAGAATCAAGAATTTCTATAGAACTGTGAACGGGAAATATCCGGAACTGGGCAGCTTTGTCGACGATGCCGACTATTAATATCCTGATACCTGTTTTCCCTTGTCTATTCTCTATTGCGGACAAATATTTATCGCATCATGAATAATCCAAAAATTGTGCCTACATCTGACGACGTTCAGGCTGAGTTAACCGACTTACGCAATCAACTACGTAAAAGCGAAGATAGACTTTTAGACTTCGCCGATGTTACGGACGGTTGGCTGTATGAAACAGATTCGGAAAATCGGTTTGTCTGGATGTCTGACAACGTAGAAAAAATTGCAGGCGTAAAGCCCGAGTGGCACTATGGAAAAACACGTGAAGAAATCAGTTCGCAGACTGAAGAAATCCCAGGATGGGAGGAACATCTTGAAATTCTGAAACGACGCGAAGCATTTTCTAATTTCACCTTTCCACGCAAGGGCCCTGACAGTACGCAATGGTTGAGTGTATCCGGCACACCTGTATTTGATGAAACGGGTGCATTTCAGGGTTACCGGGGTAAAGGCAGTGATATCACACCTCAGGTCACCGCAGAGAATGAAGCAAGGACATCCCGAAAACGTCTCGCAAGCGCCGTTGAGAGCCTTGATGAACTATTCGTTCTGTGGGATCAGAATGACAAAATCGTCATTTGTAATCAAAAATTCCGCGAAATAAATGCTGCTTTTGTGAGGCATTGTGAACCAGGCGTCTCCTTCCATGACCACATTTGGGCAGGCATTCGTGTTGGTGCCTATCCTGATGCAATTGGGCGGGAGGAAGAATGGTTTGAAGAACGCCTGGAGCGACATCAATCCGCGAACGAGCCAATCGAGATTCTTCGTCAGGACGGTCGATGGATCCTCCTCAATGAACAACGTTTACCAGACGGATCAACCGCAACTGTATCGACTGATATAACCCGATTGAAAAGTGTCGAACAAATCAAGGATGAACTGGTTTCCACAGTTAGTCACGAATTGCGCACACCTTTGACAGCGATCATGGGTGCAATGAAACTGATTAATTCGGGTAAGCTCGGTGATTTGCCGCCGGAAATTAAAAAACTGGCAAAAATTTCGGAAAGCAATACGCAACGATTGGCTGATCTTGTGAATGATCTTCTGGATCTTAATAAACTTGCCAGCGGCAAGATGGAATTTGAAGTTGGCAGCGTAGATATTTCTGGTGTTATCGAACAGTCTCTGGAGATCAACACGCCCTATGCAGACTCCTTCAGCATATCGCTGGATTTTATCTCTCAAAACGAAACATCGAGAGTCCTGGCAGATGAGAACCGGCTGCTTCAGGTTTTGACAAATCTAATTTCCAACGCCTGCAAATTTTCAACCGCGAACAACAAAGTCGAAGTTTCTACTGCACGACATGGTTCATTTCTGCGCGTTTCCGTTCAGGATTGGGGCAAAGGTATCCCTGAAGAATTTCACAAAAAGGTTTTCACTCGTTTTTCACAAGTTGATGCGACGGATAATCGCCTTACCAAGGGCACCGGTCTTGGCTTGAGTATCTGCCAATCAATCATCGAGAAACTTGGTGGGAAAATCGGGTTTGTCAGCAAGTCCGGTGAAGGCACAACCTTTTGGTTCGAGGTGCCCCTCATTTAGTCCGGATCAAAACAATGCGTCGATATCGTCTTGCGAAAGTCCGTCAACGTCTTCGTCAACTTCTGCTGACAAGGCACCGTGGATGATGCTTCCCAGCTGATCAATCAAACCTTGCAGTTCCATGGAGAGAGCGTTGGCGCTGAAGGCGATATGTTCGGCGTCACCTTCTGTGACAATTTCTACCAGCTCGGCACATCCGCCGACTACACGTTGATTAAACTTGGCCAGCGTTGTATCGAAAGGCTCACGGTACTTTAACTCACAAACGTCATAGGCCTCTATTGCCAATGGTCCAATGGAAAGACCGCTGGCGTCAAAATGTTCGGCATAGCTCGCAGGCTGCCATGCACAAGCGTCTTCCAACAGTGCTGGCATGTCTGCAACCATGCCAATCATCATCACGACTTCGTTCAGGTGGTTACAATAATCAGTCGATAACATTGTCGTATCGTTGATCGTTGTTTCCCTGACGCGTTCCCTGAGGTCGTCGGCGGGCTTGTTCACGTTTTCATGTACACTCATTACAACTCAAAGCTAACCAGTCGTTACAACAAATCCAAGTCCGAAATAAGACACTGCGAAATTATTGATCAAAACAAAGGTAATTTCCCTCTGTGACACTCTCGTCAAAAGAGCTTTGAAGAGAGGAGCAAATTTTACGCATTAAATCAACGAGCTAATAGGGAACATTTTCCCGCCCCACACGACTACGCGCGATAACAGTCTTCATTATCTGTGCAGTACCATCACCTATTTGCAGTCCCAGAACATCCCGTAGCCGTTGCTCAAATGGGAGATCGCTAGAGTATCCTGCGTGACCGTGCATTAACAGACAGGCATGAATGGTTTCATACGCCAACAAGGGTGGCCACCATTTGCTCATGGCTGCTTCAGTCGTATGTGGGCGCCCCTGATCCTTTAACCACAGCGCATTCAGACAAAGTAATCTGGCTGCCTCAACCTTGGTGTCAAATTCGGCCAGCTTGTGTGAAACACCCTGAAAACTGGACAGAAGCTGCCCAAAAGCCCTGCGCTCCTTCACAAACGCCCAGGTCTCGTCAAGACTCTGGCGCGCTGTCCCCAGACATTGAAGACCTA
>Ga0233430_1005555_pt1 | contig 10867 bp, 10 predicted proteins | sample SI_118_April2016_2_FD_179883 | JGI IMG/M metagenome (GOLD analysis project Ga0233430, IMG submission 179883) | Seawater microbial communities from Saanich Inlet, British Columbia, Canada - SI_118_April2016_150_MG | ecosystem: Environmental > Aquatic > Marine > Inlet | place: Canada: British... | reverse complement strand
GTCGGCCCCACCCGGCATCACCGTCTTGACCAAATCTGCCGCTATTAGATCTAGATATTTAGTTGCAACGGTACCATCCTTCATAATGATTTCGGTCTTGCCGTTGAGCCCAGCCATAATTTGACGCACCGAACCTCCGGAGCCTTTTAAAGTAATCGTCGTATCCGCAGCGCCGGTAAGCATATCCGTTACGTCCATATCTTTGAGCAACTTGCCAACATCCGTTCCCTTTGCTTTGAAATCTATTAAGAGACTTGGGCGTGTTCTCGATCCATCCAAAATGATGACACCAATCATCTTGCCCTTGGCAAATTCAGCTTGGAATGGATCCAGGGTCAACTTGCCGCCTTTAAGCGCGAGACCCAGGCTTAGATCCGTAAGCGGAGCTCCATTAAGGATTACTTTTTTACCTAAGAATTTTAAATTTACAGTAGCAGATTTTAAGCCATCGACTGGTAGGGGATCATTAGGGAACACTCGACCATCATCTTTTTTTACTGCCTCCTTAGGCGCATCAGATTGTGGGGCCGCTGCCAGGATGTCCGCTAAATCAAGATTGTTGGATGTAAGCGCCACTGTGATGTTAGGCGTTTTGGATTTAAGTGATGCTAGGACATTCCCGCTAACGTCAGTGCCGCCCAATTTCATCTTAAAATTATCAACCGCATAATCGCCGCGTGGATTGCGAAAGATACCAGCTATTTCGTAAGGCGGCGCTTTTGGCAATTTCATGCCCGCAATATTGGAGAACTGACTGAGGTCATTTCCTTTGACAGCAAAACTAACCGCGTAAACCGGTTTTGCCGGCAGACCAGTGATTTTACCGCCGCCCGAAACTTCCAGACTACCCGTTGGACCAACAGCGTATTTAAGATCGCTCAAACTAATCGCCGCCGGCGTGCCTTGAACCCGCAAAGATGCATTTAACGCACCAAGCTTGGGTAATTTAAGATCGCCCAATTGCGGCACCAACTTGGCCGCTAGGGCAACTGTATTACTGATGTCAGCACCAATTACAGTGGTTCGGATATCCAGCTTCTGCTCGCTCAATGGACGGTCAATTTTGCCTTTTAAATGGACGGACGCCGCCAACGCTTTCGCGGTTAGATCAATTGAATAGCTGGACGGGTCATCGACCAATCGATAGAGCGATGCAATGCCGCCGGTTAACTCGAAGGGCGTACCGTTATAACCGCCCTTCAACTCTATGAGCGTTGAACCACTTGGTCCCGCGGCATCGATCTTGACCTTGTCGAGCGCCAGCGAAAGAGTCTCACTCTTCTGGCCATCTTTAAAGGTGAATTTACCCTTTTCAATCAGCAGCCGATTAAGAATAGGGAGTGTCGCCGAGCCGCTGCTTTCATCTTTTTTTGCTTCTGGCTTAGTCGCATCCTCAAATACCCAACTGCCCTGCCCTTTGGCATTGGTTTCCAGATTAATGTTAGGCTCAATTAAAACAATTTGCGTCAGACGAATGTCGCCTTGCAACAACGGCATCAACTCTAAACCAGCTTCTAATCTTTTGAGGGAAAGCATGTTTGGACTTGAGGCCCATTTTGCATTGGCGAAAGTAACATCATTCATCACCAAGCTCGGCACCAAAGAAATCCCCAAATCAAGCTTGCCCTTAATGGCAAGTTCACGACCTGTGGCTTCCTTCACTTGGCCCGCAACAAAATCTCGAATTTCTTCGGGGCTGGTTGTCATCAAAATAGCAACGCCAGCAGCACCTGCGGCTATAACAAGGATGAAAAGCCCAATAAATATACGAAATACAGTTTTCATAACGCTCTCCTGATGGGGCCTACCCCTGATAGAGGCAGCCTAAATTTCAGTCATTTCCTCAAGAACAGCAAATAATTCATTGTAGCTATGGACGACAACTTCCGCCCCGGCTTCGAGCAGTTCATCTGCTTCATGATAGCCCCAGCTTACACCGATTGCTTTGGTTCCGGCATTAACCGCCATGCTCATATCATAAGTGGTATCGCCGACCATGAAAACAAAATCTGCCTCGACGCCGGTATCCCGCATCGCGTTATGCAGCATTTCTGGACTGGGTTTGCCTGCCGCGCTATCGGAGGTTTGCAGGGTCACGAATAAATCATGGAGGCCGTGAATGTTAATCATATGATCCAAGCCGACACGCGCTTTGCCTGTCGCGACACCCAGCAACCAGCCAGCTTTGTCCAGAGCGCGGATAACTGTGTCGGCATCTGGATAAAGCGGGTCATGATGTCCCCCACCTTCTCTAAAATCCGTCGCCAGTTTTTTATAGGTCGCATAAAGTTCTTTGATTTCGAGGTCGTGCTGCTCGGGGAGGAGACGCTCAATACCAACGCTGAGTTCCAATCCAACACCGCGGAGCACGTCCATCCGGTCCGGGCGCTCTAATTCATGCGCATCAAAAGTCGCATACATCATTTCCAAAATGGCTTTTTGTGAATCGACGATCGTGCCATCGCAATCAAGTACGACCATGCGCAAGGCATCATTCATGATCTTCGTACCATTGCTCATAGAAATCTTCGAAAGGATCAACGACCATTTTTTCATCGAAGCCAAGATACTTCCATGTCGCTTTCATATGCGGAGAAAGATCGGAGACTACTTGAAAGTAACCGCCCGTGGGATGGGGGAATTTTATCGCCTTGGCATGGAGATGAAGCTGCTTGGCCACGCCCTCCGCGCCTTCCAAGAAGGCTTCCTGGCCGCCATATTTGCCGTCGCCCAAAATTGGCGTGCCAAGCTCGCTACAATGAACCCGCAATTGATGGGTCCGCCCGGTCTCCGGCATCATGGCGAGCCAGCTTGCTTTACCGGCAGCATTGTCAACGGTGCGATAGTAGGTCACTGCGCGCTTACCATCCTGATCAGCCACAACTTTATCGCCGAACTTACCGGCCTGCTTTTCCAAAGCCATGTCGATCTTGCCAAATTTAATCTTCGGCATACCAACCACCGCCGCCCAATAGATCTTATGAACGTCTTTGGTCTTAAAGGCTTTGGTCAGCATTGAGGCTGCCTTGCTGCTACGCGCCAGTAAAAGAACCCCTGACGTGTCTTTATCGAGACGGTGGATGAGCTTGGGCCGCTCTTTCATTTCAAACTGTAAACCATTGAGCATGGCATCAATATGTTTGCTTTGGCCTGAGCCACCCTGCACGGCGAGGCCGGCAGGTTTGTTAATCGCGATGACGTGGTCGTCCATATGGATGACCGATTGGCGGAGCATTTCTACATCGCGGTCGGTCACATTGTCTGTCGTGACCTTTTTAGGACGTGGGCGCGCATCAGCTTTAACCGGTGGCACTCGAATTTCCTGACCTTCTTCTATACGGGTGTTGGATTTGGCGCGCTTGCCATCAACCCGAATTTGACCTTTACGCAACAGCTTTTCGAGCTGGCCATGGGCGATGTCGGGGAAATGACGCTTGAACCAACGATCCAAACGAATGCCATCATCGTCTTCTTTAACCTGAAGTGTTTTTAGAGAAACCATTTTAAATTCCGTTACGCCAGAATGTGGCGGAAAATTATCATACCAAAAAACAAAGCTGCGATAGAAACAACCACCGAAGCAATTATATAAAACGCCGCCGGCAGGAAATCACCCCGCTCAATCAGCGTGACGACATCTAAAGAAAATGCCGAGAATGTCGTAAACGCACCAAGCACGCCGACAACAAAGAAAGCCCGCATTTCTGGACTTGGTGACCAGGTCAAGGCGGAGACTTCAATTAAAGCACCAAGCAAAAAAGAGCCGATGATATTGACGACGAGCGTGCCATACGGAAAGCCGTGACCAAGCCAATGACCAATACCTGCCATCGCTAGATAGCGCCCGACTGCACCGACGGCGCCCCCTGCCGCAATAGATAACAGCATAGACATCACTCACCTCTCTCTTGCCGGAGTTTTTGCCAGTAATCTAAGCGTTTCACAACTTCCTTTTCAAAACCCTTGCCTGCCGGGCGATACAAATTTGTCCGGTTCATTTCTTCTGGGAAATAATCCTGTCCGGAGAAGCCATCTTCGGCATCGTGATCATATTCGTAGCCCGCGCCATAGCCCAAATCTTTCATTAAATTCGTTGGCGCATTGAGAATATGCTTGGGCGGTGACAGTGAGCCGGTTTCTTTAGCAACCCGCATTGCTGACTTTAGTGCCGTGTAGGCTGCGTTGGATTTGGGGGCGGTTGCCAGGTAAATTACACTTTGCGCGATAAACAACTCCCCTTCCGGCGAGCCAACGCGCTCATAAGCCTCCCAGGCTGCTATTGAATGGGGAAGCGCATGGGGATCGGCCATACCAATATCCTCTGAAGCAAAGCGCACAAGACGCCTCGCTATATAGCGAGGATCTTCGCCGCCCGATAGCATCCGAGCCAACCAATAGAGCGACGCATCAACATCCGAGCCCCGCATACTTTTATGCAAAGCAGAAATCAGATTGAAATGCGCCTCGGCTGCCTTGTCATAAAGCGGCATCCGCTTTTGTACGATCTCTGCTAGGGCGGCTGTATCCAACATTGGATCAGCGGGCAGTAGCAAAACTTCTTCCGTCATATTCAATAAATAGCGCCCATCGCCATCCGCCATGGCACGAAGCGCCGCCCGAGCATCTTTGTCCAAGGGCAATGGCTTACGGTCGAGTTCTTCGGAGCGTACCAGCAACTCTTCCAACGCCGCATCATCCAAGCGGTTAAGGACAAAGACCTGGCACCTGGACAGCAAAGCCGCATTCAGCTCAAACGATGGATTTTCAGTTGTCGCGCCAACCAGGGTCACTGTGCCGTCTTCGACGTAGGGGAGGAAACCATCTTGCTGAGCTTTGTTAAAACGATGGATCTCATCAACAAACAGCAACGTGCCGCGCCCTGCTTCCCGGCGGTTCTTGGAGGCTTCAAAAACTTTCCTAAGATCAGCAACGCCGGAAAACACCGCCGACAATGGCTCGAAATGGAGGTTGGTATGCTCAGCTAATAGCCGGGCAATCGTTGTTTTGCCGGTACCGGGCGGCCCCCATAGCAAAAGTGAAACAATCCGCGCGCTTGATATCATCCGGCCGAGCGGCGCTTCCTCACCTAGCAAATGCGCTTGGCCAACAACTTCATCAAGGGAAGCTGGGCGCAGACGGTCTGCCAAGGGCCTTGGGGCCTGAGATTCAAAAAGCGTGGTCACTGGTTTACCGACATCGACAGAACTTTGCCGCCTCTGCTGATTGATATATTCCACTGTGCTGACTTCCGCGATAGCAAGCGCTTCAATTGTCCAACGGTCTTGACCTCGGCACCATTAATTTCTTTGATAATATCACGCGGTTGAAAGCCGAAGCGCTTGGCTGCCGAACGGGGCCGCGTCTCCAAAATAACCACCCCTCGAGACAGCAAGTTCATACCGATCTGATCCGATAAGGCGGGGGAAAGATTACCGACTGTAACGCCTTGCAGGGGATTATAACCACTGAGTTCAGCTTTATTGGTTTTTGGCTTCTCTGGCGGCGCTTCTACCGGAAAAATGACCTGGCGAATTTTGCCTCGCCGGATCAGCTTAATGTCCAGGCTCTCACCAATCGGACGGGTGGCGATCCGGAACCGTAAAGACTCGGTATCATTCACCTCATGTTTACCGACGCCGATGATAACATCACCGACTTTAATGCCGGCGCGATCAGCCGGGCCTTTTTTGTAGACGCCATTGATGAGAATACCGGCAGGTCTCTTCATACCGATAGAAGACGCGATATCTGATGTGACACCCTGCCCTTCGGCTCCGATCCAAGGCCGGACAACACGCCCGCCACCTGTCAGACCGGCCAGGACCGTTCGCACCATATTGGTTGGAATAGCAAAGCCGATGCCGACCGAGCCGCCACCCTTGGAATAAATTGCCGAGTTAATGCCGACCAGCTTGCCATCGAGCGTGATCAACGCACCGCCAGAATTGCCAGGGTTAATTGCGGCATCCGTTTGAATGAAAAAATTAAGATCATTAATGCCGACTTGGGTACGTGCCAATGCCGAAACAATACCGCTGGTAACAGTCTGCCCCACACCAAAAGGATTGCCGATGGCTAGAACGAGGTCACCGACTTCGAGATCATCTGAATCACGAAACGGCAAAAAAGGCAGCTTTTCTGCACCGGCACTAATTTTTAGCACAGCCAAATCCGTGCGTTTATCACTGCCTACAAGCTTGGCATCAAACTCTCGCCGGTCTGACAATACGACAGTGATCTCCTCTGCGCCTTTGATGACATGGTGGTTGGTAATAATCGTGCCATTCGCATTGACGATTACCCCAGAGCCAAGCGAATTCTGCACTTTCTTACGCGGCCCTGCCCGCCCACTAAACTGCTCACCAAAAAAGCGCCGAAAAAATGGATCATCAAACAGCGGCGAAAATGACCGCTGGCGGACGGTCTTGCGAGTAAAGATATTGACCACCGCCGGCGCCGACTTTTTCACCAACGGCGCAAAGGACAACTTTATCTCGGCTTGAGATGTCGGCACCTGCTTTTGGGCTTGGGCTGGCGCTGATAGCAATAAGATAAGTAGAGCACTTATTAAGCCCCCCCACCTCAATCCTCCCCCTCGTAGGGGGGAGGAGGAATTTGTACGAACGCGCTCATTCAAAGTTACAAGAATACGCTCTTTGATAAGCATACCTCCTCCCCCCTTGAGGGGGAGGCCCCATATATTTTCTGGGGTGGGGGGACTTTTATAAGTCAAAATACTCATGTCTCTATTATAGCCTCTCAACGCAAAAGAGGCAGCCCGTTTTGAGCTGCCTCTTTCGAAATAGTATATCGAAAACTGAAATTAAGCAGAAACAGCTTCCTGGTCGTTAGCATCTTCCTCAGCTGCAACGCGCGCCAGATCAGCGGCTCCTTTTGCATCAACGTCGCGGTCGACCAATTCGATCACAGCCATTGGTGCAGCGTCACCATAACGGTAGCCGGCAGCCAAAACGCGGCTGTAGCCACCTTGGCGATCAGCATAACGCTCAGCCAATGTATCAAACAGCTTGGTGACAACAGCCTTGTCGCGCAAAAATGACATCGCCTGACGACGGGCATGAAGATCACCCCGCTTGCCGAGCGTAATCATTTTATCGACAAAGGTCCGAAGATCTTTGGCTTTTGGCTTGGTCGTCTTGATTTGCTCATGGAGCAAAAGAGACGCCGTCATATTAGCGAACATCGCTTTCCGATGGGATGATGTTCTATTGAGTTTACGTCCACTCATACGATGACGCATGGCTCTATTCCTTTAAGTTACGTGTTAAACCTAGAAAGGCTCTTCTAATCGCTTGGCCAGTTCTTCGATATTCTCTGGCGGCCAATTTGGAATTTCCATACCAAGATGGAGACCCATTTGCGACAAGACTTCCTTAATTTCATTTAGCGACTTCCGACCAAAGTTTGGCGTCCGCAGCATTTCAGCTTCGCTTTTCAAGACCAAATCACCGATATAGATGATGTTGTCATTCTTGAGGCAGTTGGCGGAACGAACGGATAGTTCGAGTTCGTCAACTTTACGCAGCAAGTTCTTGTTGAACGGCAATTCGTCACGCGCTTCTTCCTGCACAGCCAATTGAGGCTCTTCGAAGTTGATGAAGAGTTGCAATTGGTCTTGCAAAATACGCGATGCCAAAGCAACCGCATCTTCCGGCGTAACGGTGCCGTCAGTCGTCACTTCAAGCGACAATTTGTCAAAGTCGGTAACCTGACCAACCCGGGCATTATCAACTTTATAAGCCACTTTACGAATTGGTGAAAAAACCGAATCGATTGGAATAAGACCAATCGGTGATTCCTCAGGACGGTTTTGAACGGCAGGCACATAGCCCTTACCCATTTCAACCGTGAACTCCATCCGAATGCTGGCACCTTCATCAAGCGTACAGATCACCAGATCGGGATCCATAATATCAATGTCGTGACCGGTATCGATCTGACCTGCGGTAACCGCACCAGGACCTTTAGCTTCCAGGGTCATGCGACCGGTCATTTCGCTATGCATACGAATGCCGAGATTTTTGATGTTCAAAACAATATCGGTGACGTCTTCATGAACGCCAGCAATTGATGAGAACTCATGGAGCACACCCTCGATTTGGATGGCGGTAACGGCTGCGCCCTGCAAGGACGACAACAAAACCCGGCGAAGGGCGTTACCAAGCGTCAGGCCGAAGCCCCGCTCCAAAGGTTCTGCAACAACAGTTGCACGTCGTTCTGGAACAGATCCTTGAACGACTTCCAATTTGTTCGGTTTAATTAATTCCTGCCAATTTTTCTGAATCACGGTTGCGCCTCGATCAAGCAGTAGAAACAAAATTTAAACTGACTGGTCCCTCCTACCGATGGACCGGCCAACAAAACGAATAGACTAGACCCGCCGCCTTTTACGTGGACGACAGCCGTTATGCGGTATTGGCGTTACGTCACGAATTGCAGTGATCATAAAACCTACAGTCTGCAAAGCCCGCAGAGCAGACTCTCGCCCAGAACCTGGGCCCTTAACTTCGATTTCCAAAGTCTTCATACCATGTTCCTGCGCTTTTCTACCCGCATCTTCAGCAGCCATCTGCGCTGCATATGGGGTCGATTTACGAGAACCACGGAAACCTTGACTACCAGCAGAAGACCAGGAAATAGCATTTCCTTGGGCATCAGTAATGGTAATTACTGTATTATTAAATGTCGCATTCACATGCGCGACACCGGAGGTAATATTCTTACGCTCGCGGCGGCGTGGACGTGCAGTTGCTGCTTTTGCCATTTTTGAACCTTATTCCTCAAATCCAACCATCAGACATTTTGGGAAAACCCAAATATTCCTTAGCCGGCTTTTACACTTTTCTTTCCAGCAATCGACTTAGCCGGACCCTTACGGGTACGAGCATTGGTATGGGTGCGCTGACCACGTACCGGCAAACCACGCCGATGACGGAGACCACGATAGCAACCCAAATCCATTAGTCGCTTGATATTCATTGAAGTTTCCCGACGCAGATCGCCTTCGACCTGGTAGTCAGAATCAATTAATTCACGAATGCGCACGACTTCATTATCAGTTAATTGATGCACACGACGTTCTGTTGGAATTTCTGTCTTCGCACAAATTGCCTTTGCGTGAGTGCGACCGATTCCAAAAATATAAGTAAGCGCGATTTCAACCCGTTTTTGGGTCGGAATGTTAACGCCAGCGATACGAGCCAAAGTCGAATCTCCTTAGCTTAAAACAGTTACAATATTTATTGTTGGGGGTTCCCAAAGTGGCGCGATTATAGGCACAAAGCATCTAAAGTCAATGCGTTAGCCCCTATTTTTAGCTCGCTCCAAATATGTGTTAACCGCCTTCAATAATCTCCTTAATTTGGTCAAAGACCTCTTCCATACCCTTCATACCATCGACAGATTGCAAAACGCCTTTGTCGCGATAATAAGGCAATATCGGGGCCGTTTGTTCCCGATATGCGGCTAACCTCGAACGCACCGTTTCCGGATTATCGTCGGTTCGCCTAATAAACTCAGTTGAGCCGCATTTATCACAAATTCCTTCAACAGCAGTATTGCTGAAGGTATCGTGATATCCTGCACGACACTTAGCGCAGGAAAAGCGGCCCGAAATACGTTCAACGATGGCATCTTCATCGACCTCAAGCTGGATTACGAAATCCATCGCGAGATCTTTTTCAGATAACATCACATCCAATGCTTCTGCCTGGGCGGTAGTCCGGGGAAACCCGTCCAAAATGACGCCCTGTGCTTCATTATGCTGATCAATCTGACCGGAAATCATCGAAATGATGACTTCGTCCGGCACCAAATTGCCAGCATCCATAATCTTCTTTACCGTCTGTCCCAATTCGCTGCCAGAACTCGTTTCGGCGCGTAGCATGTCACCAGTCGATAATTGAATTAGTCCAAAACTTTCTACTAACCGTTCACATTGAGTACCCTTCCCAGCTCCTGGAGGACCCAACATAATCAAATTCATCTCACCGACGTCCCTTCAATCGTGACTTCTTGATCAGCCCTTCATATTGATGGGCGAGCATGTGCGACTGAACTTGCGCAACAGTATCCATGGTAACGGTAACAACAATCAGCAAGCTCGTGCCACCAAAGAAGAACGGCACTGAATACTGAGAAATCAAAAGCTCCGGTAAAAGCGCAACGGCAACCAAATAGGCCGAACCAACAACCGTCAATCGGGTGGTTACATATTCGAGATAATTTGCCGTGTTCGTACCAGGGCGAATACCCGGAATAAAGCCACCATGCTTTTTCAAATTGTCCGCTGTTTCTTCTGGGTTGAAAACAACTGCTGTGTAGAAGAACGCAAAGAAAGCAATCAAAGTACTATAGATAATCAAATAAGTCGGCTGACCACGGCCCATTAAAGCTGTCACTGTTGTCAGCCATTCGGGACCAGACCCCGCCATAAAGCTAATGACCGTAGTCGGCATCAACAAGAGCGAACTCGCGAAAATCAGTGGAATAACGCCGGAAGTATTGATCTTGAGCGGCAGATGAGAATTTTCACCGCCATACATTTTGTTACCTTGCTGGCGTTTCGGATATTGTACAACCAGACGGCGTTGAGCACGCTCAACAAAGACGATGCCGTAGATAACCAAAACAGCCATGATCAGAATAGCGATAATGATACCGGAAGACAGCGCGCCGGTGCGGCCTAATTCCAAAGTACCGGCTAAAGCACTTGGTAGTTCTGCAACAATGCCAGCGAAAATAATTAGCGAAATACCGTTGCCGACGCCGCGAGCGGTGATTTGCTCACCGAGCCACATCAGGAACATGGTGCCGCCAACCAAAGTAATCACGGCCGTGAAGCGGA